>Ga0308160_10006493_pt1 | contig 11892 bp, 12 predicted proteins | sample PhyFR1_FD_201036 | JGI IMG/M metagenome (GOLD analysis project Ga0308160, IMG submission 201036) | Phyllosphere microbial communities from UC Gill Tract Community Farm, Albany, California, United States - DLSLF.R1 | ecosystem: Host-associated > Plants > Phyllosphere > Unclassified | place: USA... | reverse complement strand
CCTGCCCCCGCTCAAGGACGCGTTGGACAAGCACTCGCGGGCGGCCGAAGTGACGACGTCGCTCATCCCGTGCGTCTGCTTCCCACCTCTGCACCTTCTTGCGCCAAGGCACTGACCTCTAAACCCTCGTCATCCGGTACGCAAAGGACGCTGCTCGTGTCCATCTTGACGCTGCTCATCCCGCTCCTCCTCTTCCTGATCTCGACGCACTTTGAGACGATCGTCACAAAGAGCGCGCTACACGACGTCATCCTCACCCGCTGTACGTTCGACGATTTCCCGCGCGCGCACGACCCATGCAGAGACGCCGCTCGCTGACCTGTTGGCCGGCCGTGCTAGACTACCGCTTCCTGATCTGCGAGGTCGTCGTCTTCTTCTGCATCGGCGCGGCCGCCCTCCAGGCATTCATCGTCAACTTCAAGTGGGTCTACCACTGTCTCTGCCACCTGAACGTCGATCGGAGTGCTGACACCCCTTTGCTGCGCATCCACAGGAAGGTGGTCAGCATCAGCCTGCTCGAGACGATCGCCTCGTCCTTCCCCCAGGCGGCGCCGTTCTTTGTCCTGTGGATCATCCTCGAGACCTCGCTCCACTCGTTCTTCGAGCTCGGCATGTTCGGCCTGCCCATGCTGCAGTGGATCTTTGCCCGTCGGAAGGATCTCGCCCCGCGCAAGCGCAGCGCAGTGAGTGGGTCGTCTCTCGCTTGCCTTTGCCAGTCGCTTCGCCGCTGACCACCCACCGTTGACCCAGGGCACGAACCCGCGATTCTTCTCGGTGAGTCTCTTTCGTGTCAAGACTGGTCTTTTCCGGCGATCGGTCAGCGGCACTGACGCCTGAATCACTCAGGCCTACTACCTGATCCCAATCCACATCACAGTCCTCTTCATCTCGAACCTCTTTGCCGTCCTCAACCCGCTCGTCCTGCCGTTCGGCGCAATCTACTTCATCGTCGCCGCCCCGATCCTCAAGAATCAGTTCATCCACGTCTACCAGTCGCAGTACGACACGGGCGGTCTGCGGCCGATCATCCGCTTCACGCGCTACACGCTCGACGGCCTCATCCTGACCGAGGTTCGTCGGTTACGGCTGCCGACGCCACCTTGGCGAGAGCCTCCGGACTGACACGCTTCGTCTGCTGCCTTCCGCTCAGATCGTTTACATGGCGCTCAGCGTCATCCTCAACAAGCCGCCGCTGATCGCCGTCAGCGTCCTGCTCGTCATCATCACGGCCGCGATCAAGCTCAGGTCCTTCGAGCTCTCCTTGGTCCAATTTCGACGATGACGGCCCCTTACTGACTCGTACCCTCCGCCCCGCGCAGCCTGACTCGCGCCATCAAGGGTCGCTTTGCCGCCCTCGACCGCATGGAGGCCGACGGCCTCTTCAAGATCTCGCAGGGCATCGCCGACGGCTTTGAGCGCACGCGCCCGGTCGACCTCGACCGGCCTCTGCCCGCGCTGCCGGGCGCGTCCCCGCTCCTGCAGCGGTCCGACTCGCTCTCGTCGTCCGATGATGCGCACGTCCCGACGACGGACCGGCCGGTCAACGCCAAGATGTTCAACGCATGGCGGCTGCAGAAGAAGACGCGCAAGAACAAGCAGGGCGGCTACCTCAACGTGCCGGCCGCGAACCGCATGTCGATGTCGCTCGCGCCGCTCCGGTTTGCAAGCGACGAAGAGAGCGACGATGATGACAAGAGCGTCCAGCCCAAGTCTGGCCACACGCCGACCCGGCGGAAGACACTGTCGCGGCGGATGCACAACATGTGGGTCTGCCCCCTTGGCGCGCGTGGAGTCGATCACAGGATTGACTCTCTCCCTTCGCCAATCGCAGGTCGTCGCACATGGTCCATCCCATCCTCGACCGCATCGACGCCCGCTTCTTGCCACCGTGCGACGGCGAGCGACCCTCACCGATCGACGAGCGGTACGGCTCGCCGGCCACGGTCGCGCTGACAAAACGTCCGGGTTTGCCCCATGCCCCGGCCGAGGAGGCCGTCATCGACACCCTTGTTCGCCCGCGGGTCGGGCCGCAGCCTTGGACCGACGCGCCGGCCGACGACCGCCGCTACTCGTATCAGCCGCCGTACATGGATGCGCTCGCGACGACGCTGTGGCTCCCGCGCCACCCGCTCAGCCGGCTCGATCTCGACGACACGGTCGACGTTAAGCGGTCGCTCGAGACATCGGCCGGTGGTGCCGGCGAGCTCGGCGCCTCGGACCTCTTTGTCTGCACCGACGACGGACCGGTCGCCCTCCACGACTCGCCGCACGAGATGGACGACGAGCTCGCTGAGCGCGATGGTAACGAGGCCGAGCAGCACGCGCTCAGCCCAACGTCCGCGCAATCGGCCGACTCGACTGCCGGCCAGAAGAGCTACTTCCTGGCGATCCCAACGGCCTCACCGTCACCGCATCTGTGCGTCCCCTTGCCTGTAGTTTCCGAGCAGACCGTCCGACTGACAGCGTCACCTTTGACTCGCAGCCCCTCGCCGGCATCGCCGACGGCCTCCCGCTTTGCCGGCCGTTCGATCTCGATCCGCGAGCCGTCTCGCTCGCCGTCCCACCCTTCGTCGCCGGCCGACGAGGGTCTGCCGTCCAGGACGCCTCCCAGACGCTCGTCCGCCGCTCCTGCCCGACCTGCTGGCCCGCGCTCGCCCCTCACGCCGGTCTCGTTCGTGCCGCCGCCGCCGCCGTCGCCCAACGACTCTCCCGGTGGCCCCCGGCGGGCGGTCAAGCCAAAGGGCCCACGCAGGCGCTCGAACACGGTCGTCACCACTGCCAGCAGCTCGGGCGGTGCTAGTGGCGAGGCGCCCAACGCCTACCTGCAGGAACTCCTTGACGAGGAGGCTGCGCGCCAGCGCAAGGCCCGCGAGGAGGAGGACGAGCTCGCCAAGCGCGAGGGTTCGCGACAGAAGCAGATCGGCCGTCGAGCGACCATCAGTTCGCGCTAGTCGAGTCGCACTGGCTCCCATATCTCAGCTCCCGCTCGACGTCGTCTTTCGGACTTGTACTTGCATGTAGAACAGTGACTATCATGGTCAAATCAGAGGAGCACGACGATATTGGCCACGACGAGGAGGAAGAGGAGAACGGTGGGGGCGCCGTTCGACTGCAGGCCGGCGCTGTTTACCGACTCGAGCGTGCCCTTGATGGTGCCGCTAAGCGACGACTCCATGAAGGTCCGGTTGAGGCGCGACTTGTCGCATTGGCCCGGGTCAGTCTTCGGCGGGATCGTCGTCACGAGCTGGGCGAGCGACCGGCCCTGCTGCTCGAAGACGAAGGCGAAGCCGATGTCAATGTAGGTGTCACAGAACCAAGGGATGGTCGTATTGGCGTCGACATTGGTCGCCAGGACCGCAGACTGGGAAGGTCGGCGAGGCAGGAGCATCAGCCAGGCAAAGCTCCCTCGGCTCAGAGATGGGCTCAAGAGCTGACCCGGAAGCAGGAGGCCGTCCCGTTGCGGATGGGGCACGGCACGAGGTCGATAGAGACGTTGAGCGGCAGCCCGGGTCGGGCCCAGTCCCCGGCCGACTGCCACGCGGGGAGGAAGGGAAGCATGACATCAGCCGCTTTTTGACTGTCGAGAGAGCGCGGGCGAATGAGCAAGGACTGACGACCTCGACCGGCCGGCAGTAGTTGACGGCGCCAAACGTCTGCCGGCCAGTCCCAAGACCGGCGGTGTCCATTGTGACGTTGAAAGGCGAGTAGAGACCTAGCTCGAGGTCCCCGGCTGGCCAGGAAAAGCCGGTCGAGGTGTCCTTCGCTGGCTGCTGCTGACGAGGCGACAGGGGCAGGCTGAGGGCTGAGGCCGCAGTGGCCGCCAGCGCGAGCCCGGCGGCGAGGAGGGAGGCGAGGTCTGCGAGCATGGCTGTGGCCGGGTGCGCTTGGAGAGAGGAGAGATGGTGAGTCGCAGTTCAGCGCCCTCGCCCCCGGCTTTTAAAGCATCGGCTCGATACGCAAGGACGTCGAGCTAGGGAGGGAGAGATGGTCCGAGAGTTGATCGTTTGGTCAGGAGCGCTTGGCATGACGGATGAGGGAGGGATGCGGCGGTGGGCCGGGGAAGCCGCGCGCGTCGGAGCCGAGACGACAGGCCGTACGTGGCGCCGGTCGTCGGTTGCCGTCGCAGGCAGCCGGCCCCGGTCGTGAGTAATTAGTACCCGGTGAAGCTCTCGGTTCAAGGACACTGCCCAGACGACTGCTCGGACACTACTCTGCGCTCTCCTTGGTCGACGACGGGTCAGCCTTCGAGCGAAGGCAGGCGAGACCCTTGAGAAGGCTGACGTCGATCGGCCTTCTCCGAGGCGCGCTCTGCTGGTCGGTTGCTCCACAAGGAGGTTGTTCGCTCTGTGCGCCCTCCTCTGGCGTTGATCGCTTCGTCTACAGGCGCCAGGCAAACAGCCACCCTGACGCCAATGCATATGCTTGCGGCGAGCTCTGCACGTGCATTGCTACGGCCGACGACGGGGCGAGCAGCTCGGCGGCACGGCGACTCTCACGAGAGGCCGGCCAACGGCACAGAGGAACGGCTCATCGAGAGTCGCGAGAAAAAGGTCGCTGCGGGAGGGGAAAGCCACAGAGCATGCCGGCTCGCGGCCGACCGACCGACCGTCGCAGCGACCGAGGTCGGAGAAGGCGGGAGAAGCTACTACTGGCTCTCGCTCAGGTTCGAGACGGACCAGCTGAAGCCGTGGAACTGCGCCTGGACCGTCTCGGAGAGGTGCGAGTCGTCGACGACCGAGTCCATCGGCAGCTCGGAGGTGAACTCGTCGTCAAAGTTAGAGGTGTCGATCGCGCTCGCCTGGCGACGGCCGAGGTGCAGGCAGCGCGGGGGGGGGGGCATGGGTCAGCACGAGCGAGCAGCCACGTGCGGGGCGGGTGGCAGTAGCGGGACGCACGACGGCCGGCTTGAACGGCGGCTGGATCTTCTTGCCCATCAGCTTCTTCCAGTCGATGTGGCGCGCAAAGAACGGGTGGTTGCGAATCTCGCTCGCGCCGTTGACACCGAGCCGCTGGGCCGGGTCCCGATTGAGGAGGCCGACGAGCAGTGACCGGGCGTCCGAGTGGACCTCTTCCGGGAACCGCAGCGGGTCCTGGAGGATCTTGCGGTACATCTCATTGGTGTTCTCGTCGTAGAACGGCGGCAGACCGGTGAGCTATGCGGGCGACGGAGGCCAAGGAGGGGAGGGGGAAGGGGGGTCAGCCTGGGGTTTCGACGGCGCTCGAGTCCAGCTCGCAGAAGGCTTGGGGCCGCACCATCTCGTAGAGCAGGACGCCGAGCGTCCACCAGTCGACCGACTTGGTGTAGCCGTGGCCAGAGAGCAGCTCGGGCGCGAGGTACTCGGGTGTGCCGCAGAAGGCTTGGGGTCGCAGGCGGGCGCGTAAGAGGTCAGCGCCGACCCGAGGTCAGCGAAGTGGAGGTATGCATGGCGCGACGCACTATTGGTCGTCTCGGTCTCAGACATGTTGAGCTTGCAGAGCCCAAAGTCGCAGAGTGCGATATGACCGGTGTAGTCGAGCAGGATGTTCTCGGGCTTGAGGTCCCTGGTCGCGCAAGGCAGGGGCACGCATAGGCCAGAAGGGGTCAGTCATCGACCGACACCACCTCCGACCTGGACGGGTGGGACGTACCGGTAGACGACATTGAAGCCGTGGAGGCACTCGAGCGCGCACAGGAGTTCGGCCGCGTAGAAGCGCGAGCGGAGCTCGTTGAACTTGCCCTCGCGCTGCAGGTGGTGGAAGAGCTCGCCGCCGTTGACAAAGGCGAGGACGAGGTAGAGCTTCTCCTTGGACTGGAACGAAAACTTGAGCGGGACGATGAAGGGGTTGTTGACCTGGGCGAGGACGGTGCGCTCGGCGAGCGTGTGCGTCACCTCGGACCGCGAGACAATGTGCGCCTTGCGGATCGTCTTGAGCGCATAGATGCGCATCGTGTCGCGCTTGCGGACCTGCATGACCTGTGAGGCGGCGGCGTCTGGCGGGCGTCAGCCGGCGAGTCCATCTCTCCCGCGGTGGCGGAAAGCGACAGAACACTTGCCTTGCCAAAGGAGCCCTTGCCGACGACCTTGAGCAGCTCGAAAGCGTCGATCGTCAGCGGCACATTCTGCGCCGCCTTGTACTGGATCTGGACGTTGACCTCGCCCGAGCCGCCCGTCACCTGATGCCACTCATCGGAATGCGGCTTGTCCTGTGTGCAAAAGCGTGGGTCCACGAGACTTTTCGAGTCAGTACGGCGCGCTGCAACCAACCGAGAAACGCAGCTGTCAACGGCCATGGGCGAAGGAAGGTCCGGACGCACGGTAAAGTCGGGCAGAACCTTGATCCCGCCGAGGAAGATGTCCGAGTTGCCCATGCCGGTCTCCTCTGTCGACGAGGGCGGGCTCGAGCGGAGGTACATGCCGACCGAGATCTCGGAGGCACGCGAGACGTCGCTGACGGCGGCAAAGGGCAGAGAGATCGACATCAGCGACCGAGGGGCGGGGGGGGGGGTAGGGGGCGTGACAGAGCCGATCAAAGGGGAGGAGGGCAGGGGACGCACAACGTCGCCGAGTAGCGCCAGACGGGCTCCTTCCAGCCGCCCTCGCCGGCGCGCATCGCGCCCAGACTCTCAATCAGCACCTCATTCTTGTCAAATTCGAGGACGACGTAGGGCAGCCACCAGCACTGCTTGCGCTGGAGCGAGTCGCGGTTCGACGACGGCGCAGGCTTGCGCTGAGCATTGTGGTTGAGGCTCGCAGCCGAGAGCGAGGCGGACAGCGAGGATGAGAGCGAGGACGAGTGCGACTTAAGCGCCTGCGTGATCGCTTGCGGCAGGGCGACTGAGAGAAGCGAGGCAACGAGTCGCGGACGTCAGCTTACGAGCTCGATGGTGGCGAGCGTCCCCCCGAAGCGAGGGGGCTGAGCACGCCCGTCGACCGTCTCGCTCCGTCGTTGCTGCATCGCAAGAGAGGTTCGACAGAGCGCGCAAGAGAGATCGAGGACACACCTCCGGCCGGCAAGCTGAGGTCTCGACCGGCGTTCACGGTGATCTTGAGCAAGCCGTTCCTCGCGGCTGCCGGCGCCTGGCCAACTGGACCGGGCCCGGCCGAGCCGCTCGAGATGGTGCTACCGCCCTCGCCACCTTTGCCGTACGCGCTCGCGTTGGCAGCCGCTGCGGCTGCTGCGGCTGCCGAGGACGAGCCTGGGTTGCCCGGCGTCGGCGTCGTCGAGCGCGAGATGGCCGCCGGCGAGGCATTTGAGGACGAGTGCGAGGACGACGAGCCGAGCAGGGGCGACTCCTTCAGCTCTGCAGAGGCGGGCGCGAGCGAGTGGCAGCCGCGCACAGATCGGACGTCCGAGTAGGAAGCAGCAAGGGTCAGTCTCTGGAGTCAATGGCGCCGGGTAGCGCTGCGATGGCGGTGAGGGCGAGGGCAACGAGAGGGAGGGTGCGTGCGTGCTACTGTCGCGCCGCGCGGTCGCCCCTCTCGCACAAGGGAGACGCACTCTTTCCAAGCTTCCAGCCGGACATGACGGGGGCTCGAGCTGGCGCTGGTTGTCGTTCTGCGCGGATGGAGAGGTCTAGAGAGGAGGAGCACTGGGCTGGAGAGCTTGGCTGCAGCTGGGACAAGGACGAGGCGGATGGGGGGTAGGCTGCTGCTGACAAGGGGAACGGCGGCGGCCGTAGGGCTCGACCCCGCCGAGATGCAGCGGCTGGGATGAACGACCACCGCACGCTCTCACCCTTCCGACGCTGGACTCGCTCGCACGCCTTGCTCGAAACTCTGCCTCTGACCGGCTCCCTGATCAGAACAGGGTGCAGCGGAGCTCTACGCTAGACGCTAAGGGGGTTGAGCACCATCGGCCGAGGGGCGGGGATGGAGAGGTATGCGGCGGCGGAGGTCCCCTGCATGCACGTCCCGCAGGGCCGCCCGCCTTCGCCCGCCCTCGACCCTGCCCCTCGGGCCTCGACCTCTCCCCGCTCCCCCCCTTGCTGACGGACGGACGCAAACGCGCCCACAAACAACGCCTCTCTACAACGGCCCACACGAGAGAGCGCCACGAGGGGGCGAACGGGCCGAACAAGCAGTCTCTGTCCGCCGTGGCCCGGGCCGAGAGCTTGCGAGCGAGCAACGCGACCGAGCTCTCTCTCTCTCGTCCGGGTCGAGCTGACCGGTCGAGTGCTCAGCCCAACATGCGGCTCGCTCGAGCGAGACGATGGGACGATTACAAGGAGAAGGCGAGGGTCGATGCCAAGGACGAAGGATGATGACGGCGACCCAATGGTCGCGTCTCTAAGCCGCTCGGCCGCCGTCTCCGCAGACGACATCCTCCCTTTGGCCCAGCACGCCTGATCATCCATCGAAGCCAGCCGACCGGGAGGCCGCCGCCCGCTTGGTCCGGCGTCGGCCATCCGGACGCCTCGCGTTGCTCGCCCCGACCGCCTCCCTTCCGGCCTCTTTGCCGCTCCGTCTGCTTGATCCCTCCGACTGCTTGCGGTCTCCCTCTCGCTCCCTCTCTCGCCCCTCCCCACCGCCCACTCTGGTCTCTTCGCTCGCGGCCGGAGCTCGCTCGCTCCTTCGCCTCCTTCTGGCGGACGCCCAGATCTTCCTTCTCTTCCACCCTTGATCCTCCCTCTCGCGCCAAGGACGACTCGAGTCCTGTCGCTCACCCTACGAGCTTGGGGTCGTCTCTCGCTCTCGTGCCATGGCCACCCTGACCGCCCAGCAGCACCCGCATCACGAGCCCGTCCTCTGCTATCACCGGCCGTCGCCCTCGAAGCGTGAGTGGACGCCCTACTTGTTCGACAAGGGGAACCCGCTTCTGACGATCGCGCGCTCGCTGCTGCCTTCACCAGGCCTCGCATCCTACCCATTCGTCCGGCCAGGTCGCCAACCGCCGCCGCCGCCGCCTCCGCTCCTCATCCTGCCGGAGACCAACGTCCCCGCTCTGATCCGACGAGCGACCGCCTCTGCCGTCCTTGACCTCGCCCGTCATCGCCCTCCGACCTCGCCGACGTTGTCGAGCGTGCTCCTCTCGCCGACCCTCTCGCTCTCACCCTCCCTCGCGTCCTCCGCGACGACGTCCTACAGCATCGCCCGAGGGCCCAGCAGCAGCGGGAGTGCAGGCGGCGGAGGGAGTGGTGGCCCGTCCTCCGGGTCCGACGGCGCGCTCTCCGTGTACGAGATCCAGCGGGCCGAGCTGCGGCCCGTCGTTACGGGCCCACACTCGCGAGCGGCGACGCCCGTCCTCGTCGCCATCTCGCCCTCGCCCAGTTCGACGGGCATCAGGACGCTGGGTGCCGTCATCGAGCCGCTCATTCCACTCGCAACGACGATCAGTCCACGCATGATCGCAAGCGCTAGCAACGACGACGACGACGTGGCGCCTGCCGTGCCACGGCCGAAGAAGTCAGGCTCGAAGGGCAAGGCGCGAGGGTCAGACGGCGCCGCACGACGCGACACGCTGCTTGCGGCCAAGAAGCGTCGACGGGCGTCGACGGTCGCCGTCTCGCTCTCGGCCGAGCTTCTCGAGGACAACGTCTTCCCAGGCGGCCAGCTGCCCGACGCCCAGTCGATCGCTTCGTTCGCCTACTATGGCCAGCGCTCGACCAAGTCAACGGAAGCCAAGCGGACAACCCCGCCGCCGCCGCCGCCGCGACCGGCAGAAGGAGCAACGGTCCTCCCCGCCCGGAGCAGGCAGAGCCGCTCGTCCTTCTCGCTGAACCTGCTCGCCAAGCTCAACCCGATCGCTCGGTTGAATGCTGCCGCGCCGCCTCTGCCGACCGAGCTGCCAACCCCAAGCCCCTCGCCCGTCCCGTCGATGCCGAGCTCAACAGAAGATTCGGCCGAGTACCGCTCGCATCCATGGAACGCGGCGGCGGCGGCCGCCGGCCCTTCACGATCCGCTGCCGTCAAGTCGCGCTCGGCCGGGTCGCACGCGGTCGTCGCCGTCGTCGATGGCGCATCCTCGTCGCACGCCCGTTCGTTGACGACAAGGCGTCGACCGTCGTCGACTGCCAGTATGACGCCCTACCTGCGCTCGACGTCGCCCTCGAGCCGAGGGTCGATCGCCTCGTCCCGGTCGGCCAGGTCGGACGAAGTTCGGATGACGGCCCAAGCGACTGGGAGCGCTGGTGCGAGGAAGTCACCCATCGAACGCGAGCCGGCGCCGCCGGTCCCTCCGCTGCCGGCGGCGCTGCTCCCAGCGAGATTCCCCTCACGGCCAGGCCCTCAGCGCTTCCAGGTTGCGACCGACCCAGACGATGGCGCAGAGAGCGACGACTACGACGTGCTCGATATCACGCATGCGCACCCGCCTGTGCCTCCCGCGGTCGGCCCGACAACGACAGCGACAGCGGTGCCAGAGGCGGCCTGCTGCGCCTCGTGCTCGGGGCCGCTCAGCCGGGGGCCTTCGTCCGAGTTGTCAGACGCTGCGTCGGCCGTCAACTCGCCCGACTACACGGTCGAGATCGACTTGCCGCCTGCCGGGCTCGGCATCCCCGACCTCTTCCTCGACGAGCTCGACGTCCAGTCATCCCAGTGGAATCTGGCGGCGCTGGCGGCCGAGCTCGATCTGGCCGAGCAGGAGTCGGGTGGCGAGTACGACGATGTCGGGGACGTCCGACGCGCTCTCGACAACCCGACCGAGGAGGCCCCGGCCTTCGGCCACGAGTTCGGCAGCAGCAGCGGCAGTCGCGGCGGCGGCGATGACGACGACGACGACGACGGCGAGTCGGACTGTTCGCTCAACCCCTCGCCCCGGACGCCCTCACTCAGTGGGTTTGCCGGCTTTGACGGGCCGGTCGCGGTGACGCCCGTGCTCGGCCTCATCGTCGAGACAGAGGAGCGCGAGGACGACAGCCCCGGCTTCTCGGCCTGGTCGGCCGGCCTGCTCCCGGCCGCGGTCGCCGTCCCAAAGTCAAACCCGGCCAAAGGCGAGACGTCGTCGTCGTCGTCGTCGCCGTCGTGGTCGACCGAGCAGACGAGGACCGATCTCTCGGCCGTCAACCTCGCGAGCCCGAGCGCCCGACGACGATCGCGCCGGGTGGCCGGCCTGAGCCCGACCTCAACGAGCTTCCCGCCCGTCTTCCCGCCGGTGGTCGCACCCGTCACGCCTCGGACGCAGCCGGTCGACATCGACGGCCTCTCGCCACCCTCGACGGCGGTGCTACCCGCCCTGCCAGCCTCTTCCTCCCCATCGGCACTTTACACGCCCGGACTCGCCGCCCTGCACGAGCCTTCGCCATCGAGCACGGCGGCCATCGACCTCTTCGGGCGACTGCTGATGGCCGCAACCTCCGAAGAGGACGAGCTGCCGCTGGCGGAAGCTGTGAGGCGGGCGAGCGTCAACACGTTTGGCCAGCGGCGGCCGAGTGAAGCCGTCCTCCTTGGCGGCGAGGACGGAGAGGTCGAGCTCGAGAGCGCAAGCTTCACGAGCCTCCCTCACCTCGCTCAAGGTGCGTGCGGCCGGGCGGACCCAACTCTCTTCCCCCTCCGCTCCTTGAACCTCCTTTAGCGTCGATCACTGAATGCCTCTCCTGCACCCCTTCGAGCCAGACCTGACCGACCCGTCATTGACCGCATCCCTCTCCGCAGCGAGCCCCTCCGCCGCCGACTCTCTCCTCCCGCCGCTCTCCTACGCGGGCCCCTGCTCGAGCATCCTGCCGTGCGCCGCCGCCGCGCTAGGAGACCAGGCGGCTCCTCTGAGACCGTCAAGGAGCCCGCTTAGGGTCGACCCCCGGGCAAGTACGACGGGAGCAGGAGCAGGAGGTGGAGCTAGGGAAGGAGGGGGGGGGACGTCACGCCCTCTGTAAGATCTGAGGTGCTTCGGCGCTAGCCCCAGGCGACGGCGTCTGAAACGAGGCGCTTGCCTGAAGATCAACATCCACCCTCTGATCGATAGCCTACCTTCCTGCCT
>Ga0308160_10006492_pt1 | contig 11892 bp, 12 predicted proteins | sample PhyFR1_FD_201036 | JGI IMG/M metagenome (GOLD analysis project Ga0308160, IMG submission 201036) | Phyllosphere microbial communities from UC Gill Tract Community Farm, Albany, California, United States - DLSLF.R1 | ecosystem: Host-associated > Plants > Phyllosphere > Unclassified | place: USA... | reverse complement strand
CGGCCCCACTGGGGCAAACTGCACGGCCGTGACGCATCGTCCCTGCGTGGCGCCTATCCTCGCTTCGACGAGTTCGTCCGCCTCCGCGACCGCCTCGACCCCGGCCGCCTGTTCGGCAACCGGTACCTCGCCCGCGTCCTCGGCGAGTGACGGCCCGCCGGGTGTCCGGTGCATCCGCGCTGTACGCCTGCTGCGTGCTTCCTCCGAACTCCCCAAGGGCACCGGCGGGTCGCAGGTAGAATGAGCAGACCCGCTCTCCATCGACTCACAAGGAGCCCATCCTCATGGAATGGCTGATCCCAGTCCTCATCGTCGTCGCCCTGGTCGTCATCGTCGGCATCTACTTCTGGGTGACGTACAACTCGCTCGTGACGCTGAACGTGCGGGTCGAGGAAGCATGGAGCGACATCACCGTCCAGCTGAAGCGACGCGCCGACCTCATTCCGAACCTCATCGAGGCGGTCAAGGGGTATGCGGCGCACGAGAAGGCCGTGTTCGAGAACGTGACGAAGGCTCGTGCCGAGACGCTCACCGCGCAGGGGCCGGCGGCCGTGAGTGAGGCCGAGACCCACATGCAGCAGGCGCTGAAGAGCATCTTCGCCGTCGCGGAGGCCTACCCGCAGCTCCAGGCGAGCCAGAACTTCCTCCAGCTCCAGTCCGAGATCGTCGACACCGAGGACAAGATCCAGGCCTCGCGCCGGTTCTACAACGGCGGTGTCCGGGAGCTGAACACCAAGGTCAAGGTGTTCCCGAACAACCTGTTCGCCAAGGGCCTCGGGTTCTCGGAGCACGACTTCTTCGAGGTCACCGACAACGCGGCGATCGCCGAACCGCCGCGCGTCCAGTTCTGACGTGCGGTAGCGCAGTCCCATGTACCGCGCCATCGCCAGGAACAAGCTCAACACGGTCCTGATCTTCGTCGTCTTCCTGGTCATCATCGGCGGCCTCGGTTGGCTCGCGGGGTATCTCTACCAGAACCTGACGATCACGATCGTGGTGCTCGTCGTGGCCGTCGTGTACGCGGTGATCCAGTACTTCTTCGCCGGGCGGCAGGCCATCGCGATGACCGGTGCGCAGCGCATCGAGCTGGCCGACAACCCGAGGCTGTACCGCATCGTCGAGAACCTCGCGATCACCACCGGGACGCCGATGCCCGAGGTGTACCTCATCGCCGACCCGGCGCCCAACGCCTTCGCGACGGGTCGCGACCCCCAGCACGCGATGGTGGCCGCGACGACCGGCCTCCTCGAGATCCTCAACGACGCCGAGCTGGAGGGGGTCATGGCCCACGAACTCGGTCACGTCCGCAACTACGACATCCGCGTGTCCATGGTCGTCTTCGGGCTCGTCGTCGCGATCGGGTTCCTCTCCGACATGCTCCTCCGGATGACGATCTGGGGTGGCGGCAACCGGAACAACAACAACGGCGGCAACCCCGTCATGCTCATCATCGGCATCGTGGCGATGCTCGTGGCACCGCTGCTCGCGACGCTCGTCCAGCTGTCCATCTCACGTCAGCGCGAGTACCTCGCCGACGCGACGGGCGCCCTCACGACCCGTCACCCGGAAGCGCTCGCGAGCGCACTGGGGAAGCTCGCCGCCTACGGTCGACCGATGGCGAAGCAGAACTCGTCCATGGCGCACCTCTGGATCTCCGACCCGTTGAAGCCCGGCGCGGTGGCCCGCTTGTTCAGCACCCACCCGCCGCTCGTCGAACGGATCAAGCGCCTGAGCACCATCGGCGGCGGCTTCTAGGCGAGGGCCTCCGGCCTCGGACACACGAATGGGGCGGCACCCCGGAGGTGCCGCCCCATTCGGCGTTCAGGCGAGAACCGTTACTCGGTCTGCTCGTCGGAGTCGAACGTCACCGTGACCTTGTCGTCGGCGTCGATCGTGATCTTGCCGGGGAAGTTCAGGTACGTGTCCCACACCTGCTGACCCGCCACGGCGCTGCCGTACCAGGAGGCGTCGAACGAGCCGTCGATCCGGCCGTCCGAGGTGTAGAAGTACGAACCGCTCTCATCGACCTCGACGGTCGGGGGAGAGGTGAGCGTCCAGGTCACCGGGCCGACACTCGTGAACTGCTTCTGCTGCCAGTCCGGCATGACGCCACAGGTGGTGTCGAGCGTGGTGGCGTCGAGGCACTTCTCGATCATCGCGACGACCTGCTTCGTGACCTCGGTCGTGAGCGCCTCGGTGGCGGTCACGTCGATGTCGATGAAGGCCGAACCCTCGCCGGCGCTGTATGAGCTCAGCGTGATGGTCTGGGCGTCGCCCTGCAGGTACTTGCTCTCCGGCGGAGCGACCGTGTAGATGGCCGGGTAGGCGAACAGGCTCTCGTCGGACGCGCCGTCGAAGTTGACGCCGTTGACGCTGAACGCCGTGCCACCGAGACCGGTGTAGACGTTGATGCTGCCGACGAGGGAGCTGGCGAGCTTCCACTGGTCGAAGAACAGGAACTGCTTGCCTTCGCTCTCGAGCGTGACCGAGTCCTCGTACTTCTTGCCACCGAGTTCGTACGTGACCTGCACGCGTGCCTCGCCGTTGCGGTTGTAGACGCGGCCGACCTCAGGGTTCTTGATGCGCTCGTCGGCGCCCTTCAGGACCTCGTTGGTGAGCAGAGCGGTCGGCTTGACGGCGGCCGGAGCCTCGGCTTCGGCGTCCGCATCCGGATCGGCCGACGCGGACGGGTCCGGGGTGGCCTCGGGCTCTGCGGACTCGTCGTCGGTGCTGCCGACGATCGAGGGGTCCGGCGCGACGAGGCTCGTCGCGAGCTTCGCGTCGCCGGCGGCGATGGCCTTGAGGTATTCCTCGACCTTCGCCTGCGGGCCGAACGCCGTGGTGTTCAGCACGCTGATGGTGATGGCGGCGGCGGCGATGAGCACGAGTGCGCCACCGGCGATCGACGACCACAGGATGATCCGCTTCTTCTGCTTCGGGTCCATCGGCTGCTTCGGAGCGCCGGTCGCGTACGGGTTCTGTGCCGTCGCGTACTGGCCGTTGGGCTGCTGGCCCTGCTGGCCCTGCTGGTACGGGTTCTGGGCGCCGGGCTGCTGACCGGTCTGCTGACCGTAGGGAGCCGGGGGCGCCTGGTTCGGCGTCTGCTGCTGCCCGGACTGGTACGGGTTCTGCTGACCCTGCTGACCCTGCTGACCCTGCTGGTACGGGTTCGGCGTCTGCTGCTGGCCCTGCTGGTACGGGTTCGGCGTCTGCTGCTGGCCGGACTGGTACGGGTTGGGCTGCTGCTGACCCTGCTGGTACGAGGGCTGCTGGTCGCCCTGGGACGGCTGGTTGTGCTGCTCGCCCGGGTTCGGTCGGCCTGGTTGCTGTGGTGTGGTGTCGTCGTTGCTCATGGGCGGGTTCCCCTCGTTTCGGACCATGAAGGTGCTCATCAACTTAGCAGTCGGTGTGCATCCCCTGAGAGTGATTGCGCCTCCTGAGCATGGGGAGTAGTACCCATCTCCGGCGCGCGCGAGCCGGGGACGAGCCGGGTGCCGACCGCATGCGCGAGGGGCGCCGCCAGCGTCCCGCGGTCGACGACGACCACCGCGTCGAGTCCCTGCCAGCGGGCCGTCTGTTCGAGGAGCTCCGCGAGGCGTGCTGCGATCGCGTCGTCGGCGACGGGACGAAGCCCTCTGGCGACGGCATCCTGGTGTCCACGCTCGAACCAGGCGGACTGGACCCGCAGGACCCCGGACTGGCGGTCGCTCTTCAGATCGACGCGCGCGACGATCTCGCCGTCGATGAGCACCGGTAGCACGTAGTAGCCGTAGATGCGCTTGGGCTCCGGCGTGTAGATCTCGATCCGGTAGTGGAGTCCGAACATGCGGAGGGCGCGTTCGCGGAACCAGACGACGGGGTCGAACGGGCTGAGCAGCGCGGCCCCCTCGATCCGCCGCGGCCGTCGGGCGTCGCGGTGCAGCCACGCTTCCTGCGGCCCACCGCGTCGGTCCCAGCCGGCCACGGTCACGGGTTCGAGGACATTGGCGTCCACGAGCTCGTCGACAGCTCGGCGGACCGCGGTCTGCGGCTTGATCCGGAAGTAGTCCGCGAGGTCCGCGAGGGTCGCGACGCCCTGCGCTGCCGCTGCCTGCTCGACGAGCGCACGGATCGCGTCGGGCCGGGCGATGTCGAGGTCGAGGAGGTGCTGCGGCAGCACGTGCTCGGCCAGCGCGTACCGGCGCTCGAACCGGTCGCGACCGGCCGTGACCACCTCGCCGTAGAGGAACAGGACCTCCAACGCCCGTTTCACATCGGACCATCCCCACCAGGGTCCGCGTCGGACGTTCGCGTCGTGTTCGATCTCGCTCGCCTTCAGCGGCCCCTCGACGCGCAGGAGCGCTCGGACCCAGTCCAACATCTCCGTGTTCTGGCTCGCCCAGGTGGTCTCGTCGCCGGCATGCTTCGCGCGGTGCGCGTCCATCCGCCACCGGAACAACGGCCACGAGTCGCGGGGGATGAAGGCCGCCTCATGCGCCCAGTACTCGAGGTAGGGCGCGTCGGCTCCGAGGGTCAGCCGATCCAGCAGCGTCTTGTCGTATCCGCCGAGCCTCGCGAACAGCGGCAGGTAGTGACTGCGCTCGAACACGTTGACGGAGTCGATCTGCAGGAGACCCAGGCGATCGATCGTCGAGCGCAGGGTGCGGGTACCCGCCGGAGTCGTGCGCTGCGGGGCGCCGAACCCTTGCGCACCGAGCGCGATCCGTCGGGCGAGGGCGGGGGAGAGGGAAGCGGACACGGCCCGACGCTAGCACCGGCGTCGGACACCCGCCGTGCACCGGCGGAAGCACCGCCGCCCGACCGGCGTCCGCATGCGCTCACCGGCATGTGCCAGCCATACACTTGAGCAATGGCGGACGACACTCCGAAGACCTGGTGGGGACGCTTCCTTCCCGAAGCGGCCTCGCCCGTGCGCGAACCGGACCTGAGCGGATCGAGCAGCGTCCCGCGCGGCATGCGCGTGGCCGCAGCGTGGTCCTGGCGGATCCTGCTGGTGGCCGCGGTCGTCGCGCTGCTCGTCTTCCTCGTCGTGCAGCTCCGGCTCATCGTGATCCCGCTGCTCATCGCCGTCCTCGTCTCCGCGCTCCTGAAGCCCGTCGTCGACGTCCTGGTGCGTCACCGCTGGCCGAAGGGTCTCGCCATCGCGCTCGCGATGGTCGGCACGCTCTCCGTGGTGAGCGGGCTGATCTTCCTCGCGATCTCGCAGATCACCTCGCAGTTCGCCTCCGTGCAGGCCCGCACCATGACCGCCTACGGCGACTTCAAGGCCTTCCTGCTCGCCAGTCCGTTGCACGTGACCGAGACACAGCTCAACGACTTCATCGCCCAGGCGTTCGACTCGCTCCAGCAGGACAGCCAGGTCCTGCTCTCGGGCGCCCTGTCGATCGGTTCGACGCTCGGCCATGTCGCGACGGGCGTCTTCCTGACGCTCTTCTGTCTGCTGTTCATGCTCATCGACGGTCGGACGATCTGGCGTTGGACGGTGCGCGTCTTCCCGCAGCGGGCACGCCCCGCGGTCGACAGCGCCGGTCGCGCAGGTTGGCGGACGCTCGGCAACTACGTCCGCACGCAGATCCTCGTGGCCTCGATCGACGCGGTCGGTATCGGACTCGGCGCGTTCTTCCTCGGCGTCCCGCTCGCGATCCCGGTGGCCGTGCTCGTCTTCCTCGGCTCGTTCGTGCCGATCGTCGGCGCCGTGGTGACCGGCGCCGTGGCCGTCTTCCTCGCGCTCGTCTACAACGGTCCCGTCATCGCGCTGCTCATGCTCGGCGTCGTGCTCCTCGTCCAGCAGCTCGAGGGCCACGTCCTGCAGCCGCTCATCATGGGTACGGCCGTCAAGGTCCACCCGCTCGCCGTCGTCCTCGCCGTCGCGGGCGGCACGCTCGTCGCCGGCATCCCCGGCGCCCTGTTCGCGGTGCCCGTGGTGGCCGTGATCAACGTGATGGTCCACACCATCGCCAGCGGCACCTGGCGGACCGGCGGCAGTGCTCCTCCGGAACCGGGTGCCGACGGCGCCATCTGGCAGACCGTCCCGACCCCCAGGCGAATCCGTCCGGGCTTCCGCTCGTCCCACGAGCCGCAGGATCGCCCAGGCGATCAGGAGCCCCAGCACCCCAGCGAAGACCTCCGAGAGACCTCGTCCCCAGAAAGTCCAGGACCCCGCACACCATGACCGATTCAACGACCACCACACCCGTGTTCCCCGGCCCGTCGCTCGCCGCGTTCGAGCGAGCCAGGGACACCCTCGTCGGCACCGTCCAGCGCACGCCGATGGAGAGTTCCCGCTACCTCGCCGACGTCCTCGGCGTGCCCGTGCACCTCAAGTGCGAGAACCTCCAGCGCACCGGCTCCTACAAGATCCGCGGCGCGTACAACCGCATGTCCAGCCTGACCCCTGAGGAGCGCGCGCGCGGGGTCGTCGCCGCCTCAGCGGGCAACCACGCGCAGGGTGTCGCCTTCGCCGCCCGTGAGCTCGGCATCACCGCGACCATCTTCATGCCGGTCGGCGTCCCGCTCCCGAAGCTCGCCGCCACGCGCGACTACGGTGCGCACGTCATCCTGCGCGGCCACACGGTGGCGGAACCGCTGATCGCCGCCGCCGAGTTCGCCGCGGAGACCGGTGCCATCCTCATCCCGCCGTTCGACCACCCGGACGTCATCACCGGGCAGGGCACGCTCGGGCTCGAGATCCTCGAGGAGGTCCCCGACGTCGAGACCGTGATCGTGCCGATCGGCGGCGGCGGGCTGATCTCGGGTGTCGCGGGTGTCATGAAGCAGCGCGCGGCCCTCGAAGGACGCACCATCCGCGTGATCGGCGTCCAGGCGGCGAACGCGGCCGCGTACCCGGCGTCGCTGGAAGCCGGAACCCCGACGACCATCACCGTGCAGCCGACCATCGCCGACGGCATCGCCGTGGCCCGTCCCGGTGAGCTCAACTTCGAGATGATCAGCGCCCTCGTCGACGAGGTCGTCACCGTCAGCGAAGACGACCTCGCCCGGGCGATCGTCGTCCTCCTCGAGCGCGCCAAGCTCGTCGTCGAACCTGCCGGAGCCGCCGGTGTCGCGGCGATCCTGGCCGGGAAGATCGAACCGACCGGCACGACGGTCACCATCCTCTCCGGCGGCAACATCGACCCGCTCCTGCTCCAGCGGGTCGTCAGTCACGGCCTCGCGGCGTCGGACCGCTACCTGACGCTGCGCATCCCGCTGCCCGACCGACCCGGGCAGCTCGCACGGACGGCGGAGCTCGTCGCGCAGGCCAACGCGAACGTCATCGAGGTGCTGCACACCCGACACGGCCACGGCTTGCAGATCAGCGACGTCGAACTCGAGCTCAGCATCGAGACGCGCGGGCCCGACCACCGCGACCTCGTCGTGCAGACACTCCGCGAGGCGGGGTACGACCCGCAGATCGTCGACGACTGATCCGACCGACGGAACGCAGCAGGGCCCCGCCGTATCGGCGGGGCCCTGCTGCGTCTGGTCGGTCGCGAAGGCGCGACGTACCGGATCAGGAACCGGTGTAGGTCTCCACCGCGCTGATCGACACGGTGATCTCCTTGCCGTTCGGCGCCTCGTAGGTGGTCTTCTCGCCGATCTTCAGACCGAGGATGGCGGCGCCGAGCGGGCTGCCCTCGCTGTAGACGTCGAGGTCGGTGTTGCCGGCGATCTCGCGGCTGCCGAGGAGGAACCGCTCCTCGCCGCCCGCGACGACGGCCGTGATGACGGTGCCGGACTCCACGACACCACTGGACTGCGGTGCCTCGCTCACCTTGGCGTCGCGCAGCATCTGCGTGAGCGTCCGGATGCGGGCCTCCTGCTTGCCCTGCTCGTCCTTCGCGGCATGGTAGCCGCCGTTCTCCTTGAGGTCGCCCTCTTCGCGAGCCGCTTCGATGCGCTTGGCGATCTCCTCGCGGCCCGTCGTGCTGAGGTGCTCGAGTTCCGCCTGCAGCCGGTCGAAGGCCTGCTGGGTGAGGAACGTCTCCTGGATCTGCTCGGACACGATGGAACTCCTTTGCATGGTGGGTCCGCACACGACGGCCGAAACGCCCGTCATATGCCAGACGCCCCGGCGGAATGCCGGGGCGTATGAAGTACTGCCTTCGAGTATCGCACGATCGGCGCGCGAGTGCGGTGCACGCGCCGACGCCGTCGCGGGTCAGGAGCGGCGCTCGACCACCCAACAGGTGTCGACGACGCCGGTGTTGCTGAGCTCCGTGGTGCGGACGCTCTCCGTGAAGGTGCGGGTGCGCTGCTCGGACGGCGGCAGCTCGACGACCTTCCATCCGACGACCGCGAACTGCTCGTTGAGCGCCTGGACCGAGCAGGCCATGGGGGTGTCCTGCGGACCGGTGACCTCGAAGGACACGCTGACCATCGTGTCGTCGACGATCTCGTGCGCCGTGTTGCGCGACTCGATGCTCGGCCGACTGCCGTCGAGACCGGCCCACACGACCCACGCGATGAAGACGACGGCGAACGCGGCGGCGGCCAGCCAGATCAGGCGGCGGTCGCGGGCACGGTTGCCAGGGGTGCGTCCGTATCGCGCCGCGATGGCGTCCTGAGGGCCGGCATCCTGCAGGGGAGAGGTCACGTCACGGGCTCCGGTTCGAACGGTTAAGCTGGACCAGGAGTGCGAGACGCCTCGAGGTCGACACCTCAAGCGTATTGCCTCTTCCTGGATGCGGAGTCCCGACCGCGTCGTCACGTCACGAGTCGCGAAGCGGTCCCCTCGCGCAGACCAGCCGGAAGGCGGAGCACCATGACCATGAGACTGCTCGCCGTGCACGCGCACCCCGACGACGAGTCGAGCAAGGGGGCGGCGACCCTCGCGCACTACCGGAGCCTCGGCGCCGAGGTCATGGTCGTCAGCTGCACCGGTGGTGAACGCGGCGACCTCCAGAACCCCGGACTCGCCGACGTCGCGATGATCGAGCGCGACCTCCCCGGCTACCGTCGCCTCGAGATGGCCGCGGCGCAGGAGATCCTCGACATCGAGCACCGGTGGCTCGGCTATCAGGACAGCGGGATGGCACGCGACGACGGTACGGTCCCACCCGCGAGCTTCGCCGACATCCCCCTCGAGGTCTCGACCGGTGTGCTCGTGCGCATCGTCCGCTCCTTCCGGCCGCAGGTCATCATCACCTACGACGAGAACGGGGGCTACCCGCACCCCGACCACATCCGGTGCCACGAGGTGAGCGTCGCGGCGTTCGAAGCGGCGGCAGATCCCACGCGCTATCCCGAAGCGGGCGAGCCCTGGCGGGTCGACAAGCTCTACTACGACCGCTCGTTCAGCCCCGCCCGGCTCGAGGCCGTGTACGCCTACCTGTTGGAGCACCACCCCGACGACCCGGCGGTCGAGCGACTGGCCGAGATGCGCGAGTGGATGGCCGGCCGGCCCGATCTCGCGACGACGCACGTGCGCGTCGGCGACTTCTTCGAGGCGCGCGACGCCGCGCTCCGGGCGCACGGCAGCCAGGTGCCGCCAGACTCACCGTTCTTCTTCTGGCCCAACGACGTCCTCCGTGCCGCATGGCCGTTCGAGGACTACCAACTGGTCACGTCGCACGTCGCGTCGACCACCCCAGAGTCGGAGCTGTTCGACGGCATCGACACCAGCGAAGGAACCGCATGATGCACCACCTGTTCACCGAGGTCCTGTTGGCGGTCACGCCGTCGCCGTCGCCCTCGCCGGCGTTCGACGAGAACCAGGTGACGCCGGGACCGTGGGGCTTCGTGATCACCTTCGCCATCGCCGGCATCGTCGTCTTCCTCGTCATCGACATGGTGCGTCGCGTGCGCCGGGTCAACTACCGCGCGGAGATCGACGAGCGGCTCCAGGCCGAGGTCGCCGAGCGGGCAGCCGCGGACCGCTCGGGGAGCGACGCCGGTGAGGCGGCCCCCGCAGGCGTCGAGGACGACCCTCGCCCGCCGTCGGACCAGTCGGCCCGCTGACGCCACCACCGCGACGCCTCGCCGCTCGGTGGGCCGTCGGTCGTCAGCGGTTGTAGACCGGGTCGATCGCGATCAGCAGGATCCCGGACCAGTGGCAGAGGAACGCGAGCACCGTGCACAGGTGGAAGAGCTCGTGGAACCCGAACCGCCCCGGCCAGGGGTTCGGTCGCTTCATCGCGTACATGACCGCGCCGACCGTGTAGAACAGGCCACCGGCGGCGACGAGCACCATCGTGGCGAAGTTGCCGCGGGCGATGTCGCCGAGGTACGCGACCGCACCCCACCCGAGTGCCAGGTAGAGCGGGACGTAGAGCCACCGCGGGGCGTTGATCCAGAACACGCGGAAACCGATGCCGAGGAGCGCGCCGCCCCAGACGAGCACGAGCAGGAGGTTGCCCTGCGCCGGTGGTAGCGCGAGCACGGCGAGCGGCGTGTAGGTGCCGGCGATCAACAGGAAGATGTTGGCGTGGTCGATCCGCTTGAGGAGGAGCTTGACCGAGGGACGCCAGGAGAACCGGTGGTACAGCGCCGAGTTCCCGAAGAGCAGCATCGAGGTGAGCACGAACACCGTCGAACTCCACTTCGCGGCCGCGCCCTGTGCGAGCACGACGAGGACGATCCCGGCGACGATCGAGATGGGGAAGATCCCGGCGTGCAGCCATCCGCGCCAGGTCGGTTTGACCTCCTCCGGTGCGGCGGCATCGTCGGCGGCGACCTCGAGCAACGGCAGCTTCGGCAGCTCGGGGTCTCCACTCGTCATGGGTCCAGGATACGGGGTGGCACGGAACGCGTACTGGGAGCGATGCAGGAAACTGCACTAGCGTTGCAGGGTGATGACGAGGCATTCCGCACCGGTGGACGGCTTCCTGTACGGCGTCTACGCACGGCGCCTCCGGAAGGCGCTCACTCCGCAGACGCTGCCGCACCATGTCGCGATGATCATCGACGGCAACCGGCGGTGGGCCAAGCAGCTCGGGTACGACACAGCGGCGCACGGCCACCGGGCCGGTGCGGCGAAGATGCGCGAGTTCCTGACCTGGTGCGACGACCTCGGCATCGGCGTCGTCACCCTGTACCTGCTGTCGAGCGACAACCTGGTGAACCGCGCACCGGACGAGCTGGACGACCTCGTCGACATCATCGCCGACCTCGCCGAGGGGCTGTCGCACTACCGTGACTGGCGCGTGAAGCACGTCGGTTCGAGCGACGGTCTCCCGGAGTCGTTGCGCACGGCGTTGACGAGCGCGGAGGAGCGCACGGCCGACCGTGCCGGCATGCACATCAACCTCGCGGTCGGCTACGGCGGCAGGACCGAGATCGTGGACGCGATGCGCGCCATCGTCGCCAAGCACCACCTCGAGGGTCGGAGCCTGGAAGACCTCGCGGCGCTGCTCACCCCCGACCTCATCGGTGAGCACCTCTACACGGGAGGCCAGCCCGACCCCGACCTCGTCATCCGCACCAGCGGCGAACAGCGGATGAGCGACTTCATGCTCTGGCAGAGCGCCCACAGCGAGTTCTACTTCGTCGAGGCGCTCGGGCCCGACCTCCGCGAGGTCGACTTCCTCCGCGCCCTCCGCGACTTCTCGAGACGGCAGCGGCGGTTCGGCGGATGAGCCGTTCGACTCCGGCCTCGGAGCCGGACGAGCCGGAGACGGCGTCCCGGTTGGAGGCCTTCCAAGCGGGATTCGGTGAGGTCGACGGCTATCTCAACTACGGCAGTGTCGGTCCGTTGGCGGCGTCCGTCGTCCTCGAGGCCAGCCGCTGGAACGACGTGCTCGCGAGTGCGACCCCCGGCACGCTCGGCGGGGTCGACGTGCAGGACGAACGGATGCGGACCGCCGTCGGGACGCTCACCGGGTTCCGAGCTGACCAGATCGTCGCCCAGCCCAACACCTCGCAGGGCCTCATGCACGCGATGTTCGGCCTGAGCGG
>Ga0308160_10006491_pt1 | contig 11893 bp, 11 predicted proteins | sample PhyFR1_FD_201036 | JGI IMG/M metagenome (GOLD analysis project Ga0308160, IMG submission 201036) | Phyllosphere microbial communities from UC Gill Tract Community Farm, Albany, California, United States - DLSLF.R1 | ecosystem: Host-associated > Plants > Phyllosphere > Unclassified | place: USA... | reverse complement strand
TTTGGCGGTCTGATGGCAGAGATAAACACCAATGCAGATGCTGAACATCAGCAGTAGCAAATACAATTGCCACGGTAGCTGGATCAGCAGTAGCCAGAACGGGATCGACGCCAGCGACCCTATGGTACCCGGCATCACCGATGACAAACCGCTGCCAAAGCCGGTAGCCAGCAGGTGCCACGGATTGCTCATCCGCAGGCGACGTTTGGCTTCATCCATAAACCCCACCCTGCCCAGGGCTGAAATGGTCATAACCTTTCCACGCCAGTTCCACCACCTGATCATGGCGATAGAATTTGATACCTTCCGACAGCGGGCAAATCTGACCAATGCAAGTGTAGTCCGCGCCGAGGTGGCTCAATGCCACTTCCAGCGCGCCACGGTTGATCTCCGGCACAGTGAAACACAGTTCGTAATCCTCGCCACCCGTCAGCCCCCAGTACAATGCCTGTTCGGCATCCGCGTGACGACTCAGCATCTGCGACAGCGGTAATTCATCCAAATCGATACGCGCACCACATTCGCTGGCCTTCAGCACATGCCTCAGATCAGCGATCAAACCATCGGAGATGTCGATCGCCGAACTGGCCAGATCGCGTAGCGCCTGGCCCTGTAATACCCGAGGCTGCGGCCACAGGTGACGGCCAATCAAGTAATCACGGGCTTGTGCATCCGTAACTTGTAGGCGCCCCTGAATAATCGCTAAACCGGCGGCGCTATCGCCCAACGTGCCGGTAACGTAGATCCAGTCGCCAATACGCGCGCCGCTGCGGGTCAGCGCTCGCCCAGCCGGGATCAACCCCTGGATAGTCAGCGTCATGCTCAGCGGGCCACGCGTGGTATCACCACCAATCAACTGCATGCCGTAGTAATCAAGCTGTTCGAATAGGCTGTCGCTAAATGCCTTAAGCCACGCTTCATCCACTTTAGGTAGCGTGAGTGCCAGTGAAAGCCAGGCTGGATCGGCCCCCATCGCTGCCAGATCGCTTAGGTTAACCGCCAGCGCCTTGCGGCCGAGATCGGCCGGAGCGATATCCGGTAGAAAGTGAATGCCAGCAACCAGAGTGTCGGTACTGACGGCCAAAAGCTGTTTTTCTGCCACTGTAAGAAGTGCGCAGTCATCTCCAATGCCCAACTGTACGTCCCGGCGTAAGTGTTCAATCCGGTTAAAATAGCGAGCAATGAGGTCAAATTCGCTGCATGCCATGGTCGATATTCCAGTAACAGCAGTTAAGGCCGGGCATGCCGCCCCTAACTTTTATTTTTTCTTGCGAATAGTGGGTGCCGCTTTATCCAGCACGCCATTCACAAACTTGTGGCTATCCTCAGCGCCGAAGGTTTTCGCCAATTCGATCGCTTCATTGATGGCCACTTTGTAAGGAACGTCTTCACGCATTTTCAGCTCAAACAGCGCAATGCGCAAAACTGCACGCTCCACCTGGCCCAGTTCGTCAAGCTGGCGCGACAAATAGGGAACCATCAGCGTATCCAGCATACCTGCATTCACCGCTACGCCGGAAAACAACTCGCGAAAATAGGCGATGTCAACACCGTTGACATCCTGCTCCGTCAGGAACTGGTGTTCAACATCGGCGATGTCATTTTTAGACAACTGCCAAGAGTAAAGCGCTTGAACAGCGCACTCACGAGCGCGACGACGAGCAGCAGGTTTCACGGAATTCCCCTTAACTAAATTCAGGCTTTAATAGCTTTGATAACATTAATCATTTCAAGTGCAGTCAGCGCAGCTTCAGCACCTTTGTTGCCCGCTTTGGTGCCAGCACGTTCGATAGCCTGTTCAATGCTTTCAGTGGTCAGCACGCCAAAGGCAACCGGGACTTCAGTGTTCAAAGCAACACTCCCGATGCCGGAGCTAGCTTCACCCGCCACATATTCGAAGTGCGCAGTCCCCCCACGGATAACGGTACCCAATGCGATAACTGCGTCATATTTGCCCGTGTTGGCCAGTACGCGCACAGCCAACGGCAACTCGTAAGCCCCTGGAACCCAGACCACGGTGATGTTGTCGTCAGCAACCTGACCGATGCGCTTTAGTGCGTCGCTGGCACCTTGCAGCAGGCTGCCGTTGATGAAATTGTTAAAACGTGCAATTGCGATCGCTACACGGGCATCTGGAGTCGCAATAACACCTTCGATAATTTTCATAGGCTTTCCTTAAAAAAGGGTTCAGTATCCCACAAGGGGGCGGATTCTATCATATCCTTTATACCCGTCATACTTGAAGCTGCATCTATACCCGTGATACTTCAAGTTGCATCGGCTGTTGCGCGCTGTCCTGATCCAGACTGGCTGCAATAATGTATGCCTACTGGGATAAGCACTGACTCATTGGATAAACGCCCTTGCCACATTGATGCCACGCCAATGATTTGGGGTATATCTGCCTGCACGGGCAGTTTCGCCCCTCGCCGCACATTATATTCCGTACTTAGCCCTGAGCCGCAGGCGCAGATCAGGCCCGACTTGCCGCACCTCGCTGAAAACAAACTCAGGCGCATCAGCCAGTTGCTCAAGTCCCGGCAGATGACACAGGCCCCGGCCATCATCACCCAACAGTTTTGGGGCGAGGTACAGAACTAGCTCATCTACTAGCCCGGCCTGGAGCAGCGCACCGGACAATTGAGCGCCCGCTTCGACCCAGATTGAGTTCACTTGGCGCTTCGCCAGATGCATCATCATCACCACCAGATCGACGCCGCCACCGTGCGCTGGAAAGATCAACTGTTCAACATCCTGCGGCCAAGCCTGTTTATCTGGCTGTAGGCGCGCCAGCCAGGTAGCGCCCGGCTGTTGCACTACCCGATGCTGCGGCGTCACGCGGTTCTGGCTGTCAAGGATAATACGCCATGGCTGGCGCAGGTTTTCCTGCGGATATAGGCTTTGCGTTTCGGCATCCAGCTCATCCCAACGCACCGTCAGCGCAGGATCGTCTGCCAATACGGTGGCGCTGGTACTGAGGATCGCCGCGCTTTGCGCGCGTAGACGCTGTACGTCTTGGCGAGCCTGAGAGGAGGTGATCCATTGGCTTTCACCGGAGGCCATCGCCGTGCGGCCATCCAGCGATACCGCAAGCTTAAGTTGCACATAAGGGAATCCGGTGCGCATACGTTTCAGAAAGCCCGGATTCACTGCTTCGGCTTCCGCCAGCATCAAGCCGTGACACACCTCGATACCAGCCTGCTGCAATTGGTACAACCCACGCCCCGCCACCTGTGGATTGGGATCCTGCATCGCGGTGACCACCCGGCTGACGCCAGCTGCAACCAACGCATCGGCGCACGGCGGCGTGCGGACATGATGGCTGCACGGTTCAAGCGTGACATAGGCGGTGGCACCACGCGCCTTTTCTCCCGCCATGCACAGTGCATGCACTTCTGCGTGGGGTTCACCAGCGCGTAGATGATACCCTTCACCCACGATTTCGCCATCGCGCACAATAACACAGCCAACGTTGGGATTAGGGGCAGTGGTAAAACGCCCCAGCCGCGCCAGTTTAAAAGCACGCGCCATGTAAAATTCGTCACTTTGCATCCCCTGCTCCTTCAGTCCTGTAGGCGGGCGATCTCTTCGCCGAATTCGCGGATATCTTCAAAACTGCGGTATACCGATGCAAAGCGGATATAAGCTACCTTATCCAATTTTTTCAGCGCCTCCATCACCAGATTGCCGACCAGCTTGGTCGGCACTTCTCGTTCCCCCATAGCGCGTAGCTGTGATTTGATATGATTGATGGCATTTTCCACATCATCCGCACTCACCGGGCGTTTTTCCAGCGCCTTCAGCATGCCGCGACGCAGTTTGTTTTCATCGAATGGCTCGCGCACCTCACTGCTTTTAATCACCCGTGGCATCACCAGCTCAGCCACCTCAAAGGTAGTAAAGCGTTCGCTACACATCAGACACTGACGGCGGCGGCGTACCTGCGAACCATCACCCACCAGGCGGGAATCAATGACTTTGGTATCAACGGCGGCACAGAAAGGGCAATGCATAACACGTCCTGATAAACGATTTCATAGTTAGGCAGTTTAACGCGATAGTGCGGCCACAACAAAGGTCATCGGCCATTTGTTGTGATCGGCCAGGCTTCGCAATGGAGCCTTCAGCAATGTGCTGATTGTCACTACTGCTCACAAGCCGCCCATCCGTTAGCCGGGCAAAAAAAGAGCGCCAATCGGCGCCCCTTAAATTATTTAGCTGAACACCACCTGGTTTACGACAGGATCGCCGGCTGATCCGCGCCCTCTTTTTCCACTTTTTGTTGCAGCATGTGCTCGCGCTTCATACCCAGCTTTAATGCCAGCGCCGAGGCAACATAGATGGAAGAGAGGGTACCAATCGACACGCCGATCAGCATCGCCAGCGAGAAGCCATGCAGCATCGCACCACCGAAAATGTACAGCATCAGCACCACCAACAACGTGGTGCCAGAGGTCATCAGCGTGCGGCTCAACGTTTGAGTCAAGGATACATTCATGATCTCATAAGGCGTGCCACGGCGGATCTTACGGAAGTTCTCACGAATACGATCAGAAACCACAATGCTGTCGTTCAACGAGTAACCAATAACTGACATCAGGGATGCGACGATAGTGAGGTCAATCTCGATGTGGAACAGCGATAGTACGCCCAAGGTGATGACCACATCGTGCGCCAAGGCAATAACCGCCCCCAACGCCAGACGCCATTCAAAGCGGAAACCGACGTAGATCAGAATACAAATCAACGCCACCAGTAACGCCATACCACCGTTTTGCGCCAACTCGCTGCCCACGCTTGGGCCAACAAACTCGATACGCTTCACGATGGCGTGGTTATCCACCGAGTCATTGATCACGTTGATCACCTTATTACCCAGTTCCTGGCCTGCAGTACCGGTCGTCGGGGGCATACGCACCATCACGTCGCGGCTGCTGCCAAAATTTTGGATAATCGGGTCTTGGAACCCAGCTTTTTCCAGCCTATCGCGTATCAGGTCAAGGTTAGCCGGTTTTTCCAGGTTAATTTCAATTACCGTACCGCCAGTAAAATCTAACCCCCAGTTAAATCCACGCACCGACATGGTGGCGATTGATGCGACCAGCAGCAACAATGAGATGCCAAAGGCCACGTAATCCCAGCGCATAAAGTCGTAGACTTTACGGCCATAGTTGAGTTGCTCAACAGTATAATCCTGTGCCACAACGCACTCCTCAGATAGACAGCTTGTTAATGCGTTTGCCGCCGTAAAGCAGGTTGACGATAGCACGAGTACCGACAATCGCGGTGAACATGGAGGTCGCCACACCGATTGCGGTGGTAATTGCAAAGCCCTTGATCGAACCCGTTCCCACAGCGTACAAAATGACTGCGGTGATCAGGGTGGTGATGTTGGCGTCAACGATACTGGAGAAGGCACCTTTATAGCCCTCATGGATCGCTTGCTGAACAGAACGCCCGTTCTTCAGCTCTTCCTTGATACGTTCGTTTATCAGTACATTGGCGTCTACTGCCACCGCCAACGTCAATACGATCCCGGCAATGCCCGGCATGGTCAGCGTCGCCCCCGGTAGCAGGGACATCACACCAACGATCAACACCAGGTTCGCGACCAGCGCAGTGGTGGCGATCATGCCAAACTTGCGATACCAAGCCACCATGAAGATGATGGATGCCACCAGCCCCCATAAACAGGCTTCCAGACCTTGGGCAATGTTCTGCTGACCCAACGTTGGGCCGATGGTGCGTTCTTCAACAATCTGGATCGGCGCGATCAGTGCACCAGCACGTAGCAACAGCGCAAGCTGACGTGCTTCGTTCGCATTACCGATACCGGTAATGCGGAAGCTGTTGCCCAGACGCGACTGAATATTTGCCACGTTGATCACTTCTTCTTGCTTGACCAACACTGCACGACCATTGGCGTCTTTCTTGCCGCTATCTTTATACTCCACGAACAGGGTCGACATCGGCTTGCCGATGTTGTCCTTGGTGAAGTTAGACATTGAGGTACCGCCAGCGCTGTCCAGCGAGATATTAACCTGCGGCTGATTGTACTCGTCGGTGCTTGAGGTGGAATCGGTGATGTGGTTACCAGTCAGGATCACGCGCTTGTACAGCACTATCGGATGACCATCACGGGTGTATTTCACTTCGGAATCGCCCGGCACGCGGCCATTGGCCGCCGCAGTGGCATCCGCAGTGGTGTTCACTAAACGGAACTCCAGCGTTGCAGTCGCACCCAGGATCTCTTTAGCCCGTGCGGTATCCTGAATACCCGGTAACTCGACCACAATGCGATCAGTCCCCTGGCGCTGCACCAGGGGTTCGGCAACACCAAGCTGGTTAACGCGGTTACGCAGAATAGTGATGTTTTGCTGCACCGCATATTCACGCGCTTCGCTCAGACGGGCATCAGACAGGTTGGCTTTCAGAGTGTTGCTGCCATTGCTGGAAAGCACCAGGTCGCGTTGGCGTGGCCCCATGTAGCTGATGGCCTTATCGCGGGTGGCATCGTCACGGAAGCGCACTTCCACGCCATTGTTGCTTAACTTACGGATAGACGCGTAAGGAATGCCCTTTTCGCGCAGCTCGCTACGCAAGGTATCCATGGTCTGTTCCTGCAACTTGCCGAGCGCGGTGTTCATGTCAACTTCCATCAGGAAGTGCACACCGCCACGCAGATCCAGGCCGAGTTTCATCGGCTCAGCCCCCAGCATCACCAACCAGCTCGGCGTGGCCGGGGCCAGGTTCAGCGCGACGACAAATTTGTCACCCAGTTCCGCCATCAGCGCTTCACGGGCGCGCAGTTGAATGTCAGGAGCATTAAAACGCGCCAAGATGGCACCATTTTCCAACGCTATCGACTTGATCGCGATATGGTCTTTTTCTAATACGGTACGGATCTGATCCAGTGTAGTTTCACTGGCGGCGACACCGCGCGCACCAGTGATTTGTAAGGCTGGATCCTCACCGTAAAGGTTGGGAAGTGCATAAAGCAGCCCAATGAGGATCACCACGATCAACATCAGATACTTCCACAGAGGATAACGGTTTAACACGGCAATTCCCTTAGGGAAAAAAATTATAGGGCCTTCATGGTACCTTTAGGCAGAACGGCCGCCACGAAGTCGCGCTTGATCATCACTTCCGTGGTGTCGTTTAACGCAATGGTGATAATGCCGGTGTCGGCCACTTTGGCCACGCGGCCAATCAGACCACCGGTAGTCATGACTTCATCACCCTTGCCGATGGAATCCATCAGTTTTTTATGATCTTTAGCGCGTTTCTGTTGAGGCCGTAGGATCATGAAATAGAAAATCAGACCGAACATCACTAGCATAATGATCAGAGAGTACGGGCTTCCCTGAGCCGGAGCCCCTGGGGATGCGATGGCGTCAGACATGAAAAAGCTCATTAAAATTCCCTCATTAAGTTATCAATTATTATACCCGTCATACTTCAAGTTGCCTGTACGTCAGCTTCCCTCACTCACCCCAGTCACTCAGAACTTATCCCATTAGGCTATTTTTTTGCCATTTTGGCCCTGGGCAGTGCTCACCCTCCTCACGTACGCCATGTACGCTACGGCTGTTGCACGCTGTCCTGGTGCAAACTGGCTGCAACAATGTACGCCTACTGGGATAGGCGCTGACTGGGGTAAGCGCCTGGGAAGCCGCTGCGTTGCCGCCTTCCTGCAACTCGAATTATTTAGGGTATAGATTTAGCAATTCTACCCTTCATCTTTCAAACTACAGCGGTGTTGGCTTCCCTCTCCCCATCACATAGCACTCTAAAGCCCTGAGGATTCGTTTGGTCGCCACCTTGCCGCATTTTGAGGTCTATTAGGTATTTAAAGGTGGCATCGGCTTGCCGAGCCGACCATAAAAATCCGCAACAAACAGCGCTAATTTACCCTCTTCAATGGCCTGGCGTAAACCCGCCATCAGACGCTGGTAATAGCGCAGGTTATGAATAGTGTTCAATCTAGCCCCCAGTATTTCGTTGCAACGATCAAGATGATGCAAATAGGCACGGCTGTAATGGCGACAAGTATAGCAATCACAGTCTTTATCCAACGGAGAAATATCATCTTTATACTTGGCATTACGAATTTTAACCACACCGTCAGTGACGAACAGATGACCGTTGCGGGCGTTACGCGTTGGCATCACGCAATCGAACATGTCAATGCCGCGACGCACACCCTCCACCAAATCTTCAGGCTTGCCGACGCCCATCAGATAGCGTGGCTTATCTGGCGGAATTTGCGGGCAAACGTGTTCGAGAATGCGGTGCATAGCCTCTTTTGGCTCCCCCACCGCCAAGCCGCCAACAGCGTAACCATCAAAGCCGATATCCACCAGCCCTTTTACTGAAGCATCACGTAAATCTTCGTAAACGCCACCCTGGATAATGCCGAATAAAGCATTTTTATTATTCAACTCGTCAAAACGTTGACGACTGCGCTGCGCCCAGCGCAGTGACAGCTCCATCGAACGCTTGGCGTAATCCCAATCAGCTGGGTACGGCGTGCACTCGTCAAAGATCATCACGATATCAGAACCCAGGTCATACTGGATTTCCATCGATTTTTCGGGGCTAAGAAATACTTTGTCGCCGTTGATCGGGTTACGGAAATAGACGCCTTCCTCTTTAATCTTGCGCATCGCGCCCAGGCTAAACACTTGAAAGCCACCGGAATCAGTGAGGATCGGGCCGTGCCACTGCATGAAATCGTGCAAGTCACCGTGCAACTTCATGATCGTCTGCCCTGGACGCAGCCACAGGTGGAAAGTGTTACCCAACAGGATCTGTGCCCCTGTCTCTTTCACTTCTTCTGGCGTCATGCCTTTAACCGTGCCATAGGTGCCAACCGGCATAAAAGCCGGAGTTTCCACCACGCCGCGTTCAAAGATCAAGCGACCACGGCGAGCGCAGCCATCGGTTGTCTGTAATTGGTACTCCACAAAACCTCCAGCATCAGAGAAACAGTCTGATGAAATGCAAAGGTTGCACATTTTAAACTAACGTTTAAAGCCGTACCACAAGCCAGTCAGTCAAATATAGGTTTGTTATTTTTGTTCCTACAGGCTTCGAATTCATTTCATTACACTATGAAAAATAACAAAAAAATTAAGTTACAACTTTTTTATACCAACATATAACGTCACGTAACCATCTCGCTTGCCTCCCTTCCCTACAGTTCTCTCTATCAGTCGAGCCAACGGAGCTAGATACGGGGTAAAAGTCACTTGATAAGAGAGTTGTTCGTCATAACGCCAGGACGTTACAGGCACGCAGAACAGAAAATCACTTATAGAGCATAAACACGTCCGTAGCAGCTTTTCAAAGCATGGGCTGCGGAAAATGGTGACCCCCGATGAGTGTGGATGCCGTTCTAAACGCCAGTAAAGGCCTGATTGTAGCACCTGCGGGATGTGGCAAAACCCACCTGATTACTGAAGCTCTTGGTATTGCGCAAAGTAAGCCGTATCTCGTGCTGACGCACACAACCGCAGGTGTCACGACACTCAAAAAGCGACTGAGCCGTTTTGCAATTCCTCTGCGGAACTATATTGTGACAACAATCGATGGATGGGCTCTGAAAATAGCAGGCTGCTTTCCGCGATTGTGTCCGCTTGATGTGGGTCCTGAAAATCCAACCGTTTTCTACCCTTCTCTTCGCCGTGCCGTACTGAATCTGGTTGTTAACGGTAATATTAGCGAAATCATCACGGCCACTTATTCGCGTTTGCTGGTCGATGAATACCAGGACTGCAATAGCCAGCAACATAATCTGACCTGTGCGCTTTCACGCTTGCTACCAACAGTCGTCTTTGGAGACCCGATGCAGTGTATCTTCAGCTTCAGCGGCCCTATGCCAGACTGGAAAAGCACTGTTGAAACTTTTTTCCCCACTCTGGCAACCTTACAAGCGCCCTGGCGCTGGAACAATGCACAAACGCCAGATTTGGGTCAATGGATCCTTGAGCAAAGACTTCGCTTACTTCACCGGGAGCGTATCGACTTGAGATCCTGTCCTGACTATGTACATTTTCGCCCTCTTTCACGAAATCACAATGACAATATCCAGCGCCAGCAGCGCTAATATTACTCACTGCTGCGACAGTTTCCCAACGACTCGGTTTTAGTTATGGGTGATTCACGAAGAGCGTCATCCAGGCATCAATTTGCACAACGAATCACTATTTTTGTTTAAATAGCCCCTTACTACATTGACTAATTCTTCTTTTTTTTTTGCTTTTTCAAAAATAGGTGCTGATATTATACCTTCTTCTATGGCATTTTTATATGTATATATATGAGTATTCTGTGTCAACATCAAAAATAAATAAGTCGTTTCGGTATGGTGTGGCAGTCACTATTATTTTTTTGCATTAAACCTGCGAATAACCCCTCCCCATTCTGGAGATGGTTCGGAATGGCCTTCATCAATAATGACCAACTCAAATTCATCACATATTTTATTTATTTCCTCGCTGTTGATTTTGAGTAATTTTTGGAAGGTAGTACAAAAGACCCTTCTATTACTTTCTTTATTGATGTTGTTGTGCACATCTTTAATTGTAAGTGATTTAGATTTATCCGAGTCGGTTAATTTAGTAAAAAAATCACCTCTAATCTGTTTATACAACTGATCGCAAACAGCTCTTCGATAAGTAACAATTAATATTTTTTTATATTTACTGAATTGACTTAGACAACATATAACACCACTTTTCCCTGCCCCTGTCGGCAAGCTTATAAGACATGAGCCAGAAGAGCGCGATCTAAAATATTTTGCCGCTACACTAATACTTTCTACCTGACATGTTCTAAGTTTTTCTTCTACTTCAGTTGGTGTACCATTGTACATTTAAATTCCTCTTATAATGAAAAAACGCTGGATTAGAACCTTATATAAGGATAGACAAGGGACTGAAGAAACTCATTCAATTGGAAGCTAACTGGCTACTAGGGATTGAGCTTATATCCCTTCTGGCAAACCCAGTCAGCCTTGCCAACGCTGCCGCCCCCAGAGACATCAGTGCCGATTAAGTATAGGCATATCCGAATGTTATCAAAACTCATGAGTTGTTCAAGAAGACAATTAGATAATCCCTAAAGTTTAGTGTGCTTGGTCGTGCAATTACGATGGGAAATGATTGATGAACTGAAGTAAGTAAGCTGTCAGAAAATGCTCATAAGAAGCATATTCTTTGTTAGTTCATGAAGTTCTCCTGAAGTGAATTTATATTTTTATTAAAAATACCAATTTAAATCAAAGAGATATAGTTACTGTAGATTATGAACTAGATTCACGCTTAACATAAGTTAAATAACCTACATCGACCGAGGTGGAGCCAGGGGCGCGCGATGTCTGACACCTCAAGTTTGCTGTTAATACAACCAGCATCCAGCCAGATAACCTCCATTCCCATCAAAATATCGCCAGTTTCACAAGAGCAGACCGGTGTTTACCTCAACCGCATCTCTGCAAACCATTCAACGCAGCGTTACTACATGTTCGGTAGTTAGCAAGGGACCTATTTCCTGGTGCAAAGTCTGCCCGCTTCGTCATTTGTGTAACCAGCAGACGCGTATACCTCGGAAGGCAGAGGTTGCACAGGTTGTTGTCGTAGATTGAGTGATCACTGCCCTATTCCAGCCATCGTTCAATATGGGGTTTAGACGGAAAGCCCCCGTGATACAGATCACGCAACTGAAAGATACGCTGACGATGCAGTTTATTATGTGCTTGATAAGTCATTGACGTTGAAATGTGTAGTGGCACACTGAATTTGGCCACCTGAACAGAGGTGATATGCTCACCTCAGGACATTACAGGTGCTTCAATGAAAAAAAGAAATTTCAGTGCAGAGTTCAAACG
>Ga0308160_10006490_pt1 | contig 11893 bp, 9 predicted proteins | sample PhyFR1_FD_201036 | JGI IMG/M metagenome (GOLD analysis project Ga0308160, IMG submission 201036) | Phyllosphere microbial communities from UC Gill Tract Community Farm, Albany, California, United States - DLSLF.R1 | ecosystem: Host-associated > Plants > Phyllosphere > Unclassified | place: USA... | reverse complement strand
GGCGTCCTTGCGCAGGGCGCGCACCTGTTCCGGGCCGGTGGCGCGGTCGCAGGCCTGGCCCACCGCGTAGACGTAGGCGCGGCAGGCCATCATGGTCGAATACATGTCGGCGATCTTGCCCTGCATGAGCTGGAATTCGCCGATCGCCTGGCCGAACTGTTTGCGCTCGTGGATGTAGGGGACCACCGCATCCATGCAGGCCGACATGATGCCGAGCGGGCCGCCGGAGAGGACTGTCCGCTCGAAGTCCAGGCCCGACATCAGCACGTTGACGCCCTTGCCCACGCCGCCCAGCACGTTCTCGACCGGCACTTCGCAGTCCTGGAACACCAGCTCGCCGGTGTGCGAGCCGCGCATGCCCAGCTTGTCGAGTTTCTGCGCGATCGAGAAGCCCTTGAAACCCTTTTCGATCAGGAAGGCGGTCATGCCGCGCGGGCCGGCCTCGATGTCGGTCTTGGCGTAGACCACCAGGGTATCGGCATCCGGGCCGTTGGTGATCCACATCTTGGTGCCGTTGAGGACGTAGCGATCGCCCTTCAGTTCGGCGCGCAGCTTCATGCTGACCACGTCGGAACCGGCGTTCGGCTCGGACATCGCCAGCGCGCCGACGTGTTCGCCCGAGATCAGCTTGGGCAGGTATGTGCGTTTTTGTTCTTCGCTGCCGTTGCGCTTGATCTGGTTGACGCACAGGTTCGAGTGCGCGCCATAGGACAGGCCGACCGAGGCCGAGGCGCGCGAAATCTCTTCCATCGCGACGATGTGGGCCAGGTAGCCCATGTTGGCGCCGCCGTATTCCTCGCCCACGGTGATGCCCAGCAGGCCCAGTTCGCCCATCTTCTTCCACAGGTCCATCGGGAACTGGTCGGTGCGGTCGATTTCCGCAGCGCGCGGCGCGATCTCGCTGGCCGCGAACTGTTGCACTGCTTCGCGCAGCGCGGCGATGTCTTCGCCGTGGTCAAAGGTCAAGCCTGGAAGGTGCAGCATGTCGTCGTCCTCGTTCTCATGGGATGTTATACATCGCATGATAACGCGGAGTGACGTTAACGTAAACGTCAAGCGACATGGCTGTTGCGTCAGGCGGCGTCGCGCTCCGGCGCATCCTGCACGCCGGCCTCTTCCAGCAGGCGTTTGCATTCGTCCTCGTGCACGGCGATCTCGGCCAGCGACATCTCGATGTCCGCACGCTGCTGCTCGAGCGTGCGACGCTGGTGCGCCAGCACGCCGAGGAAACGGTCGATCTGGGCCACGGTGTCCTTCGGCGACTCGTACATGTCGATGATGCTCTTGATCTCCGACAGGGTCAGGCCCAATCGCTTGCCGCGCAGCGTCAGTTTCAGACGCGTGCGGTCACGCGGCGTGTACACGCGGTTGCGTCCGCCCTGGCCCTCGCGTTTCGGGCTCAATAAACCCTGGTCTTCATAAAAACGGATGGCGCGGGCGGTGATGTCGAATTCGCGTGCCAGTTCGGCGATGGTGTAGGTCGTGGCCATGGTGTTCTGCGAGGCAAAGTGTGGCGGCGCCGGGAATCGCTTAAAATCCAGGCTGGCGCCGCTTTCCGTTTACGTCAACGTAATGTAATTGGCGATGATTGTAGCGCGCCGCGTCCGTCATATCACGAAAGACCTGCGCATGAATGCTCTCGAATCCCAGCTGGCCTATCCCTTTGGCGATGCCATCCCGCCGCTCGGCACCGTCACGGCAGTGGCGCCGGGCCTGAAATGGCTGCGCATGCCGCTGCCGTTCGCACTCGATCACATCAACCTGTGGCTGCTGGAAGACGAGTTCGAGGGATGGCGCGGCTGGTCGCTGATCGATTGCGGCGCCGCCACCGATGCCACCCGCGTGGCGTGGGAACAACTCTTCGCCGAAGCGCTGGACGGCAAGCCGCTGCTGCGTGTGTTTGCCACCCACTGCCACCCGGACCATGTCGGCCTGTCGGGCTGGCTGTGCGACCGTTTTGATGCACCGTTCTGGACCAGCGCCGCCGAGTTCGCCTTCGCGCGCATGATGGCGGCCGCGCTGCCCGGTGTCGACGGCCCGTCGGCCATCCCCCACTTCCGCAAGCACGGCCTGGTCGATGCCGGCATGCTCGAGCAGATGGCCAGCCGCAAGAATTACTACCCGTCGCTGGTGCCGGCGGTGCCGGACGCCTATACCCGGCTGCAGGACGGCCAGCAGGTCGCGATCGGCGCCCAGGCATGGCGCGTGATCACCGGCTTCGGCCACTCCCCCGAGCACGTGTCTTTGTATAGCGAAGCCTTGAACGTGCTGGTGTCGGGCGACATGGTGTTGCCGCGCATCTCGACCAATGTCTCGGTGTTCGCGGTCGAGCCCGAAGGCAATCCGCTGCAGGCCTACCTGGATTCGCTCGGCAAGTTCGCGGACTTGCCGGACGACGTGCTGATCCTGCCTTCGCACGGCAAACCTTTCCGCGGGCTGCACACCCGTATCCGGCAGCTGCGCGACCATCATGCGGCCCGGCTGGAAGAGGTGCGTGCCGCCTGTGTCACGCCACACTCCGCGGTTGACATTGTGCCGATCATGTTCCGGCGCCCGCTCGATGCCCACCAGCTGAGCTTCGCCCTCGGCGAAGCCTTGGCCCACTTGCACGCCCTGTGGCATAACAATCACTTGCGCCGTGTAACCGGCGAGGACGGCATCATCCGTTTCCAGCTGGCCTGAGCAATCACTCACTTTCACGCCAGCCGGCCTGCATAAAGCCTTTTTGATCCAGGATGATGCATCATGGGTAGTCATTGCACTTGCCCATGCATTTGCACACATGAATTGATTCGAGCAAACGTTTTCTTTTTCCTGTAGGATATTTTTCACACTTGCGTAATCAGGGACCGAAAAGGTAGGGAATTGCTGGACAGCATGTGAGAATCGATCAATACTCACACTTTTGTTACGTCCAGCCTGTCCTGTCGTCACAGACGGTCTGACTAAAGGAGCGACCAATTGACGGCTTTGCATGAACCATTAATGCCACCCATGAATTCGACCAACGAACGGGAGAGCTTCAGCGAGCGCCTGCAGCAAGCCCTGAAAAATGCCCATTATTCGCCGGACAGTCCCACCCGGCTGGCACGGGAATTTAACATTCGCTTCGAAGGCCGCCCGATCACCGTCCATGCGGCCCGCAAATGGCTGGTTGGCGAAGCCATCCCGACCCAGGAAAAACTGCGCATGATCGCCCAGTGGCTGGGCGTACCGGCCGACTGGCTGCGCTTCGGCGGCTCGGAAAACGCTGCCGGCAACGGCGACAACGGCGACGGCGGGGCCCGTTTCGAATCGGCCGACGTCAAGCTGATCGCCGACCTGCAGCGCCTGGACGAACATCACAAGCAACTGGCACGCGAATTCATCCGCATGCTGGTGCGCATGCACCACCAGCAGAAGTAATATCTTCCCCGACGCTGCCGTGCAGCGAACAGGAAAGGCAAGCAGCCCGGCGGATTTCCGACCGGGCTTTTTTATTTCCTGCTATCCGCACTTTTTGTTCAAGCGAACGGCACAAACTGCAGAGTCTCGCGCATAATCGTTGTCGTTATCGGTCAACAAGGATGCAGCGACCTCATGATTAATAACTACAGCAATACCGCGCAATTGAAGGATTTGATGACCGCGCCGCCGATGACGGCGCAGCAACATGCAGAAATCATGCGCAAGCGTAACGAGCAGCGCAGGAAGATCGAAGACGCAAGAGAAGCAAGACAGGCCGAAAAAGAACGCTACGGCGAGCGGTAGCACCTGAAAAAACGTCCATGGCGGCGTTGCATCGTCTCGCCGTACTAGCGTACTGTCTTCGACGCTGCGTCGGCCGGCCGCATCCCTTGCCCTGAACGTTTTTTCAGGCGCTCTTAGTCAGGCGTAGCCCCACGCATGCCGGCCCAGCGCGGCGCCAGGCTGTTGTCGACGCCCAGCAGGTCCATCACGCGCGCGACCGTGTGGTCGACCATCTCGTCGATGCTGGCCGGGCGGTTATAAAAGCTGGGTAAAGGCGGGAACACGATGCCGCCCATTTCGGTGACGGCGGTCATGTTGCGCAGGTGCGCCAGGTTGAAGGGCGTTTCGCGCACCATCAGCACCAGGCGCCGGCGCTCTTTCAATATGACGTCGGCGGCGCGCGCTATCAGATTGTCCGACAGCCCGTGCGCCACCGCGGCCAGGGTTTTCATCGAACAGGGTGCGATCACCATGCCGTCGGTCTGGAACGAGCCGCTGGCGATCGAGGCGCCGATTTCGCGGTTGCGGTGCACCACGTGGGCGAGCGCTTCCACGTCGCGCTTTTGCAAGCCGACTTCCTGGTGCAGGGTCAACGAGGCGGCGTCGGAGACGACCAGGTGGGTCTCGACGCCGGAACAGGCGCCGAGCCGCTGCAGCAGCCGCACGCCGTAGACCGCGCCGGTCGCGCCGGTGATGGCGACGACGATACGGCGGGTCACTGCGCGCGGCTGCGGATCAGCCATGCTTTCAGCCGTTCTTTTTCAGCAGGGCAGCCAGTTCGCCCGACTCGTACATTTCCGTCATGATGTCCGAACCGCCGACGAACTCGCCGTTCACGTACAGCTGCGGCACGGTCGGCCAGTTGGAGTAATCCTTGATGCCCTGGCGGACTTCCGGATCTTCCAGCACGTTGACGGTGGCGATGTTATCGACGCCGCAGGCTTTCAGGATCTGGATGGCGCGGCCGGAAAAACCGCATTGCGGGAACTGGGCGGTGCCCTTCATGAACAGCACGACGGGCGTGTTGGTCACGGTGTCTTTGATCCAGGTTTGTACGTCGCTCATGTTTGTCGCCTCAGGTAAGTAATCGTGGATGCCGGCATTTTATAAGAAAAACCGAACAGGGGTGCAGGGCCATCCGCCCGTCAATCCGGGCGTTATCCAAATGTGAAGATTATTTCTTGAGCTTGGCAAACGCCGCCGCCATGGCCCCGCCGGCCGCGGCCGGTGCCGCACGCTCCTGGCGCTGCTGATGCTGGCCCAGACGCTTGCGGTCGTCGCGGTCGCCGCGCTGCTGCGGCTGCATACCGGATTCACCGCGCGCCTGAGGCGCGCTGTCAGACAGACGCATGGTCAGCGCAATGCGCTTGCGCTTGACGTCGACTTCCAGCACCTTCACCTTGACCACCTGGCCGGCCTTCACCACCGTGTGCGGATCTTTCACGAAAGTGTTCGAGAGCGCCGAGATATGCACCAGGCCATCCTGGTGCACGCCGATGTCGACAAAGGCGCCGAAGGCGGCCACGTTGGTCACCACGCCTTCCAGGATCATGTCCGGACGCAGGTCCGAAATGGCTTCCACGCCTTCCTTGAAGGTCGCGGTGGTGAACTCCGGACGCGGATCGCGCCCCGGCTTTTCCAGCTCCTTCAGGATGTCGGACACGGTCGGCACGCCGAATTTTTCATCGGCATACTTGGCCGGGTTCAGCGATTTCACCAGCGCGCCATCGCCGATCACGTGCTTGATGTCGCGCTGGATATCAAGCAGGATCTTCTGCACCACCGGATACGATTCCGGGTGCACCGCCGACGCATCCAGCGGATTCTCGCCGCCCATCACGCGCAGAAAACCCGCCGCCTGCTCGAAAGTCTTGTCGCCCAGGCGCGGCACTTTCAACAGCGCCGCACGCGAGGCGAACGCGCCCTTGGCATCGCGGTAGTTGACGATGCTCTGCGCCACGCTGGCCGACAGGCCGGACACGCGCGCCAGCAGCGGCGCCGAGGCCGTATTGACGTCCACGCCGACCGCGTTCACGCAATCCTCGACCACCGCGTCGAGCTGGCGCGCGAGCTGGGTCTGCGACACGTCGTGCTGGTACTGGCCGACGCCGATGCTCTTCGGGTCGATTTTCACCAGCTCCGCCAGCGGATCCTGCAGGCGGCGCGCGATCGAGACGGCGCCGCGGATCGACACGTCCAGGTCGGGCAGTTCGCGCGACGCGAATTCCGATGCCGAATACACCGAGGCGCCGGCTTCCGACACCACGATCTTGGTCAGCTTCAGGTCCGGCTGCTGTTTGATCAGGTCCTGCGCCAGTTTATCGGTCTCGCGCGACGCGGTGCCGTTGCCGATCGAAATCAAGGACACATTGTGCTTGGCCGCCAGCTTGGCCAGCGTATGCAGCGAACCGTCCCAGTCGTTGCGCGGTGCGTGCGGGTAGATGGTGGCGGTGTCCACGACCTTGCCGGTCGGGTCGACCACGGCGACTTTCACACCGGTGCGCAGGCCCGGGTCCAGGCCCATGGTGGCACGCGGACCGGCCGGCGCCGCCAGCAGCAGGGCCTTCAGGTTGCGCGCAAAGACCTGGATCGCATCGCTTTCCGCCTTCTCGCGGAGCAGGCCCATCAATTCCGTCTCGATGTACATGAAGCTTTTTACACGCCAGGTCCAGCGCGCGGTATCGAGTAGCCATTTGTCGGCCGGGCGGCCGGCGCCCTTGATGCCGAAGCGCGCGGCGATGCGGTTTTCGCAAGGATTCAGCGGCGCGTCCCATTTCGGTTTCTCGGCTTCGGTATCCAGGCGCAGCGTCACATCGAGGATGCCTTCGCGGCGGCCGCGCAGCAGCGCCAGCGCGCGGTGCGAGGGCACCGTGGACAGGGTTTCCGAGTAATCGAAGTAGTCGGCGAACTTCTCGCCTTCTTCCTGCTTGCCCTCGACCACCTTCGATTCCACCACACCGTGTTCCTGCACGTATTCGCGCAGCGATTGCAGCAGCGCGGCGTCTTCGGCAAAGCGCTCCATCAGGATCTGGCGCGCGCCGTCCAATGCAGCCTTGGTGTCCGCCACGCCGGGGTTGTTCACGCCGTCGGCATTGGTGAAGGCCTCGCGCAGGTAGTTGGATGCCAGCGTTTCCGGCGTCTGCGCCGGATCGGCCAGCAGGGAGTCGGCCAGCGGTGCCAGCCCGGCTTCGATCGCGATCTGGGCCTTGGTGCGGCGCTTCTGCTTATAGGGCAGATATAAATCTTCCAGGCGGGTCTTGTCCTCGGCCAGTGCCAGCGCCTGCAGCAGTTCCGGCGTCATCTTGTTCTGCTCGGTGATCGAGGCGATGACGGACGCGCGCCGGTCTTCCAGCTCGCGCAGGTAGCGCAGGCGCTCTTCCAGCAGGCGCAGCTGGACGTCGTCCAGGCCGCCGGTGGCTTCCTTGCGGTAGCGGGCGATGAAGGGGACGGTGGCGCCTTCGTCGAGCAGGGCGATGGCGGCGGCCACCTGCACCGGTTTGGCGGACAGTTCTTGGGCGAGGCGTTGTTCGATCGAAGGCAGCATGGTGCTTGGGTCAGTCAGTCGGTGAGTCGAACGGGCAATCATACGCAAACGCGCGCGTTATGCCAGTCTTGACAGCTGCCGCTTTACTCATTACCAACAGTTGCCGCTCGCCTCCATGCGCACTGCTTACTTCACGCTACGCCACCACGGCCGGCCGGGCTGCGGCTGCACCAGGTCCAGCGGCTCACCGATTTCCGGCGTCGACAAGGCCACGCCGCGTGCCGCCGCCAGCGCGCTGATGCGCTCGAACGGATCCTGCCAGCGGTGCAGGCTCAAATCGAAGGTGCCGTTGTGCACCGGCACCAGCCACTTGCCCTTCACGTCGAGAAAGGCCTGCAGCGTTTCCTCGGGCTGCATGTGGACGTCCGGCCACTGCTTGTCGTAGGCGCCGGTTTCCATCAGGGCCACGTCGAAGGGGCCATACTTGGCGCCGATCTCCTTGAAACCGCTGAAATAACCGGTATCGCCGCTGAAGAACACCCGCAGATCCTGATGCAGGATCACCCAGGATGCCCACAGCGTCGAATTGCGGTCGCCCATGCCACGCCCCGAGAAATGCTGGGCCGGCGTCGCCACGAAGCGCACGCCGTCGATCTCGGTGCCTTGCCACCAGTCGAACTGCCGGATCTTGTTGCGGGCGATGCCCCAGCCGGCCAGGCGGTCGTCCACGCCCAGCGGCGCCAGGAAGTGGGCTGTCTTGCCGTCGAGCGCCTTGACCGCGGCTTCGTCGAGGTGGTCGTAGTGGTCGTGCGACAAAATGACGGCCTTGATCGGCGGCAGGTCCTCGATACCGATCGGCGGCGCGTGGAAGCGTGCCGGGCCGGCCCACTGCACCGGCGATGCGCGTTTCGAGAACACCGGATCGGTCAGATAGAACTCGCCCGCCAGCTTGATCAGCAGGGTGGAGTGGCCGAGGCGGAACAGGGTGTTGTCCGGCGCCGCCAGCAGGTCGGCCTGGCTCAGGGACCGCACCGCGATGGTTCCTGCGGGGACGGTGCCGGCCGGCTTGTTGAACATGAAATTCCACCACAGGCGCGCCATTTCACCGAAGCTGTGCTCGTGCATCGGCGCCGGGTTGCGGAACTTCCCGTCATGGAACTGGGGAGAAGTGGCGGGCGTGGGCGCCGACGCCAGGGTGGAACCGGTCATGAGCAGGACTCCGATAAAGGCACTCGTCAAAAGGCGCATCGCGTTGGACAAACGTAAATGTACACTACACAGTGTAGTTTCCGTTTTTGAAAAAGTAAACTGTCAAGTGTAGAATTATCCGATGAACGCACCAACCCGCCTTACCGACCGCAAGCGCCAGGCCATCCTGAAGGCCGCCGCCGACCAGTTCCGTGCCTGTGGCTTCGACGCCACCAGCGTGGACCGGATCGCCGCGGCCGCCGGGGTCTCCAAGCGCACCGTGTACAACCATTTTCCGAGCAAGGAAGAGCTGTTCACGGAAACGCTGGTGCAATTGTTCCAGAGCGGGGCCGATGCGCTCGAACTCCCTTATCGCAGCGAAATCGGCTTGCGCGAGCAATTGACTGAACTGCTGGCGCACAAGATGCGCATGCTGGCCGACCGCGATTTCATCGACCTGGCCCGGGTCGCAGTTGCCGAAGCAATTCACGCCCCCGGGCGCGCCCGCGCCGTGTTCGAACGCATCGGCGAGCGCGAGGAGGGACCGACCGCCTGGATCCGCGCCGCCCAGGCCGACGGCAAGCTGAAACCCGGCGATCCCGGGTTTGCCTCGACCCTGCTGCAAGGCCAGATCAAGACTTTTGCTTTCTGGCCGCAGGTGACGCTGGGCGCGGCGCCGCTCGGTGCCGAGGAGCAGGCGCGTGTCATCGACGCATCGGTGTCGATGTTCCTCTCTTATTTTGGCGTCGCAACGGACTGATCTTCCGAACGCCGGGTCCCTAAAACCCACGCAAGCTTGCTCAATCTCCCAACAATCGATGTTTACGATTGCAGGTGCTAGAAAAATCCTGCGGAAGAGTGTAACTTTTACTCCTTTCGGCCCGTAAAGTTTCGCCTTGCTAAGTGCGATCACGAACAAAACAGTTCGGTCCGTATGAAGGATAATAAAGGTTGTTGTTTTTTCAAATTCCAGAATCCCGAGACCCATGCACACAGTTGATTTTCCTCGCGACGATACCAGCGACGCCCCGCCGGCTCGCGCGCCCGCACGCGCACCTGCCCTGCCCGCCCCGGTATTGAGCTGGCTGCAAAGGGTCGAAGCGGCAGCGCATCCGCAACCCAAGCTGACCGCCGAAGTGGCTGACCCCAAGGCTGTCCAGTACAAATTCGTTTATGTCATGGCCCCGACCAGCGGTGGCCGCCACGTCGCGGTGTGCCTGTGCAAGGCGCGCCTGCGTCCAAACGGGGACGTGGCCTCGGCCAGCCCGGTGGGCGAAGTGTTCTCGCTACTGTCGGCGCCGCCCGCCTATCTCGAAGGGGATGACGAGGATCTGGTGCGTTTCTTCATCGCCATGCGCAGCGGTTCCAACCAGAGCACCAGCGCGACCGAGCCCAAGGGCAAGGTCGGCGCCATCCTGCTGGGGCAGTTGCTGGAGCAAGGTAAATTGCTGTGGGCCAATTCTTGGTCGGACATGAGCAACGGCCTGCTGTATCCGCTGCAAGCCGGCCCGGTGCGCCAGGCAAACCTCACTTGGCGCGACGAAGGCCGCATCGCCAAGCTCGGCTGGTCGGTGGAGCCGGCCAAGGGCGCGAACCACCCGGGCGCCGACCTGGTCGACTACATGCTGCCGACCGATCCGCCGTGGTACATCGACAACCTGTCCTGCGGTCCTCTGGAACTCAACCGCGGCGGCATCGACATCTCGCTGGCCGACCTGCAGGCGCTGGTGTCGCAGGCGCCGCCGCTGTCGGGCAACGATAAAAAGCGCGTGTCGCAATTGCTGCTGGCGCATGGCCTGCAGCAATTGATGCCGCTGCCGCAGCCACTCACGCAGCGCATCCGCACCGACGTCAAGCCGCAGCCGCACCTGCTGCTGGATGCGCTGCAGGTGGCCGACGGCGCGACCCAGCGCTGGCAGGATTTCGCCGTGCTGTCCTTCGACTACGACGGCCAGCGCGTGTCCTTCGACCCGGCCCAGCGCGTGGTGCGCCAGATCGGCGACGTCACCGAAGTGATCCAGCGCAACGAGGCCTTCGAAGCTGCCGCACTCGACATGCTGCACGAGATCGGTTTCCGCAAGCCGGCCACGGCGCCGCTGTCGGCATTGGCCGGCGCGCAATTGCTGGATAGCCAGGCGCACTGGCTGCGCTTTGCCGAAAACGAACTGGACGCGTTGTCCGACCTCGGCTGGCACGTGCAGAAATCGCCGAAGTACCGCTACGACGTGGTGCCGGTCGAGGATTGGTACGCCCAGATCGACGAGCCGGCCGAAGCCGGTAACGCCTGGTTCGAGCTGGAACTGGGCATCGTGGTCAACCGCAAGCGCGTGCCGCTGCTGCCGGTGCTGGTGCAGCTCATTCGCAGCACGCCGCTGGATTTCAATCCGGAAGTGCTGGCCTTCCACGGCGAAGCCGACCAGATGCTGGCGACCCTGCCCGACGGCCTGCGCGTGGCGCTGCCCTGGGGGCGCGTAAAACCGATCCTGTCGACGCTGGGCGAGCTGTATTTCAACGACAAGATCAAGGCCAAGGTCCGGCTGTCGACGCTGGACGCGGCGCGCCTGGAAGAACTGGCGCGCGGCGCCGCCTTCAGCTGGACCGGCGGCGAGCGCCTGCGCGAAACCGGCCGCAAGCTGAGCCAGTTCGGCAAGGTGAAAAAAGTCGAGGCGCCGAAGGGTTTGCAAGCGACCCTGCGCGACTACCAGCTGGACGGCCTGGCCTGGATGCAGTTCCTGCGCGAATACGACCTCGGCGGCATCCTGGCCGACGACATGGGTCTCGGTAAAACCGTGCAGACGATTGCCCACATCCTGACCGAAAAGGAAGCCGGCCGCCTGACCGCGCCGGCGCTGGTGATCGCCCCGACCAGCCTGATGGCCAACTGGATGGAAGAATCGGCGCGTTTTGCCCCGGACCTGAAGGTGCTGCTGCTGCAGGGCAAGGAGCGCATGGATCTGTTCGACCAGATCGACGATGCCGACATCGTGCTGACCACCTACGCATTGCTGCCGCGCGACGAGGAAAAGCTGCGCGAGCACGAGTACCACCTGGTGATCCTGGACGAATCGCACTACATCAAGAACACGCGCTCGAAGGCGGCGCAAACGGCCGGTTCGCTGAATGCACGCCACCGCCTGTGCCTGTCCGGCACGCCGCTGGAAAACCACTTGGGCGAATTGTGGTCGCAGTTCCACTTCCTGTTGCCGGGCCTGCTCGGCGACGAGAAGACTTTCAATAGCCAGTTCCGCCATCCGATCGAACGCCAGGACGACCCGGTGCGCCGTTCGCTGCTGAATCGCCGCATCAAACCCTTCCTGCTGCGCCGGACCAAGGACAATGTTGCCAAGGAACTGCCGCAAAAGACGGAAATGATCCGCCGCATCGAGATCAGCGGCCCGCAGCGCGACCTGTACGAAACCGTGCGCCTGGCGATGGACAAGAAGGTGCGCGAGGAAATCGACCGCAAGGGCGTGGCGCGCAGCCAGATCGTGA
>Ga0308160_10006489_pt1 | contig 11894 bp, 18 predicted proteins | sample PhyFR1_FD_201036 | JGI IMG/M metagenome (GOLD analysis project Ga0308160, IMG submission 201036) | Phyllosphere microbial communities from UC Gill Tract Community Farm, Albany, California, United States - DLSLF.R1 | ecosystem: Host-associated > Plants > Phyllosphere > Unclassified | place: USA... | reverse complement strand
TTTGATTCGAGTATTGGAGATTACGATCTCTGGGGCCGTCTTGGTCGCTTCCAGCAATCAACCCAGCGTCTTTACAGCCAGCATCACGACGGGGTTCGAAGATGAACGGGATACTGCATCGATTAGAGCTATCCAGGCTGATGACATGTCTGCCTATAGAGGAAGACAAGCCCCCCAATCTCGCTTCCTCCCGCTTCCTCAAGGTTTCGACAGACTATATGCGCTATCGTCGAGCTTCCAAATTCCTCGCATCCTGCATCAATGTTTCCAGCCTCACCCAGGCCTGTAGGACACCGTAGATCAGCTCGACCGAGAACAAACGCGTTTGAAGCGACCCTCACTTACGCTCTTGACGAAACCCTTTCTCTCAAAGTACTCCAACACCTCGTCCCCATCCCTAATCGTGTCCTTGGTAAATCCTGCGACGGGGACAAAAGGCCTCTTCGGACGCTTTTCAATCACCTTGATTTCTTCGTCGCTCGAGAGCGGATCGTCGTCATTTTCTCCGCCGTCGACCTGGTCGTTCGTTTCGGAGTCGAATGAGTTGAGATCGAGGTTGGCACGACGAAGGAGTTGGCGGTAAGGGAGTCTGTAAGAGTGGTACAGATCGTGTTCTACACGAATGATGGGGGACAGTTTATCAGTCACACCGGGGATGAGAGGACGAGGACACCGATGACATACCCCAATGGCTAAACTCGTGAAACACCCGAGCCCGTTCTTGGCAGTATTTGCCCAACTTGAAGGGGCCCTTGGAGAGTGGAGCAACAGATTCTAGCTCACTCTCATCGCTCTCATCACCCGAATCATCTTCATCAATGTCCTGCAAAACCAAGAATGTCTTGAGCGCCGGCCAAGGCAGATGACGAAGAACAGCCACACCGACGACTCACCTCAAATGTCTCGCCGTCATACGGTGAACCATCCAATGTCCCTTCATACTTGCTCATTCTGCCACCCAGGTGACACGCATCGCAACCCATCTCTGCCTCATCCAGTACGCCAATCACTAATTCCGGGTATCGTTCGAGACTTCGTTTGAAGTCAGGCTTCCAGACGCTTGATGTAATCAGCGAATCGCGCATGGCTTCAAACCGTCGACGAAAGGCGTCTAGGGCCGTCCGGAAGTAGTGAGTGTCCGCTTGCCGAACAAATGAGGGACCGGTCACGACGAGATGGACGTGATATTGAGAAACGACTTTGAAGTGATGTTCCAAGTCTTGATAGTTGGACATTCGGAATTGGGCTGCGACACGAATTACCGGTCAGCATTTAGACCACCGTCCGATGAGCAGGACATCTGTACTTGCCTGGCAGAATTCTGGCATCGAAATCGTCTTGCTCATCAGAGTCATCATCGATAAAGTTTTCTTCCTCGCCTTCTTGCTCTACCGCACTATCATCGTCGATGACAATGGTACCGGCATCCTCGTATGCGTTCGAGGAGGCAGAATCATCGCTTTCCGTCTCGGTCTCTGCGTCGACATCAATCGTCCGGCCAGCTTGTCTAGCCTCTTTGTGTCCTAAAGAAGCGGTGAACGGAGCAAGGCTTTAGTATGACGAGTCTTTGCACAATGTTACTTTGGCTTACGTTTCAGCCTGGCGAGATTTCGCTCGAAAGCCGACTTTTTGCTTCGATCTCTCATCCTACTCTTCAGAACAACTACATGTCGTGCAAAGTCAGCAAGGTGAGGAAGTTCACCAGAGCTTATCCGACCTCTTCTGACCTGGCGCGTCCAGCTTGATCTCCTCCATCAATTGCTTGGCATCAATCTCTTCCTCGCTATCATCCGGGTCCCGCATCTTGCGCTTCTTCCGATGTTTGCTATGCTTGCCCGAGCGTTTATCTCCACGCTTCGGTTCGTCCATTTGCTCGTCCTCGGAGACGGACTCGCTCGACCTTCTTCTCGACTGGGATGAACCGGCCGTTCCTCCAGATTCGCTCGCACTCGAAAAGATGTGCAATTTGGTCCCCGTCCTAACCGGCTTCTCGAGCTCTTGGGTGAGCTCGACCGCTGTTGTGCTCGCCGTGGGATCAGCCTCGAACTCCATCTCATCCTCCGCTGTCGCTCTGTTCTTTCCCTTGCCCTTGCTGGCTTCCTTTTCCGCTTTCGCTCTCTCCGACCTAGTCCTCGCGGAAGTGACCAAATCAAGCGCATCATCCGATTCGAAGTAATCCACCTCCTTCTTCTTCTTCCTCGTTCGTTGATTCTCCTCGCCAGAAGACAAAAGGGGAGACGGAGGTGTGATAGGCCCCCCACTTCTGGTCTTTCGTTTGACGGACGAGCGACTTGAAGGTCCGGGTCCGGCGATAGGTAGATGGGATTCGTCATCTGACTCATCAGGGAGGAAGTGAGGTCGTTTGCGGGTGCTCGATCGGGTTGTACGGGCAGGGCGTTTCAGGGGCGTGGTTTGATTCTCTCCATCTACGCTATCGTTGTCGGTCCTCGTAGGTCGCGAGCCTTTGCTGGGCGTATGGCGCGAAGAGTCAGCGACGACTATACTATCAGTCTCGCTCGCCGAATCATCCACTACGATAGCGGTGGTCGGTTCCTTTCTCCTCGGTCTGATCGGAAGCGAGCTTTCCTGAGAACCACCCTGAGAACGAATTTCTTGGCTTCCATCGACCTCCATCCCACCTTCTGAACCGGAATCCCTCAAGACTTTCTTCTTGGGCTTCCAAGCCGCCAGTCGACCTCTCACTCGGCGATCATCCTCTTCATCAGAATCCAAACGAGTCTTCGACGCTTCCAGCCGGAACCGATCGAAACGTTCCTCCTCGTCTTCAGAATCTACTTCATCTCCTCTTTCATCTGGGTCGAGAACTCGGGATTGCGTAGCAGCTCTTGTTGCAGTAAAGCTGATTCGAGGGTGGGTGTGGGTAGAGGAAGAAGGTGTCGGCTGAGTAGGTGCATTTGCGCCGATGAAGTCGAGTATGCTACTCTGCTGAGTGCGACGGGTCATGGCGGAGCTGAGTTCATCGAGATCCGGTCTACACTACTCGATAAGGCAGATGTCTATGTATGTGTTTAGCTATCGAGACAGAAGGACTTGAATGATGATGATGCTTTGATCTAATTTCGATATGCGAAACTGCTTTGACTCGTCTTCGTCATCCGCGAGATCTCGCGCACATCAACGAGTGTGAACCCCGATATGTGATGAGAGATCATCGACGTGTGTGGACATGTGCAGAGCGATCCCGTCGATCCGCATTCATGCTGACGGTCTTCAGGCTGCTTCCCATTAACATAGCCGGTAGTTCAGTTACATTGGACCGGTTGAGCCTATACGTTTCAACGACATAAGCTTGGCTTGTGTCTACGTCCCAATAGCCCTTCAAAGCTCGAAAGTTGACTTTGTGACGACTTTGGCGCGAGATTTTTGGCGCGGAGGAACAAGAAGTACAGCGAAATCGACCTAGACACCCTGAATTGAATCGAACGACTTGCTATAGAGCGTGAAGCTGTACGCTATACCAGGGCCGTCCGAGACGATAAGGAATCTCAAGCTAGGCATAGTAATCGCCTTTTAAACCAAAGATGCCCCCCAAACGTGGAGCTGCGTCTGCAGCAGCCATCAATGCATCCAATCTGCAAGAAGGAGCCGAGGAAGAACCCCTGCAAGCCGTTGTCCTCGCCGATTCCTTCAATAAGCGATTCCAGGTCCTGTGTGTAGATCGACCTCGATGCCTGCTACCGCTTCTTGGAGTTCCTCTGCTGGCTTGGACGCTGGAGAGCTTGGCTCTGAGCAATGTCAAGGATGTTATCGTGTTCTGCGGAGTTCATGCTGAAGCTATCAAGGACTGGGTGACGTGAGTCGAGGTCTCGCCATGCCCCAGCTTCGCGATACCGATCTGAACTCGTTGCGATTGCTTCCCATTTAGATCATCGTCCTACTCCAAAACGCTCAACATTCAATGCATCTCTTCAACCTCCGCTCAATCCGTTGGAGACGCTCTTCGGCAGTTAGACGGAATGCAGATCCTCAACCCAAAGCTTCCGTTCCTCTTGCTTCATTCACCTGTCGTATCGAATGTCGACCTTAGTCGCCTGGTCCGGGATCACAGAAGACTGAGAGATGAGGATAAGAATGTGATCATGACCGTCGGTGTTGGCGTTGGAGGAAGGTGAGTCTCGACTGCATCGACTTTGTCATCCTTTCGAGCGAATGTAATTGATAATCCTCGAACAATCGACAGGCGACATCCTGAATCTCCAATCTTCCTGGTCGACGCAAAGAAGGGTCACCTCCTTCATTACACCCAGAACCCTTTGATGCCACCTCGCTCTCGATTCCCCATCCCTTCCTCACTCATCCTCGACACCCCAGCGGGAACCGCCTTGACGTTTGAAGTCTGGTCAGGACCCTCCAACAGACCGTCCTCATCTGCGGGTTACCGGGACCTCGGAGTCGACGTATGCGAAGCCGATGTTCCCGCGCTCTTCACCGAGAACTTTGATTGGAACGATTTGAGGAGACATCTCGTCGCTGGTGTTCTAGGATCAGAATTGTTGGGCAAGAAGATTGGGATCAAGACGGTGGGGGATCTGAATGAATCCAGGCGGGTTGAGACGACTGAGGAAGTGAAGCAAAGTGGAGTGAGTCGCGGGATGGGTAAGGGGAGGTATATCGACCGAGTGAGGGATACAAGGACATTCGCGGATATCTCGTAAGTAGGTTGCGTTGCCCGATTTTTACGATATCTGCTAATATGTGGCTTAATCTTTGTAAAGTCGGGACGTGCTGAGGAGGTGGGCATTTCCGTTAGTTCCAGACTCGAGGATCTTGGGACAGGATGATTACGAATTGAGAAGAGGAACTGTCTATGTCGCTCGTGAAGGTGTCCGACTAGCAAGGTGAGTCAAATCGAGAACGCTTGTTGATGAAGTCAGCTCATCGAACAGTGTATGGTAACCTTCGTCGGTATAGAACGACACAAATCACCGGTCCTGCTCTTGTGGGACCCAATACACGACTCTCCTCGAATACCACCTTCCGAACCTCGACTATTGGACGAAGATCGCATGTGGGCTCGAAGACAACTATCATCGACTCGTACCTCTTTGACGATGTCACCATCGGACGAGATTGCGTTCTCAAGGGCTGTATCGTCGCCCAGAATGTAGTGATAGGTGACAACGTCATCATCGGGAATGGAGCGCTCATCGGAGCCGGAGTAAGGCTGGGAAACGGGGAAGTCATCCCAGAGTTTGCTCGTGTGGCAACTACAGCTTTCGGTGCGAGCGCCGATGAAGAGGACGAGGATGATGGATACCAGTCGGGTGCGCAATTTTCGGCAGTATTTATGACGAAAGCACAGTACTAACTTCCTGGCACTTTTTCTTAGATGTTCCCGCTTCGCATCGACTCGCCAGGGCTGGAAGCGAAGGATATATTTGGCCTGCGGAAGAGGACGAGCATGAGAGCGACGATGAAGACGACTTTGACGATCCATACGAGCATCCCGAGAACAAGAAGCTCCTACAACTTGGTCAGTAGTGCCAACGCTTCCAGGTATTTTTGCGGAGAGCTCATCTTACCTCGATCTGCAGGTCAATCGCTGTCCCGGGTGCACAGCGCAAGTTCTGAAGCATCGACGTTAGAGCACGCATCTTCGGCCGGTTCACCGGTTTCGCTTGCCTCGTCTATGGGTGGGCAATCGATACCCTCAATGTCGCTTAATCCGATGGCTGCAGGCGATTTCCACGTCGAAGTTCGACTGTCCTTGGAGAGAGCAGTAGAGGAAGACCACAAGGCTCAGGATGCCCTCCTCGAGCTGACCACTCTGATGCTTTCGTCTAACGTGAGCGTCAGCGGGCCGGGAGGAGGTAAACAGGAGGTCATTAGCTTCTTGATGGAATTGGTGGATGTTGAGCATGGAGTAAAGGCGGCGAAAGACACGGCGACCAAGACTTGGGTGCGTTGGGGACCCTTGGTACAGGGAATTGGCGTCAAGCCCAAGGATATCCTACTCGAGGTTCAGGTAGGTCCAGGGCTGCTGGCTTGTCTTATTTGCAGAGAGAAACCACTGCTCATTTGGTTATGCCATCCTTTATAGCATTTCTGCACCGAACATCCAGAGCAATCGCCCTTCTTCCCTATCTACCTGAATGCTCTCTACGATGCAGACATGGTAGACTATGAGGACATCGTCGCATGGTACAAGTCCGAAGAGTCGCGGGGCAAGGGAGATAACGATGCTGCCGAAATCGACCCCGATGTGTGGAGAAAGCTTTGGACGAGTGGCGGGCGTTTCGTCAAAGCCCTGGCCGAAGCGCAGGAAGAGAGCGACGACGAGGACGAGGATGAAGATGAGGATGAGGACAGCGATTAGTATACCAGTCTATGACATTGACTACTGGCAACACCCTCGCCCGAAACTATACCGCCAGTGGCCTTGCCGGTCCTGACTTCGTTAAATCAGGCTTACGGGCCCGTTCCCGACGGTCTGCCGTTATATCATAGAATTTACACGTTCACAGGGTGAAATCGAACTCGAAATTGCAAAGATTTGAATCGTCAAAGGCGGGACCTGCCACGCTCTATCGCTTGGTAGTGTTTCGTTTGAAAAGATTCCGTTCCTTCTTGGTCTCTTTCTGCTTGGAAGCTGGCTCTGCCTGCCGTTCCGTGTTGGCGTACTTGTCCTGAGTGTGAAGCACAGATGTTGAGATGGCTGATCATGAGCGACATAGCCAGTATTTCTCACCTTGTATACCCAGGATAATCCAATTGGCGACAGACCGTTGTCGATCGCAGCACGATACCAGCGTGCCGCCTCCCAGCTGATAAAAATCTCGCGAGGTCAGGCGAGCGTGCATGTGTCCTATCTCATTACAATCTTACGTGTCTTTCTTCAAGCCGAATTTTCCGTGGAACAGTAGGTTTGCGAGTTCTAATATGCCCTTGATTCAGATTGGCGTGTGGGTGATATGAGAGCAGATGGAACAAGGCTTACGCTCCTGACTGTCTTTGTCCCCCATCTCGGCTCCTACGCGATAATACATCGCCGCTTTTGCGTGATCTGGCTGATTCTTTTTGGTGCCCGAGATACCCCACGCATGTTCAAAGCAGTTACCGACTTCGTAAATGGCCATGATGACTTCAGGCTGAAATCGCATGCTGTGGTAAGTTCGAGTTGATTTTCCGAGCGGATAGCTATGCTTACGCTCAACTTAGTTTGACTTTGAAGGGGCATCAGGCTGTCTCGGTTGTTGCCCGTGTCCACCTGGTCTAGCGAGGTAGCGCGGTTCTGCATCGCCGTTGCGCATCCCATTTCGAGCCAATTGAAAGCCTGCTTCTCGTCCTGTTGAACTCCCCAACCATGTCTCAATGCTAGACCGTAGAACACGCAACCAGCAGCCGAGCCACCCTCTGCAGCCTTGCGAAAATAATGAGCTGATTCGGACAGGTCCTGATCACCTTTGCTCTGCTCGTGCTTATCGATTCCAATCTGTAGGTAATCCTCTGCTGAAGGCGTCGAAGAGGCTGGCTGCTTGGCTTGAGTATAAGCGCTTGCGCTCACGTTGGCAAGGTGCTGTGGTGGAGGGGGTTTGTATTGTGCCCTTGTCGGCTGTGAGGGTTCTCTCATCGCGCTTGTTGTAGCCAAAGTCTCGGATTCCTCCAAGTCATCGTGCTCTCCTTCAGGAAGTTCTAGAATCGGCGGAGGAGGTGCTGGCCGGGTATGGACGATCTTTCCTGCAAAGACCTCTCCAGCGACACTATGCTGATCCGGATCCAGCCCTCCTGCGACAGCATGTGGTGCTGCGCTACTGCTCGTACCTTGAACTATGCGCGGATAAGCCCGTAGAGGAGGCACTGTGTTGGGTCCCACAGCTGCCTCCTGAAGAGCTCTCATGACCCCATTACGCAGGTCAGCCGTATCAGACCAAGATGCTTCCGGATTGTTGCTCCAGATGGTGGAACGGTCGTCTCCTTGCCAATCGCTATATGAATTGGTGGTTTCCGCAAGACTGATGCGCGATCCCTGGCCTCGAATCGACTCGGCATCTCGAAAAGAATTGAATTGGAGGGGAGCTGGCCACACTGACGTCTGCTCTGGAGGTACTTGTGATGCTTCCGCTGCGGCGCGATCTTGTATACTCTGTAAGAGGATCACATCCCGGATAATCAGCATGCCATTAGCTGGGCTCGACTCGAAATTCGGTTGTGAAGACGCTCACATCTTGCACCTGCAGCCCTAGCTGGTCCAGGGGACTGCTGTACATCGCCGCGGTGTCTGTTCCAGGGTCTTCGGGTTCATCACGAACATCACGAGCATCATGACCATCTTGAGGACGCTGTATGATAGTGCCCGCTATAGCTCTTCCTTGGCTGTCTGGGTTTTGCGGATATCGGTTTCCAGGTTGTCTGTGGTTGCTTTCTGAGCGATGGACACTGAATGACTGTGATCATGCACCAGAATAAGCTATCACTTCCAACAACTGCAACAGTGAACTCATTCGCTCACTTGATTCCCCGCTAGGGGTTGCGTTTGGGCTTGTTCATTCGATACAGATACGCTCACAGGCGTCGACTCGCCAGAGGATTTCTCTTCTGGCTTGCGTCGACCGAGTTTAAGAGATTTGTTTAGAAACCCCATCAGTATTCGATTCCCCTGCTATGATGCTTCGATTGGTGCTCCTCGTTACTTCTGCGAACGACGGCTCATCTCTTTGCTCGCCCAGCGAAGCTCCGTTTCTTTGGGTATGGCTGTGGTTCTCGGGATATCTACGGTTCTCCCTCGGCTTGGCGAATATGCTTGTGAGGTTATTATCGATTGCAGCCAAGCATGTAGAGCTAGAGTGTATGAGTGGTAGGGCTTGCCTGCATGACTTGCATTTCGCAGCGTGTGTCTTGCTGATGATCAAATTCAGATATCTGAGCAGCCGGCACAGCAATTCTGAAAGGGAACGCCGAGGCAAACGCGAGATCCGCTGCGTGCCTGCGTGATGATATCTGGCACAGTCGCGAGGTACCAGTCGTCTCCATTGGATCGACCGACTGAATTGGAATGGGATACATCTAGGATGGCGAGGGTAGAACTAGCTGTACATGGGTCAAGAAGCGTACAACTTTGGCGGGACTTCGGAAGAGGAAATAGCAGAATCCAAGCTGAACAGCGACGGGGACCCTTGAAGTGAGGGCATACCTATCCACAGGTACCTCTGCAAGCATCGACGGCTTAATAGTAGAACAAATCGATAGAATAATCAGCTCTGATCGAATACGGCTGGATCGAGAACCCTGGCTCACTACCACCGCCGCCGCTGAGACCACCCAATGTGTTGATACCGCCATTCCTGGGCCGTCCTGATCCACCGCCGCCCCCACCTCCGCCACCTGCACCACCACCGAACCAAGAGGAGCCACCTCCAAGACGGTTGCCTCCAGTACCGAATAAAGGTCGAGGTACAGATGTCGATCCGCCATTTACGGGTTGCGTCGGTTGGCGAGTCCAAGAGGATGGATCGAGGATAGGCTGCAAAGGTTTGAATTCCGGACGGTCAGCGCTTGGCTTCACCATGGCACCAATCTCGATACTTACGGATAGAAGGGTCTCCAAGAATGCCCAACCGACGATGTAAACATCGTCAACGGCGCCGGTGACCCGCCTGACCAACGACGGAGTACTTGAAACCGCCTGAGGACGCTGAACGGGTGTAGATGGTGTACTCGCCTTCTCTCTGGGCTGCGAATCGGTAGGTGACATGTTCGTTTTTATGATTCTCGAGGACCCAGCCGCTAGATGCTGTAAGAGTAAGAGCTAGTAAAGCGGAGCGCCCGGATAAAGCGAGCTGGATATTGTAGGTGTAATAATATCGTGTCGATCTCATATATATGGTCTCACAGAATCACAGGATCACGGGACATTCAACGCACGGCAACGTGCACGCGGCTCGGCCCTAATTGCTTCCGCCCACAATCCGCCTCTCTCTGCGAAATAGCTTTGTCGTCGTAACCTCTGGCCTGTGGTCTCTAGCCAATTTGGCCTCGCTCTAGCCTCCCTTCGCCGCTCCCGAGTGGTAGGGACCAGACTATACTGAGGTAGGATTAGAGAGATACCGCGTCGAAGAGGATTGATCAAGAGAGAACATAATCAGAGACCAGAAGGTGTTGCTTTCGCGACACACCCAAACTGCCTGTGAGACCGCAAGACCGGGCCGTCTCGACCCCATAGTAACAGATGCATTTGGCCTGACAATGAACGGGATTACATGGAAACAGGAATCTCAGCCGCCTGCGCTGATGGAAGAAAACCCCTTCCTTCTAGCGCTATAAAGAACGAATCCCTCGTTCTGTCAAACGGAGCGGAGCCGTTGCACCCTTCGGTGAGCTCGGCTTTCGAGGAGTTCATATCATCCCCGGGCCAGCTCAGATATATGAGTTACCACCAGCAGTGAGGAACTGCAGCCCATCGTACACGTCTTTTAGAAAAACGAGATCTGATCGATGAATGAGCTAGTAGCTATTAGGCGCACAGGGATTTACAACTGGAAGCTTATCAAAATCGGCAGCAAAATGATGACGACTTGTATTTGCACCCGAACAGCCCCCGTCATCATGTCAGCCTCGACCGACCATATTTGGAGGTTTTGTCACTAGACACTCTTTCTCGTCCAGCTTGTCCAGCTGCGAGAGCAAGTGAGCTATAGACAATCGAATCGGATCTATTCTCAAGGTAGTCGTAGCGAGGCACCGGCAGATGCTCCCCACCTTACTGGCCATCCTGGCACTGTTGTCAATATGCTCCTGGTCACTCTGCTACCTGGTCTACCGGCACCCAGCCTCGCTCTTCAAGGGTCATAGGCATAAGACTGCGATAGTTTTGGTTCTAGGAGATGTTGGTAGAAGTCCGAGAATGATGTATCATTCGGAGAGCTTAGCAAAACTCGGATGGGAGACCATCATCGTCGGTTACAGAGGTGAGTACCGAGCTTGGACAAACAGGATGCAGCCAAACGACTCACAGTAATAACCTCCAGGTTCGACACCGCTATCATCCCTGATGTCACTACCTCATGTCCATCTAAAGTATCTCAAAGATCTACCGCCCGGCATAAGGTCATTGCCGTTCATCTTGGCCGCCCCTCTAAAAGTGTTATGGCAGTGCGCAAGCATTCTCTGGATACTACTTGATGCAAGAGCCGAGGTCATCCTCGTTCAGGTTAGCAAAAAGCGAGATGGAATTCGAGACCAGCCGTAACTGATATTAATCTCATGCCAACAATGCAGAATCCACCTTCTATTCCGACCCTGCTACTAGCTCGTCTGGCGTCTCATATCCGTCAATCTCGTCTCATAATCGATTGGCATAACACAGGACACAGTATTCTCGCTCTGAAATTGGGAACTCGGAGTCCGATCGTTCGCGTGGCTAAATGGTACGCCCCAGTGTAGAAATGGCATTCGGCTATCGGTGACTCAATAGAGTTCATTCGTCCACTTGGATAGGTTCGAAGCGACTTTTGGCAAGACCGCTTTTGCTCATTTGTTCGTCACGAAGGCGATGAAGGAGCACCTGTCTCGTGAATGGGGTCTGATGTGAGTCTCGAAGCGTAGTTCCCGAGGTAGTGAACGAGAGGCTCATCACGCTTGGTTCCGAAGCGGAGAGAAGGTTGTTTTGCATGATCGTCCACCAGCGCATTTCTGTCGATGTGGTCCTATGACTACGCATGAGGTATGAGTACTAGTTTTGACACCGCATCGAGCGTGATTACTGACGAAAGTCTATCGCTCCCAGTTGTTTGGCCGTCTTGCAACAGACTTCGATCCTCCACTACCGCGATCCATCTTACCCATTAGCGGACTGAGCACACGAAAACAAATCTTCACCAGCATACCAGAAGCGTCTCAGGGAACAGTGCAATACAACGCAGAGCGACCGGCTTTAA
>Ga0308160_10006487_pt1 | contig 11894 bp, 9 predicted proteins | sample PhyFR1_FD_201036 | JGI IMG/M metagenome (GOLD analysis project Ga0308160, IMG submission 201036) | Phyllosphere microbial communities from UC Gill Tract Community Farm, Albany, California, United States - DLSLF.R1 | ecosystem: Host-associated > Plants > Phyllosphere > Unclassified | place: USA... | reverse complement strand
CGGGCGTTGAAGTCCACCAGGACGTCGCGGACGTCGGACTCCACTGAGAGTGCGTCCAGGTGGTCGTCGAGCTCGGCGTCCTCGGTGCGCAGGGCGAGGGCCGGCGGCGCGATCCCGCGGATGTCCTCACGCTCGATCTTCGACTTGATCCACCAGTCCGGGTCGTGCTGCCCGTCGAGCCCCGGCAGCGGCTTGCCGTGGTACGGATTGCCCTCGAACACCCCGCGGCGCTCGGCTTCGGCGATCCGTGCCCGGGCGTGCGCGGCGACGTCGGCGGCCTTGAGCAGCTGCCGTTCCTCGCGCTCCGCACGCACCTCGTCCGGGTCGAGCGAACCCCGCTCGACCTCGCTGTCCACGAGCTGCTGGTACCGGTACCGCGCGGCCTTCCGCAGGCGGTCCATCCGGGCGTCGACGTCGTTCATCGTCCGTCCATGATGCCCCGGGCGCCCGACAGGGGCACCCAGCGGCCCCGGACCGGAGACGGACCCAGCCGCCGGGGTCCATCGTCACCCTCGTGGAATCCCTGCCCCTCTGGTTGCTCGTCCTGGTCTTCGTCGCGGGTGCCGCCGTGATCTGGATCGCCGGCATCCAACTGTCCAAGACGACCGACGTCCTCGACTCCCGCCTGCACCTCGGCAGTGCGCTCGGCGGGCTCATCGTGCTGGCCGTCGCGACGAACCTGCCCGAGATCGCGATCACCGTCAGCGCCGGACTGTCCGGGTCGATCGAGGTCGCCGCGGGCAACATCCTCGGTGGCATCGCCCTGCAGACCGTCGTGATCGCCGTGCTCGACGCGTTCGGCAAGCGCGGGAAGGGCGTCAAGCCGATCACCTACCGCGCGGCGTCGCTGACCCTGGTGCTCGAAGCGGTCGTCGTCGTCGCCGTGCTCGCCGTCGTGATCGCCGGCAGCCAGCTGCCGCCGGACCTGGTCGTCGCCCGACTGACGCCCGACGTGGTGCTCATCGCGGTGATCTGGGTGATCGGGCTGTTCCTGGTGCAGCGCGCGAGCAAGGGCCTGCCGTGGCACGAGAGCGGTCACGCCCCGGACGCCAGCCCGCACGCCTCCGGGCACCGGACCCGCAAGCAGGACACCGAGCCGATGAGCACGCGGAAGGCGGTGGTCGTCTTCGCGGTGTCCGCCCTCGCGACCCTCGTCGCCGGTGTCGTGCTCGAACGCGCCGGGGACGCGGCTTCGAGTCAGATCGGGCTGTCGGGCGTGCTCTTCGGGGCGACCGTCCTGGCCCTCGCGACGAGCCTGCCGGAGATCTCCACGGGCCTCCAGGCCGTCAAGCAGGGTGACGACAACCTGGCGGTCTCCGACATCTTCGGCGGCAACGCCTTCCTGCCGGTGCTGTTCCTCGTCGCCACCGTGCTGTCCGGCAAGGCGGTGCTGCCGCAGGCGAACGCCAGCGACGTGTACCTGACCGCCCTCGCCGCACTGCTGACCCTGGTCTACGCGGTGGGACTCGTGTTCCGGCCGCAGCGTCGCATCATCGGGATGGGCGTCGACTCGTTCGTCGTCGTCGTGATGTACCTGATCGGCGTCGCCGGGCTGGTCGCGATCTCCCTGGCCTGAGGGTCAGTCCTCGTCGGCACCGTCGTCAGCGGCACCGTCCTCAGCGGTGACCTCTTCGATCGTCAGCGCCGCCTGGATGAGCGCCAGGTGCGACAGCCCCTGCGGGATGTTGCCCATGAACTCGCCGCCCTCGCTGATCATCTCGCTGAACAGGCCGACCTCGTTCGCCTGGTCGACCATCTCGTCCATCAGGTGGCGGGCGTCGTCGTGGCGACCGACGCAGGCCATCGCGGCGGCCAGCCAGAACGAGCACGCGACGAACGGGGACTCCTCGTCCTCGATGCCCGAGTAGCGGTAGACGAGCGGGCCGCGCTGCAGCTGCTCCTCGATCGCCCGGATCGTCGACTCCATCCGCGGCCCCCGGTCGAAGGCCGACATGGCGTGCAGCAGGATCGAGGTGTCCAGGGCGTCGGACCCCGGGTACATGACGTAGTGCCCGCGCTCCTCGTCCCAGCCGTTGTCGCTGACCCACTGCTCGATGAGCTCGCGGTTCTCGATCCACTTGTCCCGGGGGCCGTCGATCATGCCGGCGTCGTGCAGTTCCGCCGCGGCGTCGAGTGCCTGCCAGCAGCCGATCTTGCTCGTCACGTAGTGCTGCGTGTCCTCGAGCTCCCACATGCCGGAGTCCGCTTCCTCCCAGCGGTGGCAGGCGTCGTCGGCGAGCTGCTGCAGCACCCGTGCGGTCTTGCGGTCCAGGACGTTGCCGGCGCGGACGTACTGCCGCATGATCTCGAAGACGTCGCCCCAGACGCCGAGCTGCAGCTGGTTGCCGGCCCGGTTGCCGACCGTGACCGGGCCGATGCCCTTCCAGCCGGGGACGTCGCGCTCCTCGACCGTGTCGGTCTTCGAGCCGTCCAGTCCGTAGAAGATCGGCATCGTCTCGTCGTGCTCGGCGATGGTCCGCATCACCCACGAGACGGCCGCGTGGGTCTCCTCGCGCAGGCCGAAGCGGGTCAGCGCGTGCACGGTGTAGGACAGGTCGCGCACCCAGGCGAAGCGGTAGTCCCAGTTCTTGCCGCCGGTCCGGTCCTCCGGGAGGCTCGTGGTCGGGGCCGCCGCGATCGCGCCGGTGGGCGAGTAGATCAGCAGCTTCAGCGCCAGGGCGCTCCGCTGCACCGCCTCGGCCCAGGGCCCGTCGTACGAGAACTCCGACGACCAGTGCGACCAGTTCTCGATGGTGCGGTCGATGCCCTCCATCGTGCGCTCCGGGTCGGGCATGAAGATCGGTTCGTCGTGCGTGCCGACGATCGTCAGGATGTGCTTCGAGCCCTCGGCGGTGTGGAAGCGGCCGGAGAACCGGGGACCGTCGTCGTGCACCGGGTCGAAGCCCTGCTCGACGATCGCGATCGTGACCCCGTCGATGCCGATCACGGTGCCGTTGGCGGTGTCCAGGCGCTTCGGCTCGGCGGTGTTGAGCAGCGTGCCGGGCACGACCGCCCACTCCATCTCGACCGAACCGCGGACGCCCTGCACGCAGCGGCCGATCTCGGCCCAGGGCAGACGTCCGGCGACACCGGTCACCATGGCGTCCGTGACGGTGACCTGTCCGGACGGCGTGGTCCAGGTCGTGACCAGGACGTTCGTCCCCGGCAGGTACTGCCGCTCGACCTCGGCGCCGCCGTCTGCCGGGCGCAGGGCGACGTGTCCGCCGTGCTCGGCGTCGACGATGCTCGCGAACACCGGGGGTGAGTCCATGCCCGGGATCGGCAGCCAGTCGATGCGGCCGTCGCGGGCGATGAGTGCCACGGTCCGACCGTCGCCGATCGCGCCGTAGGAGCGGAGCGGGACGTACCCGTCGGTGCGCTCCTCGTTCTCGGTGGCGTCGGGGGTGTCCCGTGTCCGTTCGGTCATGGCTCCATCGTGCCCGCATCGGCTCGACGTGCCGCGCACGGCACGTACCCCGGCGGGTGCGGTTGCGGCGGGTGCGGTTGCGCGGTGTGCCACGACCGCGCTACGGTGCTCGGTTCTGCCCGGACGGGCGGACCGTCACCACGACGTCGTCCGACAGGGACCCACCATGCAGAAGATCACCAACCGACTCCTCTCCTGGGCATCGCTGCTCGAGGAGCAGACCGAACAGCAGGCACGCACGACCTCCCGGATGCCCTTCGTGTTCCCGCACCTCGCGCTGATGCCCGACGCCCACCTCGGGCTCGGCGCCACCGTCGGATCCGTCATCCCCACCCTCGGCGCGGTCATGCCCGCGGCCGTCGGGGTCGACATCGGCTGCGGGATGATCGCCGTCCGCACCCGGTTCTCGCGCGCCGACCTGCCCGAGGACCTGCGACCGCTCCGCGAGGCGATCGAGCGGGCGATCCCGCTGTCCGCCGGGGCCACGAACCAGACCGTCGTCGCGACCGCGGCACCGCGGATCGCGGAACTCGAGGCGCTGGCCGTCGAGGCCGGCTTCGACCCCGCGGAGGTGCTCGCCGGTTGGCGGAACCAGCTCGGCACGCTCGGTTCCGGCAACCACTTCATCGAGGTCTCCCTCGACGAAGAGGACCGCGTCTGGCTGTTCCTGCACTCCGGGTCCCGTGGCGTCGGCAACAGGATCGCCCAGCGACACATCGCGGTGGCCAAGGAGGCGATGGAGCGGTGGTGGATCGAGCTGCCGGACCCCGACCTGGCCTACCTCGTCGAGGGCACGCCCGAGTTCGACCGGTACATCGCCGAACTGGGGTGGGCGCAGCACTTCGCCCTGCTCAACCGCGAGGAGATGATGGACCGTGTCGTCCGGCAGCTCGCCGAGGTCGTGGACACCGAGGTGCAGGAGCTCGAGCGCATCAACTGCCACCACAACTTCACGCAGCGGGAGACGCACTGGGGCAAGTCGGTGTGGGTGTCCCGGAAGGGGGCGATCCAGGCGACGGCCGGGCAGCCGGGGCTGATCCCGGGGTCGATGGGCACGGCGTCGTACGTGGTCGAGGGGCGGGGGAACAAGCCGTCGCTCGAGTCGTCACCGCACGGGGCCGGCCGCTCGTACTCCCGGTCGGCGGCACGACGGACGTTCACGCACGAGCAGCTGCGCGAGGCGATGGCCGGCATCGAGTACCGCGACACGGATGCGTTCCTCGACGAGATCCCGGCGGCGTACAAGCCGATCGACCAGGTGATGGCGGACGCCGCCGACCTGGTGACGGTGCGACACACGCTGCGGCAGATCGTCAACGTCAAGGGGGACTGACCCGGCGGGACGACGGACGGGAGGCCCGGGCCGACTGCGCCCGGGCCTCCCGTCCGTCACTGACTGTTCGGGACTCCGCTGGGTCAGGACACCGGGGTGCCGAACCAGGACGCCTGGTACGTCTTGCCGAAGAGGGTCGGGGTGACGCGCTTGCCGAAGCGGATGTCGTACCCGCCCGAGTTCGCCACGTCGATGCTGAGGCTGAAGTGGCCGGTGGCATCGGTCTTGCCCGCGGCCGTCCAGCCGGTGCCGGCGGCGATCTCGATGTCCTTGTTCGGCAGGCGGGTCTCGCCGGTCACGGTCAGGCGCTTGCCCGCGAGGGTGCTCTCGGTGATGACGAGCTCGTTGCCGGAGAACTGGTGGCCGCCGACGCCCTGCTGGACGGAGCTGGCCCACGTGTAGTCGGACGACGAGACGGCCGCGTTCGCCGGGATCGAGGCGACGAGCGGGGCGCCGAGCGCGAGGGCGAGGCCGGCGGCGGCGACGAGGGTGGAGGACTTCTTCATGTGCGGTGCTTCCTGCTGGTGGGGATCGGGGCTCAGTACTCGACGACGTAGAACGTGCGGTACCCCGTGCGGTCGCCCTCGTCGTTCGTGGCTGACGTGCGGTACTCGACGTAGCCCGCGTCTTCCGGGACCGTGAAGGTGAAGGAAGCGTTGGGGTGCGAGTCGTCCAACGGCAAGGAGGCGACTTCGCGCCACGGTCCTTCGCCGTCGAACCGCTGCTCGACGTGTGCCGTGTTCTTCCCGGTCGCGACGCTGTACACCTCGGCGGTCCGGCTCTGGGCATGACCGTCGAGGGAGAAGATGTACGCCGGCCCACCGTCCTCGTCGTTGGTCAGTTCGGGTCGCGCTCCGTCGACCGAACGGATGCCCGGGGCCAGGAACACGCCAGTCGGGGCGGACACGGACGACGGGGCGGACACGGTCGCGGCGGTGGCCGGGATCGATGCGACGAGCGGGGCGCCGAGGGCGAGGACGAGACCGGCGGCGGCCGCGAGGGTGGTGCGCTTCTGCATGGTGCTCCTGAGAGAGAGTGGACGACACCGTCGATGGTCGTGACGGTCCCGCAAGCGTCCGCCATCCCACTGAACACATTCCGCGTGTGATATCACAGCAGGTGCTCGGACAGGACGGCCAGGAGCGGGCAAGCTCGGAGCCGTGACCGACACAGCCCAGGACGCAGCCCGAGAGACCGGACGACAGGCGCGCCGTGTCGCCGACAGCCGCTGGTTCGAGACCACGGCCCGAGCGGGCTTCGTCGGGACGGGCGTCGTGCACCTGCTCATCGGCTACCTCGCCGTCCTGCTCGGCATCGGCAACGCCGCCGCCGGCAGCGGTGCGCAGGGCTCGCAGTCCGGCGACACCGACCAGTCCGGTGCCCTCGCGCAGATCGCGTCCGTCCCCGGCGGCGTGTTCCTGCTCTGGGTCGTCGCGATCGGCACCGCCGCACTGACCGTCCGCCTGGTCGTCGAGGCCGTCGTCGGCGGTCGGACCGACGATGCCCGCGCCTGGCTCGCCCGGGCGAAGAACGCCGGCAAGGCGGTCGTCTACGGCGCCATCGCGTACTCGTCGGCCAGCTACGCGCTCGGCGCGGGCAAGAGCTCGACCGGCTCGAGCCGCAGCGCTGCGGCGACCGCCCTGGCCACGCCCGGCGGCGTCGTCCTGCTGGTGCTCGTCGGCGCGGTGGCGATCGCCATCGGGGTCGGCCTCGTCGTGATCGGCGTGCGGGGCTCGTGGAAGAAGAACCTCCGCCCGCAGCCGGAGTCCGTGCGCCGCACCGTGGCCGTGCTCGCCACGCTCGGGTACATCGCGAAGGGGATCGCCGTGGTCATCGTCGGCGTGCTCATCGCCGTCGCCGGCATCCGCAGCGACCCGGACCAGGCGAGCGGGCTCGACGGGGCGTTCGACGCCCTCCGGTCGATGCCGGGCGGTTCCGTCGTGCTCGTCGTGGTCGGACTGGGCTTCGCGGCCTTCGGGCTCTACAGCTTCGTCCGGGCCCGGTACGCCCGGATCTGACCGCGACGCGCGGGGTCGGAGCGCGCGGAGGGGATGGTGGCGGCCCGTGCCGCCCCGGCGATGCGAAGATGCATCGTCGCGTCGGCGACACGCCCGATGAGTCGTCACGCCACGCGCGACGCCCCCACCGAAGACGAGGAAGCATGGCCCCGACGGACGCACCCCGGGAGCACGCCGGACTGCTGGCCGGCCGGTACCGGCTCGAGCAGGTCATCGGTCGGGGCGGCATGTCCGTCGTGCACCACGCCTGGGACGAGAGCCTGGACCGCCCCGTCGCCGTGAAGCTCTTCCACCCGGGCATCGTCGACATCGCCCGCCAGGAGGCCGAGCAGGGCGTCCTGGCAGCGCTCGACCACCACAACCTCGTCAGCCTGCTCGACGCCGGGGTGGTCGAGGACCAGCACGGGTCACTGCAGCGCTTCATCGTGATGGCGCTCGTGCACGGCCAGGACCTCGAGGAGCGGCTGGCGCTCGGGCCCCTGGCGTCGCGGCACATCGCCGAGATCGGCTACGACATGGCCGAGGCGCTCGACTACATCCACGCGCAGGGCGTCGTGCACCGGGACATCAAGCCGTCGAACATCCTGCTGGTCGACTACGGCAACGGCTCCGACCGGGCACGCGCACGGCTCACCGACTTCGGCATCGCCCTGGCCGCCGGCGTCGAACGGCTCACCGCGGACGGCGTCACGACCGGCACGGCCGCCTACCTCAGCCCGGAACAGGCCCGCGGCGCGGAGGTCGGTCCGGCGAGCGACGTCTACTCGCTCGGCCTCGTGCTGCTGCAGTGCTTCACCCGGCGGCGTGAGTTCCCCGGGTCGCTCGTCGAGTCGGCGCTCGCCCGGCTGTCCCGCGACCCGGTCGTGCCCGAGCCGCTGCCGGAGCACTGGAAGCACGCCCTCGCCGCGATGACGGCGCAGGACCCGCGCGACCGCCCGGTGGGTGCCGACCTGGTCGCGCTCCTCCGGCACGTCGTGATCACCGACACCGCGGAGGCTCCTCCCGCAGACCCGGCGTCGGCCGGCGTCGGCCACGGACCCGGGTCCGACACCGTCGGGGCGGCCACGTCGTCGGCCGCAGCCGGCCCCGTCACCGGTGGGGGCGCCTCCAGGCCGATGCCGAGCGACCCCCGGACCGACGCGTCGCGACCCGCGACCCTGGACGTGCTCCCCGAGGAGGCGCTGCAACGGACCACGAAGATGGCCGCGCGTCTGTTCGACGCCCCGATCGCCCTCATCGAGGTGCTCGACGAGGACCGCGAGTGGTCGCAGTCGTACGTCGCCGACGGTGTCGACAAGTCCGCACGGAGCATCAGCTTCCGGAACGGCTTCGCGCCGGTGCCGGTGCCGGTCGTGATCCCGGACGGGTCCACGCACCCGGAGATGCGGAACAGCCCGCTCGTCACCGGGCCGCTCGGCATCCGGTTCTACGTCAGCGTCCCGCTGGTGCGGCACGACGGGACGACCGTCGGCACGCTCGCCGTGCTCGACTCCCGACCCCGGACGGCCGACGAGGCGGACATGGCGAACCTCCGCGACCTCGCCGCGCTCGCCGTGACCCAGCTCGAACTGCGCCAGGAGTCCCTGCGCACCACGAGCGACTCGGTGCCGATCCTCCGCACCGGGCAGGGCGCGCACGCGGCACCGGTGACCCATGACGGCACGGCCGTCGGGCCCGAACACGCCGTCTGAGTCCGCACCCGGCACCCTCCCCGGGCACGCGTGACTAGCGTGTGGGGCGTGGACATGGACGACGACGCACCCCGGACCGACGAGCGGATCGCTGACGAGTACCTGACGGGCGAGCGGCTGCCCGTCGGCGGTGTCCCGGAGCAGGGCGACGACCTCGGCGACGCCGCCGTGGACGAGGACGAGGCGACCCCGGTCGCCCCCGACATCACCTACGACGAGCAGCTCTACCCGGCCCGGCCGCGTCGACTGCGGCCGCGGGTCAACCTGCGCGGCGGCAGCCTGCAGCGCCGGTTCTCGGACCCGCGTGCCGCCAACGGCGAGAACCCGGCGTACATCGAGTGGCTCGTCCGGCAGTCGATGCTCAAGGACGCCGACGTCCTCAGCCGCCAGCTCTCCGGCACGCCGGCGATGTGGCGGAACCCCTACGCCCGGCCGGACGCCCGCCGTGCGGTGTCGACCTCGGACGTGTGGTTCACCGCGTACCCGATCTCGCTCATCACCCGCGACGGCGAGTCGTTCCTGACGGCGCTCGCCGACCCGCAGCTGTGGTCCGCGTTCGAGCGCATCGGCATCAACGGCGTGCACACCGGCCCGGTCAAGCGTGCCGGTGGCATCCGCGGGTGGCAGGAGACCCCGAGCGTCGACGGCCACTTCGACCGGATCGGGACCCAGATCGACCCGACCTTCGGCGACGAGGAGACCTTCCAGCGGATGACCGACGTCGCCGAGGAACACGGCGGCAGCATCATCGACGACATCGTGCCGGGCCACACCGGCAAGGGCGCCGACTTCCGCCTGGCCGAGATGGCCTTCAAGGACTACCCCGGGATCTACCACATGGTCGAGATCCCGCCGGAGGAGTGGTACCTGCTCCCCACCGTGCCCGAGCACCGCGACTCGGTGAACCTGGACCCGGCGACCGAGTCCGCCCTGGCCGAACGCGGCTACATCATCGGCGAGCTGCAGCGCGTGATCTTCCACCAGCCCGGCGTCAAGGAGACGAACTGGAGCGTCACCGCGCCGGTCGTCGGCGTCGACGGCACCACCCGGCGCTGGGTGTACCTGCACTACTTCAAGGAGGGGCAGCCGTCGGTCAACTGGCTCGACCCGACCTTCGCCGGCATGCGCCTGGTGATCGGCGACGCCCTGCACTCGCTCGGCGACCTCGGCACCAGTGCCCTCCGACTCGACGCGAACGGGTTCCTCGGTGTCGAGAAGAGCGCGGAGGGCGCACCCGGTTGGTCCGAGGGCCACCCGCTCTCGCACGCGGCGAACCACGTCATCGCCGGGATGGTCCGGAAGGTCGGCGGCTTCACCTTCCAGGAGCTGAACCTGACGATCGAGGACATCCGCGACACCGGGGCCGTCGGCGCCGACCTGTCGTACGACTTCATCAACCGGCCCGCGTACCACCACGCCCTGGCCACCGGGGACACCGAGTTCCTCCGCCTGACGCTCCGCACCTCGCTCGAACTCGGGGTCGAGCCGGTCAGCCTGGTGCACGGCATGCAGAACCACGACGAGCTCACCTACGAGCTCGTGCACTGGGCGACCCTGCACCAGGACGACCTCTACACGTTCCACGGTGAGGAGACCCGGGGCGGGGCGCTCGCCGAACGCATCCGCGCCGACCTCACCGCGGCGCTGACCGGTGACGCGGCGGACTACAACCTGGTCTTCACGACGAACGGCATCGCGTGCACCACGGCCTCGCTCATCGCCGCGACGCAGGGGCACACCACCCTCGACGCCGTCACCGACGAGCACGTGCCGCAGATCCGCGACGCCCACCTGCTGCTCGCCGCGTTCAACGCCTGGCAGCCCGGCGTCTTCGCGATGTCCGGCTGGGACCTGCTCGGATCACTGACGGTGCCGCAGGAGACCGTGGCGGACCTCATCGCCGAGGGCGACACCCGGTGGATCGAGCGCGGCGCGCACGACCTGCTCGGCGTCGCACCGGACACCGAGCGTTCGGCGTCGGGCATGCCCCGGGCCCGGTCGCTCTACGGTCCGCTGCCGGAACAGCTCGAGTCGCCCGACTCGTTCGCGTCCCGCCTGGGCGAACTGCTGCGGGTGCGGACCGAGTACGGCATCGCCTCGGCCCGACAGGTCGACGTCCCCGAGGTCGCCCACCGCGGGATGCTCGTGATGGTGCACGAACTCGAGTCGACCGACGAGACGGGTGAGCCGGTCGTGCAGATCACCGTGCTCAACATGACCGACACCCCGCTGGACGGCACCATCCGGTCCGAGTCGCTGCCGCACGGGGCGACGGTCGTCGACGCCACGGACCACAGCGAGCTCGGCACCGTCGACGACCTGTGCAGCTTCCCGCTCCGCATCGACGCGTACGGCTCGCGGTTCCTGGTGCTCCGCCGGAACGTCGAGCAGGGGGCCTGAGACCGTGACGGCGAGCGCGACCTCCGGCCCGGCCCGGGTGTTCAGCGACGTCCGGGCGACCCTGGCGGAGAGCATCGTCTGGGACCCGGCGCAGGGGGTCGGCCGCTGGGTCGACATCCCGAACGGCACGCTGACCACCGCGGACGCCGACGGTCGGGTGCTGCAGACCACGCAGCTCGACCCACCCCTGCCGTCGTTCCAGCCGCGTGCAGGAGGCGGCTTCATCGCCGCCCAGGACGACACCGTCGTGCTGACCGATGCCGACGGGCACGTCGAGCGTGAGCTGGCCGGTGTCACGCACGCCGACGACGAGATGCGTTTCAACGAGGGCAAGTGCGACCCGTTCGGTCGGTTCCTGGTCGGCAGCATGGACCCGACCGACGGGCCGCCGGCCGGCGCGCTCTACGCGTTCTCGGCGGACGGGTCGGTGGCGGTGCTGCGGAGCGGGTTCGGCACCACCAACGGCATGGAGTGGAACGACGACGGCTCCGAGATGTACGTGACGGACACCGACACGAACACGATCTACCGGGCCTCCTACGGACCCGACGGTCTGCTCGGCGACCTCGAGCCGTTCATCGACGGTGCCGCGCACGACGGGCTCGTCCGTGACGACGAGGGCTGCTTCTGGGGTGCGATCTACGGCGAGAGCAAGGTCGAACGGTACGGCCCGGACGGAGCGCACCTCGAGACGGTCGAGATCCCGGCCCCGAACGTGACCTCGGTGGCGTTCGGTGGGACGGACATGTCCCTGCTGCTCGTCGGGACCGCGCGGGAGAACCTGACCGAGGACCAGCTGGCACGCTCCCCGCACTCCGGCTCGGTGTTCGCGGTACCGACACGCGTGCACGGGCGCCCGGCGTTCCCCTTCGCCGGCTGAGGGTCCTGCCGGGCTGGCGACGCGCGCCGCGGCCGGAGCGGAGGACGCCCGCGGTAGCCTGGGCGACCGCCAGCCACCGCGAGGAGCGCCCATGAACGACGAGCACCACCCGGGTCACCCCGTCCCGACCGGCGCCCCCGACCCG
>Ga0308160_10006486_pt1 | contig 11895 bp, 12 predicted proteins | sample PhyFR1_FD_201036 | JGI IMG/M metagenome (GOLD analysis project Ga0308160, IMG submission 201036) | Phyllosphere microbial communities from UC Gill Tract Community Farm, Albany, California, United States - DLSLF.R1 | ecosystem: Host-associated > Plants > Phyllosphere > Unclassified | place: USA... | reverse complement strand
TACTGAAAAAACACTCACCCCATGACTCGGGTCTCAGCTTTCGAACATCGGTAGTCTTGAGCTCAGCAAAGAAAGCTCCTCGATGGATACACCTGAAATGACTGATGTATCGGTAAAAGTTGAGTTTCTCGGCTACAATCGTATATCCAGAAGTCTGTTGCAGATCAAGTCCAGATGGCGAAACCAGATTACCAGTAGCGAGGAAGTATGCAAGTTTGGACCCTACATCCCAGTTGGTCTTGGTTAAGACTGTGTTGAAGTACTTGGCTAATTGTCAGCCCATTTCTTCAAGTAAGGCTTACGATCTGTGAAGGGTTTATCCTTCTTTTGACGCATATCCTGGGTGATCTGCGCCTTAACACCATTGAGACATTCCTCGAATCGCTCCTTGATGATCATACCGTAAAGGAAACCAGGTAGGAGGACTTCGTGGTGTTGAGGAGAATCGGGGTTATCGGCGGATGTAGCGCCCGAGACCAACGAGTATAGCTTTCGAAGCATGAAGCTAATTGTCAGCTACATGACTACGAGAGTGTGAACAGCTTACATGAGCATTCGGTACTTGTCTCTGGCATTTGGCAAGTGGACGAGTACGACTTTGCTAAGTAGGTATCCTCCCACTCTTGTGTTCTCCCAATCTTCCGGTACGTTCAAGACAACCCTAAACTTGCTTCCTAGGTAATCCAAACATTGAGCTCCAGTGTACAATCCCCAGGTCTTTTGTCCTCGGAGCAAAAGCTCGACTCGGTCCGTCAAGAAGGTGTTGTCGTACTCTCCTTGTACTAATCCCTCAAACACCTCCTTATCGCTAGCGTCGACCAGTGCCTTCAAGATGAGGACGAGTGGGATCATGTATTCCTGTTTCCTCCATGCAAATCGCAGAGTTGCACCACCATTGGAGAGGTAATGGACGGTATTCGTCAAAGCAGTTTGATCAGGTCGAACACATCGAATCTGACATCCATAAGGAGTGTACGAAACTCCTCGTTTCGTAAAAGATGGTCGGAAGATGTTGATGGGATTATGACGACGTGGGAGAACGAGGTATCGGACCAACTTCTCATTTCCATTGACAATAAAGTATCCTCCGAATGATGAGGATTCTTCGCCGTGTTTGACTAAATCCCGAGATGATAGGTTCTGCAAGTTACATCGGGAGGAGCGGACCATGACGGGTAAAAGACCGCATTCTTTGATCTCGTTATGTTCGGTGATGTTTCCATCTGTGGTCTCGAGAGTCCACTTGACGTTGACAGTCAGTCGTGAACGGTAGGAAGTGAGTCGTTCTCGAGCCTAAATGTCAGCAATGTTCAAGGTCATCTGTATCTATGACTTACCTCAGATGGGAAGATCTTCCTCTCAACGGCATGCTTGACCCTGTCTGGAACTAGTGGTCGTCCTAGAGCGACCTCAGTGATGGAGTCTACGAGTCAGCTACGGGATAATGATCACTACTACAGCTACTTACAGGTAATCTTGTTTCCAAAAGGCTTGCCCTCAGTTGCCCTTCCGTCAAAGACGACTTTCTGCCCAATATCATTAACACCGAGCTGCAAAATACCAGCTCCATCTATTTATCAGCTGAGTGCCCTTATATACGATGATTGGACTGACCGGCATCATCAATTAAGGCGTTGAAACTTTCGATATGTGGTTTGACTAATTCCTCCAGTGCCGCAATATCAGGTCCGTCCGTCGGGGGGTGTCGGAATGCCCTTTCTCTCGTCAAGGTTCGGAAGGTAGTATGATCCTTGGATGTTGATGCCAGTGACGGCGACAGAGGGTCGAACGTCATGCTGGACAATGTATGGGTATGGGTATAGGTTGTGTACGAGCAGCTCTCTTCGCCTAGCAACTTTTTCCGGCCAATTTGATTTTCCCACGGTGTGTCGCACACCACGTGCAGGTGCAACTTCGGCCCGCCGGATGACCGAGTCTATATTCTTGGGTTGATGCTTCACCATGGCATCCAGAGCGCTACTCCCCCTCACGATAGATGAGGAGCAGGGTAGATATCATGGTTTAGAATCGAAAAGTGCAGGTATCTTCACTCGAAGCTATCGTCGCATACGCCGCCGGCCAAAATCATTTTTATTCATTTTCGTCCTCGCCCTTCTGATACTGTTCAATGGGACCGCTATCGGCACATTCCGTCGCGACTTTGTCTACCTCATTCGACCAATATGGGATCATCCGGAGAAACCGTTCAACGTGATACCCCACTACCCACCGCCAATCACTGGGAAACGAGACTGGTGCAAATTACATGGCTGGACACCTCGACCGATGGCAGCTGAACGACCCATGATTGTGGATGCTATCCCAATATCCACTGAGCTGGACATGTTGGAAATCAGAATGCGAGAATATGCGCCGTTCGTCAAAATATTCGTGATTGTCGAATCGCCCATGACGTTCTCTGGTAAACCGAAACCATTATTCTTTGCGCAGCAGAGGGACCGATTCGACAAGATAGCAGAAGCTGGCGGGGCAAAGATCGTCTACGCTGCTGTGGAGGGTATGAAACCGAATCTACCTGTTGGGTCCTTTGAGAATGAAATTAAACAGCGGATCACCATATCGGATCTCTTGGATTCTCTAAGAGAGAGAGGGGAGATACAAGAAGGGTCTTTGGTAATACAATCCGATATCGATGAAATCATCTCTCGACAAACACTCGACTTGCTCACATCGTGTTCCGACTACCCTGATCAACTCCATCTAAATGTCAAGAATTACCGTTATTCGTTCAACTTCCCTTTACTGGATTCGGGCTATTGGAGACCTAGGGTGGTGACTGTGAATCCCGGTCAAGAGATACCGTACCATCATGGAAGAGGATCAGACTGGCTCTTGGAAGGAGCAGGATGGCATTGCTCGTTCTGTTTCCCTACCTTGGACGACATGAGGGCGAAAATGCAGGGATACGCGCACAATGATCGTGTCAGAGACAAGTCGATCATGAATGAGGATATCCTGAGGGGTAGGGTATGTCGCGGAGAGGACCCATTCGGGATGTACCCAGTAAGCTACATCTACAGGCATGGACACTTGGCTGACATGATCCAGGAAGCATTCACATTCAAGGATCTGTTTGCCCAATCAGGCCCTGTGCAGCCATCAAATTCGTTCAACACTATTCCCGACTATCTACAAAAGTACCCTCAACGATTCCCTTACCTGTTGACTGAAGGCTGTAAACGCCCCAATCACGCAGGCCAGTAATGAGCATTCCTATATGAAACCTTACGATGCATTGTACCTACGAATTGTGCCACAACCACGTGCCTCTCCTTGATGTCGTACTCTCTACGTAACCGGCACTCGCCGTCATAGCTATCCTGTGTTAGAGAGAACAACTTGGACCACTCTTCACCTATTACTCTATATCATCACTTTGGCCTGTCAATATCATTAGCAGACCATTCAAATCCGCCACTTAGACGATCAAACATATTTGTTTCACTTTTGAAACCAAATCACGTGAAAACACATCCCGATAATCGCGCATCTCTATCGCCTTTCATTTGGATCAATCACTTTTCTGTCAATAACTTGTCAAATCAATAAAACTACCAAACAAGATGTCCGACAAGGAAGTAGGTATGTCTGCCCCACTTGGCTCTATCTGCCATATGTCAAACCAGGCGTCGCAGCTGGCCCCACTCCTTTGATACCTTACCTGTATGATTGGAGCTAATGTCGACAGGATCAGCCGTTCCAGCGGAACAGAAAGCCGGATGGGCTTCTTTCGTTAAATCCCTAGTTCACATGACTGGAGATCTATCCAGCATGACCGCACCCCCTTGTAAGCCACGACCCACCCGCGGAGTGCCCGATCGAGAGCTGACGTGAAACAGTCATTCTATCGCCTACTTCGCTCACTGAGTTCCCAGCATACTGGTGTGAACACCCCGACCTTTTCGCTGCTATCTCAGAGGGAGCAAATGAGCAGGATAGGATGGAACGGGTGGTCAAGTGGTTCATTGCTACCCTCAAGGGACAGTACACTGTATGTTTTACCGTTTGTGGTAAAATTGGCCACCGAGCATGAGCTGACATCCAGACCCGAAACGAGAAGATGGGCTCGGAGAAGAAGGTGAGCTCACGACTGAAATCGGCGCTATGGGATTGTAGTTAACAAATAGCCCCTCAACCCCATCCTCGGTGAACTATTCTACGGAACTTGGCCCGACCAGAATGGTCGAGGTGAGACCGTTCTCGTCGTCGAGCAGGTCTCGCACCACCCACCTGTCGTACGTCACCAAAGAACGAGATTGATTTCAAGCTGACATTCACAGACCGCATAGTCAGTATTGCCCCGGATGTGATGGACGCGTTTACTGATCTCTAGCCACATCGAGAACAAGAAAGCCGGTGTCGCGCTACAGGGTCACTCTGGCCAGAAGACTACTTTCAGCGGAACCTCCATGAGCGGTATGTCCGCCATATCTGTCGCTCGATTGTGCTAAACATCCAGTCAAGCAGTCCGGTCACGCTATTTTGACCGTCAAGCCAAAGGCCGGTGGTGCCGATGAGAAGTACTTGATCACTCTCCGTACGTGTTCTATTTTACCTGCCTTGGTTTAACCATTGACAAATAGCCAAGCTGCGTATCGACGGTATCATCTGGGGATCCCCTTACATTGAGGTCATCGACAGCAACGCTATCCAGGCCAGCACCGGATACTCTGCTTTGGTAAGCGCCATCACCTGGCTAAGTGATTGAATATTGATGATAGATCGACTACAAGGGTAAAGGATACTTCAGCGGAAAGCCCCACTCCTTCAAAGCCGCCTTATCAAAGAACGGCCACGCTGTCCAATCTTACGAGGGACAATGGACTGGTGTCTCTCACGTCGGCTCGTCCAAGGGACCCGTCTTCCTCGACACTTCCGCACCAAAGGAGGAGGTAACTGTAGCCCCTCTGTCTGAGCAGGGTGAATGGGAGAGTAGGAAACTTTGGGAGTCTGTCGCGAATGGTATCAGAACAGGAAACTACGATGCTGCAGGCAAAGACAAGTCTCGATTAGAGGTGAGCTTAATACACTCCTTCGCCGAATCAAGCTGACAATCAGAACGAGCAGCGACAGCGTAGGAAGGATGAGCAGGCTGCTGGATCCGAGTGGAAACTTGTCCGTTTCGAGCATACCGAGGAGGATGTCGAGTACCAGCGACTCGCCGAGATGCTACACGACAAATACCAGCCCGCTCACGAGGATGGTTACATCTTCAAGGGTTAAATAGACGTAGTCAGAATTTCAAGTAGTAATAAATCTTCTCTTTGCATGCTATGGATACCTCGAAAGTTCGCTTAGATGACCCGTTGGAAAGAATCATGTGAATATCAGGAACGAGAACCTTATCTAGAGCCAACCAAGTGTCATCCTCAACTGAATACACTATACAACGCACTAAAGGCAAATAGACACAGTATGCATACACCGTCACTACTATCACTCTACCTACCCGTATCATGAATGGGATCAGAAAGAAGGGATTGCTGGACCTTCCCAATGAAGTGTTGGGGTTGATTGCCGAGCAATTATACGACCCGCTCGTCCTTACGCAGCAGGACCGGCTGAGTAAGTTCTCCATTCTTTTTCAGAAACGGTGACTTATCAGGAGCATGGGGTATATTCTCCACCGTCGATATGTCACCGACCAGGCAGGCTGCGCTGGACTCGTTGATCGAATTCGGCTGGACTTGCCGTCAAGTCCGTAAAGAAGTCAAGGTCGTCTTATTTAGGTGTATAAGAGTGACATCTGTCGAATCTATCCACAATGTGATCGCACACAAAGAGGACTGGGCACCATATGTCAAGTGAGTCTATTTTCTTCTAACTTCATAGCTGACGATAGATCAATAATCATCGATTTAAACATGTTTGATCAGCCGGATGATCCTGAACTTACACCTCGGTCTTGTTGGCGGGAATCAGCCCTTCTGATCTCGTTACTACAATCTCTACCCAACTTGGAGCATCTCTCATTCTTTGCCGATCAGAGTGATGATTCGACATTGGTCCTCGCATTTGCAACATTGATCCCTCATCCTAGTTTACATCCAACTCCACCTTCAACTCAAGCCCCGCCACGAGCAGAGTCATCTATCTCTAGGCGATCATCTCCCTTCGCCCCAATCCACTCCTCTTCGCCTCTACCATTAGCTTCACGGATAAGATCCTTCGGATGGCGACAACGTTCAAGACCTCCAACAGGGTACGACGAATTTTCGACAGCCTCAACTTTCGTTTCCACTTTACACCTAATCCGGCACGCTCATAAACTCGAATACCTGGTGCTCGATGCCGATATGGACAAGATCAGATCTTTGGATATAACTATCCTTTTGGCGGAATTGAAACGGAGGAAAGCACCTACCGGCGAAGCGCTCAGGCCTTGTGCATTGACGTTATGCGGACCCATCAAAGAATGGGCTCAGGGCGCAAAAGGGGTCTTGGAAGCTCTAGTCAAAGAGTCTGGGGGACATGTTGGGGAATTGTTCCTTGATCGACCTTTGGCCAAGTCAACAGAAAGACATATCGTGGATCCAGAAACCTTTGTCAGTTCATCTACTACCATGTTTATTTGAGCTGATGAAGTAGCTCGATATTCTTTCGCCCCTCCAAGACCTGCCACTACTTCGCTTACTTCAAATCGGATCGTATTGTTTCCCAAAAGAATCGCAGAGAGATCTGGCTCGCAAGATCGGTCTCATGTTGCCGGCACTTCGAGCTCTTGCGGTGAATGGGGATGATAATGATACGACATGGTGGGGTATATGGAGACATGACGGTGGCCTTGCCATCTGGCCATTGATGGAAGGGGATCTGAGGAAGCTGGAGGGGGAGACGCGAGATTTCGTGTCTACTTAACAAAACAAGGTTGGCTGGCTCCAAGCTTTCTTGCCTGTGCAAATCTGCTCATCAGATGTCAACGACAACAATATTGCATGTTGTATATTACCAAGACAATGTATATATTGTACAACAACACCCGGCTCAAGTGACTAGAAGCACGGGACGTAAAATCCATGTTTCCGCAAGAAAGCCTCCCAGTCGTGCAACGCGAGATTATTGAGCAATGCCCAATCGATATTGACGATAAGTTCAAGCAAAGCCTGGTTGAGATGGTAATGCCCCTTGAGCCCCTTTAACAACGCTTTCGCGCGAGCCTTGATTACTGGACCGTGAGCTACCCCGTCTGCCCATGAGAGGGGTAATAAAAGACTACTAATCAGTCACGTTCCTTAGACAAGGGAGGCCACCTACCCCGCATAGTGTCCTCTCGACATCGATTCTTCCGAGATATCCAGGATACCTGTTACTACCGTCTGAACCTCTTGTGATTTGATATCATCCATGATAATGACTGTGCGTAGACACAAGTCCATACACCCCACAATGCCCATCACCCCAACAGTCACTTCTCGGGGTAATGGACCGAGCTGAATGTCAGCTTCTGTCATGCCCAACACAGCAGACTTACCATGACATTCTGCCTAATCAGGTCTCCTTGGGGTATAAAGTCCTTGACTCGTTTTACTAGCGATATCATGCGGGATTCGATAATTGTTTTCAATTGTCGATATATCGGTTTAGGCTGTGCTTCACGCATAGCATCCACATCCCGAGCTTCGCCACATAATATCATTGTCTGCTGATCAGCCGTCTTCTTTCGAGATGTGCTCGACATACCCTTGCAGAGTACAGAGCAGCCTCTCTAGTCCAGCCATAGACGGATTGTATATGGTCTGTCCCTTCACCTCGAATGTAAGCATTGGATATGGGTATTCTGTTGACGTACCGGTCTCGTGATACCTGAACCACTCATTATCCCAGGCGAAGATTCTGGGAGATACCCAGATCGTCAAATGGCCTGGAAACATGTCAGCTTCATCCCCCACCGCCGTTAAGGACATACCTATGAGCTCAAGAATAGCCATTTGCTCAACTAGGAACCGCCGATCCGCTGTTGGGCGAGCATTGATCAACGCCGCCGGACCTCCTGCTTCTTCGATTATCGTTTGTCCTATTCTTAGAGGTAATTCCCAATCCTGACAGCCTGCCAGCCGCTAGGCGTCAGCTATTTTTGTTATGAGGGGGATACACGTACATCACGAATGTTAAGAGCCACCACCGTAGCAATCCCCAAATCAACATCATTTGGATCTTCCTTGAAGATTCCAGCTACAGAGCACGCCCTAAGCCGTTTGAACGATTCGGCCCGTTGTTCATCACTAGTAGCGTACATTGCATTATCGCCCATCGAAGGTCCGGATTGATCCATCTTGATCCCGAAATCGACAGATGCGAGGGATAAGAGGGCTAAGCGGAATGCATCATGAGCTATACTTTGTCCCGCTGGTGCTCCGAGGGCTAGGTGGGAGAAATGACATAGGAACGGGTTTGTGGACTGTGTAGTGGCGACAACGAGGAGCGATTCGGATGTTTTGTGGAAGAAATGGCGAAACTGACCGTAAGTCACGATTGACACCAGAAACTCACCTGATGGCGTTGTTCCAGAGAAGGGAAGTATGAGGCCAATTGATCAGGCTGCTCTAGCACCTGTAACTGGAACAAATATGATGGATGTTCTGGTCGGTCACGATATTCGGGCTGGACTAACGCAAAAGTCGAATTGAAGGCTGTATCTGAATTCAGGCTGATTGGTGTTGATTCCGAACTACCCATATCTCGCGATAATCGCTCCTTCTCTTGAAGCGTAGCGAGATCATGCCCGTTCCAATTGAATCCATTCGCCCAACGTATATCCGGCGATTTTGGCGGTAAGATGTCATTGTAGCTGAAGTCGATCTGTGCACTTGGCATTGGTGGATATGAAGCACTTTGGCGAAGAGCTTCTTGAAAATCGAAAGTAGGCTGTGGTTGAGTTTGAGGTTGTGGTTGAAAGACGTCGACTGCTTGAGGACCGAATAAGGATGTGAGAAGTGAAGATGGGCTTGGGGTGGATGTGACGGGGTTCCAGACTGACATGGCGTTGTTGGTAGGGTTCATATTGAAGGCTGGCTGGGTGGTTTGTAGTTGGGCAAAGTAGTCGAGATTCGTTGATGATAGATCGGGTATGGGCATATTGGTGGTTTCTTGAATGTTGCTTTGTGGTATCGTTGTGCTGAAATGTGCAGAAGAGGTCGGTGATTTTGACCTGGATGAACGGCCTTGATCGGTCGGGTAGATACACTGCTGGTCAGCTGAAGCACAACACTGTCAAGAACGACGTACCATATCCTCAGCTCCCTTCCGCTTACATCCCCCGCATACTGGCTTTTGCTCATCGCACCGCACTCTCCGAGTCTTGCAGTGGGAACAACCATTCCTCGACCGACGGTGAAACCTCCTCACACGACCATCGGCATATCCATCAGCGGTAGAGTAGGTGCACTAGTCGTTAGCCATCTCACATGAATCAGGTAGAGAGACGCTTACCGCCTTATCCCTCTTCCGACAGGTATCGCATGTCGGACGATGCTGGTCACATTTCAATTTAGATTGCCGACATGAGTCACATGGGTGTTGAGCAGTTGTGTGTGATTGTGATGGGTCTGCGAAATCGATATCCGGGTTTGCGATCATCGTATCCGAGCTGTCAGCATTAGGGCGCCAGCGTTTTCAAAAAGGAGGCAATACGGTGAGGTCACATCAACAGATGCTAGCCCGGGAACATGATCAGATTATAGATCGGTCGTCTCGGCCGTATAACTCGGGCTTGGCGCACGTGGACATGTCCGGTACCACTCACAACCATCACTCTTCGCCATCATTCATGTAACCCTGCTTGTAGGGTAGATGTAAGAGATGGCAGACAGCCGAGGCAAGGTTACCATGACTACCACCTCAAATTTGGATCTACATCAAGTGCCGGAAGATAAAGCAGTGTACTCCTGCCAGAAGTGCTCAGAGGTGATTGTATGCCTTCACGATTATGACTGATGTGTCGCTCATGAGCAGGCATTACAAGATGAGCTAGTCTCAAAGGCATTCAACGGGCAGTCTGGAAGAGCTTTGTAAGCTGGCTCATATATTCTAACATGTTGACCACTACTAACAACGACAGCCTAATGAATTCTACGATCAATACGAGATTAGGTAAACGGGAAGAGAGGATGCTGATGTATGTCACCACGATCCAGTGAATAGCGAGGTCGAGCTTTCAACTGACTTTCAGGACCGGCAAGCATGTAGTCGCCAATCTGTATTGCGCGGGATGTAACACGCTATTAGGGTGGATGTACATCTCGGCGCCCAACGGCCACGAGAAATATAAAGAAGGTACATTACTCTCCCTTCATCCAAGCTGATGCCAGGGAGGTATATAGTAGAAGAGGCCAAGGTAATCAAAGAGAACAACTGGTAGTCCTACCTGTATATATGCTGTACTATATGTTGTATCAATTATGTACTACCCCCATTTAAACTTTGGCTCGGCGGAGGTTCAACATGACCGACCTTTGTCCATTTCAGCCCCCTTCTAATTCACTTTGACATGTTATAACGATACATATATAATGGCAGAGGTAGAAGCAGGAAACGCCCCTCTGGAGGCACAGTTGCCCACTCCCCCAACGGAAATGGAGGAAGAAGGTAAGGATCAATTTGCCAGGAGCTCAAGAATGATTACTAATTTACAGATGTCTGTCGAGTCTGCCGAGTCGAGGGCGATGAGGAAATGCCTCTGATATATCCTTGTAAATGCTCTGGATCAGTCCGATATGTTCATCCTGATTGGTAAGCTCGATCATGCGCTTTGGCCAAAGCTTCGCAAGCTGATTATGTAGCCTCAAGAGCTGGCTGGCAGCTAGTCAAAAGAAGCATTGTGAGATTTGTGGGTACAAGTACAACTTTACCAAAGGTGAGTCGGGTCGTTTCCAAGGTGGGCTTGTCTGACTAGAAGTGTACCCCGATTACATTCCTCGAACGATACCGCCCACCGTGTACATACGCCAAGGCTTGATGTGGCTAGGAGATATGGGTCGTCGTATATTCAGATTATGGATCGCTACAAATACTTGGCTTATCCTCCTCCCAGCGCTCAATATGTCCACTCTGAGGACACTCATGTGGTTCACCGACTTCCTGTCAGTATCATTCCGTCCCTCGGGCACAAGAGCTAACGTCCACAGGAGCCCATCGCCTCCATCCATCGAATTGCAAGGTGACAATACGACGATGGCGACAAATACCACTTCCATACCTTCCTTAAGATGGGATAACGACACTCGAATAGCAGTGAGCTATATGATCAGTCACCCCGTCAGTGTCGCAGGAATTCTGGCCAAAGACTCGTGGACAAGATGGAACGCGGGAGAACAAGATACGTAAGTGTAGTCCAGCATCTCCATTGGGTCAATCAGCTAACGGATCAGGGCTATCGGCTACATTTTTCGAGGTCAAGTGCTGACACTCACTCTTGCCGCCGTCGTCCTCGGTCTGGTCCTCATCCGAGAATGGATGGCTCAACATATATTGGGCGATCCACCGAAACCAGCAGACGCACTGCCAGAACCTAGTCAACCAATATACGTGTTGAACGGAATCGTTATGAAGAATCGCCACGACGCCTATTTGATGTACGCCATGGATGTGGAAGTGCCGCTGCACGTAAATATCGTAGAGGCTTCCGAATTCCAGAGAGCAAAACGCGCGATATTATGGAAGGCTACCACAGACCGACTGGGAGTCCGCATCAAGGATGTACAAATCTACTTGCGCGGTAATTCATATATCGGCGAGGCTCCTTTGAACTCCGAAATCGTTGAAAAAATCAAGACACTCGAGTTCGATGGGACAGTAGGCGATTTAAGAGGAAGTTCGGACCCCGAATTGATGGCAATGTATCCGACCGTCCATGGAATCATGGAGCGTCTCTTTGAG
>Ga0308160_10006485_pt1 | contig 11897 bp, 5 predicted proteins | sample PhyFR1_FD_201036 | JGI IMG/M metagenome (GOLD analysis project Ga0308160, IMG submission 201036) | Phyllosphere microbial communities from UC Gill Tract Community Farm, Albany, California, United States - DLSLF.R1 | ecosystem: Host-associated > Plants > Phyllosphere > Unclassified | place: USA... | reverse complement strand
ACAACCACATGCCGGGCGCCGTGTACATCGACTTCGGCGGCAACTACAACATCTCGAAGCAGGTCACGGCCTACTTCAAGGTGGACAACCTGGCCGACCGGGCGCCGGTGCTGGTCCCGCAGACCAATCTCAGCCTCGCGCTCAACCCGGCCGTGTACGACGCGATCGGCCGTACCTACCGCGCCGGCGTGCGCATGACCTTCTGAGGGCGGCCGGCATGATGGAGATGAGATTGAGAGACAAATCGAAGCATGTGGCCGGGACGGCGCTGGCCGCCATCCTGGCCTTCCACGGCCCGGGCGTGGCCGCCGCGCCGCCGCCTTCGGCATCGGCCTACCAGTCGATGCCGGAGGATGCGCGCGCGGTGGTCGTGCAGGCCCGCGGCGACGGTGTGACTGACGACAGCGACGCCATCCAGAAGGCCATCGACAGCGCCGCCAACCAGGGCGCGGGCGGCATCGTGTTCCTGCCGTCCGGGCGCTACCGCATCACCCGCAGCCTGCTGGTGCCGATCGCCGTGCGCATCTACGGCGTCGGCAAAACGCGGCCGGTGCTGCTGCTGGCGCCGCGCACCCCGGGGTTCCAGAAGGGCGTCGCCAACATGGTGATCTTCACCGGCACCGACACCTACAACATCGGCGGCGTGGCGATGCCGGTGCCGGGTGCCGTGCCCTTCGACCCGGTCAACAAGCCGGTGCGCGACGCCAATTCCTCGACCTTCTATTCGGCGCTGTCGAACGTCGACTTCGAGGTCGGCGACGGCAATCCGGCAGCTGCCGCCGTGCGCATGCACACGGCCCAGCACTCGAACCTGTCGCACATCGACTTCCGCATGGGTTCGGGCCTGGCCGGGGTCTACCAGGTCGGCAACATCGCCTACGACCTGCGCTTCTACGGCGGCCGCTATGGCATCCTGGCGGAGAAGACCTCGCCGGCCTGGCAATTCACGCTGCTCGACTCCACTTTCGAAGGGCAGCGCGACGCCGCCATCCGCGAACACGAAGCCGCGCTCACGCTGGGCAACACCGAGATCCGCAACACCCCGGTCGGCATCGAGATCGACCGCGGCTACGGCGACTGGCTGTGGGGCCAGGATGTGCGCTTCGAGAACGTGTCGAAGGCGGGCGTCGTCATCAGCAACGAGAACAACGTCTACACCCAGGTCGGCTTCGAACGCGTCAGCGCGCGCAACGTGCCGACTTTTGTCCGCTTCCGCGACAGCGGCAAGCTGCTGGCCGGCAGCGGCCGCGATTACCGGGTCGGCGAATTCAACCATGGGCTGAAAGTGGCGCAGGCGGGCTTGCCCGGTGAATTCGACACCCGCTATGTCACGGCAGCACTACCGGCAAAGGACACTGCAAGGCGGGTCATGCGCGCACTGCCGCCCAGCCGGGACTGGGCCAGCGTGCGCGGCTTCGGCGCGAAGGGCGACGGCGTCAGCGACGACACCGCCGCCATCCAGAAGGCGATCGACAGCCGCCGCACGGTCTACCTGCCGCTCGGGATCTATGTCGTCAACGACACCCTCCGCCTGAAACCGGATACTGTCCTGATCGGCCTGCACCCGGGCCTGACCCAGCTGCGCCTGCCGAACGGCTCTCCGCTGTACCAGGGCACCGGTACGCCGCGGGCCGTGATCGAAAGCGCGCGCGGCGGCGACGCCATCTTGACCGGCATCGGCATCAACACCGGCGAAGTCAACGACCGCGCCGTCGGCCTGCTGTGGCGGGCCGGCGAACACTCCCTGGTGGACGACATCCGCTTCCAGTGGAGCGCGGGCGCCGCCACCGACCCATATAAAAAGGGGCCGCGCTTCGACACCAGCGCATGGTGGGACCGCCAGGGCCCGAACCTGTGGGTCACGGACGGCGGCGGCGGCACCTTTACGGGCGTGTGGGCGCCGGCCGGCCACGGCCAGGCCGGCTTCTACGTGACCAATACGAAAACCCCGGGGCGCGTGTACGAGCTCTCGGCCGAGCACCACATCCGCAACGAGATCGTGCTGGACGGCGTCGAGAACTGGGAATTCCATGCGCCGCAGACCGAGGAAGAGGTGCACGACGGCGCCGACTCGGTGGCGCTGGACATCCGCAATTCGAAGAACATCCTGCTGGCCAACCTGCACGCCTACCGCGTCACGCGCTCGATCAAGCCGGCGCCGAGCGCCGTGCGGATCGCGAATTCGAGCGGCATCCGCTTCCGCAACGTGGCGGTGAACGCCGAAAGCGGCTTCCCGACCTGCGACGAGAACGGCTGCACGGCCTACCTGCGCGCCTCCAGGTACGCGTACGAGAACGCGATCACCGACGTCACCAACGGGCTGGACGTGCGCGAACGGATGTTCTCGGTGTTCGACTACAACGGGGCGCCGGCACCGGCGCCAGCCACGGCCACGGCCACGGCGAAGGTGGACAAGCTGCAGGACGGCTTTTATTCCATCGCTGGCGGCGCGGTCGATGCCACGGGGCGCCTATACTTCATCGACCGCCATTTCAAGCGCATCTTCAGCTACGCCGCCGGAGAGGGACTGAAGACGGTCAGCGACGCGACCATCGATCCGGTCAACCTGGCGGTGGACCGCAGCGGCAAGCTGCTGGTGCTGTCCTCCAGCGGCAAGGATGCCAGCGTGTATGCGCTCGATCCGGCGGCGCCGGGTGCCCGGCCCGCGCTGGTGGCGGCCACGCCGGCGGCGCCACGCGCCGGTGCACGCGTCGCCCTGCCGGTTAACTTCTGGAACAACGGCGAATTCAAGGACCAGCTGGACTTCGACACCTACGAGTTCACCACGCTGGACGAGATGTTCGCGCGCGACGTGGCGCAGGCCAAGACGCGCGAATACGTGTCGCCCGATGGCAGCCTGGTACTGCCGGCCTTCCGCGTGGTGCGCCATGGCAGCCCGGACCACCTGGGCTACCGCTGGTCGGACACGCTCGACGCCAACGGCTTCGTCACCGCGGCGGTCGGCCAGCGCGCAGTATTCACCAACGCCTCGCGCAACCTTACCTACAGCGCGCTGGTGGGCGAGGGCGGTGCGCTGACCGGGCTGGTGCGGGTGGCCGACCGTGGCGGGGAAAGCGCGGCACTGGGGCCGGACGGCAGAGTGTACGTGGCCAATGGCCAGGTGTTCGTCTACGGGGCGGACGGCAAGCAGACCGGGCGCATCGACATGCCGGCGCGTCCGCTGCAGCTGGTCTTCGGCGGCCAGGATGGGCACACGCTGTTCATCCTGACGCACCACGCGCTGTATTCGACCAGGATCTGAGAGGCCCGGCCCGCGCCTGTCACGGTTGGCCGTAGCACTTCTTCAGCCGGGCGAAGTCGTAGAAATGGCTGCCCGGCGCGATCCGGGCAGCGTCGCAGGCCGGCTTGAAGTCGGTCTCGGCCTCGTTCCAAAGCATGCGCACGATCCGCCGTCCATCCGGATGGCGGTAGCTGTCCCATTGCAGATTGGCGGTGTAGGGCGCGACCTCGGCGCTGCGCCAGCGGCTGGCCTGTTCGCTGAACATGGCCGACTGCGGCAGCGGTTCGGACTTGCCCGGCAAGCCGAGGGCGGCGGCCAGCGGCAGCATGATCTCGGCATGGGTGAAGCGCAGATGGGCCATCGGCGTGCCGCCGCCGGCTTCGCGGAACAGTTCGGCGACCAGGCCGCCGGCCATGCGCCAGGTCACGCCATCCTGCTCGCGCATGCCGGGGCCCTTCTCGTAGAAATCCCCGGCCTGCTTCAGGCTGGCCAGCAGGCGCGCCTGTTCGGACGGCAGGAAGGCACTGAAATCGCGGCCCAGTTCACGCGCAAGGCCGGGGGCGATGTCGTGGGCGTCGCCCAGCGCTTCCAGCGCGTCGTTCGCGTTGCCGATGACGGTCTTGCCGTCGCCCTTGAGCGTGGTCTTGAAGCTGCCGTCCGGGGTCGCAAAATCGAAGCTGCCGGTGTTCGCCGCCTGGACTTCGCCGCGTTCCAGGCGCTGGAGGAAGGGCGGGCGGAACAGGCGGCCGAGCACGGCATGTGCCGCCGGCTTGATGCGCGGGTCGGCCTCGATCGCCTCCAGTTTGCCTGCGAGGGCAGGGCTGTCGAGGTAAGCCTGGTAGGCGGCGCTGGCGCGGAAGACATCAAGACGCCAGCCTTCCCGGGCATCGCCGTCGGTTTTGGCGTTCAGCTTGTGGAAATACAGCGTATAGCGGTTGGCGCCCGCATCCTGCAGGCGCGGCGCCAGCGCCGGCCTGGCCTGCAGCAGCGCCGCGGTGTAGACGGCGGCGCTGTCGCGGGCGCGGTCCACGCCCGAATGCTCGACCACGATCGCGCCGGCTCCGCTACTGTCGAACAGCGCGGGCAGGCGCGCCAGGGTGCGCCGGGCCAGTCCGCGGTGTTCGTCGATGCCGACCAGCGACAGGTTGCCGTAGCCCGGCTTGGCCACGCCGTCCACGCCGGCACCGAGCAGGGCATTGGTGCGGATCAGCGCTTCCAGGTCGTTTGCCAGCCGCTCGCCCAGCGGCGTGAGCGCCTTCTGTTCGCGCGCCATCCGGCACAGGTTCAGCAGCGCCAGCTCGCCCTTCATGCCGGTCAGCCCGCGCGCGCCGTGGCGCGCCACCAGCTGCAGTTGCACCGGCACGAAGCCGGCGGGCACCGCTTCGTAGCTGGCGGGGTCCTGGCGCGGCGCGTAGGGCTGCTTGGTGCCGCTCACGTCCTGGCTTGCTTCGGCCAGGGCGGTGCCCGCTCCGAAGCAAGCCAGCAGCGTCAATGTGAGGGCGGCCTTCACAGCAGGGTCCCCTGCAGGCTCAGGCGGAAGGTGCGGCCATACTGTTCGTTCTGTACGTTGTAGGGCTTGGTGCCGAGGTAGACGTAGTAGCGCTCGCGCGTGATGTTCAGCACCTCGACGCCGAGCTTGAAGCGCCGGGTGAGCTGGTAGCGCAGCGAGAAGTCGTACTGGGTCTGGCTGTCGACCCAGTTGTCCTGGCTGGCGTCGAGCACGTCGGCTCCGGTCTGCAGCAGGTAGCGCGACTTCATGTTGGCGGCGATGCGGGTGCTGAGCGGGCCGGTCTCGTAGCCCACCATCAGGTTCCAGATGCGGTCCGACTGGCCCGGCAGCGCGACCGAACGCGAACGCATCGTGGCGCTGGCCTTGTCGAAGCGCGACAGGCTGGAGTCCGAACTGGTCAGGGTGCCGTTGGCGCCGATGATCAGGCCGCTCCACAACCCGGGCAGGAAGCGCAGCGCGTGGTTGTAGTTGATCTCGACACCCTTGACGGAAGCGTCGTCCCCGTTGACGAACCCGGTGGCCGTCGTGTAGCCGGTCCAGGCGCCGGTGCCGGCCAGGTTGGTCTGGTAAGTAAAGTCCTTGATATCCTTCTTGAAGGCGTACAGCGACAGCGTGCCCTCGGTGCCGAACACGCGCTCGATGCCGAGGTCCAGGTTGTTCGAGCGCAGCGGTTTCAAATCCGGGTTGCCGATCGTCGCTTCCGTCGGGCTGGCGTAGGCGATGCCGGGCGCCAGCTGGCTGAAGTTGGCGCGCACCACGGCGCGCGTGAGGGCCGCGCGGATGCTGGTGTCGGCATCAAACCGGTAGCGCAGCTGGGCGTTCGGCAGCGTGTTCGAGTAGGACTGGCTGCTGCGTGTCGGCGTCACGGCGTTGCTGGTCGAGACCTGATTGCCGTCGGCGCCGAACTCGGTCTTCTCGCCGCGCACGCCCAGCAGCAGGTTCCAGTTGCCGAAGCTGGTGGCGTCCTGCACGTACCAGGCGCGGATGTTTTCCTTCAGCGCCCAGTCGCTGACGACGGACGCCGACAGGCTGCGTGCGCCGGCGGCATTCAGTCCGGCCACGCGGGCGCGCACCAGGTTCGGGTCGATGGCCAGGCCGATCGCCTGCGGGAAGTCGACCGTCGCGCCGTTGGTAAAACCGGCCAGGGTGGCCGGGCCCGCGCCCCAGTAGTTCGGGCTGGTGGCGCTGGCGCTGGTGAAGGCCCACTGGTCGGTGTCGTTCGACTTGTTGCGGCGGCTGAGCTTGGCGCCGAACTTCAGGGTGGAGTCAAGCTCGCCCAGCGCGAAACGGCGGCTCAGGTCGAACTGTGCGTGCTTTTCCTTGTCGCGGCTGGCGCGGCTCTGGAAGGTGATGGCATTCAGGTTGTAGCGGCTGGCGTCGTACAAGCTCGCCGGGCCGCTCAGCACCGGCAGTTCGGTGCCGCTGAAGGAGAGGCCGGCCACGTTGTTCAGGCGGAACTGGGCGTCGTTGAGGGCGTTCGGCTGGTCTTCGTCCGCGTGGCTGACGCCGGCGCTGGCGGCCAGCTTCCAGTCGTCGATGCTGCGCTCGCCGGTGAGCACGATCGAGTCGATGGTGCGGGTGTACTTGCGCTGGCGCAGGCGGCGCTCGGCGCGGCCGGTAAAGGTGGCGCCTTCGGCCGCCGCGCCGCCCGAGATGTTCCCGATGGTCAGGCGGTCGCGGATCTCGTCGTCGCTGAAGCTGCTGTGGAAGGTCTTCAGGGCCAGCAGGGCATCGCGCGAGGGACGGTAATCCAGGTTGATGGCGGCCGCCCTGTTCTCGCGCTCGGGCTGGTAGTCGCGGAACTCGACGCCGCTCAAGCGCCCGTTGCTCCAGGCGCCGCCGGTCTCCACATCCTCGGAAGCCAGTTTGCGCCGGTCCGCGCTGGCGCCGATCGCGATGCCGAATTGGCCGCCGCCAAAGCGGTCGGCCCAAAGCACGCCGGCCTGCGGGCTGTGCCTCTTCGCCAGGGTGTTGTAGCCGTCGCCGAGGCTCAGGTTCAGGAGCGGGCCTTTCGCGTCGAACGCGGACACGGTCTTGACCTCGACCGTCCCGCCCAGCGAGTTGGCATCCATGTCCGGCGTCAGGGTCTTGGTGACTTCCAGCGAGCGTACCATCCCGGCCGGCAGCACGTCGAGCGACACGCCGCGGCGGCCGTTCTCCGGCGCCGGCACCAGCGCGCCGTTGATGGTGACGGCGTTCAGGTCCGGGCCGAGGCCGCGCACCGTGACATAGCGGCCTTCGCCCTGGTCGCGCTGCACCGAAATGCCGGGCAGGCGCGCGGCGGCTTCCGAGGCGTTGATGTCGGGGAGGGCGCCGATGTCGTCCGCACTGACCACGCTGACGATGTTGTCGGCGCCTTCCTGCTGCAGGATCGCCTTGCGGATGCTGGCGCGCTGGCCCGTCACGACGACGGTGTTGTCAAGGTCGGCTTGCTGGGCCTGCGCATGGCAGGTCCAGGCCCAGCAGATGGCCAGGGTCAGAAGTTTGGGCGGAGGAAGTCGGGGCAGGATCGCTTGCATGGTGCTCTCGGTCGGGACAAAGACCGCTACTGTATGCAAGAGGTGTGACGCGTTGATGACAGAACGACATGGTCGCTACACGCCCAGCGCCTTCAGTCCGGCGTCGACCAGCGCCTCCAGCGGATTGCGATTGCGCTCGCCCGGCTGGCCGCGCCCCGGGATTTCCTCATACAGGAAATACGCGTGCTTGCCGCTGAATTTGTCGTTCAGCAGCGCGCGCCGGCCCAGCATGTAGGGCAGGAAGGGCCGGGCGCGCACGGTGGCGTAGACCGTGTTGGTGCTGAAGCCCAGCGTCGCATCCTGGCTGACGACCCGGCCGGTGGACGCGTTCTCGAGCCGCACGCCGCGGCGGCCCTTGATGACCAGCGTCGCCGGGCCCTCGAACGACAGGTAGCGCAGCTGCAGCGTCAGCCAGGCGTGCAGGGTGCCGAGGCGCCAATGGCTGCGGATCCGGGGTTTCCGCCCCCGCTTGTACAGCACGCCGGCCAGGCCGCGCGCCTGCAGCACGAAGGCGGCGCCGGCCGGGATCTCCAGCAGCGCGACTTCCTCGAGCGCGTCGACGGTGGACGAGACGACGATCCCGGCCGGCCGGGCCGTGCGCAGGCGGTCCAGCATCCACAGGTGGGCCGCGATGCTGGGCAGCCAGTACGACCAGTCGAACAGGACCTTGGTACCGACCTCGACGTGCTCGGGCTGGCTCTGGCAATAGGCTGGCCGGACCAGCATCTCGTCATCCGGCCCGAGTTCGATCCGCTTCGATACGGCGGAGACCTGCGGCCCATCCTCACGCATGTGCTGCCACGCGCGCAGCAGCCGGTCCTCGTCGCCGCGCGGTTCCGCGATGAGGATCGGACGCGTGCGCGCGGCGAGGGGCGCCAGCACGAAATAGAACACGGCGCGGATCGCGAACGGCACCACGATCCACGACACCAGCACGGCAACGGCGGCGCCGAGCACGGGCTTCACCACCTGCCAGGCCTGCCACGCGATGCTCTGCGCGGCAAAGGTTTCGACCTGGCGCAGCCGCTCGGCCAGCGGCGCCGCAGCGGCGACCAGGCGGCGCTCGTCGACCTGCAGCCGGGCCAGGTCCGGCGCTCGGGGCAACTGGTCCACCAGCTGCTTCTGCTGGCGGAAGCGCGCGAGCGCCGCATCGGTCCTTCCCTGTTGCGCCGCCACTCGGGCTTCCAGGGCCTGCACTTGCCGGCCCGCCGGCGAATACGGGAACATGCGGTCGGTCCAGCGCCTGTGCGCATAGGCGGCGGCGAGTGTTTTCTTCGCATCTTCCCGCGCCTGATATGCGCTCAGATAGGCGAGCCGCAGGCTTTCGAGCCTGTGCAGTGCGGCCTGCCGGTCGAGCAGGACATCGAGGCGGCTGCGCAGCGCCGCCAGCCAGGCGCGTTCCTGGCGCCGCAGTTCGAGCTCGATGCCGTGCAGCGCCGCCTGTTCCAGCCGTGCGGGCAGGGCGTCGGGGCCGCCGCGCAGCACCGACAGCAGCGGCATGTCGTCCCGGGCCTGCGCCAGGCGGCGGATCTCGGTGTCCACCTCGCGGATGCGGGCGTCCAGCGCTTGCCGCGTGGCCGTGGACATCGTGCGCGCTTCGCGGTCCAGCGCCGCGCGCAAGGCGGCCTTGCGCGCATCGACGCGATGCTGCGCCGCCTGCAGCGAGGGCAGCTCGCCGGCACTGGCGCGGACCTGCCGCCATTCGCTGCGCGCCCAGGTCCCGCCCACCAGCACCAGCACGATGCCGATGAACAGCAGCAGATAACGGCGCAGAAGACCCAGCAAGGACGACAGCAGGTGACCCATGTAGTGATTCCATTGCGGTGTGGCGGTGCCGAGCTTTATATCAATGGTTTCGGCCTAAGCGGGCAGATGCCGCTCGCGCGCCCTCCGCACGACCTCGAGCACATGCCGGATACAGGCCACCTTGGGCGAGGTGATGGTGCCCGCGACGCACTCGGCGTATTCGCGGGCGATCAAGGTGGCCGCGGCGGCATCGGCCACATGATCGCGAAACAGGGTGACCAGGCTGACGATAGCCTCGTGGACCACCTTGTAGGATGCTTCGGGAATCGTCTTGCGCGGCGGGTCTTGCAGCACCGAGACGGAAATGACTTGCTCGAGCTGCTGTTCCGCGCCGACGACCGCTGTTCTGATGCGTTCCTGAGTCCATGGCTGGCGCATGATATGTGCCCCTTTCTAATAATAATATTGCAACATATTTGTCTGCATCCTATCCGTATCTCTGCCGGTGCACGATTGCAGTGTGTTGCAAATCATTACAAGGGAACGGCGGTTAGCGCTAACAAATTAATCTGCACATCGACCGGTAGCGATGCCGTTTTCGATATCGCATTGATACAAAAAAGCATTGGTTTTTTTCATCTCTACACTAGTACATTAATGTCAGTACTGCGATGGTAAATACCGGCTCGTCCCGCAAAATGTTATCGCATAACATTTTGTTCGCCTGGTGTTTGCATTCCGGCACTGCCAAAGCGATCTGCAGACATGCAAGACGCGTACGGACTACAAAAACAGAGGAGACGAAATGCATCGGTATTCGAATGGCGCTGCGCAGCGCCGGCTACCCCCTGCGCGCAAGATTCTTGCTTTGAGTATCCTGGCCGGCCTGGTGTCGGGCGCGTATGCCCAGACCGCGCCGGCGGCGGACACGCCGTCCGGGCAGGTCCAGGCCGACAAGGACGGCAAGGTCGTCCCCACCGTGAACGTGACCGGCTACCGCAGTTCGCTGGCGCTGTCGGCGAACGAAAAGCGCGACAACAACGGCTTGACCGACACCGTCTTCTCCGAGGACATCGGCAAGTTCCCGGATCCGAACATCGCCGATGCGCTCTCGCGCGTGCCGGGCGTGCAGGTGCAGCGCGCGGCGATCGACGGCGAAGGCATGAGCATCTCGATCCGCGGCATGGGCCCGGCCTTCACCCGCGTGCTGCTGAACGGCGCGCCGATGGCGGCCGCGTCGGCCGGCAGCTGGGGCGGCACCATCAGCGCCAACCGCGAAGTCGACATGGACTTCCTGCCGTCCGAACTGTTCCGCAGCGCGACCGTGTACAAGAGCCAGCAGGCCGACATCATGGAAGGCGGCGTGGCCGGCACCGTCAACATGCGCAGCGTGCGTCCCTTCGACAAGAGCGGCTTCCGCTCGGCCTTCACCGCCAGCGGCAACTACCGCGACCAGGACGGCAAGTGGGGCAATACCGGCTCGGCGCTGGTCAGCAACACCTGGAACACCCGCTTCGGCAAGGTCGGCGCCCTGGCCGGCTTCGCCTGGGGCAATACCAAGTACCACACCGACGTGTTCCAGACCGTCGACATGCGCACCTTCCGCCTCAACGCCAACCAGAGGAACGCCTCGGATCCGGCATCGCTCGGCGGCGATTACTTCAACAGCCCGGCCACGGTGCCGTCCGGACTGCCGCTCAACCTGCTGCCGGCTTACGCGCAATCCGTGCTCAAGCCCGGCGCCGCGATCGACCGCAATATGCTGCTGGCGCTGAACCCGGGCGCCACCATCCAGCAGATCGACAACGGCCTGATGGGCCGCCTGCCGCGCTACCTGGTGTATGACGGCGCGCGCAAGCGCCGCGGCGAGGTGCTGAGCTTCCAGTGGCAGCCCAATGAAAGCTGGGACTTCTACCTCGATGCCCTGTTCGCCCAGAAGGGCAACAAGATGACGCAGGAGTCGATGAACGTCGGCATGCGCGCCAACACCCCGATCCCGATCGGCCTGCAGTTCGACAAGAGCGATTGCTCGGCCTATTGCACGATCACCCAGGGCACGCTGGCCAACACCTTCTGGTCGCTCGAGTTCCGGCCGCTGACCGAGAACACCCACTTCCGCAGCCTGAATCCGGGCTTCGAATGGCGCGCCAGCGACAAGCTGACGATCGACGGCCACGTCAACTACACCGACAGCGGCTTCTGGCGCGACACGCCGTCGGTGCTGGTGGCGACGCGCTCGGCGCCCTCGGTGATCAACTACGATAACACCAGCCCCGGCCAGATCCCCAAGATCACCAGCAACATCGACATCAACGACCCCAGCGCCTTCGGCTGGTACCAGGCGGGCCAGAACCTGTCCGGCCTGCGCACCGACCTGTACCAGCGCACCAACACGACCAAGGGCACGCGCCTGAACCTGAACTGGGGCGAGGAGAAGTTCGCGATCAAGGTCGGCGGTTCCTTCGACGACATCACGCGCCGCTTCACCGGCAGCGACTACACGAATCCCGAAGCATGGATGAACTACGTCTGCGGGAACAACGTCAGCTACCAATTCTATGCGCCGAACACGGCGCTGCAGGGGCAGTGCGACGGGCGTTCCACGCCGGGCGTGGCGCTGGACCCGTCGCTGTATCCGGGCTACGGCACCGGCGCCAGCGCCGGCCAGACGGCGCAGTTGGTCTACCTGGGGTCGAAGGTGACCAATGCCGACCTGGCCAAGTACGTGCACAAGAGCGACCACGGTTTCATCACGGTCGACTGGGACCAGTTTGCGAAGGACACCAACTACGAGAACTTCAAGCAGCACATGTACGGCGTGGCGACCGCCGGCGGCGGCTACCTGCGCGAAAAGGTCAGCGCCTTCTATGTCGAGACCAAT
>Ga0308160_10006483_pt1 | contig 11899 bp, 11 predicted proteins | sample PhyFR1_FD_201036 | JGI IMG/M metagenome (GOLD analysis project Ga0308160, IMG submission 201036) | Phyllosphere microbial communities from UC Gill Tract Community Farm, Albany, California, United States - DLSLF.R1 | ecosystem: Host-associated > Plants > Phyllosphere > Unclassified | place: USA... | reverse complement strand
CGGCGAAACCGCCGTGGTCGGCGACGACTGCACCATCTACCAGGGCGTGACCCTGGGCGGCACCACGCTGGTGGCCGGCACCAAGCGCCATCCGACGCTCGAGCGCGGCGTGATCGTCGGCGCCGGCGCCCAGGTGCTGGGCGCGTTCACGGTCGGCGAATTCGCGAAAGTCGGCTCGAACGCGGTGGTCGTGAAGCCGGTGCCGGCGGGCGCCACCGCGGTCGGCAACCCGGCCCACATCATCCGCAAGGAAGAGCAGTCGAGGAGCGCGCGCATGTTCGCCGCCTACGGCGTCACGCCCAACGGCGACGACCCGCTGTCGAAAGCCCTGCGCGGCCTGATCGACCACGTGGCGCGCCAGGACGAGCAGCTGGAAAAGCTGACGGCCACCATCAAGGCGGCCGGGATCGCCTGTCCGAACATCTGCGAGGGTGATAAACTCGATTCGGCCGAACTGAACCGGCTGGTGGATTGAGAACTGCGTAAGGATTTACATGACCGAAGAAACCATTGCCGGCGAAGGCAGCACCCCGGTGCTCGACCCTTTCGAGATCCGTGTGCTCGCGGTGCTGGCCGAAAAAGAGGCGCTCACGCCCGACAATTATCCGATGTCGCTGAACGCGCTCGTCAACGGCTGCAACCAGCTCTCGAGCCGCGACCCGGTGATGCAGCTGTCGGAAGAGACGGTGCAGGATACGCTGCAGCGCCTGATCGAGCGGCGCCTGGTCAGCGGCGTCAGCGCCGCCGGCGCCCGCGTCATCAAGTACGAGCACCGCATGCGCATCAAGTGGACGCTCGAGCAGGACAAGGTTGCCGTGCTGACCGTGCTGATGCTGCGCGGCCTGCAGACGGCCGGCGAGATCCGTACCCGTACAGGCCGCCTGCACGAATTCAAGACGGTGGCGGACGTCGAGGCGACGCTGCAGTTCCTGATCGATAAATATCCGCCGCTGGTGGCGAAGCTGGAACGCGCGCCCGGTACCAAGGAATCGCGCTACGGCCAGCTGCTGGGCGGCGAGATTTCCACCGCCCGCGAGGATTCGGCCTTTGGCAGCGTTGCCGCTTCGGCAGCGCCATCCTCCCGCATCGGCCAGCTGGAAGAAGAAGTCGCCGCATTGCGCGGCGAGTTGAACGAACTCAAGGCGCAGTTCGAGGCGTTTCGGCAGCAGTTCCAGTAAGGGCCGCAGTCGTCACCGGCTTGACCATCGACTCCTCGAAGCTCAGCTCGATCAGGGCATCGTCGCTCCAGCCCGGCTCGAACAGGGCCACGCTGAAGCTGTGGTCCTCGGTTTGCAGTTCCTCGCTGCGCTCGCCTTCGCGCAGCACGGCCGCGACGACCTGCTCGTCGGTCGTGAAGCTGAAGGTGTAGTCCTTGCGGTCGAAGAATCCGCACCAGTCGGTCGTGCGCAGAGCGCCGGTGATGGCCAGCTTGGCCAGTACGGGAATCTCCGCCTTGCCGATGCCGATCAGGACCTTGCACTCGAGCCGCAGATCGCCCAGGCGCCGCACCTTGTCCGGCAGGCCGGGCGTGCGGATATAGGGCACCATCCGGTAGTAACGCCGCGTCTGGTTCAGCACCAGCTCGCTATTCGCCTCAAGCGCCGCCTCGCTGCGCGGTACCGTGAACAGTCGGGCGCCGTCGAGCGCGATCGGCAGGACGAAGCCGCCGTCGCCTTCGAGCCGCACGCCGAGGGCTTCTTTCGGGTCCGGCACGGTGATGCCGCTGCGGTGCCGGACGCGGAACTGCAGGGCAGGGACCTTCGGCGCCAGCGCATGGAACTCGTCGAAAGCATCCAGACCCGCCACGATCGATTTGTACTTGCGCAGTTCCGGCTTGCGGATCGCGTTCACGTGCACCGTCGTCGGCCCGTCCGCTTCCGGCGCCGCGGCGGACGGGCCGCCGAGGAGCAGGGAAGCGAGCGCACATCCGGTCAACGTGCGCTTCATCATTAACCCTCGTATCGTTCGGTATGCGCAGGCGAAGCTTCGAACGCATATGTGCTTGGCAGGAAGCGCATGATCAACCCTCGTCGCGCCAGCGACGCAGGCGGATCGCCGCCAGGATCATCGCCACGCCGGCTACCACGCCGCCCCAGAGGGCCGGCCTGGCCAGGGTCGACCACGAGTAGCTCAGCATCGGCAGTAGGGGCACGCCGCTGTTGGTCGGGGCCGGCAGGTCGCTGGCGCCCACGAACCAGGTCCCGGGGACCAGGCCGAGCAGGATGGCTTCCAGCACGTTGTTGATGATCCAGTCGGCGTTGATGGTGACGCCACCGGCCATACCGAGCAGGAAGTCCAGCCATTTCAGCAGCACGGCGGCCATCAGCGGCACACCCACGGCCCACAGGAAGACTTTCGACCTGGCCCAGCTCGACACCAGCAGCAGCCAGCCGGCCGTCGGCAGCGCCCACAGGATGTAGACCGGCAGCATGCCGACCAGGTAGAAGGGCGCCAGGTAGAAGTTGACGTTGGTGAGCACCGCGCCGAACAGGTTGACGCCATGGTAGCTGGTGGCGATGCCGGCAAAGAGCAGGATCGCCAGCGCCGCGGCGGTGGCCACGCCGATCGTGATCAGGGGCGCCACCACCAGCACCGTTACCAGTTTTGAGAGCACGGTGTCGGCGTCCGAGATCGGCAGCGACTTCCAGAACAGGATGCTGCGGTCGCGCCGGTCGTCGTAGAGCGCCGCCAGGCAGTAGAAGAAGGCGACGATCGGCAGCACGAAGAAGATTGGCGCGCCGACGGCGATGTAGTTGTTCGCGGCGACGCTCGCCATCCGTTCGCGGATTTCGGGTGTGACGGACTTCGCCACGTTGACCGAGGTCGTGTGCACGGTCTCGCCTTCGACCCGGATGGTGACGTTTTCGGTCGCCATCTTGCCGCTGGCGACGCCGTAGCCGACCACGCCCCCGACCAGCACCACCATGATGATCGCGGCGATCAGCGGCGCCCACACGAAGCCGCCCTTGTTTTCCCAGAACTCGCGGCGCAACAGCCATTTCATCGTATTCATGCGTAGGTTCCTTTCATCGTTGCCACGAACAGGTCGGCGACGCTCGGGTTGCGCGTCTCGCCCAAAGCGGCCAGCTGGGCGCGCGAGACGCCGCCGGCGCGTGCCGAGTCGAACAGCATCACGTTCTTGCCGAACACAGTGCGCTGGTCGAGCGGCTGCAGGGCGTTGGCCGCATTCACCTTGTCGGCGGCGACCATCACCTCGACGTAGCGCTCGCCGACTTCGTCCATCGAGGCGGCCAGCACGATCTTGCCGTCGCGGATAAAGAGCAGGTCGGTCAGGATGTGCTCGACTTCCTCGACCTGGTGCGTGGTGATGATGATGGTCTTGTTCTCGTCAAAATAATCTTCCAGCAGGTTCTGGTAGAACTGCTTGCGGTAGATGATGTCGAGGCCCAGCGTCGGCTCGTCCAGCACCAGCAGCTTGGCGTCGATCGCCATCACGAGCGCCAGGTGCAGCTGCACGATCATGCCCTTCGACATTTCCTTGACCTTCATGCCCGGCTTCAGGCGGGTGTTCGCGATGTACTTTTCGGCGCGGGCACGGTCGAAGCGAGGGTGTACGCCGGCCACGAAATCGATCGCATCCATCACGCGCAGCCAGCGCGGCAGGATGGCGACGTCGGCGATGAAGCAGACGTCCTGCATCAGGGCGTCGCGCTGGGTGCGCGGGTCGTGGCCCATCACCGTCAGTTCGCCGTCGAAGGGGATCAGGCCCAGGGCCGCCTTGAGCGTCGTGGTCTTGCCCGAACCGTTGGGGCCGATCAGGCCGACGATGCGGCCGGCCGGAATGTCGAAGTCGATGCCGTCGATGGCGGTCTGCTTGCCGTAGCGCTTGGTCAGGCCACGGGCGGAAATCACGGCGCTCATGCTGAACCTCCCGGCTGCGCGGTATGCAGCAATTGTTCGACGTTCAGGCCCAGCAGGCGGATGCGTTCGACCATCGCCGGCCATTCTTCGCGCAGGAAGCGCTCGCGTTCGCTTGCAAGCAGTTTCTCGCTTGCTCCTTCAGTGACATACATGCCTATCCCCCTTCTTTTTTCTACTAGGTTTTCGTCCACCAGTTCCTGGTACGCCTTGGAAACGGTGATCGGGTTCAGTTGGTACTCGGCCGCGATCTGGCGGACCGAGGGCAGGGCATCGCCCGCTTTCAGGATGCCGTCGAGCATCATGTCGATGACCCGCTCCTTCAGCTGGCGGTAAATCGGTGCGTTGTCGTTCCAGCCAATGTTCATGGATGGCCCCCCTGTCGCCCGGGTGCTGCAGTGCGCTGTGTCATGTCTGGCTCCTGGTGGTGAAGTATCGCTGTGGTGTTGTAGTGAACTATAACAGTGACACTTTTTGAAGCAGGGCAAATGCGACGAAGTGCGGAAAAGCCGGCGTGAACTGCGAAAAAGGTAACTCGAGCCGGTGAGTCGAGCCTGCATCGACCGTTATCCCAGGCGCAAGTATTTCAACTCGGCATCATAAGCCAAAAAGTTGCCTGAAAACTCACCAACTATTTCATCCTGTCCGCATGCGTTTCCAGCGTGAATTCTATTGAGCGACACCATCAAAAAAAATGTGCAAAAATCAATTATCAAATTTACTTGTAATTTTTGTATCGTTACGACGCGTGTCGATAGGTGAACGGCGCAGGGTGCGCCAGCTAGAAAGTGCTCAAGGAGAAAAAAGTGAAACTCAAACGTTTTGAATACGCAGTTGCTACGGCACTGCTGGTGTTGCTGGCCGGTTGCGGTGGCGGCGGTGGCGGTGGCGACAGCGGTGGCGGTGGCGGCACGACGCCGCCGCCGACGGCAACCCAGTACACCCTGGGCGGCACGGTCTACGGCCTGGCCCCGGGCGTGCCGGTCACCGTCTCCAATGGCAGCGATCAGAAACTCGTCACCGCCAATGGTGCCTTCACCCTCGATGCCAAACTCAACGCAGGCGCGTCCTACAACCTCACGGCCGTTCCGCCGTCGGGTTATACCTGCCAGGTCTCCAACGGCTCGGGCGCGGCCAATGCCAACGTCACCAATGCCATCGTGGCATGCGCGCCGGTGCTGGCGAACCAGGTCGCGGGCCAGGTGGCCGGCCTGTCCACCGCATTGAAGGAGCCGCTGGCGGTCGCCGCCGATGGCTCGGGCAACCTGTACGTGGCCGACGCCGGTCCGCATACCATCTTCAAGGTCAGCGAAGCGGGTGCGGTGAGCGCCTTTGCCGGCAAGACCGGACGCCCAGGCATGGCCGACGGCTCGGCCGATACCGCCCAGTTCTGGCTCGGCGGCGCCGGCGGCCTCGCCTTCGACGCCCAGGGCAACCTGTTCGTGTCGGACGGCTGCAACGGCGAAATCCGCAAGGTCAGCGGCGACGGTACCGTCTCGACCCTGGCCGGCGCCGGCTCCAACGTCTGCAAGAACATCACGGCGGCTTCGGTCCGCACCGACGGCACCACCAGCGCGGCACGCTTCGAGCGTCCGGGTTCCATGGTGTCCGACGGCGCCGGTGGCGTGATCGTGATCGACACCAACGGCGCCAAGCCGGCGATCCGCCGCGTGAGCGCGGCCGGCGTGGTCACCACCCAGGAATACAACCAGCCGGATCCGAGCGCAACGATCACCCTGCAGCGCATCGCGCGCGCGCAGGACGGCACCCTGTACTTCTCGGACTCGAACAACCGCATCTGGAAAGACGCCGGTGGCTCGCTGGCGCTCCTCGCCGGCAAGCTGCTCGGCACGACGTCCGAAGACGGCACCGGCGCGGCGGCGCGCTTCATGGCCATCACCGGCATGACCGTGCTGCCGAACGGCGACATGTACGTGACCGACCTGGCCAAGGTGCGCAAGGTGACGTCGGCCGGCGTCGTGACCACGCTCGCAGGCGACAACAACAAGCGCGGCTACGCCGACGGCCAGGGTACGGCCGCGATGTTCGGCGCCCTGCTGTCGATCACCTACGATGCCAAGAGCAACAGCCTGATCGTCGTCGACAGCGGCCAGGAAATCCTGCGCAAGATCAGCCTGAGCGGCGCCGTGACGACCATTTCCGGCACCCCGGCACTGCGCGGCACGGTCGACGGTCCGGGCATCGCTGCGCGCTTCGGTTCCTTCAGCGCGCTGGCGGCCAGCACCGACGGCAGCCTGTACATGGTCGACCCGGCCACGCACGTCGTGCGCAAGGCAACGACGGCCGGCTTCGTGACGACCGTCGGCGGCGCAGTCAACACGCTGGGCACGACCGACGGCCCACTGGCGTCGGCACGGTTCAACACCCCGCAGCGCATCGCGGCCGGCAAGGATGGCAGCCTGTGGGTTTCCCAGACGACCGGCCTGCGCCGTATCCTGAACGGCAACGTGACGACCCCGAACGCCAGCATCAAGGCGGTCAACCTGGCGGTCGATCCGAACGGTAACGCCGTGATCGTGACGGGTACCGAGTCGATGCAGGTGATGCGCGTGGCGCCGGACGGTACCGCGACGCCGCTGGTCACCCTGGCCCAGGTCCAGAGCCTGCTGGGACGCCCGGATGCGAAATTCACCCCGCAATCGGTCGCGATCGACGCCGCCGGCAATATCTATATCGCCGACACCGCCACGGTTGCCGTCTACAAGCTGTCCACTGCGGGTGTGCTGTCTGTGTTCGCCGGCACGCCGTTCAATGAAACGGGCAATGTCGACGGTTCGGTCAACACCGCCACGCTCGGCTTCTACGAGATCGACCACATGACGATCGACGGTCAGGGTAACCTCTACCTGAGCGGCCAGGGCAGCGTGCGCAAGATCAGCCCGGCGGGTGTCGTGTCCACGCCAAGCTTTGGCTGGGGCAATGCCGACATCGGCGCCGTCACGGTCCTCGGTGACAAGCTGTACGGCATGACGCGCTACGCGCTGCTGCAGTCGAACCTGTAATCAGGCAGGGTCGACGGGCAAGCCGTCGAGACCATGGCGCGTGATGGCGCCATGGTCGTCGACGGCGATCCAGCCGCCGCGCGGGGGCTGGGCATCCAGCTCCCAATCGGGCAGGACATGGCGGCGCTTGCCGCCGTGCAGGTGCAGGGCAGGGCGGTGGGTATGGCCGTGGATCAGCACCTCGGCGCTTGTCGCCGCAAAGACGGATTCGATCGCCTCAGGCGTGACATCCATGGTTTCGTAGGACTTGGTCGTGTGGGCCTCGCGGCTGCCTTCGCGCAAGCCGGCGATGATGGCCTTGCGCTGGGCCAGGGGCATGGCCAGGAACTGTGCCTGCCATTTCTTGTCGCGCACCATCGCGCGAAATTCCATGTACTTCGTATCGAGCGTGCACTCGGCATCGCCATGCACGAGGGCGATGCGCTGTCCGCCAATATCTGCCACGTGCGGCTCGTCCAGCAGGCGCAGGCCGGCCGCCTGCGCAAAGCCGCTGCCGACGAGGAAGTCGCGGTTTCCCGCCATCCAGAACAGCTCGACCCCGGCATCGCTCAAGGCGCGCAGGGCCGCGATCACGCGTGCATGGAAGGGCGTATCGAGATCGTCGTCGCCGGCCCAGTATTCGAAGATGTCGCCCAGGAGATAGAGCTGGCGCGTGCGCGCAGCGTGCTCGTCGAGGAAGCGGAAGAAGGCCTCGGCCGTCCGCGGATGGGATTCCTGCAGATGCAGGTCGGAAATGAAAAGCGCGGCCGTGCGCGCGGGAGTGGATGTGGACAAACGGGCTCCCGCGCGAGGGTTAGATAAAACGTGATGCTATTGCTTAAATTACTTCGGCTTTTTCGATGATGATCGGCTCGACCGGCACGTCGGCGTGAATGCCCGAACGCGAGGTCGCGACCTTGTTCAGCTCATCGACGACTTCGGTGCCGGCGGTAACCTTGCCGAACACGGCATAGCCCCAGCCGTCCTGGCCCGGGTAATTCAGGAAGTCGTTGTTCTTGGTGTTGATGAAGAACTGGGCCGATGCCGAGTGCGGCGCCGAGGTACGGGCCATGGCGATCGTGTACTTGTCGTTCTTCAGGCCGTTCTTGCCTTCGTTCTCGACGGTCGCGTCGGTCGGTTTCTGCTTCATGCCCGGCTCGAAACCGCCACCCTGGATCATGAAGTCCTTGATCACGCGGTGGAAGATGGTGTTGGTGAAGTGACCCTTGTTCACGTAGTCCAGGAAGTTGGCAACGGTCTTCGGCGCTTTCTCGGCGTCGAGTTCGATGGTGATGTTGCCCTTGTTGGTAGTCAGCAGTACGGAAGTCATGGGTAATCCTGTTCTATTTGTTGAAAAAGAATGCAAGACCGTTATTTTACTAGCTTATCGCCCGTAAGGACGGTGGTGGACTGGATCACGATCGGCGTCACCGGCACGTTCTGCATGCCCCGCATGTCGTCGACCATCACGCCCTTGATCTTGTCGACCGTTTCCTGGCCCTGCACGACGCGTCCGAACACCGTATAGCCGGTGCCGTCCTGGCCCGGATAATCGAGGCCGGCGTTGTCGTTGACGTTGATGAAGAACTGCGAGCTGGCCGAATTCGGGTCGCTGGTGCGCGCCATCGCCAGCGTGTACGGCTTGTTCGACAGGCCGTTCTTCGATTCGCTCGGGATCGGCTTGCGCACGCCGGGCTTGTCGATCAGCTTTTCGGTGTAGCCGCCGGCCTGGATCATGAAGCCGTCGATCACGCGGTGAAACACCGTGCCCTTGTAAAAGCCGGACTTTACGTATTGCAGGAAATTGGCCGTGCTCTTGGGCGCATGCTCGGCGTCGAGTTCGACGACGATGTCGCCCATGGTGGTCTTGATCGCGACCTGCGGATTGTCGGCAGCGACAGCGTGGCCGGCAAAGGCCAGGGCGACCGCGGCGCCGGCGAGGCGGGCAAAGAGAGCGCGGCGGGATTGTTTTTGTGCGTGCATGGAGCGTCTCCTCGGTGGACGTGGCGCAAAGCCCTGTCAAGTCTTTTGCAGAAAAATAAACCTGAGCCATATGCGGCCAGTCGGGATTTTATCAATGCTATACTTTGCGCAGAACGTCCCATTCTATCAAAAGTAGTGGTATCCAAGAACAACAAAGAGGGCTGACGGTTCCGACGCAAGAGGCAATCCCGGCACGCGCCATATAAAAGCGAACGTGTCCGGGACTCGTATTGTTCCGGACTTCCGATCCCCTCTCGAAACATCATCACCCATGAGCCAATTAAAGATCTACAACACGCTGGCGCGCGAAAAACAGGTATTCGTACCAAAGGAGGCCGGCAAGGTCGGCATGTATGTCTGCGGCATGACCGTCTACGACTACTGCCACGTCGGCCACGCGCGCATGATGATGGCGTTCGATGTCATCTATCGCTGGCTCATGGAATCGGGTTACGAAGTCAAGTACGTGCGCAACATCACGGACATCGAAGACAAGATCATCAAGCGCGCCGCCGAAAACGGCGAAACCATGTCCTCGCTGGTGAACCGCTTCACCCAGTACATGGACGAAGACACGGCCGCGCTGGGCATCCTGCCGCCGAACTTCGTGCCGCGCGCCACCGAGCACGTGCCGGGCATGCTGTCGATCATCGGCATGCTCGAGGAAAAAGGCCTGGCCTACCGCAGCGAAGACGGCGACGTCAACTTCGCCGTCCGCAAGTTCGACGGTTACGGCAAGCTCTCCGGCAAGTCGCTGGACGACCTGCGCGCCGGCGAGCGCGTCGACGTGAATACCGGCAAGCACGATCCGCTCGACTTCGTGCTCTGGAAAGCGGCCAAGGAGTCCGAGCCGGACGAAGCCAAGTGGGATTCGAAATGGGGCCGCGGCCGTCCGGGCTGGCACATCGAGTGCTCGGCCATGAGCTGCGCGCTGCTGGGCGAACACTTCGACATCCACGGCGGCGGCCAGGACCTGCAGTTTCCGCACCACGAGAACGAGATCGCCCAGAGCGAGGGCGCTTTCGGCGGTCCGATGGTCAACTACTGGATCCACAACGGTTTCGTGCGCGTCGATAACGAAAAGATGTCCAAGTCCCTGGGCAACTTCTTCACGATCCGCGAGGTGCTCAAGAAGTACGACGCCGAAGTCGTGCGCTTCTTCATCGCACGCACCCACTACCGCAGCCCGCTGAACTATTCCGACGCCCATATCGACGACGCCAAGGGCGCGCTGACCCGCCTGTACACGGCGCTGAGCGACGTCGACCTCGGCAGCGAGACCCCGGCGGTGGACTGGAGCGAGGCTCACGCCCAGCGCTTCCGCGAAGCGATGGATGACGACTTCAACACGCCGCTGGCCGTGGCCGAGCTGTTCGACCTGGCAAGCGAAGTCAACCGTACCAAGTCGCTGCCGGCCGCGCGCCAGATGAAGGCCCTGGCCGGCGTGCTGGGCCTGCTGGAGCGCGTGCCGCAGGAATTCCTGCGCGGCGGCAGCAGCCAGGGTGGTCTGGGCGAAGCCGAGATCGCCGACCTGATCGCCGCGCGCGCCGCCGCCAAGAAGGCCCGTAACTTCGCCGAAGCGGACGGCATCCGCGCCGAGCTGCTGGCCGCCGGTATCATCCTGGAAGACAAACCGGACGGGACGACGAACTGGCGTCGCGCATGATGGCAGCGGAAAAGGACAACGGCGGCGCAAGCGTGCCGGAATTCGAGGTGCCCGCGTACTGGGCCGAAGCCAAGGAAGAGCTGATGCGGCGCGACCGCATCATGAAGCGCCTCATCCCGCAGTTCGGCGACATGCACCTGAAAGGGCACCCCGATCCGTTCACGACCCTGGCCCGTTCGATCGTCGGCCAGCAGGTCACGCCGAAAGCGGCCGACGCCGCCTGGGCCAAGCTCAATGCCTGCTGCCCGAAGCTGACGCCGGGCCAGATCATCAAGCTCGGCGCCGAACAGCTGTCCGCCTGCGGCCTGTCGAAACGCAAGACCGAATACATCCTCGACCTGGCCGACCATTTCAAGGCCAAGCGCGTGCACACCAACCTCTGGTCCGAAATGGACGACGAGGCGGTGATCGCCGAACTCGTGCAGATCCGCGGCATCACCCGCTGGACCGCCGAGATGTTCCTCATCTTTAACCTGCTGCGCCCGAACGTCCTGCCGCTCGACGACGCCGGCCTGATCCAGGGCATCAGTCAGAACTATTTCTCCGGCGAACCAGTGTCGCGCAGCGATGCGCGCGAGGTCGCCGCCAATTGGGAACCGTGGCGCACGGTCGCCACCTGGTATCTGTGGCGTAGTCTCGACCCGGGTTCTGCCTCAGGTTTGGCGTCCGCAGCGGCGTCCGGTACGGTAGAATAGCGCCAAAATGCAGCATCGCCGCGTGGCCGCCCAGCGCCCCGGCCCCAGAACAACCCCGGAGGTACAATGACTAAAACAACTTTCCTCAGTTTCGAGCAGCCTATTGCCGAGCTCGATTCGAAGATCGAAGAGCTGCGTTTCGTCCAGGACGATTCCGCCGTCGACATCTCGGAAGAGATCGACCGCCTCGACAAGAAGAGCCAGCAGCTGACCAAGGACATCTATGCCAAGCTGACCCCGTGGCAAGTTTCGCAGATCGCCCGTCACCCGCAGCGTCCTTACACCATGGACTACGTGAACGCGATCTTCACCGACTTCCACGAACTGCACGGCGACCGTACCTTCGCGGACGACCAGTCGATCGTCGGCGGCCTCGCGCGCTTCAACGGCCAGGCCTGCATGGTCATCGGCCACCAGAAAGGCCGCGACACCAAAGAGCGCGCAATGCGCAACTTCGGCATGCCGAAACCGGAAGGCTACCGCAAGGCGATGCGCCTGATGAAGGTCGCCGAGAAATTCAACCTGCCGATCTTCACCTTCGTCGACACTCCGGGCGCCTTCCCCGGCATCGACGCCGAAGAGCGCGGCCAGTCGGAAGCGATCGGCCACAACCTGTACGTCATGGCCGAGCTGAAAGTGCCGCTGATCGCCACCATCATCGGTGAAGGCGGTTC
>Ga0308160_10006482_pt1 | contig 11899 bp, 9 predicted proteins | sample PhyFR1_FD_201036 | JGI IMG/M metagenome (GOLD analysis project Ga0308160, IMG submission 201036) | Phyllosphere microbial communities from UC Gill Tract Community Farm, Albany, California, United States - DLSLF.R1 | ecosystem: Host-associated > Plants > Phyllosphere > Unclassified | place: USA... | reverse complement strand
ACCCATTCGTCGGCGAGCTTGTCGCCATACAGGATGTGCAGGCTTTTGTAGATGCCGAGCAGGTACGAGATGCGCGTGATGCGGTCGACTTCGAGCACCCGGTCGGGGTTTTTCTTCCAGTCGTAGAACGACGACGATGACAGGCCGCCGAGCAGCTCGCGCGCATCATCGTCGCGCAGGCCCCAGGCAGCTGCAAGCCGGAAAAAGCCGGTCAGGGCCGAGCGGGACAAACGTTCTCGCTCGGCCTTGGATGTCAGGTCGACCAGCGTCGCCGGCTCGAAACGGCTCTTGGGGTAGGCATAGGCAAGGCTCATGATTCCTCCGGTTTTGGAGTATTTATACTCCAATTGCGGATCAATCGCAAGCCCCCTATGGCGGGTGCCCGTCGACTCAGTCAGCGCCAACCGCAGTGACGATCGCGCCAGCGCCCGCGCTGAGCATCCAGCCCGTCATGAGCAGATAGAACATCAGCAGCGTAAACAGCACCGAAACGCGGCGTGCGTCCAGGCCGGCAAACAGCGGCTTCTTGTCGTAGGCAACGCCAACGAAGTAGGCGCCGAACACGGTGGCCAGGTAGTGCACGGCGCCGAACGTCTCGCCCAGTTCGCCCTTGCGCGGATGGTCGATCAGCAAATGCGACAGGATCACCAGCACCAGATACGGAATCGAGGCGGCCAGCGGCGGCAGATACAGGCCGAAGCGCTCGACGAAGGTCCGCACGGCAGGGCGCTTGCGCGCCAGCAGCGGGAGGAACAGGTTGTGGATCAGGCCCGTAATCAGGATAAGCTTGAGCAGCACGGCCTTGTGCAGGCTTTCCTTGCCAAAGCCCAGGTTGTGCAGATTGGTTTCGGCCTGGCGGTTATTCTGCAGGAAGAACTCGGGTGACTGGATCTGCAGGATGCGCTGGAACCAGCTGATTTCTTCCAGCGCAGCCAGTGCCACCAGGCCGGTAAGGCCGAGCAGCACCAGCACTTCGAGCCGCATGCCGCCGTTCTTCCAGCGGTCCACCGCCACGTAGCCGAGCAGGCCCGACGTGAGCGAGAACGCCAGGAACTGCATCCATTCGACGATGCCATCTTCCACCAGCAGGCGCGAGAGCTCGTGCGGATTGCCCGACCAGGCCAGCGCCAGCAGCAGGATAAATGCATTGATGATGGTGGCCGACATGATGACCGGATGTTTGTACCAGGGATGATTGACTACTGACTTATTGACCACCAACTTGCTCCTTCAGAGACGTAAAATGTTCAGCCGCGATTGGCTGCAGCGCGGGGCCCGGTGCGGAATCGGGCTCGCTGATACTTGATGGGCTGCGCTCAGCGACGCGGCGCCCCCTACGGCGCAGCGCGCCGACCAACAGAGCCGCAATGGCCCAGCCAAACAGCAGCGGGTCGAGCAGGGCGTCCCACAGATTCCCGCTTGGCAGGCGCAGCACCGAAAACAGGACGACCGCGCCAAGTACCGCTGCCGCCATCCCGCGCGCGTGATGCCGCACGATCGCCAGGGCGCAGGCGCCGGCCAGGATGACAGCGACGACCGGCGCCAGGACGCCGCCGAAACCGGCGTAATAGTAACCGCTCGTGAGAAAGCCGACTGCGTCGAGGTACAGCAGCGTCCCGGCCACGGCCAGCACCCCCGCCAGCGATGGCGGCATGGCCGCGCTGCGGCGGGCGCCGTTCCAGCGCTCCGTCAGGCGCACCAGGCAGCAGCCCACCAGCAGGCCGCTGGGATACTGGAATGCCAGAACCAGGTACCAGGCGGGCGACAGGTTGCCGGGCAGCGCCATCAGGGCCAGTGCGCCGGCCATAATGGCAGCCACCCCGGTGCGCGACAGCGGCGCCGCGCCTCGCCATAGTGCGCAGACCACGGTGGCGGCGACAATCGCCCAGCCAATGCGGCCGTACACGATCTGGCTTGCGAGATCCGGCAGTGTCATCTAGGTGGAGCCTTCCGGTTGAATGCGGTAGCGATGGTGCGCAATCGCCTGGCGCTGCCAGGTGTAAGTAATATGCAATTCATTGCCGACCTGCTGCATGGATGGGTACGAAAACTCGTCGCCGGCCGGCCCCTTGGCGATGTCGGCGATCGTGCGCCAGCTGCGCATGTCGTCCGAGATCGACAGGCGCAGAATGCTGCGCGCCGATGCGCCGCCTTCGACGTGATTATGCAGCATCAGGAACTGGCCGCTGGAAAGGCGTATCGCGGCGACCGACGTGCTGTAGTTGGGCAGGTCGAGCGCCGGCAGATCGCGCCAGGTGGCGCCGCCGTCGAGACTCGCTGCATGCTGGACCAGCTGCTGTTCGCTGTCGTCGCGCATCACGGCGCGCACCTCGTTCTTCGAGATGGCGACAAGGGCCGGCTGCAGCGTCGTGGTGCTGTTGCCGATGCGCGCCAGCGTGGTCGGGTTGCCGTCGGCGTCGAACGCCATCAGCATCGGGTACTTGTTGCCGATCTCGAAGTACACGGGGAGCCACCAACCGCCATCGCTCAGCATCAGCGGCGCGGTGCGCACCAGCGCGCTGGTGTTGAACAGGGGTGAGGTCGGCAGGATGCGGCGCACGTGGAAGGTGGCGCCCTGGTCGTTCGACACCAGGTGCGCGATGCGCGCCGCGGCCCAGCCGCCCAGGCCCGTGGCCACCACGTACAGGTGGATCTTGCCGGTGCGGTCGGTCCAGGCGACGGGGTTGCCGATGCGGCGCACGCCGAAACCCAGTTCGGCGCCCAGCGTAGCGCGGCTGGCGACCATCCTTGGCGCGCTCCACGCACCATGGGCCCAGGTCGAGGCAAAGACTTTGACATCCGGGCCGCTCTCGCGGCTGCCGGCCCACCAGAACGCCAGCATGCGATTGCCTGGCAGGGCGGCGAGCGTGCTGGCGTGGGCCGATGGCATGCCGCGCGGCGCGGGGATGTGGGCGTACGAAAGTTCGGTGAGCGTCACGCGGTCAGGGCCGGTCGTGGTCATGGCGGGTATGGCAGCTGCACCAGACGTGGCGCGCCAGCGCAGCGTCTCCGCCGCGATCACGAGCACCAGCACGGCAAGCAGCAGGCCGCCGAGAAGGATCGCATGATGTCTAGGCGGCCGGGGGATCGCGGACTTCTCCATTCGCTTCCAGTCGAAGAACCCGGCAAGTGCGTTGCGCACGGGGTTCGGGCAATGAATTTTTCACCGGTAAGGTCATGCCAGTGTCGTGGGCGCCAGCGTACGATCGTGACCGGGAAAAGGCGCTATCCTACCGTAAAGCAGCGAGAAAGAACATTGGCCGCTGATAAAAGACGCGTCGTTACGCGCCGAAACGATGCGGCGATTCGCATCCCGCGCGCCGTTGGCAACGCGGCCTGAACACCGCCTATACTGGCTTTTTTGACCCTTTGGGCCTTGCCGCATGCGCACCATACTGACCCCCTTGCTGTCTGCTTCCGTTCTTGCGTGCGCGCTGTTTGCGAGCGGTTGCGCGCACCGCAATCCGTATTACGACGCCGCCAAATCCCATCATCGGGTCGAGGGGTTTGCGAACAATTATCCATCCAACCCGGCGTATCAACGGCCGCCGCGCGGCTTCTTCGAGGGCTGGGCGGCGCGGATCGCCAACTGGACCGAGGACGCCGCCGTGCGTGCGCCGCTGGCACCGATCGCGCCGGTGACGCCCGACCTGGCCTTCATTCATGCCAACCGCAGCGAGCCGGCGCTGACCTGGATCGGCCACGCGACGTTCTTGTTCCAGAGCGGGACCGGCGTGAACATCCTGACCGACCCCGTGTTCGACGAGCGTGCCTCGCCGCTGCCGTTCGCGGGACCCAAACGCCATCAGGCGCCCGGCGTGGCGCTGGCCGACTTGCCGCGCATCGACGTCATCCTGCTCAGTCACTCGCATTACGACCACTTGTCGAAAGCGTCGCTGCGCGCGCTGTACCGCCAGCCGGGCGGGCCGCCGCTGCTGGTGGCGCCGCTGGGCGTGGACGTCTGGCTGGCGAAGAACGTGACGGGCGGCGACCGCTCGCGCATCGTCAAGCTCGACTGGTGGGAAACGACGGTGTACCGGGGACTGGAACTGCACCTGCTGCCGGTGCACCACTGGTCGGCTCGCTCGCTGTGGGACCGCAATGCGACGCTGTGGGGCGGCTTTGCCGTGACGCGGCCGGGGTTTGCATTCTTCTTCTCGGGTGACCTGGGCTATTCGAAGGACATCGGCGACATCGCCGCGCGCTTCGGTGGCTTCGACCTGGCGGCCATCGGTATCGGCGCTTACCAGCCGCTCTGGTACCGCAATTCGCACGTGAGTCCCGACGAGGCGGTGCGGATCCACCGCGAGCTGCGCGTCAAGCGCAGCGTGGGCATGCACTGGGGGACCTACCCGATGGGGCAGGAGCGCCTTGACCAGGCGCCGCGTGACCTCGCACTGGCGCGCGCGGCGCAGGGCGTGGCGGACGACGCGTTCTTCGTGATGCAGCACGGGCAAACGTACAAGCCCCCCATCGCGCCGTGACTGGCGGCGGGGTGGTCGTACGCCCAGGTCAAGGCTGGGCGCGCAGGGTCAGCTTGACAATCTCGCCCGGCTGCCAGAGCCGCATGCGCGGTCCCCAGCCGCCGGCGCCGCGGCTGACCACCAGCTGCATGTGGCCGATGCGGTACCAGCCCACCAGATAGGGGAACTCGCGCTGGGCCAGATAGGTGAATGGCCAGACCTGGCCGCCGTGGGTGTGCCCGGACAGCATCAGGTCGATGTCTTTTTGTGCCGCGCGCTCGATCAGGCCGGGGTCGGGGATGTGCGAGAGCAGGATCGTCGCGCCGTCCAGCCGTTTGGGGAGCATGCGTTCGAGGCCGGCATTCACGTCGCGTCCACCGCGTCGGGCGCGCCCGATATCGTCCAGGCCCGCGAGGTGCAGCCCCGGTGCGATCTCGACGTGCTGGTCGCGCAGCCACTTGACGCCGCCGGCTGCGAACTCGTGGATCGTCCCGCCGGCGTCGCCATAGTATTCATGGTTGCCGGTGATGGCCCAGACACCCATGGCGGGCCGCAGGCGTTTGAGGACCGGTGCGAGCTGGGCGTCGTTGATCGGCTCGTCTTCGACCTGGTCGCCCAGCATCACGACGGCATCCGGATCGAGGGCATTGATCTGGTCGACCCGCGCGCCGAGCCATTCCGCGCGGCGCTGGGCCCCGAGGTGCGTATCGCTGATCGCCACCAGCACGGTGCCATCGAGCGCCTTGGGCAGGCCGGGCAGCGTGACTTCCTGCTCAACGATGGCTGGTGCACGCATCGCCTGGAAAATCGCGAAACCGCTGACCGCCACACCCGCGATCGCGCCGAGGGCCAGAATGCGCGGCGCCCAGGTGCGCAGCCAGAACCCAAAGCCCGTGATGACATCGGCCAGCAGCAGATACTGCGTCATGCAGAACAGCACACCCAGCCACGTCATCGAGAACTGCCCCGGCCACCAGCGCCAGTCCAGTGCCGCATCGCCGAGCTGCACGCCCCACAGATAAAACGCCCACAGCACCACGGCGCCCACCCACCAGACCCGCGCCGGCACGCGCCCACGCACGGCGCCAAGTGCATACAGGCGATGCGCCACGTAGAAATGCATCAGCGAGCCAACGAAATTGATAATGATCGAAAACATGCATGCTCCCGCCAGCAGCCAGCCAGCGTGTAGAAAGTAGGGGAGACAACGGTCAAACCGGCCCATCATAGCGAACACGAAAAGATCATGTCGCCTGTAAGTATCCGGCCCGCAAACAGTTATCAAACAATTCGACTCTGACCCTAATTGTTACGTTTGCTGCAGAGCCCGCCTGACAATTAGGGTCAGAGTCGAATTATTGGGCAATTGCCTCAATTCGAGCGACCGACAATTGGGGTCAGAGTCGAATTATTTTGCAATTGCTCAGGAGACTTGCCCGGAGCGGTCAGGCGGATTCGGCGTGCTCGACCAGGAGCTGGACTTTGGTGACGCCGTTGTACTCGTTGGCGTCGAGGCGGAAGGCGACGCGGGCGCGGTCGCTCAGGCTGTCGGTGTGGCCGAACCAGATGGCGTCGTAGCGGCGGCCGTTCTTTTCCAGCTGCAGCTTTAGGTGGCGCTCTTTGAGGATGCGCTGGCTGACCACGCGGAATTCGTCGCAGAAGACGGGCGGCGCGAAGCCCTGGCCCCAGACCTGGCCGTCCATGAGTTCGATGAACTGGGTCGAGTAGAACTCGTCCTCGAGCGGACCGTCGGTTTCGATGATGCGTTCGAGCTGCGCGTCGGTGAGCCAGGCCTGGCCGACGGCTTCGAATGCCTGGCAGAAGGTGTCAAAATGGTCGTGGCGCAGCGACAGGCCGGCGGCCATCGCGTGGCCGCCGAACTTGTCGATCAGGCCCGGCACGCGCTTGGATACCAGGTCCAGCGCGTCGCGCAGGTGGAAACCCGGGATCGAGCGGCCCGAGCCCTTGATCATGCCGTCGCCCGCTGGCGCGAAGGTGAATGTCGGGCGGTAGAATTTTTCTTTCAGGCGCGAGGCGACGATGCCGATCACGCCCTGGTGCCAGCCTTCGTCGAATACGGTGATCGTGCTGGCGCCGGTCGGCTCGAACGTGTCCAGGTGCAGCAGCGCGGTGTCCTGCATCTCGGCTTCGATTTCGCGGCGCTTGAGGTTGATTTCGTTCAGTTGCTGCGCGATGGCCCAGGCCCGGCCTTCGTCGTCGGTGGTCAGGCATTCGATGCCGAGCGCCATGTCCTGCAGGCGGCCGGCCGCGTTCAGGCGCGGGCCGACGGCAAAGCCCAGGTCAAACGGCGTGGCGCAGCGCGCTTCACGGCCGGCCACCCGGAACAGCGCCGCCACGCCGGCATGCATGCGGCCTGCGCGCATGCGCTTCAGGCCCTGTGCGACGAGGATGCGGTTGTTGGCGTCGAGCTTGACGACGTCGGCCACCGTGCCCAGCGCGACCAGGTCGAGCAGGCTGTCGAGCTTGGGCTGCGTTTGTGCGTCGAATACGCCGCGCCGGCGCAATTCGGCGCGCAGGGCCAGCAGCACGTAGAACACCACGCCCACGCCGGCCAGGTTCTTGCTCGGGAAGCCGCATTCGGGCTGGTTCGGGTTGACGATCACGCGCGCCGCCGGCAGCACGTCACCCGGGAGGTGATGGTCGGTGACCACGACGTCGATGCCCAACTGATTGGCCGCGAGCACGCCGTCGACGCTGGCAATGCCATTGTCGACCGTGACGATGATGTCGGGCGCCTTTTCGCGCGCGGTGAGCGCCACGATCTCGGGCGTGAGGCCATAGCCGTATTCGAAACGATTCGGAACGATGTAGTCGACCCGCGCGCCCATCGCGCGCAAGCCGCGCAGGGCGACTGCGCAGGCGGTGGCGCCATCGCAATCGTAGTCGGCGACGATCGTCATGCGCTTGCCGGCGCCGATGGCGTCGGCCAGGAACGCGGCGGCGGCGTCGATGTGCTTCAGGCCGGACGGCGGCGACAGGGCCGCCAGTTCACTCGAGAGCTCACGCGCGTCGAGCAGGCCGCGCGACGCATAAATGCGCGCCAGTACAGGGTGCACGCCATCCTGGCGCAGCAGTTCAGAGGTGCGGAACGGGCAGGGACGGGTGGAAAGTCGGGTCTTCAGGGTCAATGTCTGTCTCGGTCGGGTTATTTCAGTGCGCTCACCAGTGTTCTCATTTCAGTGCGTCGAGCGTCGGGCTGCGCCAGAACTTGCGCTGCGCCAGCGCGCTCGTCGTCGTCTCGAGCAGGCCTTCGCGGCTGCTCAGCACCAGCGTCAGCTTGCTCACGCGGCCTGCCTTGACGGCAGCCAGCAGCGGCGCGAACAGTGTGTCTTCCAGTTGCCCCATCACCTGCAGCCAGACGCCCCAGTCGGCCGCCTGCGCCGCTTCGGCCAGGGGGCCGACCACCAGCGTGCGGTCGGTCGACAGCAGAGCGGGCAAACCCTCGAGCGTCTCGAGGCGCTGATCGCCGAGTGCACCGAGCCAGCCCGGCACTGCGAAACTTGCCAGCGGCTGCGTCCCGGCGAGCGCCGTCCGGCCCGCGCCCCACATCCAGAACGCGTTCACGATCGGCAGCCGCCGCGTTTCGCGCGCGGCGTTCACCGGATGCGCATGCCACGCCATCTGCACTTCGTTCTGCAGGCGCCGGTAAGCCAGCGCCGGCTGTCCCTTCGGCATGAAATCCGTCAGATCCATATTGACGACCGTGTCCGGGGTGGCGGTCTCGAAACCCGTCCAGTCGTCCGCGCGCAGGAACCACGTCTGCGCGTCGCCGTAGCGCAGCGCGTGGCCGATGTCTTCACAGAGCCCGGCCGCCGTGGCGAACAGCGCGCGGCTGTCGTCATCGGCCAGCGGCACCTGGCGCGTATCGGCCATCGTCAGGTGCGTGCGGGCGATCTGGATGTGCCCGGGACTGATGATGTACCAGTTCCCGCCATCGGGATCCAGCCCGAAGCCGCGCATGGCGGCAGCGGCCACGTCGACCCGGCCCGCGGCGCCCAGGCCGAGCGCGCGCGCCAGCCAGGTTTCGTGGGGCAGGGCGTGGGTGGACTCCGCCGTGCGCGTGCGCGTGGCGCCCGACGTACGTGAGAGCAGCAATGCCAGCGCCGGCGTGTTCATCGCGCGGATCAGGTCGGGAGCAAATTCGGGAAGCGGCAGGGCGAACGGCAGGACGAGCGTAGTATGAGCCATCCCGCTATTCTAGGGCAAATCGTCGTCGCCAGCGGATCGCCACCCCGATTCTCCACCCGCATGCTCGGTGGAATGCCCTAGTGAGTTTTTGATAATTGCGCCACAATCCCGGTTTGTCTGGCAAACTGCCGGGCTGATGCAGCCCGGCGCTGCGCTACCAATACAAAAATACAGCGGATCGGTCGACACGGACAGCATGAGTATCACCCACAAACTCCCCTACGAATGGCAGATCGGCCTGCGCTACACGCGCGCCGGCAAGCGCAGCGGCCGCAACAGCTTCATCTCCTTCATTTCGATGGCCTCGGTGGCCGGCATCGCCCTTGGCGTGGCCGCACTGATCGTCGTGCTGTCGGTGATGAACGGCTTCCAGAAGGAAGTCACCAACCGCATGCTGTCGATGCTGGCGCACGTCGAGATTTTTGATAGCCGCGGCGCGCTGCCCGACTGGCGCGCCACCAGCCTGCAGGCGCTGCGTAATCCCGAAGTCAAGGCCGCCGCGCCGTTCATCGATGCGCAATCGATGCTGCTGGTCGATGGCGTCATGAAGCCCGCGCTGCTGCGCGGCGTGGCGCCCGTCGAAGAAGCACTGGTATCGGATATCACGCGCCAGATGAAGGCCGGCAGCTTCGAATCACTGCGCGCCGGTTCGTTCAATGTGGTGCTGGGCCGCGCGCTGGCCAAATCGCTGGGCGTCGAGGTGGGCGACCGCGTCACGCTGCTCGTGGCCAGCAGCGGCATCCTGGGCGGCGCCAGCACGCCGGGCGAGAACCCGCTGCCGCGCACGCGCGCGCTGACCGTGTCCGGCATTTTCGAGGCCGGCCATTTCGAGTTCGACTCCACGCTCGCCCTGATCAATATCGACGACGCCCAGGTGGCCACGGGCGCCACCGCGCCAGCGGGCATCCGCCTGCGCCTGCAGGATCTGCACCAGGCCCCGCGCGTGGCCTACGAACTGCAGCGCTCGATGCCGGGCGAATTGATCATGCGCGACTGGACCAAGGTCAACACCGTCTGGTTCGCGGCCGTGCAATCGCAGAAAAACATGATGTTCATTATCCTGACGATGATCGTCGCAGTGGCCGCGTTCAATCTCGTCTCGACGCTCGTCATGACCGTCAAGGACAAGCAGTCCGACATCGCCATCCTGCGCACGCTGGGCGCCTCGCCGCGCGCGATCATGAAAATCTTCATGGTGCAGGGCACGCTCGTCGGCCTGCTGGGCGGCCTGCTCGGTGTGGGCCTGGGCGTGCTGGTGGCGCTCAATGTCGACGTCATCGTGCCGGCCATCGAGCGCATCTCGGGCGTGCATTTCCTGTCGCAAGAGGTGTATCTGATCAGCGAGATGCCGTCCGAACTGCTATGGGCCGACGTCGGCTGGATCGGCGGCGTGGCCGTGCTGCTGTCGTTCCTGGCCACGATCTACCCAAGCTGGGCCGCCTCGCGCGTGAAACCGGCAGAGGCGCTGCGCTATGAGTAACCGCGCCTGTGTCGTCCGCCCCGATTCCAATCTGAAGCACGAGAATTCATGAGCATCATCCACAAACTGCCGTACGAATGGCAGGTCGGCCTGCGCTACACGCGCGCTGGCAAGAGCAGCGGGCGTAGCAGCTTCATATCGTTCATCTCGCTCATTTCCGTGGCCGGCATCGCGCTGGGCGTCGCCGCCCTGATCATCGTGCTGTCGGTGATGAACGGCTTCCAGAAGCAGGTCACCGACCGCATGCTGTCGGTACTGGCGCACATCGAAGTGTTCGATGCCTCCGGCAGCATGCCGGACTGGCAGGCCAAGGCGAAGGAAGCGGCGCGCAATCCCGCCGTACTGGGCTCGGCCCCGTTCGTCGAGACCCAGGGCCTGCTGGTGCGCGACGGGATCATGCGCCCGTCGATCGTGCGCGGCGTGCTGCCGGGCGTGGAAGACAATGTGTCGACGGTGGCAAAGCAGATCCGCACCGGCAGCTTCGATGCGCTCAAACCCGGCAGCTTCAACATCGTGCTCGGTTATGCGCTGGCGCGTGCGCTGGGCGTGGGCATGGGCGACAAGGTCACGATGGTCCTGGCTCAGGGCCAGGTCACGCCGGCCGGCATGGTGCCGCGCACGCGCAGCTTCACGGTGGCCGGCATCTTCGAGGCCGGGCACTTCGATTTCGATGCGGCGCTGTCGTTCGTGCACATCGAGGATGCGCAGCGCCTTGAGCGCCAGCAGGCGCCCTCGGGCCTGCGCCTGCGCATCGCCAATATGCGCGAAGCGCCGCAAGTCGCGGCCGAGTTGAAGGCCTCCATGAAGGGCGACCTGGTCGTGCGCGACTGGCCCAAGCTCAACGCCAACTGGTACGCTGCGGTGCAGACCGAAAAAAAGATGATGTTCATCATTCTGACGCTGATCATCGCGGTGGCCGCCTTCAACCTGGTCTCGAGCCTGGTGATGACGGTGACCGAGAAGCAGGCCGACATCGCGATCCTGCGCACCTTGGGTGCCTCGCCCGGTTCGATCATGAAAATCTTCATGGTGCAGGGCGCGGTCGTCGGCGTGCTCGGCACGCTCGCGGGCGTGGCCATGGGCGTGGGCGTGAGCAAGAACATCGGTGTCATCGTCCCATTCATCGAGCGCTTGCTGGGCGTGGAGTTCTTGTCCAAGGATATCTATTTGATCAGTACCGTGCCGTCCGAGCTGTACACGCCGGACGTCGTCACCATCGGCATCGTGTCGGTGGTACTGGCCTTTGCGGCCACGATCTACCCAAGCTGGGCCGCCTCGCGCGTGAAACCGGCGGAGGCGCTGCGCTATGAATAATGTGAAGAGTAACGAAATGAACGCTGCGATGAACGACGTGAACAAAACGAACGACGTACCCGTGCTGGCCTGCCGTGGCCTGGGCAAGACCTTCAACCAGGGCGACGCCATCGTGCGCGTCATCGACGGCATCGACTTTGCCGTGTATCGCGGCGAGCGCGTGGCAATTGTCGGCGCGTCCGGTTCGGGCAAGTCGACGCTGCTGCATCTGCTGGGTGGCCTGGATACGCCAAGCAGCGGCACCGTAAGCCTGCGCGGCGAGGATTTTGCGAGCCTGTCCGAATCCCGGCGCGGCGAACTGCGCAACACGGCGCTCGGCTTCGTCTACCAGTTCCACCACCTGCTGCCCGAATTCACGGCGCTCGACAACGTCATGATGCCGCTCCTGATCCGCCGCATGCCGCGCGCCGAGGCGCTGACGCTGGCGCAGGCA
>Ga0308160_10006481_pt1 | contig 11900 bp, 11 predicted proteins | sample PhyFR1_FD_201036 | JGI IMG/M metagenome (GOLD analysis project Ga0308160, IMG submission 201036) | Phyllosphere microbial communities from UC Gill Tract Community Farm, Albany, California, United States - DLSLF.R1 | ecosystem: Host-associated > Plants > Phyllosphere > Unclassified | place: USA... | reverse complement strand
ACGCCCCGGGCGTCGACCCGGTCATCGTCCGCCGCCAGGTCGGCATGGTCTTCCAGCGTCCGAACCCGTTCCCGACGATGTCCATCAAGGACAACGTGCTGGCCGGTGTGAAGCTCAACAACAAGCGTGTCTCGCGCTCCGAGGCCGACGACATCGTCGAGCGGTCGCTGCAGGGCGCGAACCTGTGGAACGAGGTCAAGGACCGTCTCGAGAAGCCCGGTATGGGCCTCTCCGGTGGTCAGCAGCAGCGTCTCTGCATCGCCCGTGCGATCGCGGTCCAGCCGGACGTGCTGCTCATGGACGAGCCGTGCTCCGCGCTCGACCCGATCTCGACGCTCGCCATCGAGGACCTCATCGAGGAGCTGAAGAAGGAGTTCACGATCGTCATCGTGACCCACAACATGCAGCAGGCCTCGCGGGTCAGCGACAAGACGGCCTTCTTCAACATCGCGGGCACCGGGCAGCCGGGCCACCTCATCGAGTACGACGACACCGCGACGATCTTCTCGAACCCGTCCGTCAAGTCGACCGAGGACTACGTCTCGGGTCGCTTCGGGTGATCGACGCCACGACCGTCTGCTGACGGTCCAGCCGGGAGGCCCGGTGCACGTCCGCCACGGACGGCACCGGGCCTCCCGCGTTGCGTCCACGACCGACCCACCACCCGGCCACGACGAGGCCGACCGGACACGACGAGGCCACCCGGACCCGACGAGGCCACCCGGACCCGACGAGGCCGCCCCGCACACGACGACGCCCCCGTGACCGATGTGGTCACGGGGGCGTCGTCCTGAACCGTCAGGGGCCGGTCACGCCTCGGACGTGGGGACGGCGACGACCGGCTTGGTCGTGGGCTGCTTCGAGCCCCCGGCCGGCTCGACCGTGATGCCGATCATGTCGCCGTTGCCCATGGTGCCGCGGAGGACGGCCGAGCGGACGCCACCGTCGACGTCGTCCATCAGGCCGGCTGCGGTGATCGTGCCGCCGGAGGCCGGCGAACCGATGTACCAGAGCTCGTACGTCTTGTCCTTCGGCGCCGCACTGACACCGTCGAGGATGACCGCGGACCGCTGCAGCTGCCCGGACCACACGACCGTGGCCGTGCCGCCGCCCTTGACCTTGGCGGTGCTGCGCTGGAAGTCCGGGGCCGCGTAGATCTGGTCGAGACCGGAGGCGGCCTGCGTGGTCGCCGGCGCTCCCCCGTCGTCCTGCAGCAGCGTGCCACCGACGCCGAAACCGACGCTGAGGAGCACGACGGCGCCGGCCGCAGCCATGCTGAGCATCGCGGCGGGACGCTGGAACCAGCGGGCCCGAGCTGTCGACGCGGCGCGACCCGGAGCGGACTGCAGGTCGGTGACCGGTGTGGCGGGCGTGACGTCCGTGGCGGACGTGTGGCGGGCCTCCCGGACGGGTTCCGGCGTGACGCGGGAGTCATCCAGGGCGGGCAGCTGCGGCGTCGTCTGGATCTTCGCCAGCAGCGAGGTCCTGAGGGACGCGGACGGCTCGATCGGCGACACCGCGAAGGCGAGGGCCAGTGCGGTCTCGCGCAGGGAGTCGGACTCGCGCTGCAGCTCCGGGGAGTCGGACAGCGCCCGCTCGACGGAGGCACGCTCGTCGTCGGTCAGTGCGTTCAACGCGTGCGAGCCGGTCATCAGCTCGGGGTCGTCGTGACGGTCGGTCATGACGTCACCCCCATCTCGTCGCGGAGTCGGATCATCCCGTCGCGGAGACGGGTCTTGACGGTGCCGATCGGCACCCCGAGCTTCTCAGCCATCTCGCTGTGCGAGAACCCGCCGTAGTAGGCGAGCTGCACGGCCTGACGCTGGAACTCGGTGAGGCGGGACAGTGCCCGGCTGACGCGTTCGTGTTCGAGTCGGATCTCGACGGACTCGGAGACCGAGTCGAAGTCGGTCTCGAAGTCGCGGATGCCGATCTTGGTGTCGCGGTCACGGGAGGACTGCGACGCCCGGACCCGGTCGACCGCTCGGCGGTGCGCCATCGTGAGGACCCAGCTGGCGGCACTGCCGCGGGCCTGGTCGAAGCGGGTGGCCTGCTGCCAGACCTCGAGGAAGACCTCCTGCGTGACCTCTTCCGACTGGGCGCGGTCCTTGAGGAGCCGCGTCACGAGTCCGAGGACCCGCCCGGAGAGTTCGTCGTACAGGTCGGCGAAGGCAGCCTGGTCGCCGGTCGCGACCCGACTGAGCAGGTCGTCCGCCGACACCGGCTCCGGCGCGGCGGGAGTCCAACCATCCATGTCGCCTTCCACGAGAGTGAGCATTGCAGGTTTTCCTCCTTCCCGTGTGTACGGCGTCCACCGCGCGCTCTGGACAGAGCGCTCGGCGACTGCGGTCGCGGTGGTCATCAGCTGGTCCCGTTCGGATCGGGTCGCGGCAGCGGTCGCTGCGCGGATGGTGCCGGTCGGTGTGACGAGGTCCCCGGACGACCCACAGGGAATTGACCCGCGAGCGGGCCCGGGTCGTCCGGGGACCTCGTGTGGGACGTCTTGCGACTCCCACGGTGATGATTCGGCACCGTCGCCCCGTCGGATTGGGTCGGGGCGGAAATGCGTGAGGAACGCTTCGGATCAAGGTGGGCCGCTGCCGGACCGAGGTGGGCCGCTGCCGGACCGAGGTGGGCCGACGGTGTGGGCCAGGACGCGCCTCCCGGCCGGTCGCTCCGCGCGCGACGGCACGCCCGGGGGCCGGATCTGTCCACCGAGAGTGAACACCTGGGGACGACGCGGCAGACGTCTCGTACACTTGGAGATGCCGGGCCGCAGCAAGCCCCGGGCTCCAATATTCGCCGCTTCGAGCGGCCTCGCGCCGAGAGGCGCTTTCTGCGGCCCGGTCTTCTCATGTCCGGATCCGGACGGCTCCCGCGCCACGGCCGGGAGGCGCGTCAGCGGTCCGCCCGTCGGCTCACCGCTGTGGGTGGCTGCGCCGGTGTCGGGCCGTGCCCTCGGGCTGTGCCCGCCCTGTCCGGGTCGGGCCGTGGCCCTGTCCGTGTCGGGCCGTGCTGTTCGGGCCGTCCGCGTCAGTCCAGGCTCTCGCGACGCCACAGCGCCGCCGCGGCCGACAGGTCCTCGGCCAGCTCCGCCAGCCGGAAGGCGCGCGTGGTGAGGGCCGAGGCACGTTCCGCGGCCGAGACGTCGGCGTCGTCCGCCACCGAGGTCGCTCCCGCCGCCGTCAGCCGCGCGAACGCCGCTCCGCGCTCGAGCGCCACCGCGAAGTCCCCGGTGTAGAGGCCGTGCAGGATCCGGTCCGACAGGGTCAGGATCTCCGCCGGACCCGTCGGTTCCTCGGCACCCGCGACCGCCTGGTCGATCGTGCCGATCAGCTCCGTGCCCCGCTCGAAGAGGTACGCGATCTCCTCCGGGTTCTGCCGGATCACCGTGCGGACCAGGTAGATGCGCCACAGCGCCCCGGGCAGGGTGTGCGGACCCACGCGGGCCCACAGCTCCGCGATCGCCTCGATGCCGTGCACGTCCGTGTAGGTGACCAGGCGCTCGACGACGGCCGGGTCCGGGTCCTCGCGCACCCGGTGCAGCAGGGCGTTGGCGGTGTCGTGGGCGACGCGGTTCACCAGCGCCGGGTCCTCACCACCCTGGAGGGCAGCGAACTCGGCATCGGTGAACTGGACGGGACGGTGGTGTTCGCGAGGCACCGCGACAGTGTAGGCGCTGCTCTCCCGATACCCTTGGGCGTGAGGGCCTCTAGCTCAGTTGGTAGAGCACCGGACTTTTAATCCGAGGGTCGTGGGTTCGAGCCCCACGGGGCCCACCTCTGGTCGGACCGCCCTTCAAGATGACGAGTGTTCGGTTCCGGCCCGCGCCCTCGTAAGATCGAGGCATGCGCGATCGCCCAGCGGGTCGGATCGGTTCGCTCGACGGCCTGCGTGGTGTCGCTGCGGCCGTCGTCCTGATCCACCACTCACTGCTGACGATCCCGTCGTTCGCGAACGGCAACCTCCACCTGCCCGTCCCGGAGAGCCGGTCCTGGCTGGTGTACACACCGCTGCACGTCTTCTGGGCCGGTGGCGAGGCGGTCTTCGTCTTCTTCGTCCTCAGCGGGTTCGTGCTCACGCTGCCGGCCCTCCGTCGCACCCAGGACTGGATCGCGTACTTCCCCGCACGACTCGTCCGGCTCTACGTCCCGGTGGTGGCCTCGGTCCTCGTCGCGCTCGTCCTGTTCCTCGTCGTCCCTCGAACGGGCGACCCGGGCGAGTCCGCCTGGGTGGCCCGGCACGCGGACACGCTCAGCCTGCACGGGCTCGTCGGGGACCTGACGCTGCTCTCGCCGACCCGGATGAACAGCCCGCTCTGGTCGCTCACGTGGGAGGTCGCCTTCTCGCTCCTCCTGCCGCTGTTCGTCTCGATCGCTGCCGTCACGCGCCGGCACTGGTGGATCACGGCGCTCGTCGCGGCGCTCCTGTCGACAGCCGGGCACCCGCTCCGCCTGCAGTGGCTGACGTACCTGTCGATGTTCCTGGTCGGCTCGGCCGTGGCCGCGGGCTGGGAGCGCATCCCGCAGGTCCGGCGGCTGGTCGGTTGGGTGCTGCTCGTGGCGAGCGTGCTCGGGCTGACCTGCGGGTGGTGGTACCCGCGGGACGCCCCCGGCGCGGTGTTCGGGTCGACGGTGATCCTGCTCTCCGCCGCCGTGCTGGTCGTGCTCGCGGGCAAGTGGCTCCCCGCCGAGCGCGTGCTGCTCGGCTCGGTCCCGCGCACGCTCGGCCGGATCTCCTTCAGCCTGTACCTGGTCCACGAGCCGATCGCCGTCAGCATCGCGGAGCTGGTGCCGGACGCACACCCGTGGATCACCCCGCTCCTGACGATCCCGCTCGCACTCGTCGCGGCGGTGTTCTTCGCCCGGTTCGTCGAACTGCCGGCACACCGTCTGGCGAAGCAGGTCTCCCGGCGTCTCTCCGGTGATCCCTCGGCAGCTCGCGGACGCCGCGCTGCCGGCCCAGCCGGGGCCACCGGGGCCACCGGGGCCACCGGCGGCCACCGGGCGCCCACACCGACTGATCCGTAGGCTCCGCACCGTGTCGACTCGGAGCAACGGCGGTGCGGGCCGTGCCCGGCGACCGAGGACCGTCGCCGTCGCCCTGGCGGTGCTCGGCGTGGCCGTCTCGGTCGCCCTGCCGTCCTCGGCCCCGCGGTCGTCGTGTCCGCCGGACCAGGAGCGCGCGAGTGCGGCGACGGCCAGGGCCCTGGCGGCGGGCTCGCGGGTCCTGGTCATCGGGGACTCGTACACCCGGGGACGCGGCTCGTCCGACGGCATGACGGGGTGGGCGCAGATGCTCTCCGCCGACTCCGGCTGGGACAGCACGATCGACGGGCGTCCCGGCACCGGGTACGCGAACCCCGGCCCCAGTCGTTCCCGGTCCGACACCTACCTGCCACGGATCGTCGCCGACGCGGAGGCCGACCCCGACCTCGTGATCGTGCAGGGCAGCCAGAACGACTGGACCGTGGGCGAGGCCGACCTCCGCCGGCGGGTCGAGGAGACGCTCCGCCAGGCGGTCGCCCAGTGGCCCCGCGCCCTGCTCGTCGCCATCGGCCCGTCAGCACCCCGTCCACGCGCCGACTCGACGGGCAGCATCGACGCAGCGGTCCGGGCCGGTGCGCGATCGGCCGGTGTGCCGTACATCGACCCCGTCGCGGAGCACTGGTTCACCTCCGTGAACAGTCCGGCGTACGCGGCGTCGGACGGCGAGCACCTGAACGACGCCGGCTACCGGTACCTCGCGCGCCGCATCGACGCCGCGCTGCGTTCCGTCGGCACGACCTCCCCGGAGTGCCGCGCCCGCTGATCCTCGTGGCCCCGAGCGGCAGTTCGCACCGCGGACAGGATGCTCGTTGTGGGGGTACCCCCGCACGGCGACGATGTGATGTGGTGCTGACATGCCCAGCCCCACCATGGACTCCGCACCGCACGACGACGTCTTCACCCGTACACAGATCGTCGACGCGATGATCCGGGTGCTCCACGAACTGCCCCTGCACGAAGTCACCCCCGCCCGCGTCGCCGACGAGGCGAATGTCACCCCCGAGACCCTCGACGCGTCGTTCCCGAGCTGGGACGGCCTGCTCCTGGCGACGATCGACCGGTGGAACGACCGCCGCACGACGCCGCTGACGCCCCTCGCCGCCGAGTTCGGGACCATCCGGTTCCTCCGCGCGATCGTCACCGCCAACGTCGAGGACCCGTCGCTGATGCGCTTCCTGACCTCGACGCTGAACATCGCCGCAGCGCCGAAGCACCCGCTCGCGCCGATGCTGCACGTCCGCTGGCGCAAGTTCCACGGCTTCGTGCAGCAGAGCCTCATGCAGGACATCGCCGCCGGTCGGGAGCCGCACACGATGGAACCGTCTCGCGGTGCCGAGCAGCTCCTGGCCACGTACGAGGGGCTCCAGCTGCAGTCCATGGTCCGGCCGGAGATGGACCTGCTCGAGTCGTTCGACCGTGCGGTGACACGTCTCCGCGAGGGCTGGTCCCGCGAGTACGTGCCGCCGGTGTGGGACCTGGGCCGCGCCAGCTGACGTCTCGGGGTACAAGTCGTCCCCAGGTGATCCATGGCCGGCACTCTGTCCACATCAGTGCACCGCTCAGCCGTCTGGTGGATTCGCCTCGATATGGTCGTTCCTGGTTCCGCTCACCGCGGGACACCAGCACTGAACGAACCACACCGAACGGGGTACATCGTGATCGAGCCCATCGACGCCACGCAGGCCAGCTCCACCGGTGACGCGCGCCGCCTCGTGGAGCTCGCCGCCGCCACCGGGACGACCATGAGCGACGAGCTGCTGCTCGACGCACTGCGGCGCGGCGCCGCGGTCAGCGTCCGCCACATCCGCAAGGACTTCACCGAGGTCGCGACCGCCACCGCCGTGCTCGGGTACGTCGTCCGCCAGCGCAAGGACTTCCTCGCGCTGCGCGGCGACGACCCGGCGTGGGCGCAGGAGATCGGTCGCTACCCCAGCGAGTCACTCGCCGTCGAAGCCCTGCGGATGCGCCGGGGCTGACCGGCGGCAGGCAAACCGGCCGGCGGTCAGGACCAGACGCGGCGGATCCCCCACGAGCCCGTCCAGGACTCGTCGGCGCGCAGCCATCGCAGCCCCTCGCCCGAGTTCAGCGCGTCGGCGGGGGCGGTCATCGGCTCGACGGCGACCGCCAGCCCCTTGCCGTCACCGCGGGGGAACTCGCGCGACGTGAAGACCTGCACGTAGGGGAACGAGGCGTCCTGCCACAGCTCGACACCGTCGCCCTCCGGCCCGTGCAGGCTCGTGCGGCGGATGCCCTCGTCGTCGGGCGTCACGTCCGTGTAGGCGGTGTCCAGGTCGGAGTCGCCCGCACGGCGGCCCGCGCGGAGGTCCAGGTCGGTGCCCGCGACGGGCTGCGTGCCGTTCGGGATCTTCCGGTCGTCGACGGTGAACGCCGTCGCTGCGTCCAGCCGGATGACCAGGTCCTCGGCCGGAGTGTCACCGGCGCGCAGGTACGGGTGCGACCCGATGGCGAACGGCGCCGGGCGACCCGAGCGGTTCGTCACCGTGTGGGTGATCCGGATGCCGTCCTCGACCAGCTCGTGGTGCACGCGGGTCTCGAGGGTGAACGGCCAGCCGTGCTGCGGGTGGATCGTGGCCTGCTGCTCGATCGACGACTCGTTCTGGTCCACCACGCGGTACGGCGCGAAGCGGAGCAGTCCGTGCGAGGCGTTGCCGTACTTCGGCTCCGAGATGTCCAACTGCTGGGTCGCCCCGTCCAGCTGCCAGGCACCACCGGCGACGCGGTTCGGCCACGGTGCGAGCACGATGCCGTTCGCGCCGGCCGGAGCCTCGCTGGCGGGGAACGGCTCGGTGAGGTCGAAGCCCGCGACCCGGAGTTCGCGGAGGCCGGCGGCCACCTCGGTGACGACGGCCTCGACGACACCGTCCGGTCCGGCGTGCCGCAGGTGGTACTGACCGCCCGTGGGGGCTGCTGTGCTGGCCGCTGTGCTCATGGTGTCTGCTTCCTCTCCGATGCGCGGGTCGTCCCCGCTGGTCCGTCCGCGACGACCACGTGGACGCCGGCCGCCCGGATCGGGTCGACCGCGTCCGCGCTGACGCCCGCGGTGACGACGACGTCGACGTCCTGCAGCGTGCTCACCACGCCGATGTCGGCCCGGCCGAACTTCGACCCGTCCGCGACGACGACGGTACGCCTGCCCGCCGCCGCGAGGACCCGCTTCGCCTCGGTCTCGGGCAGGTTCACGTTGGTCAGGCCGTGCGCCACGTCGAGCCCGGTGCCACCGAGGAACACCAGGTCCGCGGACAGCATCGGCAGCACGGTCGCGTTGAACGGTGCGACGAGCGAGTGCTGCAGCGGCCGGAGCGTGCCCCCGGTGACGACGACGGTGAACCGCGGGACGGCCCGTTCGAGTGCGAGCGCGGTGGTGAGCGAGTTCGTGACGACGGTGACGTCGACCAGGTCCTCGCGGGCGACGAGGGCCTCGGCGACGGCCGCGGGCGTGGTGCCGACGTCGAGGACGATGCACTGCCCGGAGCGCACCAGGTCCGCCGCGGCCCGGCCGATCGCGGCCTTGGCGGTGCTGTTCTCGACGGCGGTCTCCTCGAGCGGACGCTCGCGCGACCCGGCCCCGAGGCGGACGGCACCGCCGTGCACCCGGCGGATCCGGGCCTCCCGGTCGAGCGCAGCCAGGTCCTGGCGGACCGTCACCTCGCTCGTGCCGACGGCGGCGGCCAGCGCGGCGGTCCGGACCATTCCCGGGGCACCGTCCAGGAGCGCGACGATGCGGTCCTGCCGCAGCAGCGCCGGCAGGACGGGAGGATCGTCAGACGTCACAGCACGAGTTTCGTCTGCTTCCACTTGCTTTCGCAACCCTTCGCGCGAGGGTAGAGTGCACCGGTGATCACGAAACGTGCGACGACGCTCGCGGACGGCCGCGACCTCTTCTACTTCGACGACGCCGACTCGACACTGCCCGCGGAGCGCGGCATCGACGAGCGCGTCCTGGACCCGCGGCCCGTCACGGCCCGGATGCGCCAGGACGTCCTGACCGGCGAGTGGGTGTCGATCGCGAGCGCGCGGCAGAACCGGGTGTTCCTGCCGCCCGCCGACCAGGACCCGCTCGCGCCGCAGACGGCCGCGAACCCGTCCGAGATCCCGAGCCGGTACGACGTCGCGGTGTTCGAGAACCGGTCGCCGTCCTTCGGCCCGGACCTGGTCGGCGACGACGCACCGTCATCGCTCGAGTCGCTGTCGGACGTCGGCCTGAACCGGCAGCTCCGCTCGGTCGGCCGGTGCGAGGTCGTCTGCTTCTCCCCCGAGACCAGCGGATCGTTCGCGTCCATCTCCGAGTCGCGTGCCCGCACCGTCGTCGAGGCCTGGGCCGACCGCACCGCCTCGCTGTCCGCGATGCCCGGCATCCAGCAGGTGTTCCCGTTCGAGAACCGGGGCGAGGCGATCGGCGTCACCCTGCACCACCCGCACGGCCAGATCTACGCGTACCCGTACGTGACCCCGCGCACGCAGCGACTGCTGTCGTCGATCGAGCGCTTCGGCCCGGACCTGTTCGAGCAGCACCTGGCGAACGAGCGCGGCTCCGAGCGGGTCGTCCTCGCCGGCGAGCACTTCACCGCCTTCGTGCCGTTCGCCGCGCGCTGGCCGATCGAGATCCACATGCTGCCGCACCGCCACGTGCCGGACTTCGCCGCGCTCACCGACGCCGAGAAGGACGAGCTCGCGCACCTGCACCTGCGGCTCACCCGCGGTCTCGACGCCCTCTACGGCGACCCGACCCCGTACATCGCCGCGTGGCACCAGGCCCCCGTGCACACCGGCCGCGACACCGTGCGCCTGATGCTGCAGATCACGTCCCCGCGTCGGTCGGCGGACAAGTTGAAGTTCCTGGCCGGCAGTGAGGCCGCGATGGGCGCCTGGATCGGGGACCTCGTCCCGGAGAAGGCCGCCGAGTTCATCCGAGGAGGGATCGAACGAGCATGACGTTCCAGCAGGTGTTCGGGTACGAGCCGGCGGTGCGGTACTCCGCGCCCGGCCGCGTCAACCTGATCGGTGAGCACACCGACTACAACGACGGGTACGTGCTGCCCTTCGCGATCGACCGGCGGACCACGTCGGACATCGCGCCGCGCGAGGACCGGGTCATCCGCGTCGCGTCGTCGTTCGACCCGCAGGGTGGCCCGGTGTCGCTGTCCCTCGACGAGCTCGAGCCCGCACGCATGGCGGGTTGGTCGGCGTACGTCTTCGGCATCGCCTGGGCGCTCCGCGAGCAGGCCGGCGCGGATCTGTCGGACCGGACCGGATTCGACGTCTTCATCGACTCGGACGTCCCGGTCGGCGCGGGCCTGTCGTCGAGTGCCGCGATCGAGTGCGGTGTCGCCCTGGCGTTCACCGACCTGTGGGAGCTCGACCTCGACCGGAAGACCCTGGCCCGCGTCGGCCAGTACTCCGAGAACCACGCCGTCGGCGCCCCCACCGGCATCATGGACCAGTCCGCGTCGCTGCTCGGTGAGCAGGACGCCGTCGTGTTCCTCGACTGCCGCACGCTCGACACCGCCGTGGTGGACCTGGCGCTCGAGGCGAACGGCCTCGAGATCCTGGTCGTCGACACCCGCGTCGAGCACGCCCACGCGACCGGCGGGTACAAGGCCCGTCGTGACTCGTGCGAGAAGGGCGCCGAGGTGCTCGGTGTCCCGGCCCTCCGCGACGTGTCGGTCGACGATCTGCCGCGTGCCCAGGAGCTGCTCGACGACGAGACCTTCCGTCGGGTGCGTCACATCGTGACCGAGGACCAGCGCGTCCTCGACACAGTCCGGACGCTGCGCGAGCAGGGGCCCCGGGCCATCGGCTCGTTGCTCGTCGCCTCGCACGAGTCGATGCGCGACGACTTCGAGATCTCGGTGCCGGAGCTCGACCTGGCGGTGTCGACCGCGGTCGAGCACGGCGCCGTCGGCGCGCGCATGACCGGTGGCGGGTTCGGTGGCGCGGCCATCGCGCTCGTCGACCGGGAGGCCCGTGACCGGATCGCCGCGGCCGTCACCGCCGCCTTCGCCTCGGCCGGGTACCGCGAGCCGACCGTGTTCACGGTGCACGCGGCGCAGGGCGCGCGGCGCGACGCGTAGCGCGCGGGCCGCGGGCGCGCCTGCGGCGCCTGCGCACAACGGCAACTGCTTCGCACCACGGGAAACCGTGGTGCGAAGCGGTTGCTGTTGCGCGGGAGCCAACGGCACCACGGCCGGTCCGGCGCCGCCGTCGGCGGCGCACGCCGCGCCTCCCGGCCGCCGCGCCGACCGAGGCTCGCCCTGGCGGACTCGACGCCGGCGGCCAGCGCCGCGCCGCGCAGGGCGAGGCTCGGCCACCGGCCGCGCCTGCGGCGCCTGCGCACAACAGCAACCGCCTCGCACCACGGGAAACCGTGGCGCGAGGCGGTTGCTGTTGTGCGGGTGCCAACGGCACCACGCCGGGCCGGTGGCGCCGTCGTCGGCGCGCGCCGCGCCTCACGGCCGCCGAGCCGGCCGAGGCTCGGCCGGGCGGACTCGCCTCGGCGCACGCGGGCCGCGTCCTGTCCGCAGGGGCGAGGCGCGGCAGCGCGGCTAGTGCAGGTGGCGCTCGGCGGCCTCGACGACGTTCTTCATGAGCATCGCGCGGGTCATCGGACCCACACCGCCCGGCGTCGGCGAGAGGAACCCGGCGACCGAGGCGACCGCGGGGTCGACGTCGCCGCGGAGCTTGGCCTTGCCCGTGCCCTCGTCGACCACGCGACTGATGCCCACGTCGATGACCGCCGCGCCCGGCTTCACCCAGTCCGGCTGCACCAGCCCGGCGACCCCGGCGGCCGCGACGATGATGTCGGCACGGCGGCACTCGGCGGCGACGTCCTCG
>Ga0308160_10006480_pt1 | contig 11902 bp, 12 predicted proteins | sample PhyFR1_FD_201036 | JGI IMG/M metagenome (GOLD analysis project Ga0308160, IMG submission 201036) | Phyllosphere microbial communities from UC Gill Tract Community Farm, Albany, California, United States - DLSLF.R1 | ecosystem: Host-associated > Plants > Phyllosphere > Unclassified | place: USA... | reverse complement strand
CGGAAACGCTTTACGGCGTTCCTCCGCCGGGCAGGACTGCTCGCCGCGGTCCTGGCCATCACCGCCGGCATCCTCGGCATGCACGGGATCGCAGGCGGCCACTCCATACACTCCCCCGCCGCCGTCAACGTGCCCCCTCCATCGGCGGTTCACGCCGGACACCCGGCTGACGCCCCGACCGGGCAGCAACCCTCCGGCATTCCGTCGACGCAGCAGACGGCAGGCCAACACACCTCGGGCGTCGCCTCCGAGCCGTGCACCGACAGTTGCACCTGCATTCAGACCATGACGGCAGGCTGCATCCCGTCAGCGAAAACCGGTTCCCTGACCGCACCGATGCCCGGCACCGTGCTCCTGGCCACCAACCCCGCCGCCACGGCGCCCCTCGCGATCCCCACCGCCTACTCTTACCTCCCCGGCAGTCCCTCGCCGGGCGAGCTGTCGATCAGCCGGACGTAAAATCTGCCCCGCCGTGACCCCTTACCGGCATGTACTCCTACCGCGGGCCGCCCGACCGGGCGCGTCCACCGCACCGACCCGGTGCCCCCATTGCCAGTGGCGCCGCTGCGCCCACCGATGTTTTACAAGGACCTGATTTTCATGAACAAGAAGTCTCTGACCCTTTCCGCCACCGCCCTCGCCGCTGCCCTCGCCCTGGCCGGCTGTGGCTCCTCTGGAACCGGCGCCGCCTCTCCCAGCAGCTCCACCTCCGCTCCGGCGAACAGCATGGGCGGCATGGACCACGGCAGCATGTCCGCCTCCTCCGCCGCCCCGCAGGGCTCTGCAGCGCACAACAGCGCGGATGCCATGTTCGCCCAGATGATGCTCCCGCACCACGAACAAGCCGTGACCATGAGCGACATCATGCTCGCCAAGGAAGGACTTGACCCGCGGATCACCAAGTTGGCAACGCAGATCAAGGCCGCCCAGAGCCCCGAAATCACCAAAATGACTGACTGGCTCACCGCCTGGGGCGAACCGACCAAAATGTCCGGCGACATGTCCATGGACGGCATGGTCGGCGCCGAGGGCCTGGACAAGCTCAAAGCAGCCCAGGGAACCGACGCGAGCAAGCTGTTCCTTACCCAGATGATCGGCCACCACGAGGGAGCCGTGAAGATGGCCCAGACCGAGACCGCCAACGGGTCCAACCCCGACGCCGTCGCACTGGCCAAGAGCATCATTACCAGCCAGGAAAAAGAAATCCAGGAGATGAAGGACCTGCTGGCCACCCTCTAACCAGCGCTTCCCTGCGGCGCCGGTTCCGCTTCGCGCCGGCGCCGCAGCCCACCACTTTCCCGTCTCAGTCTCTGGAGTTTCCCGTGCCCTTTTCCCCATCCTCTTCACTGCGTGCTGCCGCCGTCGCTGCAGCCCTCATCCTGGCCCTGTCAGCGTGTGCCCCTGCGACGGATCCCGCCGCGGACCCATCCACGCCGGCCGCGGCCGCACTGCCCGGAACCCACATCCACGGACTGAGCGTCAACGCCGACACCGGGCAGGTACTCCTGGCCACCCACGACGGCCTGTTCGACGTCACGAACCAGCCCGCCACCAAAATCGGTGCCACCATTGACTGGATGGGCTTCACCCCGGGCCACGACGAGGGCGTCTTCTACGCCTCCGGCCACCCCGGCGCGGGCTCAGACCTTCCCAACCCCCTCGGGCTCATGAAATCCCGCGACGGCGGCAAGACCTGGGAACAGCTCTCCCAGCAAGGCCAATCGGACTTCCACGCACTGACCACCACGAAATCCGGGATCGTCGCCTTCGACGGGACGCTGCGCACCAGCCCCGACGGCACAACCTGGACAACCGTGGCCGCGGGCTTCGCCCCCGCCGTGCTAACCGGACACCCCCACAGTGACACCGTCTTGGCCACCACCCCAAAGGGAATCCAACGCTCAACCGACGCCGGCAAAACCTGGGCACTGATGACCTCCGGCCCCGTGATCCAATTCGCCGCGTTCGCCAACCCCACAGAGGCCGCCGGCGTCGAACCCGACGGCACCGTACACACCTCCGCCGACGGCGGCAGCACATGGACCAAAAAGGGCCGGATCGAGGGAGAAGTCCAAGCCATCGCCGCAACCACGAACACCGACGGGAAGTCCGGTATCTGGGCGGCCACCTCCGCCGGCATCTTCCTCTCCGCCGACGGCGGCACAACATTCCAGCCATTTGAGCACGCCTGACCACTCAGGGACATATATGGGGATACCGGTGCTCAGTTTTTCTCCGGTCAAGTGGAATCCACTGCCGCGAGAGCTCTAAAGCTAGTCGGACGGGCCGAGCCCAGCGATGTCCGTGCCCTGGTGCGCCGAAGCAATCCCAGATACTTGACGTCCACCTAGAGAACCAGAATTGCGGGTGCCGAGGAGCGACGGTGTGCTCCTATCCCTGGAGGGACCGCCCCCACAGCATGGGATGGGGCCGGTTCCGCGTGGCGTAAAGGGTGTTGAGTTGGCGGTAGAGGGTTCGGGCGATGTAGCGCTTGAGGGATCTGCGGATTTCGCGGTAACTGCGGCCTTCCTGGGTGCGTTTGGTGACGTAGTCGCGTGTTCCGGGGTCGTGGACCATCCGGGTCATCGTGATGGTATGCAAGGCTCGGTTGAGGCGCCTATCACCGCCCCGGTTGAGCCTGTGCCGGACCGTGTTACCGCTTGAGGCTGGCAACGGATTCACCCCTGCCAGTGAGGCGAAGGCAGCTTCGCTGCGAACCCTTCCTGGATGCGACCAAGCTGTCAGGACCGCAGCGACTGTGACGGCCCCGGCGCCCACCATCTCCAACAGCGGGGCGGCGGGACTTTGCTGAATTAGCTCAGCCATGCGCTTCTGATTCGCAGTCAGCTGGGCGGTCACTTCGAGAACGCGGCGCGCCAACCGGACCGCTTCCTCGCGCGCGATCGATAGTTCGATCTGCTCCTGTCGTTCCCGCCATCTGGTGATCGTGGCGATCTGGGCGGGAACCAGAGATTTACGAGCGTCAATTCCCAGATCATGGGCCCGGAGGAGGGCGATGAGTGCATTTACATACATCGTTCGTTCCCGCGTCAGCTGATCCCGGGCTGCACTCAGGATCCTGAGTCCGGCACGGGTTCCTTCATCCCGGCGCGGAACCCGCAGCTGGGACTCCTCCAAGCCCAGGACAGCGGCTCCGATGGCGGCAGCGTCCAGCGGGTCGGATTTACCCAGCCCCCGGCGCCCTCGGGCGTTCATCCGTGGAGCTTCGGCGACGTCGTAACCGGCGTCGGCTATCGCCCGGGCCAGACGGGCCCCATATGAGCCGATACCCTCAACAGCCCACAGACACCCCATATCGCCGTCCGTCCGCCGGCCTACCCAGGCAAGTGCGCGGGAAATCCCTGCCGGGGTGGTTGGGAACTGCTCGCACGCGATCTGTCGCTTGGTGCTGGCCTCGATGATGGCGTACGTTTGTGTGCGGGCGTGGCAGTCCACGCCGATGACGAATGGGCGGGTCTGCGCAACGATAGTCAACGCGGGCACCCTCCTTCCTTTCGAATGGGCATGACGGGTCGCGTCGCGACCGGCACTGGACCTGGGAGGAGTCACGTCGAGGCAATACTGTGATGAGCCACAACCGCAGGGGCTGGGCAAGCTTCTAATCAAGCCACCGTCGTGGGACAGGTCAAGGCCGGCCGCTCTACCCGGCGCGGACAAGTCGGGGGAAATGCACCCTCGAGGGGCAATTGTTTTTTTGAGTCACGCGCCAGGCAGAACGACCGGCATCAACACTGCCAGCTAGTCCCAGACCAGCCACGTCAAGACTCACAGTTGTTTTTGGGTTGCTGGCAAGCTCGCTTGCTCGGCGGCCGACGGAGCCCTGTCTACCCGCAGGGCAAGGGGCAGGAAATTCCCTCAAGGAAATCAGCGACGCAGGAGCGCCGGAGGGAAATTCCTGCACCGCAGGCCCCGACGAAGGAGGGGCTAGACGGGGTGGAGCGGACGCCTAGAATCCGAAGGACAGCAACCAAAAGTCGTCGTAGACAAGACAGGGCCAGGGCGGGCCGGAGCTCTGCGACGGACAGCACTGGACCCAACAGCCGGCCGCGCCAGCGGACGCCCGTTTTGATCCTGGGCCTAGGCCCGCCGCGTTGTGCCCATTGTGGACAGGTGGAGCCCTCCGCACAGCTCAAAGCTGTCCCCATTGGCGTACAACTCGGCCCGCCGGAGGCCAGTCCGGAAGCTGAATGGTTCTTTTGTCGGCCCGCACCAGTAGACTTGAAATCAATCGAACATATATTCGAATAAGGGTGTGTTGTGGGCGTTGTTGTGGGTCCCCGCGTGATAGACGCGGGCGCATCGTTGCTGTCGGTGCTGATTTCGCCGGTCGCTGTTGCGGCCGGATATCCCTCATCCGCGCAGGACTATTTTGATGGCCGGATCGACCTGAACGAGCACCTGATTAAGGACGTCACGAGCACCTATGTTGTGCGGGTCTCCGGGGAGTCAATGGCCGGCGCAGGGATCAGCGACGGTGATGAACTGATCGTCAACCGGGCCCTGGAACCGGTGGACGGGTCCGTGGTCGTTGCGGTCCTGGACGGGGAGCTGACCATCAAACGGCTGCGGCTCACCGGAACCGAGGTCGTCCTACAGGCGGAGAACCCCGCATACCCGGATATCCGGGTCCCGTCCTTGTCCGAACTGGTGGTGTGGGGCGTCGTCACCCGATGCCTTCACCACGTCTAGGGCCGGTCATGGCTAAGCCAGCGGTGATGCGGCATCTGCCGCAGATCGCGCATGTGGATGTGAACTGTTTCTATGCCTCGGCAGAGCGGGCGTTCGACCCGTCCCTGGAGGGCCGGCCCGTCATCGTGCTCTCCAACAACGACGGCTGCGCCGTCACCCGCTCCCCCGAGGCCAAGGCCCTCGGCATTGCCATGGGTGAGCCGTGGTTCAAGCTCGCCCCGCGCGCCAAACAATGGGGACTCGTCGCACTCTCGAGTAACTACGAGCTCTACGGTGACATCAGCGCCCGCGTGATGGAGCTGCTGGGCCGGTACTCCGCCTGGCTGGAGGTCTACAGCATCGACGAGGCCTTCCTCGGCGTCAAAGGCACCCCGGAAGAACTCCTGGCCCTCGGCCGGACCATGAAGGCAGCTGTGCGGCGCAACGTCGGGGTGCCGGTCTGCGTGGGGATCGCACCCACGAAGACCTTGGCCAAGCTGGCCAACAAATGGGCCAAGAACAACCCCGCCTTCGAGGGGGTCTGCCACTGGGACTCCGTGCCCGCCGCCGAGAGGGAAGGGCTGATGAGGCGGCTGTCGGTCATTGAAATCTGGGGTGTCGCCACCCGACTGACCAAACGCCTCAACGCCTTAGGCATTCACTCCATCTTTGACCTGTCCCGGGCCGATCCTGTCATGATCCGGGACCGCTTCTCCGTGGTCATGATGCGCACCGTCCTGGAGCTGCAGGGAACCCCCTGCATCCCGATGGAGGAAGAACGGATCGGTCGGGACCAGCTCATCTTCTCCCGCTCCTTCGCGACCCCGATCACCACCGCGGCCGGGATCCGGCAGGTCATGAGCGTCTACGGCCAGCAGGCCTCCGCCCGGCTGGCCAAACACGGACTCCAGGCCAAAGTCCTCACCGCGTTCGCCGGAACCTCACACTTCAACCCGAAAGACACCTCCTACCCCTCGGTCTGCGTGCCCCTGCCGATGCCCACCGCCGACCCCGTGATCCTAACCAAGGCCGCCCACGCGCTCCTGCCCCGCATCTGCGAGGGCATCCGGTACGCCAGGGCCGGCATCATGGTCACCGACCTGCGCCCCACCGGCAACCAGGCACCCCTGGCCCTGTTCGAGAACCCGCACGAGGAACGCCACGTCGGAACACTCCTGGAAGACATCACCCGCCGGTACGGCCGCGGATCCATCGGCCTCGGCCACGCAGGCATCCGCGGCGGACCCGACTGGACCATGAAACGGGACATGCTCACCCCCCGCTACACCACCCACTGGAACGAACTCCCCCTCGTCAAAGCCGCCTAAACCCACCTGCACCCGCACGACCGCACCACGAAAGAACACCACCCCATGAGCACCATCACCGAAGCCCCTGCCCAGACCCACGATCTTCAGGTCCGGACCGACGCGGCAGGCAAACCCCTGGCCATCCGGCACGACGGACAAATCTGGCTAGTCGACCCGGACACGGATTCCCTGCACTGGTTCGGACGGGAAGCTTGGTGGGACACCCGCCGCACGGCAGCCGTCGGCAGCGGCGACCTGGTCAGCATCGAGTACTGGCAGGTTCAGGTCCGCTCCGGCACCCATTCCGCACTCCGGACCGCCACCCTGCGCCGGAAGCCGCTCTCCACCCAGTGGGCCCTGGACAGCATCAGCGATGCCGACGAAACAACCGAAAAAGAGTGAACGGCCAACCCATCAACGATCAGACGTGGGCAGGGATCCGGACGGAATTCACACTGCCGACCCTGCAGCAGGTGCACCGCCGGCTCTCCGAGCTCATGGAAGACCCCGAACCCGTCATGCGGCAGCTCGTCCGCGTCTTCTTATCCGGACTAAATAGGTTGTGCTGATCCGCGGCTGCGGTGTCATTGGTGTGCGAGGTGTTCTTTGAGCTGTGTCCGGAGCACAGTGCGAGCACGGTGGTATCGGCTGCGGACGGTCCCTTCTTTCATTCCGACGATCCGACTTACTTCGACTAGTGAAAATCCGTCCCAGTGGACCAGGCCAATGATGTCTTGGTCGATGGCGTCCAGGGTCGCGATAGCGCGGTGGAGGGAGTCGTGTTCTGTGGAGTCGGAGAAGCCGGGACGTGGTGTTGCTGACAAGATGCTTCGCAGTTTGTCGGAGATGGCCCGTTGCCGGAGTGCCCGCCGACGATGGTGCATGAGCACATTGCGGCCAATGCCGAACATCCAGGGCCTGACTTCTGCGTCGTCCACTGGAATGGATGATGCCCGCCGCCAGAGGACCAACAGTGTTTCTGCGAGCAGGTCCGCTGCATCGTGTGGTTGCTCTACGCGTCGGGCGAAGTATGTGAGCAGTGCGGGAGCGTGCGCTCTGGTGGCGTTCTCGACACGCGCCGTGTGGTTCTCGGTGCCCATGTTCACTCTGCTTCGGGAGTACAGGTCATGCCGTAGGCATCGACAGCGCGTTCAATGCTCTGCCCGCTTTCGCTGAGCCAGTGGATCCCCGGAAAGGTTTCATTGGCGAACCGCTGGAGCTCGGGAGCGAGCCCGCCGCTGACGCGTGTTTCCCCCTCTGGATCGTCAGCCCGGGTGCCAGCGGTGTCGTAGAGCCGCTGACCGAGCCCGGACCAGTTGTGAGCCTGGATAGCGGAATCGAGCTTCACGACGTCTCCCGGGCTGGGGTTCCGCAACTCAATCCATGCCCGGCATGCCTCCTCGTGGCCTGTCCCGGTCACCCAACTCACCGGGATCGGCTCGCTATTGCGGACGTTCTCAAGCGGCATGCTCACACCGCCCCAGTGAGTCATCATCGCGGTCGCAGTGCCCGCACCCGCGGTTAACGCCACCCCGGCACTCACGGCCACCGGAAGCACCCATCGCGGTCGGAGCTTCCGCCCCTTCCTGATGCGGCTCGGCATGGTCGCGGCAGCGATGCGTCGCGCTTCGAGCTCCGCTGGCTGCGGCAAAGGCTCCGCCATCGATGAGAGCTGGTAATCGAGGTCTGTCGTATCCATCACGCCTCCTAGGTGTTTTACCTACTCATTCCCGGTCCGCCGCGAATCGTTGCAAAGTCACTGAATATTTTCAAGGAATACAAAACAAGAGGAACGGAGTCGACCGCAGGCTCTAGGCAGAACCATACGGTTGCACCCGGAGGCTATGCGATTTTGTTGAACCAGGGTGTGGGCAAGGCGGTAGGAGCCGGTGCCGGCTTCGCTGATGGTGCCGTTGAAGGTGAGGCCGGTCCACGATCAACAGATGAAAACAATACTGAAGTGGTCCTGACTCAAGGCGTCACGCCGGTCTTTTAAGCAAACTGCCACAGTCATGAGTTCCTCATTCTTGGAGTTCCCAGGTCGACGATTCTTCCGCTTTGTTGGCTCTGTAGTTTGAACATCTGTGCGAGCTTCATTTCAGCGCTGTTGAGCGTGACCCGCAGTCCCTCGGCATCGCCGAGCCAGCCGTGTTGTTCGGCTTCGGTGATGCGTTCTTCGAGGTTGTCGATGATGTCCTGGAGCCTGTTGATCTGGCTGGGATCCGGTCGGAGAAGGGCGCAGCGGAGGCAGGCGTGTTCGTGTTGGCAGCCTGTGCCGTAGGCGCGTCCGCAGCTGCCCAGGCTGAGCTTGCGTTGCACGAAATGGGCCTCGAATTCGTCCCATTCGGCGGCGGTTGGTTCGCGGTATTCTTCGGTGGGCCGGATGACCCGTCGCTTTTCGATGAAGGTGCGGTGGTGCCGTATGACGTCCCTGGGATAAATCGCTGCGTATCCCTGGGTCGTCGCCAGACTGGCGTGCCCCATCAGCACCTGCACGATGTGTGGAGGCAGGCCGCTGGCAAGTGCCTCGGTCGCGAAGATGCGACGGAAATCGTGCGGGGTGAACCTCACCTCGGCACCGCTGACCTTGATCTGCGCGCGTCGCGCCAAGTCATTGAGCAGCGTGGAGACGGTGGCCGTCGTCATCACGTTCGGCGGTCCGGCGCCACGGCGGCGGACGAACAGGTGCGGAAGAGGTGAGCTCAGCACTTTCTCAGCTGAGTCCCATCGCTGTGTCAGCGGTGCACCACCAGTGTCCTTGGTGATACGAGAAAGCACTCGGTAGAGCACGTGCACGAGCTCGGGGCCTGCCACCATCAGACGCTCGGTGTCGGTCTTGCTTGGAGCGAAGTGCAGCAGCGGTATGGTCTCCCCGGTCCCTGGCACCTTATAGGGCTGGATGCTCATGTGCACGAGCTCCAGGACTTCTTCGATCCGTGCACCGGTGTGTCGAAGTGTCTCAACAAGCGCCCAAGTCCAGAAGGCGTTGTCCTCTTCAAAGGACAGGTCCCGGTCCTTTCCATTGCGCCGAATCCGGACATGCGCATATTCACTGCTCTGGAAGACTTCCCAAGCCTCGCCGTCCATGTCGATAGTTTGGCCGGCGCCGACCATCTTGGCATCCGCCAGGGTTGCTTCTGCTGCGCGGAGGGCCTGTTCGGCAGCCTCCACCAGACGGGGCAACACGGGAGCCAGCTCACGGGTGCGCTGTTGCATCGTTGCGATGGTCGCGCGCCGGTGCTTCACGTAACCGCGGGTTTCCGCGAAGGTTATAGGGCTTGGGGCGACCCATTGCGCCCAGAAGGCATCTTCGAGTGCCCATTGGCTGATGTCGAGATAGAACGCCCGGACGGCGAAGAAGACGCTGTAAACTTCCCGGCGCGGCGAGCCGTCGGCCTTGACTTTGACTCTGGCTTTCCAACCAGCAGCCTGCTCCGGAGTCAGTGCAAAGCTGCGTTGGTCAGGGTCGTGCTTGACGATGTCGGCGAAGAAGAGGCCGGCCAGATACCTGCCCAAAGCACAGAGCGAGGCGTAGTCGAGGCCAGCCGACCGGACCTGAAGATAGCGGATGAGTGGTTCCCGGCAGGGGCCGGTGATGTCGTAGTAGTCGACCATCTCATCCACCGTTTTCGGTCCGACGCGGAGCCGTGTGGGCATGGTCCCGGAATCGTGTCTGATCCATCCCAGCCCGTGCAGCACGGGCCATACGGCGGTCAGCCCGCTGCGGCTGACGTCGATCAGCTTCCCGGGAAGCTGGGTAGTCAGGTCGAGGATGTCTTCGGCTGTGAGCTGGCGGATCGATTTGCCTGTATGGGCCTGAATGCGACCTAAAGTGAGGATCCCGCTAGTGGCCTGGGCCGGTGAAGCCTTCGCATGGAGGAGGGCGTTTTCGAGTTCAGCTGTGTGGGCGGGATCCCGGAACCGGCTGAGTGCTTTCCAGAAGGCAAAGCGCTGACCCGCGATCCACCGGTGGGACGGGCGCATGACGTCCAGAGCCAGCAGCGGTCCCATTGCCGCATTGAGTCCTTCGACCTCGTTGCGATTCTTCGTGTTCTTGCTTGAACCGCCGGCTATTCTGAGCCGCCACGTCAGAGCGTCATGCCCGACCTGGCCCTCGAACAGCGCCCAGCGGTCCTGCCAGGTTTCACCCGGCAACTGCCTCAGATGACCGAGTAAGCGCCGAATGCGCGCCCTGTGCTCATGCACCTGTGGCCAGTACGGGCTGCAGTCCTCAAGACGGTTGATGATGTCCTCAATGCTGGCGCTGGTCAGCGGTCCAGGCGGGATGGGCGGCAGTGCAGGCGGTTGTTGTTCCTGTGGTGGCGGCGTGTGGTCATTCCAGCTTCGTCGTGCGGTCTGGACCTTATTGATGGGCGGAGTTGTCACTGGTTCCCCCAAAGCACGCGCAACTCATCGGGGTTATAGGGCTGACCGGCCGGTGAACTGTCAGCGGCAGGGGAAGTCCTGCTGCTCAGATGGGCCCGGTAATGCTCGATGACTTCCTCCATACGTGGAACCGCGTAGACCGTGGTCGTAGTCAGCGACTGGTGCCCCAGTAACTGCTGGACTTCGTGAAGGCCCATCCCGCCCTCGAGCGCTCGGATTGCGAACGTGTGCCGCAGATCGTGCAGCGTCCAGTTCGAACCGAGCAAGTCGTTGCAGCGTCTCAGGACGGCGCGCATGGCCTCGTAAGACAGAGGACGGGGCTCGCCACGCAGCGTGAGCCAAACCGGCTCATCCGGGCCGGCAACGCCTCCTTCGATCTGATAGAGCCGAAGCCATACGAAAGCATCAGGAGCAGCGGGCAACCATTGCAGCTGGCCGCCTTTGCGGTAAACGCCGATCAGCTGGTCACCGACGTTGACCCGGTCGCCCGTGAGCCCGAGCAGCTCGCTCGCCCGCGCACCGCTGCTGACATAAAACGCCACCAACGCCCGGTCCCTGTTGGACCGCAAACGGCGAAACAGATCGTTGAACTTCCCATCCGGGATTGACTTGGGCACCCGGTGCGCCTCGCGCTGACGCAAGGGTTGTCGCCGCACCAGGGCAAACTCCCGCTGAGGATCATGATGCGCGTGGGATCGCCCACGACGCAGTTCGAAAGGATTCACGATAGGCCCGTCACCGATCCGAAGCTGGAAGGCATAAAACTCCTTACACACCGTCGTCGTGTGGTTGATCGTCGAGGGCGAGTAACGCATTCCAAGATGCTTCTTTCCCGTGACAAGGTTCCGGCTCCCCCGCCGCTGAGGGACGTTACGATTCCCGACGAACTTCTCGGCCTGGCGCGCCCACAACACGAAGTCACGCGCTTCAAGGGACGTTGCCTGCTCCCAGCTGACCCCGGCAGCCCACAAAAATCGAAGGAACCGAAGCAACGACAAGGCATAGGTTCGAACCGTCGTAGGCGAACGGTCCGACGCTGCCAGCTCAAGCAGATACTCCGTGGCAGGAGCGAACTCCTCGCCCGTAGCGTCGAGGATAACTAACCCAGGAACACCGGAGCGAGGAATCACCCGCCCGACGTTCGCGACAGTCAGTCCGTCCGCTCGATGCCCATCCCAACTGCAATCCGAGAGATCCATGACCAAAGCATGACGCTGACAAGGCTCGTCCCAGGTTGGCGACACGTGCGTTAACCATCGGCTTAGTCCGGTAAACAGATCATTGATGACGGGACCTTCTGCCCGGGATTCCAGTTCCTCCCCGGTGGCCATCTACACCCAACGGTCACGCTGCTGTTCCGGCGGGCGATGGAGCTGAAGCTCCCGCACAACTACTTCACGGTATGGATGGTCACCAAGTCCCGAGACCTGGCCGGAGCCCGGCCCGTGGACCGTTTGAACGCCGCCCCCACTCCCCTGATGAACGCCCTTGAGTCGTTTCACTGGCAGTAGACCCCT
>Ga0308160_10006479_pt1 | contig 11904 bp, 8 predicted proteins | sample PhyFR1_FD_201036 | JGI IMG/M metagenome (GOLD analysis project Ga0308160, IMG submission 201036) | Phyllosphere microbial communities from UC Gill Tract Community Farm, Albany, California, United States - DLSLF.R1 | ecosystem: Host-associated > Plants > Phyllosphere > Unclassified | place: USA... | reverse complement strand
AGGGCACGTAGAAGGCCCCCGCCGGCGGGAGCGAGTTCGAGGCCATCGCGAGTGGAGAGTGAGCGCGCGAGCTGGGCGATGACCGAAGCTTTCGTGCTGAGGGCGATGGTAAGGCGTGCACGGGTTGGAGGTGAGGAGCGTGAGAGCGGCGGCGGGTCCGGCCGACTGCGCCTGGCCGGCCGTGAGTTTTTGATTCAAGCCCTTGGTTCGAGGCTTTCATCTACCGGGGCTCGCTGCCGGCCGACGACGCCCTCCTGCCCCCCTGACGACGAGTCGCCCAGCCCGTCCGCTCGCTCGCTCGACCGACGTTTCGCCACTCGCAAGCACAGCAGGGGCAGGCATCTCCAGTCGCCCAGGATCGACTCGCGGTTCTTGCAGAGCCAGTCCGGACGTCCCCAGGGTCTCTGCCACGTCGCCTTCGCTCGCCCGCGCGCGCGCCCCGTCGTCAGAGCCTCTCGCCCCGGCCCGCCGCCCAGCAGCTCGGTCCGTCTCGAGCCCCCCTCCGCCCTTGGCCCGCCTCCTCAGCAACAAACGGCTGACATCTCGACCGCGATCGCTCTGGGATTAACCTCGCATCAGATCGCTCGTCTCTGCTGGTCAAAAACACGGCGCCTCGAGCTCCTACCAGCCGTCGACCTACCTCGCAACCCACGCGACCCAGTCCCGGCGCCGGCCGCCCGCCCTCCACCTCTCGAGCAAGGGTACAACGAAGGGTACACGTAGCCCTCTCCTTCATCCAACCGACCGCAAGACCTCCGACGACGGTCGCCCACTCGCTCCTTTAGCTCCTCACGGCCATACCCTCGGACATCGTCTTTCGTCGCCTACCGTTCACGACCTCAGCAGCGCGCTCTCGAGGCACCGACTGCGCTTTGCCTGAGCAGCTCGCCTCGCCTCTGCCTGCCGGACCTCGCGTCCTCCCCTGTCAGTCGTCTGCCACCGCATGCGCTCCGGGCCCCGTGCGCCGCTCTCGGACCTCTCGGATCTCCAGCAACCGCTGCTCAACAAGTCAGCCTTGCTGCAAGCCGCTCAGAACCAGGAGCATCGCCGTCCCCTGCCGCCCGCCGGCCGCTGCGCTGACCTGAGCATGGTCAACCTCCCCGCTATTGCGGCCGGCTCGCCGCCCGCCGAGGTCGTCGGCATCAAGCGCAAGCGGACGCTGGCCGGCTCGCTTGGCCGACGATCGTCCACCGCCTCTGTCACCGAGCGCGTCGGAGCCGTCGACCTCGCTGGCGGGAGGACGGCGCTGGCAGCCAAGGCCGCTGGCGCGATCATGCCCGACGACGACTATGACGCCTCCTCCTCGACGGCCGGCTCAAGTCTCGGCCGTCGGCGGTCCTCCGCCCGGCGGTCGACCAGCACCTCGCGGTCTGGTCTAGTCGCCCTGACCGCCTCGACGTCGTCCTCGACCACTTCGTCGTCGTCCTCCAAGGCCTCGGCGAATGGCGTAGGCGTCGACGACGACGACGACGACGTCACGTCGTACGACCTCATGGACCCATCCGACGATCATCTCATCTCCGAGGCGTCGCGTGCAGAGCTCAGTCGCGTGCGCAAGCCCGAACTCATCCGGCTCTGGCGCGTCGCCGGCCTGCTCGGCGACGAGGACGAAGACGAGGACGGGGCGCTTTCCGCCGAAACCATGCGCAAGGACGAGCTCATTGACGGCCTGATTGACGCAGTGCGTTCTGATTTTCTTCTCGCGCCAAAGCCCAGTCGCTGACAGGGTCTTCACATCGCGCCCCTTGTGCTCTGCAGCGCTCTTCGGCTACCGGCAACGGGCAAAGCTCAGCCCTGATCAGCTCCCCGTCGGCCACACTCCTGGATAACGACGACGCCGTCGGCAGCGGGTCCGAGTCGGGCTCCGGCTCTGACGACTCAAATCCGACACCTCGCCGGCGACGCCGGACCATCCCTGCTTTGCCGCCACACGCGCCGCTCTCGCCAGCCGCCTCGACGTCATCCTTGCCTGCTGTCGAGGCGGACGGCCGGTCGACACGTCAGCGCAGGACACGCGCCTGCTCGGGCTCGTCATCTGCCTCGGCTGCATCGGGCTCGGCAGTAGCAGGCACCTCCGTAAAGGGCAAGGAGCGTGAGCGGCGAACGGTTGCCGTCTCGACTCCTGTCGGCGCGTCGACAATCGGCCGTCGTCGGCCCAGGCTGGCGGGTGCCGTCCGCGAGCGCTCCGTCTCGCTCGGCAGCGGCGCGTCGGACGGCGAGGATGACGAGGCGACACCACGCGCAGCGATGGGAATCCTGCCCAAACGTCGGCACTCGTCGAATGCCGCAGCCGCAGCCGCAGGGGTGCCGTTGAATGGTCTGCTCCGGCGGTCGAGCCATCGGAGGACCACCTCGGCGAGCTCTGCCGCTCGGGACGACCCTTTTGGCGGGCCGCCGATGACGCGGTCTGGCTCGAGCCAGTCGAACGGCTCAGCCGCTGCCGGAGGCTCGCAGCGCGCATCGACGCGACGCTTATCCGCCGGTCCTGCCGCCTCGACGACCAGCGGTGCGAACGGCGGGCGGCTCAAGCGACTCCCACGTCGACAGGCCAAGGCCAAGGCGCTCGAGGCCCTCCGGCTCAGTGAGGAGACCTCCTCCGAGGACGACGACCGCGGCAGCGTCCCGTCGGACGATGACGATGACAGCTCCGAGTCATCCGACGAGGACGGAGGCAGCGCCTACGAGGTGGGCGATGACGACGAGATGCACGTCGACGGCGATGCGCCCGAGACACGCACGCCTGGCGGTCGAACACGTCGCCGCCGCTCGCCGACGTCGCGGACGGCTCGTCGGGCGAATCGGACCAGCCGGGTGGCCGCCTCGGATGCTGAGGGCGCGCTGATCGAGCCGCTCGTGCTAAAGCCTGCCCGGACAGCAGCAGGCGCCACCCGCCGTTCGCGAGAGGAGCGTCAGCAGCCGACGCCGCCGTCCGATGAGGACGAGGACGAGGATGAGGATGCCGACGAGGGCGCCGACGAGACGGCCGAACATGCGGAAGAGGAGAGAACGGTCGAGGCTGGGGCCAAGGATGACGAGGTCTTCGACCTGCCACGGGCCGCCAAGCGGTCCGGCCTCCGCACTCTGAAGGTTGCCGAGCCAATCACCGAGGTCGAGGAGGACGAGGCTCCGGCCGAAGAGGGCGAGATCCAGATGGCCGACGCTGACGAGGCCGCCGAGCCGCATGATGGTTCGTCCTAGCTCTCGCACTTCCAATAACTGTCTTCCCGCTGACAGAACCCCACTCCGCAAACCAGACATCGAGCTGGAGCGACATACGGCGGCGACGCTGCTCCGGCTCCGGCGCAACGCGCTCGAGCGACTCTGCGAAACGCGTGATCTCGACATCGCCGGGACCAAGCCTCAGCTAGCCCAGGCACTGATCAATTGGGTGCGTTCACCCCTTGGGTGGCTGCCGTCCTGATTATCGACTGACCGGCTTTATGTCTCTATTGTTTGATCAGCGCGACAGCAACGTCGCGAGTGATGACTCGGCCGTCACATCGCCTGCCCCTTCCTCGACCTCGTCGCGCGGCACGGCACGGGTGGCGCGGTCAGCCGCGCGGTCGACCTCATCCGCCGGCACGGCCATTTCTGACGCAACGGCGCGCAGCGGCGGCGGTGACAGACGCAAGGGCCGGCGCCTGCATGCCGACGATCCGGCCTTTGCGACCGACGCCAAAGTGACGCCGACCCTGCTCCGCGGCGACCACGTCCACCAGGAGCAGACGCACCCGTCCCCGACGCCGCCGCCCTCGGGCCACGCCCACCAGGCGGCTGCAGCCGAGGAGCTCAACCTCGACCTCGAGTCGCTCGGGCTCGAGGACAAGGAGATCCCCGAGGGCCAGTTGCAGAAGATGGAGAAGGTCGGCTCTGGTGGCTTCAAGGACGTTTACGTCGGCAAGCTCCGGAGCCGGATGAAGGTGGCCATCGCAGAGTTTCGCGGCCAGCTCGGCGAGATGGACATCAAGGAGCTGAAGCTGCTCGCCGACTTCAAGCACCCCAATATCGTCAAGTTTCTCGGCGTCTGCATCCCCGAAGACCGCCGGACGCCCATCATGATGGTCAGCGAGCTCTGCGAGAACGGCGACCTCTTTGACTACATCCGCAACGTGCCCGCGCCGAGCAAGAAGGTCGTCGTGAGTTGAGGGATCCGCGCGCTCTGACCGGCCACGTTGACTTCTGCTGACAGCCGACCACCGCGCTTGCAGATCAAGCTCATGCTCGACATCTCGCGCGGCCTCCAGTACCTACACCTGCACAAGCCAGCCGTCATCCACCGCGACGTGCGTGCTCTCTGTCGAATTGCTCACACCCCCGCTCCATCCGCTGACGCGCCTCCCTTCGCTGGCCCGCCCGTCAGTGCAAGTCTTCCAACATCCTCATCACGTCTCGCGTCGTCGCCAAGGTCGGCGACTTTGGGCTCGCCCGGGTCAAGCACTCGACCCGGTCAATGATCCGCTCGCTCGTCGGCACCGTCTGCTACCAGCCGCCCGAGATGTGGACGGCCCACCCAAAGTACGACTCCAAGGTCGACGTCTACTCGTGCGCGATGGTCTTCTGGGAGATGCTCCAGTGGCACAAGGCCGAGAAGAAGTACCCCTGGGAGGGCAGCAACGAGTGCGACTCCCGCTGCATCAGGCCCGCGTCTTGCTTCGAGGCTGACCGTTCTGGCTCACCCCGCAGACACGCCATCTACGATCTCGTCGGCGCCAAGCGGCTCCGGCCTTCGGTCCACAAGCTCCACACCCAGTGGGGGAGCGACATTGTCGACCTGATGGAGGAGATGTGGGTCCAGGAGCCCAAAGAGCGGCCGACGATGACGGCCGTCGTCGAACGGCTCGAGGCGATCCTCAAGACGTGCTGAGCACCGGTTCCTTGCTCCGTCGTCTGCTGTCGGCCCCGTTGTATGCTTCTCGCTCTCCTCCTCCTCATCCGTCCCTCTGGCATCGCCCTCCTCTCGCAACCCCGCTCCCGCCGTCTCTCATCGCACCCACCACGCACGAACACTCTTCTCATCTGTCCTCTCCGCCGACCGCCGCACCACCTGTGTCCCCGCCGCTGTTCTTGCTATGCCTCGTTTGCTTTGACGAGGGCCTCGCGCGCGCGAGCCCAAGTATCCGGCGCAGGACGTCTAGTATGAGTCAGGAAGGCGGGGGATGGGTCGGATCTCAACAGGTAAGAAGGGAGGAGAAGGGGGATCGAGTGCCGAAGGGTTGAACAGAGAAGGGAGGGCGGGGATGCGGCGAGCGGGGAATGTCCAGGTGTGTGTGGTGTGTGTGTGTGATAGCGAAGGATGCGGTGTGGAGCGGAGCGCCATGCCAGGCGGACAAGTGGAGAGCGAATCGAAAGCAACAGACGGGGGCACGACGAGCGGCCAAAGAAGGAGGAGTGGGACGAAGCAACCGCCTTGCTCAAGGACTGTCGGCGGCCATCGTGCTGCCGATGCAGATCCCACGCTGCCGGTGGCGGACGAGTGCATCACCGCGCGTGAAGCCCTTGCCGCTGCGAGTATAGCACGCCAAAAGATCAGCACGTGGCGCAGCGACACGGAAAGCCGGGCGCAAAGGAAGAGCTTTACCAAGGACACGTGAACTGCTTAGTCTCGCTGTGGATGCGCTCGTGCCGACGGAGGTCGTGCTGCCGGACGAAGGAGGCACCGCTGCGACAAGAGAGCACGCGTCGGGTCAGTCGATTGGGTTGTAAATGGATGGAGCCAGGCGAGACCAACGTACCAGTCGGGCACCGGGCAGACAAAGGGCTTGTCGCTCAGGTGCATCTGGATGTGATGGATGATGGCGCTCCGGCGCGGGAACGCGCGGTCGCAATCCTCGACGAGGCACCTGAACTTGAGCTCCTCCTTGCCCTTGCCCTTGCCGCCGGTCGCCGTGTCGTAGTCGAGCGCGGCAGGCGGCGAGGCCGACTCGGAGCCGGCATTCTCGGCGTCGAGCGGCTCGTAGAGCGTCTCGATCAGGGCGGCCATGGCCGACTTGTCGACCGCGCGCGACGTCGCCGACGCCGAGAGGGATGGCGTCCGCTTCGGGGTCGCCCCTCCAATTGACTGCCGCTTCTTGCTCGCGCCGGCCGGCGTCCTGCCTGCGCCCGAGGACGGGGCGGCAGACGATGACGCCGGCTGAGAGGACGACGGCCGCGAGTAAGGGTGGTAGTGTACCGACTCGGCCAGCGGGTCCTGCCTGAAGGCCGACGAAGTTGACGCCGAGAGATTCGAAGTCGAGAACGACAGGGGCTGGAGCGCGCCAGCGTCCTTGCTCGTCGAGATTGAGAGGCTCCCTCCGCGCCGGTTGCTGCGCCGCCGAGCGGCGAGCGTCTCTTTGGTGGGCGCTGCAGGCGGTGCCGCTGGCGGCGGCGGAGGCACGGCGGCGAGAACGGGCGAGAGGGCATAATGCGACGAGCCGGCCTCAGACTGGCCGGTCAAGCCCATGACGGGTGAGTGGACCGAGTACGGGCTCGTGCTGCCGCTGAACGTCGGCTGGTAGCCTGGCGAAGGGGCGATCGGTAGCGATGCATGCGGCTGGAGGTAATGGCCTGCCGGACTCGGATGGCTGCCAGGGTCGCCAGGGTACGACGTCTTGTGGATCGGCACCATCCCTGGCGGAGGCGGCTGGCCGTGCGGGACGAGGATGACGGGCGTGCCCATCGCGTGATGCGGCGGATAGACGGCGGTGTGGCCGTAGGGCATCGATGGCGGCGGATGAGGGTACGGCCGCTGCTCTGCGTAGGGCGAATGCTGCTCGGCCGAGATGGCCCGATAAGAGTCCATCGGCGACGGCGCGCGCGAGGCGGTCGACGGCCGGCTGGCGCTCTCGGTCCTTGCGCGGTAGAGCGACTGGCCGCCGTGCTGGAGATGTACCTGCTTCACGAGGTCGTTGAGCGCGTAGTCATCCTTGCCGCCGGCCGGGCCGCCGCCGCCGTGCAAGTCCGACTGGCCAAACGAGTCGTCGTACTCTTCTGGAATCGTCTCGTGGTCCGGCTGGCCGCCGGCGAGCGGGCCGTAGTCCGACATGACCGACTCGATCGACTTGATCCGTCGATGGCTGCGGTAGTCGGGCACGCGCGTCGTTGGCGGTGGTGGGGCGGCGCTGGTAAATGTAAAGGACGACGGCGGCAAGTGCATCTGGGCCGGGTTGAAGCTGTCGAGCGTCGCCGGATTGTACGGCTGGGCCGAGGCAAACTGGAACTGGCTGATGCTGCCCCCGCCTCCGCCGGAGGAAGACGAGGCGTACGACGAGGGGGCGGCCGCCGACAGGTGGTGATGGTGTGGCTGGTGCTGGTCGGCGTAGTCTGGGACGCCAAACGAGGCGGGCGTACCTGGCTGGGAGCGCGACGAGAGCGAAAAGGTCGGCGACGTGTCCGAGTGGGGCTCCAGGATCGGCGTCGGCTCGAGGTCGTGCGCGCTCATGACGGGCCGCGGTCGCGGATGGTGGAACGCGTGCGCGCTGCTCGTCCGCGTCTGGGCGTGCGGCTGTTGATGTTGCGGTGGCAGCGGTGGATGAGCATGCTCATGCTCTGCGACCGACGCGCCCTCTTGCCCGCCAAAGGGGACAATCTCCTCTTGCGAGTTGCCCTCCTCGAAGAGCTCGGCGTGGACGAACTGGCCCCAGTCACCTCCGCCGGGCAAAGGCGAGATGACGCGAGGCGGCTGGTAGTGGCCGCTACCGGCGAGAGCGCCCGGCGAGGGAGGCGCGAGCGCCATTGTCTGCAGCGTCGGGACGTAGTAGGATGCCGGCGTCGTCGGCGCCGGCCGATATGGGTGCCGGTTGTGGAGGTCGTCCGACTGCCCGCGATGGTGAACCGGCGGCTGGTGCTGCGGGTAGATGCGCGACGCGCCGGATGACGGTCCCGCGACGGGCACGTACGCTGCCGGCGGCTCGGGCTCATGGTGGTGGTACTGATGCGGATGTACAGCCTGGTGCGAGTGGTGGAGGTAGACCTGCGAGTCGTGAATCTCTGGCGCCGGCGGTGGCGGCGGAGGCACGTCAAGCAGGACAGCTCGTCCGCGTCCGCGCTCGCGCCGGATGGCCGCTATAGGCTGATAACCGCCGTCAAAGACATCGTTGCCGACGTAGCCCTCCTCTGGCAGGAAGCCAGCCGACGGGTCGCCCTCCCCAGCGGCGGCATCTCCCTTCTGGGCGAGCGACTCGGCGACGTCCTCGAGCCGAGCCTTTGGAAGCGTCCGCGTCGTCGTTGTCGTCGCCCAAGGCGTCCCGAGCGCGTCCTCGCCCCAGTAGGCGCTCTCGCCATCTGGTTCTGGACTACGGAGGACCGACGGGCCCGGATGGCGCTGCTTCTCGGGCGAGACGGTTGTCCGGCCTTGCGGTGGTTGACTGAAGGGCGAGTCCGGGTCAAAGATCGGCTGCGGAAAGGTCGCCGACCGAGGCGTCGTTGCCGACGCGTGCGAGGCGGCCACCAACCCGGACGGCGTCTGCTGCTGCTGCTGCTGCTGCTGGGGATGGTGGTACGTCGGAGCCTGCTGAGCCGACCGTCGACGGACGTACGTCGGCCGCGAGCCGGACGCGAGCGCGTAGCCCGACGAGCCGGATGGCCCGTGCTGTTGGCCGCCGGCCGCGCCGGCGGAAGAAGGTGGCTGCGCCGGCCCTCCTGCCGCCGCGGCCTGTGTGACGCCGCCGCCCGCCGCGTGATGATGGGTCGAGGGAAACGTGTAGTCGTTCAGACGGGAGGGGTGCATGCCGAAGGCGTCCTGTCGGCGCGAAAGGGCGCGTCCATCCGAGGCGGCGAGAGGACGAAAGGAAGGTGCGGGGCGTCGGTGGATCACGAGCCCCGGTCAGCGGTGGGTCGCGTACGCGCGTGCTTCGGGGAGATGGAGACGTACAGAGGCTGGCAGGATAGCCGTCTCCATGGGTCGACCCTCGCTTGCAGACCGAGAGGGACGGACACGGACGCGGCGAGGGTGGATGCGGGAGGGCTCGAGCGGATAGCGATGGCCTAAGAGAGCTCGGCGCTGCGGCTCGTGGTCGCGGCTCTGTTGAGCAGCAAGCCGGCGCCAGACCGGGAGCTGCGGCGAGACGACGCGAGGCGGCGACGACGACGACGACGATGGGGTGGTCAACACGCGCCTGCTGGCGAGCGTTTTGTCGCTCCGGTCGGGATGGGCAGCTGAGCAGAGCTCGGAAGGGGACACGCACAGGCTCGGAGGGAAGGGCGGTCGCGGGCTGAAGGCTGCTGGCTGCCTTGCTTGAGCGGTGTTGAGCGAAGGCGCGAAGGTCCGGAGCCCGTGGAAAGGCCAGCAGTGACCTGCGACGGCGAGGCTTCCGTACCCGTGGGACTGTCTGCTCGGCGGCCGAGGGGGATGACAAGTAGGATCCCGTACGGATCGTAGGCTGGCTGGGAGGGATAATCGGAGAGGGAGCAGGCTGTCGAAGCGCGTTCGTGCTGCTGCTGAGCACTCGCTCGCCCTGGCTCAGCAGCAGGCCGCCGCCCTTGTCGTGCGCGCGTCGAGGCCCTCGGATTGAGTTCCGATCGAGCGCGGCCAATAAAGCGCAGCAGCCAGCGGCCGTCAACGCAATTCCACGGCGGCCGCGTCAAAGCAAGGACAGGCGCGTCCCTGAACCCCTCTTCCTTCTGGTCCGGCTGCAAGCAGAAACACCAATCCTCGCAAGGGTCGCAACCCGACGGCGAGCTGCCCAGGAGATGAAGCCTTGCAATCCTCCAGCCAGCAGAATGCGGAGCATGCCAGCAAAGAGGGGAGCCTGCTGCCGTCATCTCGTTGCGGCTTTAATTTTGAAGGGACGGGACGAGGCTAATGAAGACCACGAGAGCCGCCCCCCTTTTCCCCTCTTGTTTCCCTCACCCACTCGCAGCCATCGGGACAGCCTGCTCCTCGTCTGTGCCGCTATCTTCACCTGCCTCTGATATGTGTCCTGCTGGCCAGGTCGCTCGGCTCGGAGAGGAGTCATGCCCTGGCCGCCTCCTTTTCCTCTTACGGCCAGCCGCGGGGCGACCGCCCGCAGGGACCCCCAGTCGGGGGTGACCGAGCCCGCGGCCAAGGGGTCAAAATCGGGGGTTTAGCTTTCGCCCGCCCTTCGCCGCCGGAGCGACGCCCGTCCGCAACCCCCTCCCTCCTCCTCCCTCTCCTGTACTCCCTCTCTCCCTCACCCCCGCCTCTACCCTCCACCACCCTCTCCACCCAAAAACGGCCATGCAGGTCGACCCCAACGCCGCTTCTTCGTCGACCGCCTCGTCGTCGTCGTCGTCGACGCCCTACGGCGGCTGGCCGGCGTTCCCCTCGGCCCACGCGACCTCGCCCGCGTTCAACTCGTTCGGCCAGCCGCAGCAGCAGCAGCAGCAGCAGCAGTTCGCAATGCAGCAACAGCATCAGCAACAGCAATACCCGGCTCAGGGCTTTGGCACGACGCTGAAGCGGACACGGTCAAACGACGGCTCGGCGCCCGAGCCTTCGGCGGTACGTTGTCGTCCCTCTGACGCGCTCGCGCCGCCCCCGAGGGGTTGGTCGAGTCGGAGGCTGACCTCTCGTGACCGACCTGTTCCTTGCCTTATTCGCTCGTCCTCGCTCATTTCTTAAATTTCTTAACGCGACTCGCCCACCACCAGAAACGACCCCAGTTCACACATCACGCGGCCTCTGCGCCGTTCATGACGCCGGCGCTCGCATTCGACCCGCAGGCGCAGCTGCTCGCGCATGCCGAGCACCTCCGGCTCAATTCGCCGCTCAACACGCCACCGCTGGGCGCTGGATCGCCCGCGCAGACGTCGTACATGCAGGCTCAGCATCACGAGCAGCAGCCGTCGCCGTTCGGGCAGCAGCAGCATCAGGCGGACCCGGCGCAGGCGCCGGTTCAGCCTGCGCTTGCTCGGATGGAGGACCTCGGCGCCGGCGTCAGCTTCATGGGCTACGCCGCGCACGAGCTCCATGGCGCCGGACTCGAGGACGACATGGAGATGGACGACGACTGCACCAACCCGATGCCCTGGGGGTCGAGCCGGTCGACTGTGCGTTACCACTGAGCCCCTCTCCTTCTCCCCCTCGGCGGTCTTCACCCCCACCCCCCTTTTCCTTTCCTCTTACGCCTCCAGCTCGCCACTGGACGAAGACGCTTCCTGTCCTGTCCTCTCCCCAATACTCTTTTCTCCCCATCGCTTCCTCCTTCGCTCCTTTGCGCGGGCCCTCCTGTCCCCCCGCTATCGTCATGTCTTGCCGTCTCTCCGCAATCCGTCGACCCGTGCCCTGACCGCGAATTGCTCTTTTATTCTTCCCCCTTCTCCATGCGCACCCGCCCTCGTCCTCCTCCGCGAACGCCAGCATTTTCTCGAGAACGCCGAAGACCAGCTTGGGGAGGGCCAGATCGGCCAGCGACCGCGCCGCGGCCGGCGCCAGCACCAGCAGCACTCGACGTTCCCGCCAGCCCAGTCGTACCAGCTGCCGTTTGGCTATCCGTCGCAAACGCCGGCTTCGACGCCTCATCACTCGCCCCACCAGCCGACGGTCGCCCTTCCGCCTGTCTCCCCCCTGTCGCACGGCGCGTCCGCTCCCGGCAGCGGCAGCTACCACTATGGCTCACCGAGGCCACTTCAGCCGCCTCCATCCGCGAGTAAGACCGGCTCGGGCTACACGATGGGCCCGAGGGCCGACTGCGAAAAGTGTCGGCTCGGCGTCAAAGGCCACTATGGCCATATCGGTAGCGGAGGCCGCTGAGACGACATTGTCGCCGACGCCCCCTCCGCCTCTTGCCGTTCTCGCCTCGACACCGGTGCGGCCCTTCGTCGCCTACCAGAAACTTTCCCTTACAGTGGCCGATAACTGGCCGATCTCTGCATCCCCTTCCTCTCGCGCTCGCGTTTCCTCCACCGCGCACCACCCCCTCTCGCACGATCGCTTGCCCTACCTCACATGCATCGCCCGCCCCCCTT
>Ga0308160_10006477_pt1 | contig 11905 bp, 8 predicted proteins | sample PhyFR1_FD_201036 | JGI IMG/M metagenome (GOLD analysis project Ga0308160, IMG submission 201036) | Phyllosphere microbial communities from UC Gill Tract Community Farm, Albany, California, United States - DLSLF.R1 | ecosystem: Host-associated > Plants > Phyllosphere > Unclassified | place: USA... | reverse complement strand
TGAAGTTCTTGATGTCCTCGTCGCGCACGATATTGAGGATCGCGGCAAACGGCCGGCCCATCTTGGAACGGAAGCCCTGCAGCGGACCGATGGTGCGGCGCGCCAGCAGTTCCTCGACCTCGGGGATCTCGAACTGCCTGCTGCCCGGCGTCTTGCTCATCGAGAAGTCGCACTTGGTGCAGGCAAAGCGGCGATAGTTTTCCTTCACCACGCCGCCGCAGTTCGGGCAGGGCGTGTTGAGCGTCGCATACTCGCCCGGAATGGTGTCGTTGTTGTATTCCTTGGCGCGCTTGACGATGACCTCGGTCATCCCGGCGATCTCGCGCATGAATTCCTCGCGGCTGATGCGGCCACGCTCCATCTGCGAGAGCTTGTATTCCCATTCGCCGGTCAGTTCCGGCGCGGTCAGTTCATTCACGCCCAGTCCGCGCAACAGCGTCATCAGCTGGAAGGCCTTGGCGGTCGGGATGATTTCGCGGCCTTCGCGCAGCAGGTACTTTTCATTGAGCAGGCCTTCGATGATGGCCGCGCGCGTGGCCGGCGTGCCCAGCCCCTTGCCCGCCATCGCTTCGCGCAGCTCTTCGGAGTCGACCAGCTTGCCGGCGCCTTCCATCGCCGACAACAGCGTGGCTTCGGTATAGCGCGCGGGCGGCTTGGTGACCAGCGCCACGGTGTCGACCTTCTCGGTCTTCACCTGTTCGCCCTTGGCCACCGGCACCAGGATGCGGTCGCTGCCGGCTTTCTCCGACTTTTCCGACTTCTCGGACTTTTCCTCGGCGACTTCGCGGCCGTACACCGCCAGCCAGCCGGGGTTGGTCATCACCTTGCCCTCGCTCTTGAACTGATGGCCTTCCACCTCGGTGAAGCGGGTGGTGACCTGGAATTCGGCGGCGGGGAAGAAGATCGCCATGAAGCGGCGCGTCACCAGGTCGTACAGCTTCTGCTCCGGCTCCGACAGGTTCTTCGGCGCCAGCGTGGTCGGGATGATCGCGAAGTGATCGCTGATCTTGGTGTTGTCGAAGATGCGCTTGTTCGGCTTGACCCAGTTGTTGTTCAGGATCTGCTTGGCGAACTGGTGGTAGTTGTGGTTCTCCGAGATCGTGTCCAATGTCTGCCGGACCGTGTTCATATAGTCTTCCGGCAGATGGCGCGAATCGGTACGCGGATAAGTCAGCACCTTGTGCTTTTCATATAGCGCCTGCGCCAGGCCCAGCGTGTTCTTGGCCGAAAAGCCGAAGCGGGCATTGGCCTCGCGCTGCAGGCTGGTCAGGTCGAACAGCGCCGGCGCCATCGAGGTGGTGGGCTTGGATTCCTCGGTGACGCGGCCGGGCTTGCCGCGGCAGGCGGCAACGATGGCATCGGCGTCGGCCCGGTTCCACAGCCGCTCGGCGCGCTTCTCGGGGTCGGTCTCGTCGCGCTTGTGCTTCGTGTCGAGCCAGCGGCCTTCATAGGTGCCGGCGGCGCAGCCGAACTCGGCGCGCACTTCCCAGTAGTCGCGTGGCACGAACTTCTTGATCTTCTCTTCGCGCTCCACCACGATGGACAGCGTCGGCGTCTGCACCCGGCCCACGGTGGTGAGATAGAAGCCGCCTTCCTTGGAATTGAAGGCAGTCATGGCGCGGGTGCCGTTGATGCCGATCAGCCAGTCGGCCTCGCTGCGGCAGCGCGCGGCATCGGCCAGCGGCATCATCTCGCGGTCCTCGCGCAGGTGGCTGAAGGCTTCGCGGATCGCGCCCGGCGTCATCGACTGCAGCCACAGCCGCTTGATCGGCTGCTTGGCCTTCGCATACTGCGCTATCAGGCGGAAGATCAGTTCACCTTCGCGCCCGGCGTCGCACGCATTGATCAGCATGCCGACGTCCTTGCGCTTGATCAGCCGGTTCAGCACCTTCAGGCGCGACTCGGTCTTGGCGATCGGATTGAGATCGAAATGCGGCGGGATCATGGGCAGATGCGCGAATGACCATTTGCCGCGCTTGACGTCGTATTCCTCAGGCACGGTGATTTCCACCAGGTGGCCGACCGCGGATGACAGCACGTACTGGTCGGACTCGAAGTACTCATCGTGCCTCGTGAAGCCGCCGAGCGTCTTCGCGATGTCGTTCGCGACAGAAGGCTTCTCGGCGATGATGAGGGTTTTGGTCATAGAAATGGGTCTCGCAATGGACGCGTGATTCGCGTGAAGGACTGCATGGTAAGGAAAAATTCACATTGCATTCAGACGCTTGCCTGAATGCATCAGGCCTGGAAGAGGTGACTCAGACCGCACCGCCTGCCTGTTTGCGGCCAATGATAAGCGGGTTGCGTCCGAAATCGCAAGCAAGCCGCCGAATGAAAAAGCCGCGATAACGCGGCCTGAAATCGTTCGCGCGCCCTGCGGCGCGGACAAACCCGTAATGGTTGTTAATGCAATTGCCGGGTTTGCACTTCGTCGTCATCCAGAAACAATTCGTCGAACATCAGCCCGTCCGGTTCCTTGCCCTGGCTCCACAGCACCATCAGCACGATGACCTTGAGCTTGTCCAGCGAGATCTGCGATTCGCTGGCGGCAAGTGCCCGTTCCACCACGATCTCGCGCTGCAGCGGGTTGATCACCTTGGCCGACTCCAGGAACTGGATGAAACCGATCGCAGCCGTGCCCAGCACGTCGAATTCCCGTTCCACATAGATGCGGAAGCCCGCCGAAAAGCTGGTCTGCTGCGGATGCAGCATCGAAAACTCATTGGTGGTTTCCGCAAGGTCGGTCAGCCAGCCAAGCGCCTTGGAGATTTCTTCCTCCTCGAAGCCAACGGCTGACAGCTTCTTCACGAGCGCCTCGGAGTCCGGGCAGGCATCCGGCCGGTAATAGGTTTCGTAAAGATAGACTAGGACATCAAACATGGTTTTACTGTAAAGGTAAGAAGTTGAGCATCACAAACAATCTGTGCGATTAACATCATCGCAGTTGCAAATTTGTGACAGCTTGTTTTTTCAAGATCGATGTAAAAAACCCGTTTGCCAATCAGGACCTGCCGCAGCGCCAAGGCGCTGCATTCATTATAAAAGGGTGTGCCCTAGACTGGTGGAGCCTGCTCAAGCTTCAGGCCAATCGCCTGATCAATCCGCCCGGCAGCAGTTCCACCTGCCCATCCATCTCCAGCAGCAGCACCTGCGCATTCATTGTAGCGGCATCCACGCCGGCCCGAGCGGCCAGCACGTTCAGGCTGACCGGATCATAGCCGATTATCTTCAAAAGATCGTTGTCGCAACTGCCAGAGGCTGCGGCAAAAAGCGGCTTTTCTTGCGGATTGCTGGCCAAATGCAAAGATTTCCGGTCTTCCAGAATGTCTGACGCCGTTTCCACCAGCTTGGCGCCCTGGCGGATCAGTTCATGGCATCCTCGTGCCAGCGGAGACTGTATCGAGCCCGGAATGGCATACACATCCCGGCCCTGCTCGGCCGCCAGGCGCGCCGTGATCAGCGAGCCCGACTGGGCCGCGGCTTCCACCACCAGCGTGCCGCCGGCCAGGCCGCTGATGATGCGGTTGCGACGCGGGAAATTGGCCGGCAGCGCCGGCGTTCCCAATGCATATTCGGACAGAATGCAGCCTTCCGCGGCGATCCTGTGGGCAAGCGCATGATTGCGGGCCGGGTAGACGATGTCGGCGCCGGTGCCGATCACGGCGATCGTGCTGCCCGCACCGGCCAGGGCGCCTTCATGTGCCGCCGTGTCGATGCCGAGCGCCATGCCCGAAACGATGGTCAGGCCGGCTTCCGACAGGGCTTGCGCGAACTGGCGCGCATGCATCGCGCCCTGCATGCTGGCATTGCGGCTGCCGACGACGGCCAGCGATTCGCGCTGGATCAGTTCCGGCCTGCCTTTCGCATACAGCAGCAGCGGCGGATCGGCGATTTCCAGCAGCAGGGAAGGATAGCGTTCGTCCGCCAGCGTCAGCACATGATTGCCGGGGAGGGCGGCCCAGGAGAGGGTCTTGTCGATCAGCGCCTGCAGCGTTGCCGTGGGCGGCGCCAGCAGGGCCGTGGCCAGCTTGCCGCCGACCAGCGCACTCAGGCGGGCGGCATCGGCCGCCAGGATCGCGTCAGGCCCCGCGAATGCGCTGAGCAGCTTGTGCGCGGCCACGATGCCCAGGCCGGGCGTCTGTTGAAGTTGAAGCCATGCCGCCAGATTTCCGCCGGTCATGGCCGCGCTTACTCGGGTGACCTGGCGACGTCACCGACCCGGACTGGCGCGGTGACCTGCATGACCAGGCCGTAGGAGACATTGTCGAAAGTCCGGAAAACGAAGACCGAACCATAGCGTTCGTCAGGCAGCCGGACCGGCTGGTTGCCGGCCGCCCGGTCCGCCACCACGCCGGCACGGCGATACAGCTCCAGCACGCTGCCGGCATCCAGGCCCTGCCTGCTGCCGCGGTTGATCGTGACCACGTTGTTCTGGCCGGCGTAGGCCACGCCGCCATAGACCGACATCACGCGGGCGCTGGTTTCCACTTGCGGCCGGTGCGGCACATAGTTGACGATGGGCGTGGGCGGCATCGGCACCAGTTGCGCGCCGACGCCGATTTCCCGCACCGAGCTGGTCACCACGAAGCGATGCGCTTCGTCGTCGGCACGCGCGGCGCGCGTGAGCTTCATCGTGCCAAGATAGGCGGCTTCGTAGCCGAGGATGGCGCCGGTGTCCGGGTCGCGCAGCGGCTGTGTGGGACGATAGACCTGGAACACGGTATCGCCGTCTATCCTGCCGCGCACATAGGCGACATCGCCCTTGCCCATGTAGACATGGCCGTCGCCGCCCTGCAGCACGCGCGGCGCGTCGGCCAGCCTGCCTTCCTCGATCAGCAGCGGCTGCGTCAGGAAGGGCTCGATGACACTGGCCGGAATGGCCGGAATGGCATCGGCCGCCATGTTTTCCATGCGGATCTGCGGCGACATGCGCACCGTGGGCAGGCCGCCCTCGCTTCCGACCGGGCGGGCTAGGCGCAGCTGGCCGCTGGCGCGGTCGAAATACACCGTCTGGCCGGGGTAGATCCAGTGCGGATTGCTGATCTGCTCGCGGTTGATGCCCCACACCTGCGGCCAGCACCAGGGATGCTGCAGGAAACGCCCGGAAATGCTCCACAAGGTGTCGCCGCGCACCACCTGATGCTGGTCTGGCGCGTTGTCCAGGAACTGGCATTTGGCTGCGGTGGACGGTGGTTCGGTGGAGGTGGCAGCGGATGCCGCAGTGCAGGCAAGCGCGAACAGCAGGCCGGCTGTGCTAAACTTTTTCATGGTTTTTCCGGTAGTGACGGCGAAGCGAAGGAACGACTACAGGCTGGGCACAGCGTGATGCTTGTCAGGCAATCGTTGAAAAATGTTGCCGTAGTGAATCAAATTCTGCCTTCAATTACTTGAACTGGCAAGAAGAACCACCATCTATTCCTCTCCCATTGTTGCGCAAAAGTCGTATGTCCCAACTGAATATTCTCCGTTATCCCGACCCGCGTCTACACAAGGTCGCACAACCGGTCAAGGTGTTCGATGACAGGTTAAAAAAGCTTGTCGCCGATATGGCCGAGACCATGTATGAAGCGCCGGGCGTGGGCCTGGCGGCGACCCAGGTCGACGTGCACGAGCAGCTGATCGTGATCGACACATCCGAAACCCATGACGATCTGAAGGTGTTCATCAATCCCGAGATCACCTGGGCCAGTCCGGAAAAGCAGATCTACGACGAAGGCTGCCTGTCGGTGCCCGGCGTGTATGACGGCGTGGAGCGCCCGGCGCGGGTGAAGGTGCGTGCGCTCGATCTCGATGGCAAGCCGTTCGAGGTCGAGGCTGATGGCCTGCTTGCCGTTTGCATACAGCACGAGATGGACCATTTGCAGGGCAAGGTATTTGTCGAATACCTGTCGCCGCTGAAGCGCAACCGGATCAAGACCCGCATGATCAAGGAAGAGCGCGAACTGAAGCGGGAACAGCAGAAGGTCGTGGGCGCGAGATAAGCGTCGGGGCGCTACAATCGCGCCCATGAAAATCATCTATGCCGGCACGCCCGAATTCGCGGCGTCTGCCCTGAAATCCCTGCATGAGGCAGGCTTCGAAATCCCCCTGGTACTGACCCAGCCCGACCGCCCGGCCGGACGCGGCATGCAACTGCAGGCATCGGCCGTGAAGCAGTATGCGGAGCAGCATGGCATCCCGGTGGCACAGCCGGTGTCGCTGCGCCTTGACGGCAAATATCCCGATGAAGCGCGCCAGGCCCATGCGCTGCTGCAGGGCACGCCGCATGATGCGATGGTGGTGGCCGCCTATGGCCTGATCCTGCCGGCGTCGGTCCTGGCCATTCCGCCGCGTGGCTGCATCAACATCCATGCATCGCTGCTGCCGCGCTGGCGCGGCGCCGCACCCATCCATCGCGCCATCGAGGCGGGCGACATTGAGACCGGCGTGACCATCATGCAGATGGACGAAGGCCTGGACACCGGGCCGATGCTGCTGCGGCAGGCCTTGCCGATCGCGCCGGACGACAGCACTGCCAGCCTGCATGACAAGCTGGCCGCACTGGGCGCAATCATGATCGTCGATGCCTTGCGCCGGCTGGAGGCGGGCGCGCTGGCCGCCCAGCCGCAGCCGGAGGAAGGCGTGACCTATGCCGCCAAGATCGCCAAGGAAGAGGCCGCGCTCGATTTCACGCAGCCGGCCGCCGTGCTGGCCAGGAAGATCCGCGCATTCAATCCCTTTCCCGGCGCAAGCGGGCAGTTCAACGGCGTGCCGGTGAAGATCTGGCAGGCCGACGCCGTCGATGCCGGCGGCGGCAAAGCGCCGGGCACCATCCTCGCAGCCGATGCGGCGCAAGGCGTTATGGTGGCATGCGGAGAAGGCGCGCTGCGCCTGAAGCAGTTGCAGAAACCGGGCGGCAAACGGCTGGCCGCAGCCGATTTCCTGAAGGGCTTTTCGATGGAAGGCGGCCGTTTCGACACGGGCGCCAAAGCGGCTTCCTGAAGCTGTGGCTGCTAGCTCAAGGCAGGCGGCAGCGGCAGCGGACTGGCCGGCTTGATCTCTTCCAGGCAGATCATGGAGCGCATGCGGGCTACGCCTGGCACCTGCATCAGCCTGTCGGTCAGGAAGGCGGAGAACGAGCGCAGGTCGGTGGAGACCACCTTGAGCAGATAATCGAAGTCGCCCGAAATCGTGTAGCACTCCAGGATTTCCGGGAAATCGCGTATCACCTTTTCCAGGTCGCGCACATTCTTGAACTGTTCGCGATCGATCGTCAGGCTGACGAAGGCCACCACATCCAGGCCCAGGCTGGAAGGAACTACCTGCGCGGTGTAGCCCCGGATGATGCCGTCCATTTCCAGCCGGCGCACCCGGCGGTAGCACTGGGGCGCTGAAAGGCTGGCCTGCTCCGACAATTCGACATTGGAAGCGCGCCCGTTTTTCTGCAAGGTCGTCAGGAGTATGCGGTCGTATCGGTCGAGCTTTTCCATGTTTTCTCTCCGGAGGATTGATACACAAACGATCCTTTCATAACCCATCTGTTCCATGCCTGATAAAGCACAAATCTTTTCCGCATTCGGGGCTAACATGTGTAGGCAAACGCTTGGTTGATCCTGAGGGGGAAACGTTCATGGAAAACCTGATTGCTCTTGAAAAAAGGTACTGCGCGGAAAACTATGCGCCCCTGCCGGTCGTGCTGCACAGCGGCGCCGGCGTCTGGCTGACCGACATCCACGGCAAACGCTACCTGGACATGATGTCAGCCTATTCGGCCACCAGTTTCGGCCACAGCCATCCGCGGCTGGTGGCGGCGCTGACGGCGCAGGCGCAAACCCTGGCGGTCACGTCGCGCGCCTATTACACCGACCGGTTAGGGCCGTTCCTGCAGCGGTTGTGCGACATGACTGGCATGGCGCGCGCGCTGCCGATGAATACCGGCGCGGAAGCCGTGGAAACGGCGCTGAAGGCGGCGCGCAAATGGGCGTACCAGGTCAAGGGCGTGGCGCCGGAGCGGGCGCAGATCATCGTTTGCGCCGGTAATTTCGCCGGACGCACCACCACCATCGTCGGCTTTTCTTCCGAAGCGCAATACCGGCAGGGCTTCGGGCCGTTTGCGCCGGGCTTCGTGTCGGTGCCGTTCGGCGACGCCGCCGCGCTGGAAGCGGCGATCACGCCGGACACCGCCGCTTTCCTGGTCGAGCCGGTGCAGGGCGAAGCCGGCATCATCGTGCCGCCCGACGGCTACCTGGCGCAGTGCCGCGAGATCTGCAGTCGCCACAATGTGCTGCTGATCTGCGATGAGGTGCAGACCGGCCTGTGCCGCACCGGACGGCTGCTGGCTTGCCAGCACGAAAACGTGCAACCCGACGGCCTGATTCTCGGCAAGGCGCTCGGCGGCGGCCTGCTGCCGGTGTCGGCCTTCCTGGCGCGCCCGGATGTGATGGGCGTGTTCCATCCCGGCGACCATGGCAGCACCTTCGGCGGCAATCCGCTGGCCTGCGCGGTTGGCCATGCGGCGCTGGACCTGCTTGAAGAGGAAAACCTGGCGGCGCGCGCCGAGCGCATGGGCGCGCTGCTGCTGGGCCGGTTGCGCATGCTGCGCTATCCGGCCATCCGGGAAGTGCGCGGCAAGGGATTGCTGATCGGCATGGAACTTGATTCAACGCACATATCCGCCCGGGAGTTTTGCGAACGCCTGATGTATTTCGGCGTTCTAAGCAAGGACACCCACGGTACCGTGGTCAGACTGGCGCCACCGCTGGTGATCAGCGAACAGGAAATCGATATCGCCGTGGCGGCGGTGGCGGCGGTGCTGGACGAATTCGACATGGCAGCCTGACTGGCGGCTGGCCACAGCCGACAAACCATCATCAGCAGAGAGGGCTGGCAATGACATCGCGTTTCCTGATGTGCGCGCCGCAGCACTTCGAAGTGGCTTATGTGATCAATCCGTGGATGGAAGGCAACATCGCGCGCGGCAGCAATCCAGTGGCGATGCAGCAATGGAGCGCGCTGCTGGCATTGCTGCGACGCCATGCGCAGGTCGACTGCATCAGCGCCCGGGAAGGCGTGCCGGACCTGGTATTTACCGCCAATGCCGGGCTGGTGCTGGAAAACAGGGTGTTGCTGTCGAATTTCCGGCATGCCGAGCGGCGGCCGGAGGAGGCCTATTTCGCGCAATGGTTCGCCGAGCATGGTTTCGAGGTGCTGACGCTGCCGCCGGATGTCTACTTCGAAGGCGCCGGCGACGCGCTGTTCGACCGCCGCCTGCCCCTGCTGTGGATGGGGCATGGCCACCGCTCCGATTCGGCGGCCGCTGCGATGATCGCCAGCCGGTTCGATGTCGAAGTGGAGCCGCTGCGGCTGGTCAATCCGCACTTCTATCATCTCGACACCTGCCTGTGCCCGCTGGAAGGCGGCGCGCTGCTGTACTATCCGGCCGCCTTCGACGCGGCGTCTCAGGAACGCATCGCCACGCTGGTGCCGCCCGAGCTGCGCATTGCCGTCGGCGCTGCCGATGCGGACGCATTTGCCTGCAATGCGGTGAACTGCGGCCGCCATGTGATCCTGAACCAGGCCTCCGACAGCCTCTGCGCGGCGCTGGCCGCGCACGGCTACACGGTGCACCAGACCCGGCTGTCGGAATTCATGAAAGCCGGCGGATCGGCAAAGTGCCTGACCCTGAAGCTGACCGAGGCGCGCGCGCCGGCGCTGGCCTTGCCGTGACGCGCGGCTGCACTGGTGCGCCCGGTCCGCTCGGCGCAAACCGAATTCACGTATAATTTTTCCCGCGCCGATTTGATTGCAAAGTCAAACCCAGCTTGCGGGCGCGGAACAGTCCTTCCCAGGCAGTCTTCCAACAAATGCAGCTAAAGCGGACCTGAACAAACCCGGCCCCGCTTTACCGGCCGGGTTTTTCATTTTTGTTCTCTTGGACCAGACCACATGAAACGCGATTCCATTTCTTCCACCGAGGCGCTGCTGCGCGATCTGCTGTCCCAGCGCATCCTGATCCTGGACGGCGCCATGGGCACCATGATCCAGCAATACCATCTGACCGAGGAGGATTACCGCGGCACGCGGTTTGCCGACTTCCAGGTGCCGGGCAAGGAAATGTTCGTCAAGGGCAACAATGAACTGCTGACCCTGACCCAGCCGCAGATCATCAGCGAGATCCACGAGAAATACCTGGCCGCCGGCGCCGACCTAATCGAGACCAACACCTTCGGCGCCACCACGGTGGCGCAGGAAGATTACAAAATGGCCGATCTGGCCTACGAAATGAACGTGACCGCGGCGCGCCTGGCGCGCGCGGCGTGCGACAAGTATTCCACGCCCGACAAGCCGCGCTTCGTCGCCGGCGCGCTCGGACCGACGCCCAAGACCGCGTCGATCTCGCCCGACGTGAACGACCCGGCCGCGCGCAACATCACCTTCGACGAACTGGTGGCGGCCTATCTCGAGCAGACCCGCGGCCTGGTGGAAGGCGGCGCCGACGTGCTGCTGGTCGAAACCATTTTCGACACGCTCAACTGCAAGGCCGCGCTGTTTGCGATCGACCAGTTCTTCGAGGAGTCCGGCCAGCGCCTGCCTATCATGATTTCCGGCACCGTGACCGACGCCTCGGGACGCATCCTGTCCGGCCAGACCGTGCCGGCGTTCTGGAATTCGGTGCGCCATGCAAGGCCGCTGACCGTGGGCCTGAACTGCGCGCTCGGCGCGGCGCTGATGCGGCCCTATGCAGAAGAGCTGTCCAAGATTGCCGACACCTTTGTCTGCATCTACCCCAATGCAGGCCTGCCCAACCCGATGTCCGATACCGGCTTCGACGAGACGCCGGACGTGACTTCGTCGCTGCTGAAGGACTTCGCCGAAAGCGGGTTCGTCAATATCGCCGGCGGCTGCTGCGGCACCACGCCCGACCATATCCGCGCCATTGCCGACACGGTGAAGACGATCGCCCCGCGCAAGCTGCCGGAAGTGCCGCCCGCGATGCGGCTGTCCGGCCTGGAGCCGTTCACCATCAATGAAGACTCGCTGTTCGTCAACGTTGGCGAGCGCACCAACGTGACTGGCTCCAAGGCCTTTGCCCGCCTGATTCTGAACGAGCAGTACGACGAGGCGCTGGCGGTGGCACGCCAGCAGGTGGAAAACGGCGCGCAGATCATCGACATCAACATGGACGAGGCGATGCTGGATTCGCAGGCGGCCATGACGCGCTTCCTGAACCTGATCGCGTCCGAGCCCGACATCGCCCGCGTGCCCATCATGATCGACTCGTCGAAGTGGTCCGTGATCGAGGCCGGCCTGAAATGCGTGCAGGGCAAGGCGGTGGTGAATTCGATCTCGATGAAGGAAGGCGAAGAGGAGTTCCTGCGCCAGGCCAAGCTGTGCCGTCGCTATGGCGCGGCCGTGATCGTGATGGCCTTCGATGAAACCGGCCAGGCCGACACCTTCGAGCGCAAGATCGAGATCTGCAAGCGCGCCTATGACCTGCTGATCGAGAAGGTCGCCTTCCCGCCGGAAGACATCATCTTCGATCCCAACATCTTCGCCATTGCCACCGGCATCGAGGAACACAACAACTACGCGGTCGACTTCATCAACGCGACCCGCTGGATACGCGAGAACCTGCCGCATGCCAAGATCAGCGGCGGCGTGTCCAATGTGAGCTTCAGCTTCCGCGGCAACGACCCGGCACGCGAAGCCATCCATACGGTATTCCTGTATCACGCGATCCAGGCTGGCCTCACCATGGGCATCGTCAATGCCGGCATGGTGGGCGTCTACAGCGAGCTCGCTCCCGAACTGCGCGAGCGGGTGGAAGACGTGGTGCTGAACCGCCGGCCGGATGCGACCGAGCGCATGATCGAATTCGCCGGCACCCTGAAGGCGGGCGGCAAGAAGGAAGAGCAAAGCCTGGAAT
>Ga0308160_10006476_pt1 | contig 11906 bp, 9 predicted proteins | sample PhyFR1_FD_201036 | JGI IMG/M metagenome (GOLD analysis project Ga0308160, IMG submission 201036) | Phyllosphere microbial communities from UC Gill Tract Community Farm, Albany, California, United States - DLSLF.R1 | ecosystem: Host-associated > Plants > Phyllosphere > Unclassified | place: USA... | reverse complement strand
TGCACTGAAATTTCTTTTTTTCATTGAAGCACCTGTAATGTCCTGAGGTGAGCATATCACCTCTGTTCAGGTGGCCAAATTCAGTGTGCCACTACAGACATCATTACCTTCAGGCTGTGGACGACGTTGGCCATTTGAGCATATTTGTGCGCTGTTACGTCAGTTGATTAAGCATTCGCCGGGGAATTTTGGTTATCAGCGTTCTCGCTGGAGTACTGAACTGTTAACAATAAAAATCAACGAGATAATTGGGTGCCGTTTGCATCTTTCAACCGTTGGTCGCTGGCTTCCCTCGGCTGGAATTGTCTGGCGAAGAGTGGCACCCACGCTGCGCATGCGCGACCCACACAAAGAAGAGAAAATGGTCGCTATCGCAGAAGCACTAAACGCGTGTAGCGTCGAACACCCTGTGTTTTGCCAGGATGAGATCGATATTCATCTTAATCCCCAAAATAGGTGCAGATGGGCAACTGTGTGGTGACGATAAACCTATTGTCACGCCGGGGCAACACGAAAAATATGACCTGGCCGATGCATTGCACAGTGGTACGGGAAAAGTCAGTTACGTCGGCGGCGGCAGTAAAACTCGGGGTTGTTTATCAGACGGTTAAAACATCTGAAAAGCACGTACCGGCGGGCAAAAACGATCACACTGATCGTTGATAATCATATCATCGATAAAAGTCGTGAAACGCTTCGGTGGCTGAAGAAGCACCCCAAATTTATTGTTATTTATCAATCAGTCTACTCGCCCCTGGTGAACGGTTGTGGCAGGCATTACATGACACGATAACCAAAAATCATCGCAGCCGTTCGATGTGGCAATGACTGAATAGAGTAGGCCACTTTATGAAAACGGTAAGCCCATTCCCGGGCAGGAAGCACGGTCAGGCAAACGTGTAGCGGTATTAGGATCAGCTATTTAGGCTATTTTATTTGCCATTTTGGATCTGGGCAGTGCTCACCATCCTGATGTAATCCCTGTATGCGCTGCTATGTTGTGCGCTGTCGGTGTCCAAACTGGCTGCAATATATACCCTGTCCCCACGCATATTCAGTGTGAAATGAACTGAGAAACTGGCTCATGGTAAGCAGCCGCTTTATTATCGAGTTTGGTGACCGCCTGGACGGTCACTTCTGAAAAAAGGGTTTACACAGAATTATGCACAGGATCTTTTGATATATATTATTGTAATAACATATAATTTCTAATACCCCCGAATAAACAAAAGTGCTAGCCCCGCTATTACGGGTGATTATATGTATCTGGCGTCTGGTATATTACTTCCCACCCCAAAATAAAGAGCCACACTAGAAGCCAATCCGGGGGGATGACTGACGATTAAGAATATCTGTTATAATCACACGCCGCGAATTAGCGTAATTATCTGCGCCGCTAGCCCTCCATCGGCGCATAGAATAATCGTCTTATTGCACGAATAGGCTCTCTAGCCTTGTTGGTAAACTGAACATTCCCCCCTAAGCTTGACTCTCACGTCCATCAATCCTCAGCGGAGAAAATATATCATCAATACAATGGCATGTGCCACGATCGGACGGTGCAATAGATCCCGACAGAATGGCTTTTAAATTCTATCACTTAAGCTGTGCAAACTGATCATACTCTTCAGGAGAAATAACTACGGTTATAGGCTTGCTAATTTTAACTGGTTTACGCTGAACTTTCACAGGGATAATGTTCATAAATTACCTACTGTCTATTGTGCGGTTATCGGCGATTTTCGCCATCGCACTTTTAACACTCATTACCGTAATATTTTGAATATTTAGACTACAATTAAATTCCTGAGATAATTTTTATCACAGGAAATTGACATTATTAAAATAATGTCACGGGAGTATCTAAGAATAAATAAAGTCAGTTGCTTGCATGTACACTTCTCGTTGGCACATCTTTGTCAGCTTCAATTGCCTATGCTACAGATCCTCTTTGTGATCAGGGGGAAATTTAGGTGAGATGGGTGAGGTTACGGAATGTACTAATTCGCCTGAAGCTGAAAATCAATCTGAATCTGTGTCACTTAATAAATTCACTTTTAGGGGGCTAACTTATTCCCTAAACTGTCCAACTTTATGGGGTTAGTTCATTCAGGCCGGTGAGGATGTCAATCTTTCGCACAAATACTGTGCTGCGATCGCACTTAGCGTTAAAAATCAGTGACAAATCAACCGCAATCTCTCACTATGGCGTTTCCATAAAAATGATTACGCGGGTGACAATCTATGTTGAAAGTCAATGAGTATTTTGCCGGAAAAGTGAAGTCCATCGGTTTTGACAGTAGCAGCATCGGTCTTACCAGCGTGGGGGTCATGGAAGAGGGCGAATATACTTTTAGCTCCGCCCAGCCGGAAGAAATGACGGTGATCACCGGGGCGCTGAAAGTACTGTTGCCGGGGGCACCGGATTGGCAAGTGTTTATGCCAGGTGAGAAGTTCTTCGTGCCGGGTCATAGTGAGTTCAACCTGCAAGTGGCTGATGTTACCGCCTATCTATGCCGTTATCTAAGCAAATAATTTACCGCCTGCCACCTCAATGAAAGGTTATTTTGCACAGGCTCTGTATGCAGAGCCTTATCCTGGTAGGGGGGGTTAACGCTGGGCTTCGCCGCCAAGCGCTTCGAGGGTACTTTTGATCAACGCTGCGAGTTCGCTGGTCATCAGGATAAAGTCAGCGTCAAAGCGTTGGGCGATGTCGTCACCATCGATATCGTCATTCTGCTCACGCAGGGTATCAGCGAATTTCAGGCGCTTTAGCGAGCCGTCGTCCGATAACACCAGTTGAATGCGTTCCTGCCAGTCTAACGCCAGTTTGGTCACCCGTTTGCCGGCTTCGATGTGTACCGCGATCTCATCGCTGATCAGGTTCTGTTTCTTGCAGCGGATCACGCCGCCCTCTTCCAACGTCGCTTTCAGTTCTGCTTCGTCCTGAATGACGAAACCGGCAGGCAGCTCGCCTGAGCGCACCCATTCGGTCAGCGTCAGTTCGATCGGGTTTTCCAAGGTCAATGGCACCACCGGTAGCGATCCAAGGCTCTTGCGCAGCAGAGCCAAAATATCTTCGGCGCGTTTGGCGCTGGCGGCGTCGACCATGATCAGATCGTTGACGGTATCGATCCACATAAAGGTTTGGTTGAAACGGCTGAAGGCGCGTGGCAGCAGGCTGTGCAGCACTTCGTCCTTCAACGCGTCCTTTTCGGTTTTCTTCAGCTTGCGCTGTTGTTCGCCTTCTAGGCGTTCGATTTTGGCCTGGAGCGCCTGCTTGATCACCGGCGATGGCAGGATTTTCTCTTCCTTGCGCGCGCAGATGACAATCTGGCCGTTGAGCGCATGGGTCAACGCATCGCGGTGTAAGCCCGTCGGGGAAACCCAGCCGGTTTTCGCCATGTCCTGACTACCGCATGGGGTGAAGGCAAACGCGCTGAGCTGCTTTTCCATTTCATCCGCATTTAGCGCCACTTCACGGCTTAAACGGTAAACCATCAAATTTTTAAACCACAGCATAATATTATCCCAGGCTGAGCGTGCGTTTGGCACGCTGATTCGTCAAAATCAGGGCGGCAATGATACCCAATTGACGATGAAAAATCGCCTTATTACCGTGCCGACGCATGTTAATGCGCCCGTTGAGGGGGATCCATGCCGCAGACCACCTAACGCTAAAAGCCTATCCCATAGGCTATTTTATTTGCCATTTTGGCTCTGGGCAGCGCTCACCCTCCTCACGGACTCCCTGTACGCTGTGGTCGTTGCGTGCTGTCGGTATGCAAACTGGCGGCAACATTGTACGCCTACTGGAATAGGCGTTAATTCTTGCTGCGCACCTGCTCAATATGAATGGTCAGGAACATTATCTCTTCGGTGGTCAATTGATGCTGATAATTTTTCTCGATGTGCTGGTTAATTTTGCCCGCGCAGATGAATGACGCGGGGTATTGCTCTTTTACCGCCTGATAAAGTGAATCGTCGTTGCTGTCGATGTCGTTTTTCCCCAGCAGGCGTTGGGCGAAGAACTTCAAATGGGTGACAAACCGATGATAACTTAGCGCTTCTTCATTGTAATCCAAACAGAAATGGTATTTGACGATATTGAGTATTTCTTGCATCACGCGGGTGATGTGCAGAGTGTTGTGCATTTCGTCATTGAGTTGGGCGTTGACAAAATGCAGAGCGATAAAGCCAGCCTCGTCCTCCGGCAGGGTGGCTTCCAGCCGTTGGGCTATCAGCGTCAGGGCTTGTAGCCCAACGGCGAACTCGGCCGGATAGAGTTTTTTAATCTCCCACAGCAGCGCGTTCTTGATATCCAAACCCTGTGCATGGCGTTGCAATGCAAAATGGATATGGTCAGTCAATGTGATGTAGATGATGTTGTGCAGTTCCCCCGGCAGGTGCTGACGAGCGAGGGTGATGATCTGGTCGGCTGTGGTGACGCAAGCCAACGGAATTTCTGCCAGCAGTGCTTTATAACGCTCGGATAACTCGCTGTTGTTAAGGGTAAACACCTTTTCGATCAGGCTTTCGTCCAGCCTATCGCCAGCTTTTTTTTTAAAGCCGATGCCACAGCCCATCACTACCTTCTCTTTCTGATGCTCGTCCAGCGTAATCACGACGTTATTATTGAGTATTTTAGCGATTTTCATGGTTATTCCCGGATGTTTCAGCGTGCTGAAAACAAAAAAATCAGCGCCCAGACGTGGATCTGAGCCTCAGATTTTGCCTGTAGCGAATAGCCACTATTCTTAGTGGATTGCACGTTGCGGCTAGGTGGCAAGCCCGATGAGACACCCGCTGCTTAGTTAGACAGTCGCTAGGGAAACGCTAGGCCAAAACACAGCAAGGTGAAAGATGAAAGGCGTACAGTACAATCCTGTTTATTGAGACATGATAACCCTTGCAGATGGCGGCTCAATGCCTTTCACAGCAGACTGCTACCATGGTCACATTTCTCCCCCGCTGCCAGATGGCCGGGCCGAATTATTCCAGGCGAAACTGTGGCTCCAGCCGACTGATGCCCAGACCGTTGTTTTTTTTCACCTTGATCTGTACCGGGATGCGCTCTTGCATCGCCGCAATGTGGCTGATCACGCCGATGGTTTTTCCGCAAGCATTCAGGCTGTCCAGCGCATCCAACGCGGTGTCGAGGGTTTCGGTATCCAGCGTGCCAAAACCCTCATCCAGGAACAGCGAGTCGATGCTGGTTTTGTGGCTCACCAGATCGGAAAGTGCCAGCGCCAGCGCCAGACTCACCAGGAAGCTCTCGCCACCGGACAGGGTACGGGTGTCGCGCAGCGCATCCGCCTGCCAGGTGTCTACCACTTGTAGCTCCAACACTTCACTGGCTTTTCGTTGTAGCAGATAGCGCCCGTGCAGCCGGCCAAGCTGGTTATTGGCCAGGTAAACCAGATGATCGAGTGTCAACCCTTGGGCGAAGCGACGAAATTTGTCGCCACTTTGCGAGCCGATCAACTGATTAAGCTGGCTCCAGTCATGGTACTGCTGCTGGCTTTGGTTGATTTGCTCAAACAACGATTGCTGATTGAGGTGCCGAGCGGCGTCGCTTTCCAGTTGGTTACGCACTTCCCCCTGCTGCTGTTGCAGCGCCTTCAACTGTTGCGCTAACTCGGCCAGAGACTGGCTGAGCGCCTCGGCGTCGCTGCGGACTTCATCCACTCCCTCAGGGCGGGTTTGTCGATACAGCTCCAGCGTTTGCGTGGCTTGCGCCAGCAGGGCGCTGGCTTCGACCCGCCGCTGCTGTAACCGCTCTTTACGCTGTTGTAACTGTTGACGCTGCGCATCATCCAGCAGGGCGCTGCTGAAGGCAAACTCGTCGGCGAATTCGCTGCTAGCCAGCGCTTGCTGCCAGGTCTGCTCCGCCTGCTGTAGCCGTTCGCTCTGCTGCTGTTGCTGTTGTTGCAGGGCGGCCAATTGACCGCTCAGGCGGTCAAGCTGCTCTTGCGCCTTTTGCCATTGCTCGGTGGCTTGCTGGTTGGCTTGCTCACGGTTTATCTGGTCAGCGCGCAGCCGCTCGCGCACTTGGGCCACCTGCTGTTCGCCGAATAACGCCAGCCGCTGGGCGCGTTGTTCACCCAGGATTTTCTCACCGTCCTGCCACTGTTGCTGTAGGCGCTGCTGTTGCTGCAGGCTTTCTGCATGGTTTTTTTTCGACAGCATATAACGTTCATCCAGCCGTGCCTGCTGCTGTTGCGCTTGCTGTTGTTCATTTTGCAGTGCGGCCAATCGATCTTTGGCCTGTTGCACTGTGCGTGCCGCTTGTTGGTGCTGTAGCAACCACTGTTGCCCCTGGCGCTCTTCTTCGTCGCAGGCGCTAAGCCAACTATTCAGCCGTTCGGCGTCTGACAGGGTAACATCGAGCGCCAGCAGTGCGCTGAGCTGTTGCCATTGCTGCTGTTGGTCGGCCAGTTGTTGTTCAGTCTGCGTTATCGCCTGCTGCTGGCGTTGTTGCTGTTCGCCCAGGCTGGCGACGCGTGTGTTCAGCTCGGTGCTGGCGGTGTAAAGCGCCTCGGATTTGGCGCGCATCTCCATCAGGCGGCGTTCAGTTTTGCAGGGCGTTACCCTTTGGTATTGGGCGATGGCCGGGTGGTCGGTAGAGCCACATAGCGGGCAGGGTGTACCGCTTTGTAGCCGTGCGCGTTCGGCCTCCAGGCTGACAATGCGCTTTTCCAACTCAACGATTGTCTCCACCTCCAGCAGCTGCGCTTGGTGTTGCTGGTACTGTTGGTGGGTGTTTTCCTGCTGCTGTTGCAGCTCGAACCACTGTGCCCGGCCGTTGGCATGCTCCTTGCGCTGCTGTTCCAGCCGATCGAGGGTCTGGCGGTACAACACAGACAGCGTAGACAGCTGTTGGCGCGCCGGGCGCAGATCCGCCAGCGTCGCCATGCGTTGGTACAAGGCAGCTTGTGGCGAGGCTATTTCCAGTGCCTGCTGTCGCTGTTGCTCAGTGGTCAGTTCTCCGGTAAGTGCATCCAACCGTTGCTGATACTGAGTGGTTTGCGCCGTCAGTTGCCTGCGTTCGGCATTGAGCTGCTCTAACGCCGTTTGCTGCTGTGCGCACTGCTGGCCGGCGGTTTCGCTGGCCTGACGCCGTTCAGCTTGGGTGGCTTGCAAGTGGGCGATGTGCTGGTCGAGCGGTGTGACCTGTTCATCAATCAGCGCGAGCTGTTGCTGCATATGGTCAGCCTGCGTTTGCTGCTCAAGGCGGGTTTTTTCCAGCGCCAGTTGCAGCGGCACCCTTTGCGCCCGCTGTTGCTCCTGTTGCTGTACTAACTGGTTTAGTTGCTGCTGCAAGGCTTGGTGCTCACTGCGGCAACGATCGCGCTCGTTGCGCCACGGGCGCAGCTTTTCTGCGGGTTCGCTGCGCGCCAATTGCTGCAACTGCGGCGCGGCGTCCGCCTGTTCCTGCTGTGCAGTGGAGAGTTGCCGCTGATAGGCTTGGTGTTGCCGTAGGGCTTGTTGCCACTGTTGCAGCCAACTCAGTGCTTGTTGTTGCTGCTGGGCCTGCTGATCAAGGGTGTTTTCCTGTGCGCTCAGCGCCGTCAATTGGTTTTCCAACAGCTGGCGCTGCTCATGACTCAACAGGTCGATACCCTTGGCGCACTGGTGCAATGCATCCAGATCGGCCTTGGCCTGCTTGTGTTGTTCGAACACCTGCTCCGAGAGGCGACCATAGATCTCGGTGCCAGTCAGTTCTTCCAGCAATGCGGCGCGATCATTGGCGCTGGCATTGAGGAAGGCGGCGAACTGCCCTTGAGACAGCATCATCGATTTGGTGAAACGGTCGAAATCCAACCCGGTGATGGCGGTAGTCAGTTCCAGCTTGTCGCGCACCTTGTCTGCCAGGATCTTGCCGCCCTCGCGCAGTGCTAGCTCGACCTTTGGGGGCTGCAAGTTGCCATCGGGGGCATTTTTTGCCCGCCGCTGGCTCCAAAAGGCACGGTAACCGATGCCTTTCACTGCAAATTCGACCTCTGCTAGCGATTCGGCGGTGTGGTGGGTCATGAGTTGGTTATGGCTTGGCGACACCACGAGGCGCGGCGTTTGATGATACAACGCCAGGCAGATGGCATCGAGCAGGGTGGTTTTACCTGCGCCGGTCGGCCCGGTGATAGCGAATAGCCCGTTGCTGGCGAAAGGCTCGGTGGTGAAATCAATCTTCCATTCGCCCTGTAATGAGTTGAGGTTTTTTAATCGTAGGCTAAGGATTTTCATGGGTTCGGCTCCTGGGGAAGGTGTTGTACCTCGGCGACCACCTGCTGGAACATTTGGCGCATCTGTTGCCGGCGCTCTTCGACCATCTCTGGGTGCTGCGTCAACAGCCGTTCGAAGACCTCGTTGACGCTCAGTTCGTTGAGCGTTTCTTTATCCTGCTGCTTGATCGTCTGTCGTCGCTGTTCTTTACTGCGCCGTAGCAATAGCACTTCCACTGGCAGCGTCTCTGCCATTTGCTGAATGCGGCGCTGGATGTCACTGAGGTAGTGCTGTGTGGTCACTTCGATATCCAGCCACACCGGTAAGTCACCCTGGTAATTGGCGAACTGCTGCAACTGTTGTTCTATCTGTCGCAAATCGCCCTTGATCAGTTGCATCGGCTGGAAGCAGGGGATTGCCAGCGGCGTAACCTGTTGCAGGCTACCCTCGGCGGTGAAGTCAACCATAAACACACTTTTGGCTTTGCTCAACTCATCGAAGCTGAGTGGGATCGGCGAGCCGCTATAGCGGATATGTGCCGATTTGGCCACGTTCTGCGCGCGGTGGATATGGCCCAGTGCGATGTAGTCGGCGGGGGGAAACGCCTGCGCTGGAAAGGCGTCCAGCGTACCGATATAGATATCGCGCACCGAGTCGGAGGTGGTGACACCGACGGTAGTTAGGTGGCCGGTGGCGACGATCGGTAACGGCAGGTTTAACTGGTCACGACGGGCGCAAGCTGCTCGATACAGCATCTGGTAGTGTTCGGCGATGGCCGCTTGTAGCGCCTGCTGTTTCTGTGTGCCGGATTCGTCCGCGCGACTGGTGAGTAGATCGCGTGGCCGCAGAAATGGAATGGCGCATAGCACCGCACCCGGCTGGCCATCGCGTTGCTTGAGCACCACAATTTGTCGTTCAATCTCGGTCTGCGCGTTGGCGATCACGGTAGTATTCAGGCAGGAAAGCAGTTCACGCGATTCATTGAGCATCGCCACGGAATCGTGGTTGCCGCCCAGCACCACCAACTGGCAGCCAGTGTGCTGCAGTTCCACCACAAAGCGGTTGTACAACTCGCGAGCGTAGCTGGGGGGAGAACCGGTGTCGAACAGATCCCCGGCGACGATCAGCGCATCCACCTGTTGCTGCTCGATTTGTACGATCAGCCAGCGCAGAAAAGCCTGATGCTCAGCAGCGCGGCTTTTGGTGTAAAAGTACTGACCAAGATGCCAGTCAGAAGTGTGGATCAGGCGCATGGTACTCCCAGGGCGATAAGGTGATGGCGGTGATTATAAAGGGCGCTGAGAGGGTTGTCGTGATGCATTTAGTTTCTTGGAACCTATCCCATTAGGTTATTTTATTTGCCATTTTGACCTTGGGCAGTGCTCATCCTCCTCACGGACTCCCTGTACACTGTGGTGGTTGCGCGCTGTCGGTGTCCAACAATGTACGCCTACTGGGATAGGCTCTTAGTTACTGGCTTATTTTCCTCAGTTCGGTAAATCATCTAACAGCAAATATGGCATTAATCGACACAGGTGAAAGAAGCTGGGTGGAAATAAATACATCCATACCGGATAGCCGACAATACTTCGCTGCATACAGAGGGAAAATAGCACCCACGATATGCTGAAGAGGATCAATGAATGTGGAGTTGCCCCTGCTAAAACGGACACAGTTAATTAACCGCTAATACGGCTTCACGGTATTCGCGTGGGGATCTCATTTTCAGCCCCTTATGCGGATGCCAGTTGTTATAATCTGCCATCCACTCAGCCAGCTTTTCCAGCATTGATGCCGCATCCGGCAGATCATTTATGTAGACATAATCCCGCTTGAATGTCTTCACGAACGATTCTGCCATGCCGCTACTTTCCGGGCTGCGCACCGGTGTTGTGCATACGATGAACCCCAGTGACCTGGCGAACGTACGCGTAGCATCAGCTATGTAGTAGCTGCCGTTATCCGTCAGCCATTCTATCGGATGGGGAACCTTCAGCGTGTTTCCGAACCGTTTTTCCAGATTTTCTGTCAGCAGATCCTGCACTATTTCGCTGCTGATACCCCCGGTGGTGGCACTCCAACTGATGGCTTCGCGATCGCAGCAGTCCAGACTGAACACCACCCGTACCACTTCACGGTTCCACCAGCGGATTTCAAAGCCGTCAGACCACCACCGGGTATCCGGTTTCAGCGTGATCACGTTGCCTGTATGGTTTCGGTGTTTTTTCTCATACCCCGACTTTGCCAGTCGCAGCTTATTGAGTTTCATGATCCGGTATAGCCGTTTGGGATTTACCCGGCGACGTGCCTCCTTCAACTCCCGGTTCAGATGCGCAGTTACCCTCCGATAGCCGTTGGTTGCACGCTGGCTGCATATCTGACGGATGAATGACAGCAACGCCTCCTCGGCTTCTTTACTGTAACGCACAGTGCGTGGCTGTCGCAGCCCACTCAGGCGTTCATAAAGGTTAGACCGTGACACCTTCAGTGCCTGCGTTATTCGGATGAGCGGATATCGTCCGGGGGCAGCAATGGCATACACGATATCAACTTTTTTGACTGCGCTATCTCCAGCGCATCGCGAAGGATTTCGGCTTCCATGGTTTTGCGGCCCAGCATCTGCTCACGCTGTTTTACCTTTTTCTCCAGGGCCTTAATTTCAGAGACACTGACAACTTCATCGCCAGCGGCGATCGCAGATTGACCACCATCATTACATAAGTCGAGGACAGTATTTTTCTATCAGCCCGATACCCGGCGTGACGAACCCGTGATTCAGGCGCTGACGGATGCGGCGGAACGCTATCCGCGATACGGCTTCAAGAAGCTTTTTCAGGTCATTCGCAGGCAGGGAAACGTCTGGAATCATAAGTGAGTACACCGAATTTATTGTCTGCTAAAACTGAATTTTCGTCGTAAGGGAAAGTAGCGTCTGCCGGTACGTAACCCGGCCCCACTGACCACACCGGAGGCACTTAATCAAAGCTGGTCGCTTGACTTTATGCATGATGCACTGGTCTGTGGCCGACGTTTCCGAACGTTCAACGTGGTAGATGACTTTAATCGTGAAGCACTGGCGATTGAAATTGACCTGAATATCCCAGCCCAACGGGTTGTCAGGGTGCTGGGCAGGATAGTGGCAAATCGTGGATATCCTTTGAAAATGCGGATGGATAACGGGCCAGAACGGGTATTGCTGGCTCTTACGCAATGGACCGAAGAGCACGGTGTGTTGCTGGAATTTATTAAACCGGGAAAACCCACGCAAAATGCCTTTATTGAATGTTTTAACCGGACATACCGAAATGAAATACTTGATTTTTATCTGTTCAGGACGCTGAATGAAGCACGAGAAATCACAGAACGCTGGCTAATGGAATATAACAGCGAACGACCTCATGAATCCCTGAATAACCTGACGTTGGAAGAGTACCGACTGATGGCCGAAAAACCGGAAGTCTCAAAAAGTATTTGGCACTAAAACGGGTGTGCTTACAATGTTACTCCCAGATTAATGCAGTCAGTAAAAGTATGGCACCGGCTACGTTAGGCAGGGGAGTCCATCACATCACTACAGCCATAGCCTTTCGGCTGAGATCCCAAGCGTTGCTGGCGAAGAGAAACCGCGACCATGGGAATGCCTTTTCCTGCGGTTTCCTATGCGGCTCCCATCAGAACATCGT
>Ga0308160_10006475_pt1 | contig 11907 bp, 17 predicted proteins | sample PhyFR1_FD_201036 | JGI IMG/M metagenome (GOLD analysis project Ga0308160, IMG submission 201036) | Phyllosphere microbial communities from UC Gill Tract Community Farm, Albany, California, United States - DLSLF.R1 | ecosystem: Host-associated > Plants > Phyllosphere > Unclassified | place: USA... | reverse complement strand
CATGGTGTTTGTGTGAGTGAGGGTGATGTGGAAGGGGATGGCGAGGATTATCGTAATTGTCATCAGGCGATGGAGCTGAGATTAGCTTACTCACTGTACATGATGAGATGGACTTACTTTGAACCTGTGTTTCACCGCTCCCATAATCAAGCTCATCATACTCCGGATCCGCTTGAGATTCCAAAGGCTCTCGGTATTGTTGATTACTTCGGACGTTCCTATACACGTAGGTTTTTGCCTCGACTGGGGGCGAGGGAGCTGCCAGTCAGCTTCATTGTCTTTGACCATCACTTTGTGCTTACACGGCTCCCTCTTTTGGTATCGTTGAGTACCCTCATCGTGGTGATCAGTGTACTGGCTCTGATCGATGTACTGAGTTGGAGCTCGCGGCTGTGCGCAAGGTGGTTGATCTGATCATTAGGTCAAGAGCTGGAGTCTCGAAGACTCACCGTCATCAGCATAAGCCTGGGTACCCATTCGACTGGCATGAAGGGGGTGTCGACTGCTTTTCCCCCAATCATTCTGCGTCTGCATCTGAGTAGTACCTCGACTCTCTTGGATAGGTCGTCGGTTGTGGGCGGTCCACTCAGTCTGCGTCTGCGTACCAGGCAATGTGTCTTTCAATCAGCTTGGACAATACGGGCAACTCACAGTTATCATCATCCTCGTAGAAGGGTTCTTCCCCACAAACAGAGTCGAAGGTAGTGACAGGCAAAGGAGAATAATTCCTCTCGGACATCTTGGGAGTCTGGGTTACAATCTGACTTCCGACGGTTCGAGCGGGATGTCGAACGTATTTCATGATATCGAGATCATCTTCATCATCACTATCGTCCTCATCGTCAATTCGACCTTCACCCATATGAACATCTTCTTGTCGGTGGACTGGTCGGGGTTCCGGCTGATCTCGTCGAATTTTGTATGCGTGAGCCTGCGACTGATCCACGCCACCGCTTTCGAGCATGATCACATCCTCATCGGAATCGGAACTAGAATCGGAATCGGATTTAGGTGATGGTCGTCGGTCATGTACTGGAGCATAAGTCGGGACAGTAGATTCGACCTTGAGAGCTCGGCTTGGTCTTCGAGCTGGCGGCTCCTTCCTTGGAACGTCGTCGAGCTGAGCCGAGACAGATTCGACATCGTCGAGTGATTCGATACCATCCATCGAGTCGTCTTCAGACTTGATACCGTTCATCTCGTCTTTTTGCGCATTGACCTCGGCGATATCATCAGGTACAGACTCTATACCATCCATTTCATCAGATGAAGATTCGCGCTTGATTGAGACTTCCTTTTTGGGAATCTTCATGGGGACAGGAGACCTCTTACCAAGTCTAGGTCGAGGTCGAGACTTGTTCCTTCTTGAGGCGAGGTCGATATCGCCGTCGTCGATAAATGCCTTACCCTCCTCGCTCATACTACCATCGCTTTCATCGCCAGATGACTCGATAGCTTCATCGTCGATGTATGATAGGAAGAGAGGTTCCTTCTTGACCTTCTGATCTCGGTTGGCGGTAAGTTTCGATTTGGGTCTTGGCTTGGGTTTGATGTCCCTCAATACTGAAGATGGTAGAGGGGGAGGTCGAAGAATGTCGAGAGGATCAACTGGAGGTGGGCGAGGCTTTGCGACTATCATCAGCGAGCACTTTGAGTAGTTACTCACCACTGGCGATTGTTTCCTGGTAATCGACTAACATGAGTTCATGGTCGAAGGGAAGTTGAGGACTTACGATCCATCTTGGACTTCTCGTCCTTACTCTTCATTATACCCGGGGAGGGGGATCTACCCGGTCCTTCGGGTTTCTTCTCATTACATGGAGACTTCACGGTCGACTCCTCTTTGAGCTCATCTTCTTCTTCATCCGAGCTTTCCTGCTCATCAGCGTTATCCACAGGGATCGCTCACCTCAATGTCCTCGAAGAAAGTCTCATTGTCCAGTTCAGGATCAAGGTCGATTTGAAAATCGCATCCAGCTACCTCGTCGACTGAACATCAGCGGTGACCTCACATGGTCACTTACCTCCTACAAAGACCGATATAGTCTGCTCTGCATCCTCTAGCTCGGTCTCGACCTGAAAGGTAGATAGGGCAGCTGTAAGCTTTTTGGCGCTGTCATTCAGCTCAGTTCCTTCTCAGTGAGACTTACGCCACACGTCTCGAGTCAATTAAGCAGCCATCGGATCGAAGGGTTAGGATCGAGAGGTTGTAGTAGATCTGCAGAGGTTTTCTCCCCTTCGGCGGTTTCTTGTTGGGTTTGGTAAAGTCGCCTCTAGCCTTGATGCTGATTTGGATCGTCACGCGAGGGCACTGGCCGGGTTGTTTATCGACGTTCTCGAGACTGAAGATCAGCTCAGTACTATGGATACACTTACGTTGCAGTCCCGGTGTATCTGGGTAAAGCCTCGATTCCTCGATGAACCTCCATTCCATATGGGTGGAGTCTCTTGTGCCAGAACTCGAGCTGTCCTGCATCGGTAGCGAGCAATTGGTCAAAGGCTGAAGTCAGCATGGTCATGATCGAGATGTACAAGACTCACTGTGTATGTCCATGGAGCTCAGTTTCGCAATCGCTTTGGGTCCAATGCTATCAAGCTGCCTGAAGACCGAGGCGGTATCCTCCCACGCCTTCCCAAAGACGGTATGAACTAGCTCACGGGCGCTTAGGACGGCTTTGCCATATTGCCTATCCTGCGTCTCCGCCTTGAGTTTCGCGATGCTAACGATAGCTGTTGTCAGCCATGATCAGTCGGGCAGCTTACCTTTCACAATCCTAGGAGCATCTTTGTAAATGGCCATAATGGTAGCCTTGATCGACGCGTTCTCACTTGATTTCTTATCTTCGACTTCGATGTTACCGAAGAGAGCCTGAAGGAAGAGGAAGATCTTGTCGCTGACTGTCAGCTATGACCGACTAAGAAAGATCAGCAGCTTACGCATAAGTCTCAGCCGGCTCGCTCATAGGGAAACGAATTTCGTCGTGATTACGCAGAGCATTGAGAACACCTTGCTCTCCTTGTCGGATTCGAATATCGGAGAATCTGATATCAGCCTTGCTTTGCAGAGAGGACTTACTCCGTGGCAGACGACAAGATCTCGAGTAGGGATCGGAGACTCGCTCGAGGCTTCATCTCGTAGATCTTGCAGTACTACAGGTAAGAGATGACCACCAGAGCAGCTTACTGTTTCGAAGGCTATTGTCAGCTGGGTTGCTTGGGTAAAACTTACAGATGACGTTCTCATTCATGATTTTCCCATATCTACTACATCAGCAAAGGGGTGATACAAGACATACTCTGTGAGCTGAAGAACGGGTATCTTGGGAGGTTTCACCTCATCAGGCTGGCTGTCATCGTTACCTTCCATATCGTCATCTTCGGTCTCGGCAGTCACTTCCTCGACCGCTTTTTGGTCTTTGAGCTTCTTAACAGCTTCTTGAGCGTAATGGTCCAGAGTATCCTTCCAGCTCTTCTTGCTCTCTCGCAAAAGGGCAGACGCATAGAAGCTGGGTTTCTGCTGTATTCGGATAAACAGGAAGGAGCTGATCATCAGCGTCGCACATGGCGTCCGCGCCCAGAAACTTACCTTCGGAGCCAATCCTGAGCGGATTTCAGGCTCTTGATGGTACCGAGACCGATCTCACTATTGATGTGTTCGGTCAAGTTGAGATGAAGGGAACTCTCGACAATCGTCTTGTGATTGAAGATGTTTTGGAACTGATGTCAGCTGGGCCTACACCTGGGACAAGTCGCTCACCTTCTGCGTCTGCGCTTTGTCGCACATGATCTAACAATTAGCTTGGCTCAGTCATGAAGGGGACCTTAACTTACGATGCAAGTTCCTGAGTCATCGAATTGAGGTCGACCAGCTCGACCCATCATTTGCTGGCATCAGCTACCCGTTTCAGTGTATTCAACATACCTGGATCTCAATATCGGAGTATTCCTTGAACCCAGTGACTGGACCGTGGTATGAACTAGTACCCTTGATGATGACAGTATGAGCGGGTAGATTCACTCCGACAGCAAGAGTCTGAGATCAGCATACGTACTTCATGGGTTATCTTACAGATGTTGAGACGATCAACTTCAATCCTCCATCAATGAACATCTGTTCGACCGATCGACGATCGTTGATATCCAGACCTGCATGATGGAATGCTACTCCACATTTGGCATACTCGCGGAGCTTGGCGTCGATCAGGTCTCGTTGTTTGGATCTAACATTCAGCGGTGATCTCATTCGCGTGACCCACTGGCCACTCACGGATCCGGCGTCCATGGGAGACGCGCATTGCCCTTGACGTCCATGTACTGATTGACTATCTCAGCTGCAGTCGACTGACATGCTGCAGGTGAGCTAAGCATTGAAGAGAACTAACCTCTTCGGGTTGCACAAAAGACCAGCACCGGTTTCTCTTCCGAGTGTTTAGTAAGGACTGGCCAGAGCTCCTTATCCAATCGAGCATTCAGGACCCATTCGTTGGGTACGTCGAACCCAATGACGCTCTTTTTTAGTTTGACGGGACGGAATTCCTCGCCGAACTAGAGTCAGTCGAGCTACCGACATGGTTGCGTACCTGGAACACTGTAGCTTTGGGCATATCTTTGACGTTCATGCTAACGGGCTCGACCTTTTTGTCGTCATCTGGTTCGTATATGATCTCGCCAGCGTTCTGGACTGCTTTCTTCTTTGGACCAAGCCATCTCGCAATGTCATCGATGTTGGGCACCTAAAGTCAGCTTACCAAAATCGGAAGACTTACGGTAGCACTGAGAGCAACAATCCGTATGCTAGGGTCGGCAGCTTTCATTCGCGATACTACTACCTCGAGGGTGGCTCCTCGGGTATCTCTGAGGAAGTGTACCTGGAGTAAGCAAATCATCTTTCAGCAAATGAGACATCATACCTCATCGATCATAATGAGGCCTAGACGAGCTTCACCAGAGGTGGTCTTACCACGCCTAGTAAGAGACTCCCATTTCTCGGGCTGCTGTTAGCGGAGTCAACAAGCAGATCACATACAGTAGTAATGACGAGTCGGCTCTTTTCGATCTTCTTGAGAACGGCTGATGCATTGACGGTATCACCCGTGACCTCGATCGCCATCGGGGCTAACAATCAGCGATTGAATTGGCACGAGGATAGCTCGAACTCACTATAGCTGGAACCAGAACCATCGCTATCGCTGAGGTCTTTGAATCGCTCGTTCCAATCTCGGCAACGCTCGCTGCATAGGGCCTACAGATCAGTACCGCTGGTGGATATGGACTTACCTTGGTTGGGGCGAGGTAGATCGCGTATGTGGTCCTGCTTTCATACTCTAAAAGCGAGGATTCGGCGTGTAGCATACGCAAGAATGCCAAGTCGAAGATTGTGGTCTTACCCGAACCAGTTGGAGCTGAAGTCAGCTTCGAGGTCATGTTGGCGATACAATATCTTACACGATACTACCAGATTCTCATCGCTTTCGTACGCCTTGAGGTCAGCTGGACTCCCCGATTACAGAGAGGGTCACATACCACAGGGAAGACCTGACTCTGCACCAAATTCAGATGGGTGAACTTCCAGAGAGTGAGGTACCTTCCGTCTAATTGTAAGCTTCTCAATCGATTAGACCCCATAGATGACTTACTTTCAATATCCTCGACAGCTATCTGGCCCTCCTTGATCTCGGCCGCCGGGCGACCTCTAATCGATACCTCCTCCTTCCTCTTCTTCTCCAAGGCTTTTTGTTCTTCGTTTCTCTGCTTGATCATTTCAGCCGTCACTGGCTGTTCTTCGTCCTTGATATCGGAAGAAGGAAGAGGTCCGACTACTATCAGCTAGATCTCAAGTTGAGACGTACAATTGGAACTGGTAATCTCGAGGACTTTAGGGTCGAGCTCGCTCATCCATTGAGAGTCCATGTCGTATTCCTCATCGGCTCCGTTGGGTGAGCTTTTGGTTGGAGGTTGAAGACCATCTGGTTTAGTAGCTTGATTATCCACCGCGTAGTTGTGGTCGGAGGGAGCAGGGGTAGGAAGCTCGGATTTGTAGACTTGAGGGGCTTGGGGGGCTTGATCTTGAGGTTTGACCCCGTAGGTGTCGTCGGATCCATATACAACTCTGTCAGGGAGCTGTCCTTGGTAGACTCTTGAGACTCGATCTTGATGGTTTATAGTAGGGTAAGAATGATTTGAGTTCCCGAATGGCTGGTGGGGTGCTTGAGCGTAAACTTGTTGACCTTGGTAAAGTGAGTTGCCATTAATAGCTGAGTATCCATTCCTTCCAGCGGGTGTGGGTGATGTTAGATTTCCTTCCATGTCAGCATTCATTCGCGGAGGAAAGGAAATGAAATACCAATAGGTGGATCACTAGACCACTGCCCATCGGTCCATTCATCCGGCTCATAGAGCATTTTCAGGAAGTCTTCTGGGCGACTCATGATGGTAGTAGTAAGTATCTTTTAGCAGCTATAGCGATACAGTATGTAGCAGGGGATGAAGTATAGTAAGAGAAGGAAGAGAAGATGGGAACCTATCTCTTTATAAAATGAGGAGTTTGAGCTTGGACATGAAATCAAGACAGTCGCGTCAACCTTTGACGGAAGTATTTCCACGTGCTACCATCTACAGCGTATCTTGCCCCATGCTCCCCCATTCCACAGTCAACTTATACCATATAGAGCCAAGGATGAACAACCAGATTGGCTCTCTATTCTCAAATCGTCTTTCGACAGCGTATAATCAGTTGAGGGGGGATCTGGGCGTACCGCAAACAGCTACCGATACTATCGACAAGCTCGTTGAGAAGATCCAGACTAGTGCCGCGGTGGAGGATAGGCGGACAGCGGTATTGGGCTTGAAGGGATTAAGCAGGGATTGGAAGGAGGTGAGCTTACATTTCAAGGTCACAAGTGGCAAGCTAATCATGCAGGATGTTGGAAAGAGAGGAATGTCAGCGCTGGTTGCTGTCCTCCAGCATGATGCGCCTTTCGACGTTGATATTGCAAAGGCAACCCTCGAGACTCTAATGCAGCTCTGCGAGGTTCCAGAGAAGGTGTGTAAAACTTTGGAATAAGCTGATGACAGCCTGCGAAAGACGACATTGGACTCTTCTTCACCGACCAGCTTCTGGAACAACCACAACCAATCCACTCTCTCCTCGCCCTCTTGTCAAACTCGCCATCCTTCTATCCTCGGTTCTACACTCTCCAATTCCTATCACAGCTCCTAACATCCCGCCCGACAATATGTCAATCATACATCATGTCGGCACCACCGCCCGGTATTGAAGGGATCCTAGCAGTCCTCGACCCACAAGCAGCGCAAGCTCCCGGTCAAGCTGAATCAAGAGGGATGGGAGGAGGAGCTACGGAAATGTTGAGAAATGAAGCTTTGTTACTGTGTCCAGCGCTGCTGGCTGGAAACGCGGATTTGCAGAAGATTGTTGCTTTCTCTGGAGCTTTCGAGAAGTTGTTCCAGATTGTCAACCAGGAAGGAGGTACGGATGGTGGAATTGTCGTACAAGATGCCTTGACGGCATTGGGCGGATTACTGCGTTTCAATGTCTCTAATCAGGTATGTCAATACTCGCTGGTCTTGGCTGATAGCAGAACTACTTCAGGGAACTATCACTTATCCCTTCCATCCCTCCCGTCTTGGGATTCCCCTCCAATCTCGGTTCCGACGCATTATCGCCAGACGACTTTGCTCTGCAATACTGGCCTGAACAAAAGATCTACAACGCTGGTCTAGTCCTTGGTCTAATCCGAATGCTGATAGGTGGACCTGGAGGTGGGAACCAATCCGCAATGGCTGCAAGTGGAGTCACGCGGTGCTTGATCGAGATCGCTCTAGCTTCGAACGCACCAAGTGGCTTGAAATCACAAGCCCTCAACACCCTTACTCCCATTCTATCATCCTCAGTGCCTAATCAGACTCTGCTATCTACAGCGAGTCTATCGCCCCTTATCGCAGTTCATGCAGACGAAGAACACCCAAATGGCGGATTCGTCCGTATACCCCCTCGACCCGCTATTGTCGCTCTCGTCTCGACTATCGTGGAAGGCGATTCAGTCTCCGGTGGTCGAGGACTCAGGGGCAGAGCAGCAGGAGTCAACATGTTTGAATCATTCGTCACCGGAAACGACGACGCCCGGATCGGTATCTTGTCTTCTCTCATTGCCCCACCGGCCGATGACCCAAATACCGAACCACCCCAATCAGCCGGTTCAATAATCCTTTCTGGTCTCCTCGACCTACCTCACCCAGGAGCCCATTTCGACCCCTACCGACCACTATTCGCCTCCCTCCTCCTCGCCCATTTAGTCCGTAATTCCGAACATGCCAAGAAACTGGCTCGTGAAACGATATTACCAATGGGTGATGGTGAGAGTGCGATTCAGGACGATGAGGATAAAGTCTCTCTTGTCCAGCTTGTTGTTGGAAATCTCATGATTGCGGCTAGGGAACATACGGAATGTGTCAACCGCTCGGCTAAGGAGGGGAGAATGGCTGGTTCAACGGAAGAAGATGATTGGACGAGGGTCATGGTTGGGTACCTTGTCTTATTGTGTACTTGGCTTTGGGATAGTCCAAAGACTGTCAAGGAGTTCTTGAGCGAGAGTGCTAATTTACAAGTCGTAAGCTGGCGGGTCTGGATTTACGACATGAGCTGAACAACAGCTTATCGAGCCCATCAGTCAAGCTACCGGTGTCGATCCCCTTGTTCAGGGGCTATCCGCATTCCTGCTTGGTGTATGTTACGAATTCAATCGCGAGCCAGGAGAGATCACCAGGTAAGCCAATCCCACCTTATGGCCGATTACAAAGCTGATAAGCAGAGCCACACTCCACCCAATCCTCCACTCTCGTATAGGTCCCGATCAGTTCGTCTCGCGCATGGCACGTCTGAGGGAGGACCCACGATTCAAAGCTGTTCAACCTGATGCCTTTGATGTGGAGGATGATGCCGAGCTAGACAAGGAGGAGCTAGACGAGGGTTTGGAATTATGGTTCGATTGGGCATTTGTTGATTTCTGGAAAAATCACTATTGTATGTCAACCAAATCAACGCGAGGATGATACTGATGATAGATACGATACAACGGTCTATTGCTGTTGATCCGGATGCTGTTCGGTCTTCCAACAATTCAGATGATGGCGAGACAGCTGCTATCATCATGCAGTTACGCCAAAAGTTGAAAGCCCAGACGGAGGAGGTCACCGCTTTGCAATCAAAGCTAGGCAGTGTTCACGCGGAGTATCAGAAAGAGGTGAGCTACAGTTTTCACTAGCAGGGCGAAGCTGACTTTGTTAGAAAGATACATTAGTCACTGAAGTTCACTCGCTCTCGGAGCAGCTGTCGACATTATCCACCTCCCAATCCACCTCTTCCACCGAAATGGAGAAACTCCACGCCCAATTGGAAGAGGAGAGGACGAAACTTAAATCATCCCAAGCAGATTCTGAAGCTCTAGCGGAAGTTCGAGCAGAGTTGACCAAACTCAAATCTCAACTGGAAGAACAGGAGACGTCGCACCGCGGCGAACTCGCTCGTTTGACATCCGAACACGAGGGTACGACCAAGACCCACGAAAATTCCCTATCGGACCTCAAGGCGACTCACGAGAAGGAATTGAAAGAAATCAAAGAGGGGCATGAGAGGGATAGGGCGATGCACGATAAGATGCTACAAGGTCTTAAAGCGAAACATGAAAAAGAATTAACAGCTGCCAAAGCCGGAACTACCGAAGCTCCTAGTGGCAAGAAGGGGAAGAAGGGAGGAGTAAATGCGGCTGCTGCAAATGAGAAGGTGGCGGCAAGTGATGACAAAGTGAAGGAGCTAGAAAAGGAATTAGAAGAAGAAAAAACAAAGAGGTTGGAGAATGAAAAGGAGCATGAGGATCTACTGGTCTTACTGGAGGAATTGAGTCAGAAGAGAAAGAAGGATAAAGCCAAGTTGAAGGAGAAGGGAGAGGAAGTTTCGGAGGATGAAGATGAGGATGAGGATGAAGAGGCCGAGGAGTAGCGATGATATGAGTACGGACTTTTAATTAGTGATCATGCTGGATGTGTCTAATGTAGCCTCTTGTGGATGAATGGTATTAGATACATCATAAGCCTGCTACTCTACTACGAATCACGAATCCCAATCTCGTTCATTCCCTCATTACCGAATCCTCGAATCTTATCTCAACCCATACTTGACTTAAGCGTAGACGGCCTATTTGGTTAGTGACGTGTCAAGACTAGGAAGTTCTGATTTACCTTGATCTTGTCACCGTAATGTGACTCGATCTTCTTCCTCTGCAATTCTGTATCATCAGTAAATGAACCAAAAGTCGAGTGAAGAACGTACTCTGCGCAGCGGTCAAGAACCCAGTCTCTGGTGTCCACTCGTCATCAGTCAATACGATACTCTCCAACATCTCCAATCCCTTCAATCCATTCTTCTTTCCAACCGAGTTCAATTCCTTCAAAGCAGCATCAACAACCTTGTCATCTTTACACAATGCCTCTAGATCATCCGAATTACCCAATCCATTCTTCTTGACGAATGCCGGGAAATTGACGGGGTGGGCAACACAAACCATCATAGGCTGGTTGTGATCCCCGTTGACGACGATAGCACCGTTGGCGAGTAGTGGACAAGACTTGTAGACCGATTCGAGATGTTCGACAGCGATATATTCTCCTCCTGCTAGTTTTACTAGATTCTTTAGTCGATCGATAATCACGAGTGTACCGTCCTTTTGCCATTGTCCGACATCTCCAGTCTTGAACCATCCATCTGGGGTGAAAGCTTTCTTGTCTTCTTCAGGGTTCTTGTAGTATCCCTTGAAGATAGCTGGTCCTCGTAGGTAGATTTCTCCCTGGGGTGGATCGTTGGTCGAGAAGTATCCAGCGTCTTTGGCATCGACAAGTTTGATCTCGGAAGCGGGGACTGGACCACCAACGGCTCCAAGCTGAAGCCATGAAGGGGTGAGGATACAAGCCATAGCGGTAGATTCGGTAAGACCGTAGCCTGACATCAGCTTAGCCTTCTAATTGAGATGCCGAGAAAGCTCACCTTGGATCATATCAACAACAGCGGTCTGCAAGAACCTCTGAGTAGATGGAGACACCCTTCCACCACCATTGAAAACGTATCGTAACCTTCCCCCGGTTTGCATCTTGACCTGCTTGAAGACGACCGTATCGGTCAATCCGGCAAGAAGGGGGATATGGTAGCTCTGAGCAGCCTGCTTGGCAGAGACGGCAAAGTGGAAAATCGATTTCTTGAGACCACCAGTCTGGTCGACCTTGGTCAAGATACCTTTTCGGATAAGCTCCCAGACGGCGGGGACACCAATCATGATACTCTGCCAGTCAGCTCATTCACACCGAGAAGTGGGGGTTAGCTTACGGGTTTGAATTCGGTCAAATCTCCTTTACATTCCCTGACACTCGCATCGGTGAGGGTCTTGACTCGACCGTAACCGATTGGCATTCCCGCAAAGATGAACGAGTTCTCGACGACGAATTCGAGGATATGTGCCAATGGTAGGAAGGCGAGGTAGGTATCGTCCTTGACGAAAATGTCGTATAGTAAGGTCCAGACGGATCCGACTACCTGTCAGCGTTGTCGAAGACTTTGACTCACTGGCTGCGACGACGTTTCCGTGAGAAAGCAATACACCTTTAGGGGTACCAGCTACACGTCAGTAAACATCCAAGCTTGGCGAGTCAGACACGTACTAGATCCAGAGGTGTACATGCAACAATAGATATCCTCCCTCTTTGCCTTGATAGCCTCAACAGGGGACTCCTTTCCAATCCTGTAAACCTCATCAAGGTGAATGACCTTGAGGTTCTCCCTCGAGTTCTCGATCTCCGCTTTGACCTTTTCATCGGCCTTTCCGTCGTAAACGATAAGTCGGA
>Ga0308160_10006474_pt1 | contig 11908 bp, 7 predicted proteins | sample PhyFR1_FD_201036 | JGI IMG/M metagenome (GOLD analysis project Ga0308160, IMG submission 201036) | Phyllosphere microbial communities from UC Gill Tract Community Farm, Albany, California, United States - DLSLF.R1 | ecosystem: Host-associated > Plants > Phyllosphere > Unclassified | place: USA... | reverse complement strand
TCAATCCTTCGGCAAAATTGAGCGCACGTAACATTCCAGCGGTGTTCGCGGTGGCATTCAGCGTGGTCTGGGCACTGATGGTCTGGTCGTTCAGGGAGTTCTGGATGATGGTCCCGCCCAGCAGCGAACTGTAGGCGTCGCCGCGCAGGGCGCTGGTCACACCGTTCTGGATCAGGCGCAGTTCGCCCAGCGCTTCGGTCGATACCAGACCGTTGCCGCCAGCCAGTTTACCGATGTCGCCCAGCTGCAGCTGGCTGCGCTCGACGACGTCGCCGTTGATGGTCACCAGGCGCTCGATGCCGAGCGTGACCAGCAGGCCGTCGGCCACCACGAAGCCGCCGCGCGCTTCTTCCAGCCGGCTGCTGTCGACCGCGTTGGCTTCGGTGAACAGCAGCAGCGGATCGGCGGCGGCCGTGCCGGATATCGCCAGCAGCAGGGAAACCAGGGGAAGCCGTGGAACAAAGGGCAGGCGCATGATGTTCTTCCTCAAAAATCGCCGGGGCCGAATTTCGGCAGGCTGTAGGTGGTGTCGATGGCCGGGGCGATGCCGTTGCCGAGCGGTGCGCGCGGCGCGACGCGCCAGTCGGCGGCCTGGTTGAACGACGGCTTGTTCGGACCCTGGTGGATCACGAACAGGATGCGGTTCGACCACATCTCCTCGAAGCGTTCGCGCGGGATGGTGCGCGTGCCGCGCGACGGGTCGCCGAGCAGGATGCGGCCGTCTTCGGCGCCTTTGACGACCACGAAATGGTGATAGCCCTTGTCGGAAATGAGCACGATGGCGGGCAGTTTGGCTTCGATGAGTTTATCGAGCGGCAGCTGGAAACCGTCGGCGGTGTAGCCGCGGCTTTTCAGGAAGCGCTGCATGTCGAGCAGCGAAAACCCTTCGCGCTTGATCTTTTGCTGGTCGCCGCTGAGAAACATGAATTTGAAGGCGTCCTGCTCGGTGGTCGGAACGCCGTAATGGTGGGTCAGCAGCGTGGCCAGCGCGGCCGAGCCGCAGCTGAAGTCGTACTGCTGGCGCAGGGTGGCCTGGAAGCGCATGTCCTTCATGCTCTTGACCGGCATGCCGACCCGCATGCCGCTTGGGAGCGCCATTTCGGCCGCACTTGCGGCCGCACCCGCGGCCATCGAACCCAGCATCAATGCAAGGGTGGCAAGGATGACGCGCGAATTCATTGGAACTGCAAATTGATGACGGTGGCGTTCTGGATCAGGACGTTGGCACCGCTGTTCTGGATCACGACGGGAATGCCCGACATGTTGGCAAAGGAGCCGGCATCGATGGTGTTCGATCCGGTGTTCACGTTGGTGGCGTTGTTGTTGGCGACATCGCCGGTCAGTTTGGTGTCGTTCCACACCGTGTCGGCCTTGCCGCGCTCGTGATCGAGGCGTTCGAGGTCGACGGTGGCAACGGTTTCGCCGCCGATGTTCGGAGTTGCGCGTACGTCGGCCGGGAGGGTGGCGAAAGATTGCGCGATCTGTTCCAGGGCCGGTAGCTGGCCCAGGTCTTGCGCGTCGAGCAGGGCCGGCGCGGTAGAAAATTCGGCAGCAAGCGCTGGGGCTGCGAGAGCGGTAGCAACGGCGAGAACGCAGGCCTGTCGCATGGTACCAACTGCAAAAATCGTTTTCATCGTTTCTCCTGATCCTGAAAAACTGCCGCGCCGGGGATGGACGCGGCAGTTTGTCGCTCGTTGGCAGGCCGGCGAACCGGCCTTTGCCGTTTCAGCTTATGGGCCGACGGCCAGGTTCGACTGGACGTTGACGCTTTGCTGGATCAGCGAGGAGAAGCCGTTGTTCTGGCTGATCACCATCACACCCGCAGCCGACTGGCCGACGTTCGACATGGCGTTCGACATGTCGAAGCTGCCCGCATTCACAGCCACGTTGCCGCCGTTGCCGGCGGTAGCCGCGCCGCCTGCGCCGCCGGTGCCGGTGCCGGCAGTGTTGCTGCCGCTGGCGCCGCCCATGCCGCCGGTGCCCGAGCCGCCGGTGCCGCCCGCGCCGCCGTCACCGGCAGTCGCTGCGCCCGAGGTCGACGAACCGCCGGTAGCCGAACCGGTGGTGGCCGAACCGCCAGCCGCGCCCGAACCCGAGGTGTTCGAGGCCAGGCCGGTGCTGCCGCCCGAGCCGCCTGCGCCGCCAGCCGCGCCGCTGCCTGCGGTCGAGGAGCCGCCCGAACCCGCGCCGCCGGCACCGCCGTCGCCGCTGGTGCCCGAACCTGCCGCGCCGCCGGTGCTCGACAGGGCTGCGCCCGCGCCGCCGGTGCCGCCGGTGGCTTCGCCGCCAGCCGCGCCCGCGCCGCTCGAGGTCGACGCCATGGCGCCTGCACCTGCGGTGCCGCCCGAACCGCCGGCCGCGCCCGCGCCGCCTGCGCCGCCGGTGCCGGTGCCGGCCGATGCCGTGTTGCTGGCGCCGGTGTTGGTGCCGCCGGTGCCGGTCGACGAACCGCCGTCAGCCGCGCCGCTGGCGCCGCCGGCATTGTCCGGGGTGCCCGAGCCGCTGCCGCTGGAAGCCATGTTGCCGCCGTTCGAAGCGCCGGCACCCGAGGTGTCGCCGTTGGCCGATGCGTCGCCGATCATGACCGAGCCGCCGGCCGCGCCGCTGCCGCCCATCGCGCCTTCGGCGCCGTTGCCGCCTGCGCCGCCGGTTGCCGCGCCGGCCGAACCGCCCGCGCCGCCCGCGCCTGCCACGACACGGCCAGCGTTGCCGCCGTTGCCGCCGTCGCCGGTGTTACCCGAGCCGCCCGCACCGCCGGTGCCGGCGCCGCTGGCGCCAGCCGCGCCGCCGTTGCCGCCTGCGACGTTACCGTTGTTGCCGCCTGCACCGCCCAGGCCGCCTGCGCCGCCTTCGGCACCCGAACCCGAGGTTGCGCTGCCGGTTGCGCCGCCTGCGCCGCCTGCGCCGCCGGTGGCGCCGCCTGCCATTGCATCGGCGTTGCCGCTGCTGCCGGTGACAGCGTTGCCGCCGGTCGAGCCCGAAGCAGCCTGGCCGCCCGAACCGGTGGCGCCGTTGCCGCCGTCGCCGCTGGCGTTGCCGCCCCAGCCGGCTGCGCCTGCACCGCCGGTGGCGCTGGCGCCGTTGGCGCTGCCGCTGTTGCCGGCGACGTTACCGATGTTCTGGATGTTGTTGCCCGAGACCGTGCCGCTCAGCGAGCTGGTAGCGGTGGCGCTCGAGGTGTTGAACGAATTCGCGACGCTCGACGAAGCCGAGCCGCCGTTGTTGGCCGCTGCGGCGCCCAGGCCGCCTGCGGTCGAGGAACCGCTGCTGCGGTTCTGGCCCGAGCTGTTGCGGGTCGACGAGTCGTTGTTCGAGCCCGAGCTGTCGGCGGTGTTGGTCGACGAGCTGTTACCCTGGTTCGAATTGTCGCGCGACGAGTTGTCGTTGCCCTGGTTCGAATTGTCGCGGGACGACATGTCGTTGCCCTGGTTCGAGTTGTCCGCCGTGTTGTTGGTGGTCTGGGTATTCGACGCGGTGGAGTTGTCGTTGCCCTGGTTCGAACGGTCGGTGGTCGTCGTGGTCGTGGTGGTCTGGGTGTTCGACGCGGTGGAGTTGTCGTTGCCCTGGTTCGAGTTGTCGGCCGTGTTGGTGGTGGTGTTCGTCGCGGTGTTGGTCGACGAGTTGTTACCCTGGTTCGAGCTGTCGGAAGTGTTGGTCGAGGTGTTCGTCGACGAGTTGTTGCCTTGGTTCGAGCTGTCGGAAGTGTTGGTCGAGGTGTTCGTCGACGAGTTGTTCCCCTGGTTCGAATTGTCGCGGGTCGAGCTGTCGGTCCAGGTGGAGGTGCCGCCGTCGTTGGCGTTGATTCCGCTACCGTCCTGCGAAACGTTGGTCGAGGAGTTAGTGGATGGGTCGGTCGTCTGGGCGTGAGCATTCAGGCCGAATGCGAGCGACAGGGCGGTAACGAGCAAGGTCTTGTTCATGCTTAAATTCCCCTAGGGTGTGTGGTTGAGTTCCGACTGGCAGTCGTACCAGCTGTCCTCGTCTATGCAAGACTGATGCCAGGTGAGTTGAAACATGCTCAAGTTATTGAAATTGCAGCATAAGTCCACCGGGAAACTCAAAAATTGCGCATGAGCATTGTTGTTAGGAATTTAATGCACGGCGGGTGTAACACATGTGGAACAGTGTTGCGTTATTCGGCGCCAAGGGATGTGGACACTCCTGTAGCAAAGTGTTCACCCATGATGCATGGAAACTGTGACAGTTCGCTCCGACCGGTATTCCCGTTGCATTCCTACATGCGTGTCAGCCCCGGACCGGCAAGCCTGTCGGACACGGCAGAGCAGCGGTCGCGTGATGCTCCGAGGGCCTGGACGGAATCAGGGTGTAGGACGAAAAAAAGAATGCCGGCAAGAGCCGGCATTCAGATAAGAAAGATTTTTGGCGCCCGCAGGCGCCGCCGCAGGGTGCTTCAGGGGCGCATATTATGCTTGGCCAGCAGGCGGTACATCGTGGTGCGCGAGACGCCGAGGTCGCGCGCGGCGCGGCTGACGTTCTGGCCGCTGCGGTCGAGGCAAGTGCGGATCGCCAGCCGTTCCGAGTTGAAGCGCGCATCGTCGAGCACGGCCTCGATGGGGGGCGACGGCATCACCAGGTCGAGGTCGTCCGGCTCGATCCACTTGCCGTCGGCCATCACCATGGCGCGCCGCACGCGGTTGATCAGCTCGCGCACATTGCCCGGCCAGTTGTGGGCGCAGATGGCCGTGATCGCGCGGCTGCTGAAGCCCTTCAGGCCCGGTGTCTTGTCGGCCGCATGCTGGTGGAAAAAGTGCTCGGCCAGCTCGACCAGGTCGTCGCGCCGTTCGCGCAGCGCCGGCACCGTGACCGGCAGCACCGACAGCCGGTAATACAAATCCTCTCGGAAATCGCCGCGCGCCACGGCCTGCTGCAGATTCACGTGCGACGCCGAAATCACCCGCACGTCGACCGGAATCGCGCGCGTGGCGCCGAGCCGGATGATGGTTTTTTCCTGCAAAAAGCGCAGCAAATTCGCTTGCAGTTCGCGCGGCAAGTCGCCGATCTCGTCCAGGAACAGGGTGCCGCCGTTGGCCGATTCGATCAGCCCGACCTTGTCGCGCGCCGCGCCGGTAAACGCGCCGCGTTCGTAGCCGAACAGTTCGGACTGGATCAGGTTGGGGGCGATGGCGCCGCAATTGATCGGCACCAGCGGCCCGGTCGAGCGCAGCGACTGGCGGTGGATGGCTTGCGCCGTGAGTTCCTTGCCGCTGCCGCTTTCGCCCCAGATCAGCACCGGCGCCTCGACCTTGGCCACCCGTTCGACCTGGCCGCGCAGGCGCTGCATGGCGTCGCAGCTGCCGATCAGGCTGGAAGCCGAGGTGGCGGGGCGCGGACGCGGACGGCGCAGCAGGGCATGCCCGTGCACGTGCCCCAGCGTATGCGCCAGGCGCTGCAGATCGACCGGCGCCGTGTGGTAGTCGCACAGGTAGTCGGCCACCAGGTCGCGGCAGGCCGGGGCGGCCAGGGTCTCGGTGCGGAACACGCCAACCCACTGGACCGCGCTGTGCTGGCGCAGAAAGCGGTCGATCTCGCCATGCGGCTTCGATCCGATCACGTGCATCAGCAAGCCGACCAGACAAGCGTCCTGACGCAGCGCCAGCCGCGCCTCGTCGAGGCTGGCGACGATGCGGATGTCCCAGTCGGGCATGGCCTGGCGCAGCATGTCGGCGGCGCCAGGATTGTCGGGGGCAATGCAAAGCAATCGTTTCGGCGTCATCCATTCTCCAGAATTCGTCTGACGGCGGCCACGCATGCGGGACCCGCCGCGCCGGACCTCGCCGCCATGTAAATTTTGGTAAGGATACCGCATCACGCGAGTTGTGCTGGTGACAATTGAAATTGTCGTGCCGGGTTAGCAACTCGACAATATTTTGAGCTTGACGGCCATTGACGACTAAGGCAGGTCCAACAAATCTGCACGCGGATAGCCCCAGGCCGGAACCGGCGACGGGCAGGCTGTGCCGGCCTGCTGCGCGTAGGGCAGGGTCGAAAAATTGTGGCTGCCGTTCGGCCCGTAGCGCACGTCGGTGGCGTAGCCGCCAGCCAGCGAGGGCATGCGCGCGAAGCGCAGCCAGGCGTCGATCCGGCAATCGGCGGCGCGCAGCGCTTGCAGGCGCGCCGCCGAGCCGCGTTCTTCCCAGCCCCAGGCCAGGCCGGACGCGTCCTCCCCGATGTATTCGCCGTGGATCTTGAACGGGCAGGCGCCGACCGGCGTGATGCCCGGCGCCAGGCTCAGCACGCCGCGCCGCACGCGGTAGGCGTCGCCGTTACCATTCCCATCGCGCGCCAGGCTGACCACCGTCCAGCACAGCGGGTTGGCGGGAAAAGCCGACAGCGCCGTGTCGACGATGCGCGCATCCGGGTCGGTGCGGCGCAGGGCCTCGGCCACCCGCTCGCGCGCCAGCCCGGCGCCGCCGGCCTGCACCAGCACGAAGCCGAGCACCACGGCGACACCCGCCACCAGCGCCGTACGCTCGCTTCTACGCCGGGTCAGCACCAGTGCCAGCAGCCAGACGGCGGCCAGGCCGGCGAACGAGCCCCATTCCAGGAAGCCGCCGAGGGTGAACAGCAACGGCACCAGGAGCAGCAGCGCCAGGAAAGTCCGGCGCAGCCAGGGCCGCGCCACGTGGGCGGCGAGCGGCGTGCCGAGCGCCAGCCAGAACACCGGCTCGACAATGAAGATCATGTCGCCGTAAAACCAGCGCGGATCGAAGGGCGCGAAGGGGTGCACGCCGTAGACGTTCATCGCATCCATGCCCAGATGCAGCAGCAGGCCGAGCACGGTCGTCGCAAACAGCCCCAGACGCGCCGCGCCACTGCTACGCAGCAAGGTGCGCGCCGCCGGCCACAGCAGCCAGAACGCCGCCAGCATCAGCAGCGCCTGAGGCAGGGCGTACAACAGCGTGTGCGTGTGGCCGCGGTGGTGCAGCAGATAGCCGAGCGGTTCCGGCGCGAGTCCCGTGAAGATCAGATCGAGGTCGGGAAAATTGCTGGCGACGGCGGCGCTGACGAGCAGCAGGCGGCGCCGGGTGCCGGCGCGCTGCGGGTCGGCTTCGGCGGGCAGCAGGCGGTGGGTGAGTTCGCCGAGCGCGAGGCCGGTCAGGGAATGCGTGAGGTTATCCATCTGGCAATGTTATCACTGCCAGCAAACAGCCGGGGTCAGGTCTGACATTCGGACACGACCTCTGCTGTAGGCGCCTGTTTTCTGCCTTTTGCTTCTTCAATTTCTTCGTCAATAGGCAAGCTGGATAGCCAGTACGGTTGAGCTTGTGTCCGAATGTCAGACCTGACCCCGGCTTGTCGGAAACATTTGATGTAAGTCAAGGATTTTGCTGCTATGGATCAATAGACTGTTTCCATCAAGCTGTGCCGCACCCTGCGGTTCGGCAGGCAGCAGGAGTTTTATATGCTTCAACCAGTGACCTCTCTCGGCGCGAACCGGTCCTTGCCTGTGTCGTTTTCGAATACCGTCGAGTTCGACCCGGAACTGATCGCGCGCCTCGGCAAGAACGGCCCGCGCTACACCTCGTATCCCACCGCCGACCGCTTCGGCGACGGTTTCGCCTACCGCGACTACCTGCACGCGGTGGCCTCGGTGCGTACCCGCGGCGGTGCGCGGCCGCTGTCGCTGTACCTGCACATTCCCTTCTGCGACACGGTCTGTTACTACTGCGCCTGCAACAAGATCGTCACCAAGAACCGCGACAAGGCCGCCACCTACCTCGGCTACCTGAAGCGCGAGATCGCGATGCAGGCCGCGCTGTTTGCCGGCATCAACGAGGTCGAGCAGCTGCACTTCGGCGGCGGTACGCCAACTTATCTGAGCGACGCCCAGATGGGCGAGCTGATGGCCCACCTGCGCCGCAGCTTCCGCTTCGCGCCCGACGAAGCGGGCGAATATTCGATCGAGGTCGATCCGCGCACCGTGTCGCGCGAGCGCGTGCACAGCCTGCGGCGCCAGGGCTTCAACCGCATCAGCCTGGGCGTGCAGGACTTCGACCCCGACGTGCAGCAGGCCGTCAACCGCGTTCAGCCCGAAGCCGGGACGCGCGCCATCATCGCCGCCGCGCGCGAGGCCGGCTTCCGTTCGGTCAGCATCGATCTGATCTACGGCCTGCCGAAACAAAGCCTGGCCAGCATGGCCGTCACCATCGACAAGGTGATCGACGCCAGTCCGGACCGCATCGCGATCTATCACTATGCCCATCTGCCCCACGTGTTCAAGCCGCAGCGGCGCATCCTGGAAGCGGACATGCCGTCGCCCGCCGACAAGCTCGACATGCTGGCCTTGTGCATCGCCCGGCTCACCGCCGCCGGCTACGTGTACATCGGCATGGACCATTTCGCCAGGCCGGACGACGATCTCGCCATCGCCCAGCGCCAGGGCCGCCTGCACCGCAACTTCCAGGGCTATTCCACGCATGCCGACACCGACCTGGTTTCCTGCGGCGTCTCGGCCATCGGCGCGGTCGGCGCCACCTACAGCCAGAATGCGAAGACCCTGGACGCGTATTACGAAGCCCTCGACAACAACGAGCTGCCGGTGGTGCGCGGCATCGCCCTCGGCATGGACGATCTGCTGCGCCGCACCGTGATCGGCAAGCTGATGTGCCAGTTCGAGCTGTCGATTTCCGCCATCGAACAGGCTTTTCCAATCGCCTTCGGCCAGTACTTCGCCGATGAACTGGTGGCGCTGCGCCAGCTCGAATTCGACGGCCTGGTGAGCATCGAGGGCGACTGGATCTCGGTGACGATGCGCGGACGCCTGTTGATCCGCAACGTGTGCATGGTGTTCGACCGCTACCTGACGGCGCCAGGCACGCTGCCGCATGCGGTTCCTCGCTACTCGCGCACCGTGTAAACACATGAACGTCAGCCTGTTCCCGGTGTTCGTGGTCGGCCTGCTCGGCAGCGTTCATTGCGGCGCCATGTGCGGCGGGATCGTCGGCGCGCTGTCGCTGACGCCGCCGCGTGCGCGCGCCACCGCGGCGGTGGTCGCCATCCGTCCCGCCGTCGTGGCCGAACGTGCCGGCCTGCATGCTGCCGCCTATAACGCCGGCCGCCTGGCCAGCTACACGACGGCCGGCGCGCTCGCCGGCGGCGTGGCCCAGGGTGCGGCGCTGCTGTCGGCGCTGCCGGCACTGCAGGCGACGGCTTACCTCGGCGCCAACCTGATGCTGGCCGCCCTTGGCCTGCACCTGATGAACGCCTGGAGCGGCATCGCGCACATCGAACGGGCAGGGCAACTGGTATGGCGCCGCGTGCGGCCGCAACTGGCGAAGATCGGGCCGCCCGACACGCCGGGCCGCATGCTTGCCGCCGGCGCCCTGTGGGGCTGGCTGCCTTGCGCCATGGTCTACAGCGTGCTGGTCACCGCCATGCTGAGCGGCTCGGCTGTCTCGGGCGCGCTGACGATGCTCGCCTTTGGCCTCGGCACCCTGCCGATGATGCTGGCGCTGGGCCTGCTGGGCGCGCGCCTGCGAGGCTGGCTGCGCCTGCCAGGCGTGCGCTTCACCAGCGGCGCGGTGGTGCTGGCGTTCGGTATCGCCGGCCTGCTGCGCGCGGCCGGCGGGCTGCCGCACGCCTGGGTGCAGCTGCTGTGCATCGCGCCATGATGCGCAGCGTCGGTACAGGAGGATGAGATCACCGCGATGAACCCGCCCCCATCAGACGGCTGTTTCCACTGCGGTCTGCCTCTGCCCCCTCCTGCGCAGGGCCGCTGGCATGCGTCCATCGGCGGCGCCGAGCGCGCCATGTGCTGCCCGGGCTGCGCCGCCGCAGCCCGCACCATCGTCGATGCCGGCTGCGGCGATTACTACGACACCCGCAGCGGCTACGGCGCCACCGTCGATGCGGACGACGCACCCGGGCTGGCGCTGTTCGACAGCGCCGACAACAGCGGCGAGGGCAGCTTCACGGTCGAAGGCATCCGCTGCGCCGCCTGCGTCTGGCTGATCGAACGCCGCATCGATGCGCTCCCCGGCGTGCACGCAAGCCTGCTCAACGTGTCCACCGAACGCCTGCAGGTGCGCTGGGATCCGGCCCTCTGCAAGGTCAGCGACATCCTGCGCGCGCTGCGCGCGATCGGCTATACCGCCTACCCCTACGACAGCAAACGCCATGGCGAGCAACTGGAACGCGCGCGCCGCAAGCTGTTCCGCCAGCTGTTCGTGGCCGGCCTGTCGATGATGCAGGTGATGATGTACGCGGTGCCGGTCTACCTGGCGGGCGACGGCACGATGGATGCCGACATGACTGCCCTGATGGGCTGGGCTTCCTTCGTGCTGACGCTGCCGGCGCTATGCTACTCGGCCTTGCCTTTCTTCGGCGGCGCCTGGCGCGATGTGCGGCGCGGCCTGCCCGGCATGGACGTGCCGGTGGCGCTCGGCATCGGCGCCGCCTTTATTGGCAGCACGGCGGCGCTGGTGCAAGGCCGCGGCGAGGTGTACTTCGACTCGATCACCATGTTCGTCTTCCTGCTGCTCGGCAGCCGCTACCTGGAACTCACGGCGCGGCGGCGCGCGGCGCGCGCGCTGGAGGCGCTGCAGGACGGCTTGCCTGCCTCCGGTCTGCGCATGCCCGACTATCCGCAAGGGCGACGCACCGAACTGGTGGCGGCGGGCGCGCTGCAGGCGGGGGAGTGCGTGCTGGTGGCGCCGGGCCAGGCGGCGCCGGCCGACGGCACGATCGTGGAAGGCGAGACCGACGCCGATCTGTCGCTGCTGACCGGCGAAAGCCGCACCCGGCGTCTGGGTCTTGGCGATGCCCTCCCCGGCGGCGCCGTGAACGTGAGCCAGCCCGTGGTACTGCGCGTGCAGGCGGCGGCGCGCGACAGCACCCTGGCGCTGCTGGTGCGCCTGGCCGAGCGGGCCGGGCAGGGCAAGCCGGCGCTGGCCTTGTGGGCCGACCGGGTTGCCGCCTGGTCGGTGGCGGCGCTGCTGGTGCTGACGGTGATCGTGTTCGCGGCCTGGCAGATGATCGACCCGGCGCGCGCCTGGCCGGCGGCGATTGCGGTGCTGGTCGTGACCTGCCCGTGCGCGCTGTCGCTGGCCACGCCGACCGCGTTGGCGGCCGCCACCAACCGCCTGCTGCGGCGCGGCGTGCTGGCCGTGCAGCCGCATGCGCTGGAAACCCTGGACCGCGCCACCCACGTGGTGTTCGACAAGACCGGCACGCTGACGCTGGGCCGCCCGGCCGTGCGCGACACGCGTACCTTCGGCAGCACGGGAGACCAGGGGCCGCAAGCCGCGCTTGCCATCGCCGCCGCGCTGGAAGAGGGCAGCGCGCACCCGCTGGCGCAGGCGATTCGCGCCGCCGCGCCGGCCGCCACCCTGCAGGCGCGGGACATCGTCTGCAGCGCCGGGCAGGGCATCGAAGGCTTGCTCGATGGCGTGCGCTACCGCCTCGGCAGCGCGGCGTTCGTCGCGGCGCTGGCGGGCCGCCATGTACCGGCCGCCCCCGACACGGATGGCAGCGCCGTCTGGCTCGGCAAGGCCGGCAGCTGGCTGGCGCGCTTCGACATCGCCGACGGCCTGCGCCCGGAAGCGTTCGAGGTGGTGCGCCGCTTCGAGGCCGCCGGCAAGACCGTGGTCCTGCTCAGCGGCGACGACTCGCGCGCGGCGCAGGCGGTGGCGGCCCGCCTCGGCATCCGCCTGGCCGCCGGCGGCCAGCTGCCCGGCCAGAAGCTGGACTTCGTGCGCGAGCTGCAGGCCGGGGGTGCGACCGTGGCGATGGTCGGCGACGGCATCAACGATGCCGCCGTGCTGCGCGGCGCCGACGTCTCGTTTGCGATGGGCGGCGGCGCCGCGCTGGCCCAGCTGCACGCCGACTGCGTGCTGCTCGGCGACAGCCTGCTGCCCCTGTTCGACGCCCTCGAGGCCGCGCGCCGCAC
>Ga0308160_10006473_pt1 | contig 11909 bp, 10 predicted proteins | sample PhyFR1_FD_201036 | JGI IMG/M metagenome (GOLD analysis project Ga0308160, IMG submission 201036) | Phyllosphere microbial communities from UC Gill Tract Community Farm, Albany, California, United States - DLSLF.R1 | ecosystem: Host-associated > Plants > Phyllosphere > Unclassified | place: USA... | reverse complement strand
ACCAAGTCGGTCTCGGCGCCGACGCGCGCCGCCGCGACGCGCGTCTTTGCGACCCTATTCTCGTCGGGCGCCCAGGGCGACGACGACGAGGCGACGCTCGCCGCCGTCGCCGAGCAGGTGTACGCCCCGCTGCGCACGGGCAAGACGACCTCGCCCGACCACCGCACGGCGCTCTACACGCTCCTCGCCGCGCTCCCACCCTCGGCCGCCCTCTCGCCCGAGGTCGTCGCGACGGCCCTCGGCGCCCTCGCAAAGGAGTCGAACGAGGCGACGTTCGCCGCCCTCATGCGCGCCCTCGAGCGCCACCTCCCGCGCGCGCTCGAGGCCGACGTGCGCGTGCCCCAGGCGCACGTCGCCGCGCTCGTAAAGAGCCTCGGCGAGACCAAGCCGGCGCTGCGCAGGCGCGCGCAGGCGGCGCTCGGGAGCGTCTTCTGGGCGCTCGAGCACGGCGAGGCGCCGTCGGGCTCGTCGGGCTCGCCGGGCTCGGCGCAGGTGACGGGCGCCGAGCGCGCGTTCGGCGAGGAGCTCGCGCCCGCGTGGGAGGCGGCGCTCAAGACGGTCGCGACCAACTTGCTCAACTCGCCGAGCGGGCCGCTCGAGGGGTACGTCGCCGTCGCCGTGCTCAAGAGTCGGGCGCTCAAGTGGGACAGCAAGAAGATCAGTGCGTCGACCTCTCGCTACTCTCTGCGCAACGAGGTTGAGGAGGAGGCCTTGACTGACGTCCTGCTCACCGCTCGCAGACGACCTCGTCGCCGCCAACCCGACGATGCAGACGCTCGGCCAGCAGGGCGCCAAGCCCAACTTCTTCCTGTACGACAAGGTGTACCGCAAGGCGGCGACGGTCGAGGACGGCACGTGGCTGTGCCGCGCCCTGTCGGCCTTCCTCGTCTCGTCGCCCGACCTCCTCGCCGCCGACGACCAGCTGCGCGCCGCGTTCGCCGCCGCCGTCCTCCACTGCGCGACCGAGGGCGCCTCGCACGACATCCGCCGCGAGGCCGTCGAGCTCGTGCGCACCGGCGTCGCGCACTCGCCCAAGCTCGTGCACCTCGCCCTGCGCGACGGCATGCGCGCCTGGTTCGTCGCGAGCGACAGCAGGCCCAAGGTCGCCCTCACGGCCAAGGTCGCCGCGAGCGACGACGCGCCCGACGCACCCGTCGACCGCGCCGGCCGGCTGCGTCCGCTCCTCAACGCGCTCGTCTCGTTCGACGACGACGACGACGACGACGAGGGCGTGAGCGTCGACGCCGAGGCGCGCGAGGACCTCGTCGCGCAGCTCGTCGTCGTCGCGCACCACCCGCGCCTGTCGACGAGCGAGGCGAGCTTCTGGGTCGACCTCCTCCTGCGCGCAAAGGTCGACCCGGAGAAGCTCATCGCCGAGCGCCTCGCGCAGCTCCTCGACCTCGTCCTCGCCGACGCGTCGCTCGCGCCCAAGAGCGACCCGGGCCTGACACAGGCGGCGTACCGCGCCGCGACGACGCTCGCGCTCGTGCACCCGGCCAAGGCGATCCCGGCCCTGTTCGCCCAGTTCGAGGACGACCTCGAGCCGGCGCACCTCGCCTTCATCGGCGCGACCGAGTTTGGTGTCTGGGGCACGCCGGCGGGCCAGGCGTTCGTCGACGTGCTCGCCGCGGCCAAGGACAAGGCCAAGGCGGCGGCGCCGGTCGGCAAGGCCAACTCGAAGGAGCACCAGATCGCGCTGTGGGAGGCCGAGCTGCGCGAGTCGCTCGCGCGCAAGAAGCCCGTCGCGGCCCAGCTCTCGAAGCAGGACCGGCTCGCGCTCGAGAAGCAGCTCGCGCTCGAGGACGAGATCCGCGCCCAGGTCGCCGCCGCGCTCGCGCGCCTCAAGCGCGGGTTCGAGCTCGCCCTGTGCCTCGTGCGCAGCCGCGCCGAGCTCGTGCGCGAGTACCTCGCGTCCATGATCGAGAAGACGCTCGCCGTCATCACGATGCAGCCGACGACGCTCGTTGCGCACGAGGCGTTCGAGACGTACCAGCGCCTGGCCGACATCTGCTCGGACCGGCTCGGCGTCTTCAAGGTCGCGCTCGGCGTCGCCGTCCTGCGCAGCGTCGAGGCCCAGGTCGTCCCCGACGACTTCCGCGCCGAGCCCCTCCCCGACCTCGTGTCGCGCGTCCTGTTCCAGCTGCGGTACCTCGCCGAGCAGCAGCCGTTCGACGCCGGTACGTTCGCCTACGCCGCGCCCCTCGTCAGCAAGATTCTGCGCACCGGCGGCGTCGGCATCGTCGCCGGCGCCGAGGGCAACAACGCCATGGAGCAGCTCGCGCTCGCGCTCGACTTTGTGTCGTTCCACGCGCGCCAGTGCGCCGACACGGCGTTCCCGCGCCTCACGCTCGTCGGCGACCTCTTTGCGGCCCTCACCGGGTACCCGGCCCTGAGCCGCGTCGCGGCGACGGCGCTCGCCGACCTCGGCGAGGCGATCCAGGACAACGCGTCGGTCGACGAGGTGGCGGCCATCCTCGACGGCGCGCTCACCGAGGAGGCGTTCGTCCGGCTCGCGGCGCTGCAGGCTCTCCAGGTGCGTCCCTCTCCCTTCTCCCCTCTGGCTCGTCGAGAGCCTGTCGCTGACTCGCCCTCTCCTCTCCCTGCTACAGCCTCTCGACCTCACCGACGCCGACTTCCCGGCGAGCTTGTGGGTCCTCGCGCACGACGTCGACGAGCGCAACCGCGAGCTCGCCGTCACCGTGTGGCAGGAGAACGGCCTCGGCGTCCCCGCCGACTTCCTCCCGCGCCTCCTCCCGCTCCTGAGCCACTCGTCGGCGTCGGTGCGCGAGGCGACGGCCGCCGCCATCGCCGAGGGCGTCAGCATCCACCCGGAGCACATGGCCGACGCGCTCATGCAGCTCGTCGCCGAGTACGACGACAAGGCGCAGGAGCTCCTCCCCGAGTACGACCGGTTCGGCATGCTCATCGAGGAGTCGCTCTCGCGCGAGGACCCGTGGAAGGCGCGCAAGGCGATCGCGACGACGCTGCGCCTCCTCGGCGCCCTCTTCTCGCCCGTCGACGTCAAGACCTTCTTCGACCTCCTCATCGAGGGCAAGGCGCTCGGCGACCGCAGCCAGTCGGTGCGCAGCGAGATGCTCGAGGCGGCCCAGGCCGTCATCGACCTGCACGGCAAGGAGACGCTCCAGGACCTCATCGCGACGTTCGAGGCGTACCTCGCCCGCCCGAGCACGGGCGACGAGACGCAGGACCACATCACCGAGGCGCTCGTCATCCTGTTTGGCCGCCTCGCGCGCCACCTCGACCCGGCCGACCCGCGCGTCGCCAAGGTCATCGGCCGCCTCGTCGACGCGCTCAAGACGCCGTCCGAGGTCGTCCAGGCGGCCGTGTGCGACTGCCTGCCGCCTCTCATCCGCGTCATCAAGGACGACGTGCCCGACCTCGCCGACCAGCTCCTGAACGACCTGTTCAACGGCGCCAAGTACGCCGAGCGGCGCGGCGCCGCGTACGGCCTCGCCGGCGTCGTCGCCGGCCGCGGCCTGTCGGCGATCCAGGAGTTTGGCGTCATGGGCCGCCTGCAGGACAACGCCGAGGACAAGAAGACGATGCAGGCGCGCCAAGGTGCCGTCTTTGGGTACGAGGTCCTGTCGACGGTCCTCGGGCGCCTGTTCGAGCCCTACATCCAGGAGATCCTCCCGACGCTCCTCGCCGCGTTCGGCGACTCGTCGCCCGACGTGCGCGAGGCGACGCAGGACGCGGCCAAGGCCATCATGAGCAAGCTGAGCGGGCACGCCGTCAAGCTCATCCTCCCGACGCTCCTCGAGGGGCTCGACGACAAGCAGTGGCGCGCCAAGAAGGGCGCGATCGAGCTCATGGGCGCCATGGCCTTCCTCGCCCCGCGGCAGCTGTCGGCCTCGCTCCCGACCATCCTCCCGCGCCTCACCGAGGTCCTCACCGACACGCACAAGCAGGTGCGCGAGTCGGCCAACACGAGCCTCAAGCGGTTCGGCGAGGTCGTCACCAGCCCGGAGATCCAGGAGATGACGAGCGTCCTCCTCGACGCGCTCGTCGACCCGGCGCGCAAGACAGCCCAGGCGCTCGACACGCTCCTCACGACGACGTTCGCCCACTTCATCGACGCGTCGTCGCTCGCGCTCCTCGTCCCGATCCTCGACCGCGGGCTGCGCGAGCGCAGCGCCGACATCAAGCGCAAGTCGGCCGCCATCGTTGGCAACATGGCGACCCTCACCGAGGCGCGCGACCTCGTCCCCTACCTCAACCAGCTCGTGCCGCTCCTGCGCGACGTCCTCGTCGACCCGGTCCCCGAGGCGCGCTCGACGGCGGCCAAGTCGCTCGGCGGCCTCGTCGAGCGCCTCGGCGAGAACAACTTCCCCGACCTCATCGAGTCGCTCATGGCCGTCCTCAAGTCGCCCGCCGCCCAGGTCGACCAGCAGGGCGCAGCGCAGGGCGTCTCCGAGGTCCTCGCCGGCCTCGGCGTCGACCGCCTCGAGGAGCTGTTCCCGACCATCCTCCAGAACCTGTCGAGCCCGCGCGTCTTCATCCGCGAGGGCCACATCTCGCTCCTCGTCTTCCTCCCCGTCACGTTCGGCGACCGCTTCTCGCCGTACCTCGGCAAGATCATCCAGCCCGTCCTGTCGGGCCTCGCCGACGACTCGGACTTTGTGCGCGAGGCGTCGATGCGCGCCGGCCGCATGATCGTCGCCAACCACAGCACCAAGGCGATCGACCTCTTGCTCCCCGAGCTCGAGCACGGCCTGTTCGACGAGTCGTGGCGCATCCGCCAGAGCTCGGTGCAGCTCATCGGCGACCTCCTGTTCCGCATCTCGGGCATCAGCGGCAAGATCAGCGAGGAGGAGGACGGCGAGGACGAGGCCGAGGAGGCGGCGCCCGGCATGGACGCCGCCAAGAAGGCCCTCATCGACGGCCTCGGCAAGGAGCGCCGCGACCGCGTCCTCGCCGCCATCTACATCGTGCGCCAAGACGCCGTCGGCGGTGTGCGCCAGGCCGCCATCGGCGTGTGGAAGGCGCTCGTCCCCAACACGCCGCGCACGGTCCGCGAGATCCTCCCCGTCCTCAGTGCGTCCCTCTCCCTCTCTCCCTCTCTCTCTCTCTCTGCATCCATCTCGCACAGCCTCTGACGCTCTCTCTCTCTCTCTCTCGCGCTCGCAGTGTCGATCATCGTCCGCATCCTCGCGAGCCCGGCGCTCGAGCAGCGCGAGACGGCGGCGCGGTGCTTGGCCGACTCGTGCCGCCGCCTCGGCGAGTCGGTCCTCGGCGAGGTCATTGCGAGCCTGCAGAAGGCGATGGGCTCGGACGACCGCCGGCAGCGCGAGGGCGTCTGCCTCGCGCTCACCGAGCTCATGGCCAACACGGGCAAGTCGGCGCTCGAGGCGCACGAGGACGCCGTCATCGCCGCCGTGCGCACCGCGCTCGTCGACCCGGACGCCAACGTGCGCTCGGCCGCGGGCCAGGCGTTCGACGTCGCGCAGCAGGTCATCGGCACGCGCGCCATCGACGAGACGATCCCGACCCTCCTCGACGCGCTCCAGACGCCCGGCCCGACGGCCGACGCCGCCCTCGAGGCGCTGCGCGAGGTCATGCAGGTGCGCGCCGAGAAGATCTTCCCGATCCTCGTCCCGCGCCTCACGGCCAAGCCGATCACGGCCTTCAACGCGCGCGCGCTGTCGGCGCTCGTGCGCGTCGCCGGCTCGGCGCTCGGCCGCCGCCTCACCAACATCGTCGACGCGCTCCAGAGCGCGCTCGAGAGCGAGCAGGACGACGAGACGCTCGAGGCGCTCGACTCGGCGCTCAACGCCGTCCTCGCGTCGGTCGAGGACCACGAGAGCGGGCTCGGCAGCCTCCAGATGCACATGCTCTCGCTGTGCAAGCACGAGGTGCCGGCCAAGCGCATCACGGGCTGCAACCTGTACGCCCGATTCTGCAAGGCGACCGAGGCCGACTTCAGCGACTACGTCGTCGACTTCATCCGCCAGCTCGTGTCGCTGTTCGACGACCGCACGGGCGACGTCGTCGGCGCCGCCTGGAGCGCGCTCGACGCGCTCGTCAAGACGATCGACAAGGAGGACATGGAGGCGCTCGTCGTCCCGCTGCGGCGCACGATCGAGGGCGTCGGCATCGTCGGCAAGCCCGTCGACGGCTTCTCGCGCCCGAACGGCCTCAAGCCCATCCTGCGTGCGTCCCACTTCCTCCTCCTCCTCGTTCCCTTCCTCCCTGCGAGCCTCGACTGACTCCTCGCCGCCGCCGCCGTCCGCAGCCATCCTTCTGCAGGGTCTCCTCGCCGGCACGGCCGAGCAGCGCGAGCAGGCGGCGTACGGCCTCGGCGACCTCGTCGAGCGCACCTCGCCCGAGGCGTTCAAGGCCTACTGCATCCAGACGGTCGGCCCGCTCATCCGCGTCATCGGCGACCGGTTCCCGGCGCCGGTCAAGTCGGCCATCCTGTCGACGCTCACGATCCTCCTCGTGCGCGTGTCGGCGTTCGTCAAGCCCTTCTTCCCGCAGCTCCAGCGCACGTTTGTCAAGTCGCTCGTCGACACGTCGTCGCTCTCGGTGCGCAACCGCGGCGTCGCCGCGCTCGGCGCCCTCATGAAGCACCAGCCCCGAGTCGACCCGCTCGTGACCGAGCTCGTCAACCTCGTCGCGAGCGAGGAGGGCGACGTGCGCGACTCGGTCGTCAACGGCCTCGCGGCGACGGTCGCGAGCGGCGGCAGCAACATGGGCGAGGCGAGCGTGTCGTCGGTCGTCGACATCATCTCGGAGGCGTTCGCCGAGTCGCCCAAGGGTGCGTCCTCCCCTTCTCTCTCTCTTCCTCTCGAGGGCGAAACGCTGACTTTCTCTACCTCGCGCTCGCAGAGTCGTACGCAACCGCCATCGCACGCCTCGTCGCCGCGACCGCCCAGCACTCGCCCTCGTCGCTCGACTTCATCCTCGACTCGTTCGTCCTCGGCACCTCGACCGACCTCCCACCGACGCAGCTCAGCGCGCTCGCCCTGCGCGAGCTCGTCGACCAGGCGCCCGCCGTCCTGTACGAGCGCGACAGCGCGGCGACGGTCGAGCGGGTCGTGCGCATGGCGAGCGGCAGCGCGACGGGCGGGACGGCCAACCCGGCCATCGCGAGGCCGGCGCGCGACACGAAGGAGCTGTTCCGCGAGCGCGAGCCGTGGCGCAGCGACGAGGCTGTGCTGTCCAAGCTGTGAGGAGGAGGACGAGGACGAGCAGGAGGAGGGAAGGAGGTAGACGGAGCGGATTTCCTCTCTCTCTCTTGCATAGCATCGAGCCCCGCAGCAGCTGTAGCGCACCGCAAAGACGTCTCTTGCAGTACTAAGAGACCGGTTCGACTTCTCTGCGCTCGTGCCGACCGAGAAAGAGCGAGAGCGAGAGCGAGTTGCAGGGCGAGACGACGAGCTACCACGACTCCCACTCGTCCTCGTCCTTCTTGGGCGGCGCGGCCTGCGCCTTGGCCTTGTCGGCCGCCGCCTTGCGCGCCGCCGCCTGCGGCGCGAGGTCGGCCCACGAGCCCGTCACCTGCGGCGCCGGCACACTCTGCGGCGGCTCGGTCCTCCTCGCGCTCGCCGCCGCCGCGGCCGTCGGCATGTCGCGGAACCCTCCTGCCGCGTCCTGCGCGCCGGCCCTACCCAGCTCCGGGCTCCCACCGCTCGCTCCCCCGACGCCGTAGTCGCCGAAGAAGTCCCCCCGCCCAGGCTCGCTCGCGCTGTGTGCGCCCGGCGCATGTGCCTCGCCAACGCTGCCGTAGCCCTCTCCCGCGCCGCGCCCCGTCGCGCGGTCGACGTACCGCGCGCCGAGGTCGCCGACGTCGACGCCGGCCTGGGTGCGCAGGAAGGTCGAGCCCGACTCGAGGCCGGTCGAGAGGGCCTGGCCGCCGGCGCGCGTCACGGTCGAGAGGGTCGAGAGGGCGCGGCCGGAGAGGGTCGAGAGCTGGGATTGGAGGGCTGGGTCGTGGGCGCGCTCGATGGTCGGCTGGAGGACGGACCTGAGAGAGAGGGGGTGCGAGGGAAGGAGCAGGAGGGGGAGGGGTCCGAGCGCGAGAGTCAGCCTCGCTCGTTTCGCTCGCTCGCACGACACCGTCCCGAGCTCGCTCTCATGCTCGAGAGGGAGAAAGAGAGAAAGAAAGAGAGCCCTTGACGCACTCGTTGACCGTCTTGCCGACCGCGCCGAGCGCCGCGCCGAGGAACCCCCACCCCTTGCCGAGCGCGCCGACCGGGTCGTCGCGCAGGTCGTCGAGCCCGGGCAGGTTCCTGCTGCTGAGCGGGTTCGCTGCCCCTCCCCACCTCGAACCCTCGCCCCACCACCACCACCACCGCCGCCGCCGCCGCCGAAGCCGCCGTACCGCCCGCCCTGGCTCGGCGGGAGGCCCTCGGGCCGGCTCTCGTTGGCGGCGCCCATGCGCGAGAAAAAGTCCTCGTTCTGCGCCTTGGTCGGGAGCCCTGCGCCTGCTCCTGCGCCGGCGGTGTTGGCGTTGGCGTTCGAGGGCGAGCCGGCGCGCGAGGACGAGGACGAGAGGGCGCCGAGGCGGGGCTTGCGGAGGCCGTTCGACGCCGAGGAGGACGAGACGGGCCCGCCGTACGAGGGCGAGGGCGAGGGCGACGAGGACGAGGAGGTGGTGGTGGGTGCGGGCGGGTCCGAGGGGATCCACGGGCGGCCCTCGGCGTCGCAGACGAGCTTGTCGCGGTACATGGCTGCGACGTGCGTGTTGTACTGCGGGCGGGGGCGGGTCGTGGGTCAGGCGTGCTCGTCAAGGGAGGGAGGGAGAGGGAGAGGGGGAGGGAGAGAGGAGGGAGCGAGGAGGGAGCGAGGAGGGAGAGGGGGCGACGCACCTTCTCCGTCATCGGCAAGCTCATGAACGGCTGCCCGTTGGCCTCGAAGAACTCCCTGCACCTCGCGTTCCCGCCCTTCTTCATGCGCTCGATCTGCTTCTCGGTCCACTTGTCCATCGTGAGGCTCCGGACGAACGACAGGTGCGACCCGAGGCTGCGGTGCGTGCCGCTGCACGCGAGGCAGAGCGAGACGCCGAGCGAGAGCGAGCACCACTGCGGGTGGGGGGTGGCGCACTCGACGCAGGTTTTGTTGGCGCCGCTGCGGGCGGGCGAGGAGGGCGAGGAGGGCGAGGGAGCGAGAGGGAGGGGAGGGGGAGGAGCGAGGTGGGGAGAGAGTCAGCCTCTTGCACTCGACCGCACAAGCCCAGCTCGTGCGCACACTGCATGCGCGCACGTACGAGGCGCGAGGAAGAGCTGGAACAGAGGCTCACTCCTTCATCCACTGCGAGCGAGAGCGAGCCAACGAGGATGAGGAGGAGGAGGGCATCAGCGCTCCTTCTCATTAGGGACAGGGCACCGCACAGAGAACAGCGAGCTCACCTCGAGCAAGACGCCCTTGGTGTCGTACTCGTAGGCCATCGTGCGGCGTGTCGAGAGGCGAGGTGACGAGCGAGGGAGGTGCGCGGGGTGGGGAGCTGGAGCGCGGGCGGGTGCGACGGCGGCGCGGGCGGTGGGCGGGTGTGAGCGACGCGTAGAGGAGCTCGACGCGGCGGTGCAGCTGTGCAGAGGACGCTCGAGAGGCGGGGCGAGGAGCAGCGAGGGACGAGAGGGAGCGCCGGCGCCAAGGTCCAGACTCGGAGCCGAGTCGCAACTCGCGCGCGCGCGCCTCCCCGGAGCTCGCTCGCTCTCGAGCCTCGCTCTCGTCGCTCTCCTCCCAAGTGAACCGTCTACCTTGTGTTGCACGCTCTCTCTCTCGAGAGGGAAAGCATCTATGCCTGCGCCTCGACGAGCAGCCCCTCCCCCTGCACCACCGCCCCGGGCCTCGTCCCCTCCTGCACCCGCGCACCCGCAAACCGGCCCAGGTACTCGACGCCCCCCGAGAACAAGCTCTCGTCGTCGTTCTGCCCCGGCGCGCCGCCGCCGCCAAACGCCGGCCGCGCCTCGGCCGGCGCCCACACGCTCGCCTGCGGCGCCGCGACGCCCTGCGCCACCTGCTGCTGCTGCCCCTGTGCGCCGCCGCGGGCCGCAGCGAACCCCTCCTGGATCTCTCGCGCGCGGTGCCACTCGTCGAGGACGCGCTCCTCGACGGCGACGGCGCGGTCGAGCGCGCCAAAGAAGGTGGCGCCGTGCGCGTGCGCCTCGAGCTGGGCGGCGCGCGTCGCCGTCTCGTGCTCGGCGCGCAGGGTGCGGAACTGGGCGACGCCGTGCGGGTAGGCCGTGTGGAGCGGAAGCGCGTGCGAGGTCGTGAGGTTGGTGATGTAGGCGATGCAGCTGGGCGCGGGCGAGCAGAGGGAGCGTGAGTTGGGTGCGCTCGCGCAAGAGAGAGGAGAGCGAGAGAGAGAGGAGGGGACGCACTCGTCGGCGCTCGGGTTGACCGTCCTCTGCCGCAACTCGGTCCACTCGACGCCGTGCGGCCCGCTCGGGTCGGTGACCGTCTCGCCCTCGACGAGCGACTTTGGGCGGTGCGCCTCGAACGGGTGGTCGACGAAGAAGCGCTCGCGGACGCGGTCCTCGGGGAAGACGATGCGCCAGGGGCGCGGGTGGCGCGTGTTGGCCGGGCGCGGGGGCTTGCGGCGGGCGTGCTGCTGGGTGCGGTGGTGGGATGAGACGAGGGCGGCGTCCTCCTGGGCGGTGAGGCGCACGCCGCGGTTGAGCTTGTCGCGGGCCTGGTCGTACAGCGACGAGGTGGGGCGGGTGGCGGGGGTGGTGGCGGTCCGAGGGAGGTCGTCGGCGGGCCTCGAGGGGAAGGCGCGGACGAGCGAGGGAGCGGGAGGGTGGGCGACGAGCGGGTAAAAAGCGGGCGGGGGCTGCTTGAGGAGTGCGCGGCTCTTGAGGAAGCGGTCGAGGGTGTTGGGGAGCTGGCTGGCCGACTTGCGTGCGCTCATCGTGGCTGTGCTGTGGGTGTGCGAGGAGCGAGAGGGACGAGGAGACGAGGTCGCGTCGTTGCTCCGCGGCCAAGTCCGACTCGCCTCGTCGCTCTCATCTCGTCTGGCCTACAGCTCCACCTCGCCTCGCCTCGTCGCCCACCCAGAGCTCGCGTGTGTGCCCGGCGCCACCCCTCTCTCCAGCACCAGCTCGACCCACCTCACCACCCAGCACCATGCGCTGGTCGCTCCTCACCCTCGTCGTCGCCCTCGTCCTCGCCGCGTCGAGTGCACGCGCCCACACCATCGACCTCGACGCAGGCGCCAAGGAGTGCTTCTTCGAGGACCTCCACACAGAGGACAAGGTGCGCCTCCCCTCTCTCTCTGCCTCCTCGTCGCCTTCCCCCGCTCACTCTCTCTCCCCCACCTCCCTCCTCCCTCTCGCACCTAGATGACCGTCACCTACCAAGTCGCCGGCGGCGGCCACCTCGACATCGACTTTTCCCTCACGGGCCCCAACGGCCGCCTCATGAACGAGCAGCGCAAGAAGGACACGGGCACCCACTCGTTCACCGCAGAGGGCGACGGCCGCTTTACCTACTGCTTCTCGAACGAGATGAGCACCGTCAGCGGCAAGACGGTCAGGTGCGTCTCGCTCCTCTCCTCTCGCTCAAGCCCCGGTCTCTCCCTCGAAGCAGGACCGAGCCCTGACCCGGCCTCGCCCTCGCTCGCAGCTTCAACGTGCACGGCATCATGTACGTCGAGGACGACGGTGCGTCCCCCTCCCTCCTGTCCTTCCTCTCCCTCCCCCTCTCCCAGCTGACGTCCCGCCCCCTCGACGCGCCCGCAGGCCACACGGCCCCGATCGAGCGCGAGATCCGCCAGCTGTCCGCCGCGCTCGAGGCCGTCAAGGACGAGCAGGAGTACATTGTCGTGCGCGAGCGCCTGCACCGAGACAGTGCGTCGTCCTCGTTCCCTCCTCCCTCTCCTCTCGAGCCTTTGTCTGCCCGGGACCGGCGCTGACCCCCTCCCCCTCCCTCTTCTCGTCCTCCCT
>Ga0308160_10006472_pt1 | contig 11909 bp, 9 predicted proteins | sample PhyFR1_FD_201036 | JGI IMG/M metagenome (GOLD analysis project Ga0308160, IMG submission 201036) | Phyllosphere microbial communities from UC Gill Tract Community Farm, Albany, California, United States - DLSLF.R1 | ecosystem: Host-associated > Plants > Phyllosphere > Unclassified | place: USA... | reverse complement strand
GACGAACGCAACCGCTTCCTGAACCTGCTGGCGCGCATCGGCGAGCAGGTGGTGGTGATCCTGTCGACCCACATCGTCGAAGACGTGACCGACCTGTGCCCGCGCATGGCGATGATCGTGAAGGGCAAGGTGCTGGTGCAGGGCCGCCCTCAGGAAGCCATCGACGCGCTCAAGCACCAGGTCTGGCGCCGCAGCGTCGCTCCGCAAGAGCTCGAGGACTACCAGCGCCGCTTCGCCGTGCTGTCGACGCGCCTGATCGGCGGCACGCCGCAGATCAACGTGTTCGCCGCCTTCCAGCCCGACAGCGGCTTCGCCCCGGTGGCCCCTAGCCTGGAAGACGTCTACTTCCTGCAGCTGCGCCAGGCCGCCGATTGTGTCAGCGCCAATGTCTGAAAGGAGCCCAATCATGTGGCAGGAATTCTTCCGCTTCGACCTGCGCTACCAGCTGCGTCAGCCGCTGCTGTGGATCGTCGCCGTGGCACTGGCGGCCATCGCCTTCCTCAGCGCCGGCAGCGATGCCGTGCGCATCGGCGGCGCCATCGGCAACGTGCACCTGAACGCGCCGACCGTCATCGCCAGCCAGCTCGGCATCCTCAGCCTGATCGCCATGTTCATGGTCACCGTGTTCATCGCCGGCGCCATCCTGCGCGATGGCGATGCCGGCATCGCCGACCTGCTGTTCGCCGCACCGGTGCGCAAGCTGGATTACCTGGGCGGCCGCTTCCTGGCCGGCTTCGTCGCCTGCCTCGCCCTGTTCGCCGTGATCACGGTGGCGATGATGCTCGGCGTGCGCCTGCCCTCGATCGACCCGCAGCGCCTCGGCGCCTTTTCGCTGCAGCCCTACGTATGGGCCTTCTGCGTGCTGGTGGTGCCGAACCTGCTGTTCGTCGCCGCCCTGCTGACGCTGCTGGCGGCGCTCACGCGCTCGCTGATCATGGTGTACGCGGGCGTGATTGCCTTTACCGTGCTGTGGGGGATGGCGGCCAGCCTGTCGGGCGGCGGCAACGGCGCATCGCTGGCGGTGCTGCTCGACCCCTTCGGCATACGCGCGCTGGCCCAGCTGACGCGCTACTACTCGGCGTACCAGGCCAATACCCAGCTGCCGCCGCTGTCCGGCGTGCTGCTGCTGAACCGCGCGATCTGGACCGGCATCGCACTGTGCCTGTTCGGCGCCACCGTCGCCTGCTTCAAGACCCAGCGTGCCGGTACCGCCGGTCGTCGTTTCGGCAAACGCAAGCCTGTGCAAGCGCTTTCGGCAGCGCGCCCGATGGCACCGGCAGCCGTACGCCGCATCGTGCCGCGCTTCGATAAAGCCGGCCTGCTGGCCCAATGGTGGCAACTGCTGCGCTTCGAAACCCGCGGCGTGCTGCGCGGCCTGCCCCTCCTGATCCTGCTGCTGCTGGCGCTGGCCAACTTCATCGCCAACTACACGGTCGGCGGCATGCGCTTCGACAGCGTGCCCTATCCGCTCACGCGCCTGGTGCTGGAAGAGCTGGCCGGCAGCATGAATGCGGTGCTGGGGATCGTGTTGATCTTCTACAGCGGCGAACTGATGTTCCGCGACCGCCAGACGAAGATTGCGGACCTGACGGATGCAATGCCGCTGCCGGACTGGGTGCCGCCCAGTGCCAAGGCCGGCGCGCTGGTTGCCGTGATCTTTGCCTTCCTCGGCGCCGGCGCGCTGGCCGGCATCGCCATCCAGCTGGTCAAGGGGGGCGCACCGGTCGAAGCCGGGTTGTACGTGCAGGGCATCCTGATCGATGCGGTCTGGTTCGTACTGGTGGCGCTGGCCCTGCTCGCGCTGCAGACCATCGCCAACAATAAATATATCGGCTACCTGCTCGGCATCGCCCTGCTGGCGAGCGGCACGGTCTTCAAGAGCCTGGGCCTGGAGCACCGCCTGCTGCACTTTGCCGACCTGCCGACGCTGACCTACTCGGACATCAACGGCTACGGCCACTTCCTCACTGGCTGGTCGTGGTTCGCGCTGTTCTGGGCCCTGTTCGCGCTGGCCCTGGCAATCGTGGCCCAGGCCTTCTGGACCCGAGGCCGCGTCGACGGCTGGCGCCTGCGCCTGCGCGCCTTTGCGCCGCGCCTGCGCGGCAAGGCCGGCGCCGGGCTGGCGCAGTTACTATGCCTCACGCTGGCCGCCTGGGCCGCATGCGGCGGCTGGATCCTCTACAACACCAATGTGCTGAACCGCTACGAGTCCGCCTCCGCCGCACTGGACGCCCGCGCCGACTACGAAAAGCAGTACCGCCGCTACCTGGCCATGCCCAATCCGAGCCTGACCCAGATCCGCGCCGACGTCGACATCTTCCCGCTTGAGCGCCGTGTCGCCATCCGCGGCCATTACGTGGTGCGCAACAAGACCCATCAGCCGCTGCGCAGCCTGCGCTTCCAGCTCGACCCGCGCGCCGTCACGACGCTGTCCAGACTGCCGGCGCACACGGTCACGCTGGATGACCGCCGCCTCGGTTTCCGCATCGTCGACCTGCGCGAGCCGCTGGCGCCCGGCGCCGACCTGGCCTTCGACTTCACGGCCGACGTGCGCAACCCGGGCTTTACGGAAAGCGGCGCCCCGGACGGCATCAACCGCAACGGCACCATGTTCACCTCGGAAGACTACTTCCCGAAACTCGGCTACGTGCAGGCCAGCGAAATCAGCGACCGCGGCGAGCGCCGCAAGCGCGGCCTGGGCGAGCCGCACCGCATCCCGGCCCTGGACGACCAGGCTGCGCACGGCAGCAATTTCTGGAAGCTGTTCGGCTTCGATGCCGATCTGATCAGCTTCGAGACCACCGTTTCCACCAGCGCCGACCAGGTGGCGATCGCACCGGGCACGCTCGCCGCGCGCTGGGAACGGAACGGCCGCCGCTACTATCGCTACACGATGGACAAACCGATCCTGCCCTTCTTCTCCTACCAGTCGGGCCGCTGGGACGTCAAACGGGCCGACTGGCACGGCGTGCCGATCGAGGTGTATTACGACCGCAAGCACCCGTGGAACATCGACAGCATGATCAAGGGCAGCCAGGGCGCGCTCGATTACTTCAGCACGAACTTCGGGCCGTATCCGCACAAGGCCTTGCGCATCACCGAGTTCCCGCTGTACCTGCCGTATGCGCGCAGCCTGCCGAACACGATCCCGTTCTCGGAATCGCTCGGCTTCGTCAACGACCTCCGGGGTGACAACAAGGTCGACCACGTGTTCTACGTGACGGCGCACGAAGTCGCGCACCAGTGGTGGGGCGACCAGCTGATCCCGGCCAACACCCAGGGCATGGGGATGCTGGTGGAATCGCTGGCCGAGTATTCGGCGCTGATGGCGGTCGAGAAGGCCTTCGGTCCCGAGAAGGTCCGCCACATCCTGCGCTGGGACCTCGACCAGTACTTCGCCGGCCGCGGCAAGGAGTTGGTGGAAGAGCAGCCGCTGTTCAAGGTCGAGGACCAGATGTACATCCAGTACCGCAAGGGCAGCCTGGTGTTCTGGCGCCTGCGCGAAGAACTCGGCGAAGCCGTGCTGAACCGCGTGCTGAAGGACTTCCTGGCCCGGCACCGCTACCAGACCGCCCCCTACGTCACCAGCCGCGACCTGCTGGCCGCGATCCGCGCCGCCGCACCGGCCGCCCGGCAGGATTTGATCACCGACCTGTTCGAGCGCATCGTGTTCTACGATAATCGCATGCTGGACGCGGGCGCCACCCGGCGGCGGGACGGCAAGTGGGACGTGACCATGAAGCTGCGCCTGGCCAAGCTGGAAGCCGACGGCAAGGGCAAGGAAACCGTGCGCCCCTACGACGAGCCGGTGGAGCTGGCGGTGTTCGGGCATGACGCCGGCGGACGCGAACGCGTGCTGTGGCGCGGCAAGCGGATGCTGGCGGCGGGGGAATCGTCGGTAACCGTGACGGTGGATGCAAAGCCGGTGGAGGCCGGCGTGGATGCGTACAACCTGCTGATCGATCGGGTGGCTGGAGATAATCGGAAGGCGGTCAGCGTGCGATAAGCGCCAACGCTAATTTATGCACGCAGCCCCAGCACGTCGCCCCTGGGAGGGCGACGTTTCCATGCTAACTCACAACCCATTCAACTGCCTGAACTCCGCCGCCCGCCGCCTCGACATCGGCACCTTGATCTCCCCCTTCAAGGTCAGCACCATCCCGCTCCCCGGTCCCGGCGCGATCCCGGTCACGAAATCCAGGTTGACGATCTGGCGCCGGCTCACGCGCAAGAAGCGCTCCGGATCCAGCCGCGCCTCCAGCTGGTTCAGGGAACGCAGCAGCAAGGGCCGGTTGGCGTCGAAATACACGCGCGTGTAATTCCCCTCCGATTCGAACAGCATGATCTGCTCGAGCGCCACGAACCAGCAACGCTCGCCGTCCTTGATGAACACCTTGCCGTCGGCCGCCGGCGCCTGCTGCGGCGCCGGTGCCGATGCAGCCACGGGGGCCGGCGCCGGCGCAGCCACCTGGAGCCGCGCATCGAACTTGCGCAAGGCATGCGCCAGGCGCGCCGGATCGATCGGCTTGAGCAGGTAATCGAGCGCGCTGACGTCGAAGGCGCGCAGCGCGTACTGGTCGAAGGCGGTGGTGAAGATCACGGCCGGCACCGCGTCGAGCGATGCCAGCAGGTCGAAGCCGCTTCCGCCCGGCATCTGCACGTCGAGGAAGACCAGGTCCGGCGCCAGCGCCTCGATCGCGGCGCGCGCCTCGATCGGGTTGGCCGCTTCGCCGACGATCTCCAGCGCCGGGTGCGCGGCCAGGAGCCGGCGCAATTCGTTGCGCGCGAGGCGCTCGTCGTCCACGATCAGCGCGCGCATGCAGCCTCCTCCTGATTGCCTTCCTGCGGCAGCACGACTTGCGCCACCACCCAGCCGCCCTCTTCGTGCAGCGTGCAGCCGGCGCGCGGCCCGAACAGCAGCGCCAGGCGCCTGGCCGTATTCGCCAGGCCGAGCCGGGTCGAGGCGCTGGCTTGCTTCAGGCGACCCTGGTTGGCCACGGTCAGCAGCACCCGGCCGCCGTCGCGCACCGCGCTCACGCGCACCCGGCACGCGCCGATGGCCGGCTCGACGCCGTGCTTGACCGCGTTTTCGACCAGGGTCTGCAAGGCCATCGGCGGGATCGGCACGTCGTCCAGGCCGGGCGCGATCTCGACCTCGGCCTGCAGGCGCTCGTCGAAGCGGTGCCGTTCGATGGCGAGATAGGCATTCACCGCCGCCACCTCGTCGGCCAGGTGCACGGTCGGTGCCTGGCCGGCGCGCAGGCTGTGGCGCATCAGGCCGGCCAGCTGGCCGACCGCCTGCGCCGCGGTGTCCGGGTCCTGGTAGATCAGGGCGCGGATGCTGTTCATGCTGTTGAAGAAGAAGTGCGGATTCACCTGCGCCTGCAGCGCGCGCAGCTCGGCATCCTTGACGCTGACCTCGAGCTCCAGCTTTTCGAGCTCGAAGCGGCGCGCGCGCCGGCGCGACAGCACCACCGCATACATCAGGGTCCACATCAGGAACACGGCGTACCACAGCACGCACAGGGCAATCACGACGGCGGTGGCGTCGCTGTCGGCGATCAGCGCACCGTTGCGGATCAGGATGTCGGCGCCGACCAGGAAGCTTACCTGCACCGCGCTCAGCGCGATCAGCCCGAGCAGGATGCGCGGCACCGGCGGATCGCTGCGGTCGATCCAGCCGCGCCGGCGCAGGAACAGGCGCCAGCAGTGCGACAGCACCAGGCCGTTGCAGATGACCAGCAGCTTCACCACGGTCATGCGCCACATCGGCCCGAGGGCGCCCTGGCCCGAGGACATCACGCTGATCATGCCCAGGATGGCCCAGCCGGTGCACTGGCACAGCCAGTAGTCGCGGCTTGAGGTGGTGGGCTGGGCGGCCTGAGGCGTGGCAGTGGGGGCGGCCGGGGGGATCGGAGAAGATTGCGGGAACGGCTCGGGTGCGGCGAACGGGAGGGTCATGGGTGCATCGAATGGCGTTCACGGCGCCGGAACGTCGATGCGAGGTTCGGCAGCACGTACAGCGAATGCCGCCCCAGGCGCGAGGCGAGCGCCAGGTACAGTTCCAGGCAGCGTCTTCCCAGCCCCACGTCAGTACTGTGCGCGCGCAGTGCGCGGTAATCGTCGTAGCTGCCGAACTGCATGAAGCGTGACACCCGTTCGAACCCGGCGACGCACCCCAGCAACCTCGAAGGCGACCAGAACAGGTTGTTATCCTGGCGTGCGCGGCGCCGGAACGTCGATGCGTACAGGTCGCGCGCGCGCAACGGCAGCCAGTGGCAGAACGGCAGTGCCGTATCGTGGTTGATGACGGGGAAGAGCTTGTTGGGGGTGGTGATGACCAGTACGTCGCGGCTGACGCGGCACAGTTCGGAGACGTATTCCGGCCGTACCCCGGTGTGCTCGATCACTTCGACGCAGTACACGGCGTCCATCGAACGGTCGGGTAGCGGCAGGCTGGCGATCGATCCCTCAAGCCAGGTAATACGGTCCTCGACGCCGAGAATGGCGGCGATGCGCCGCGCCGCCGCCAGGCGCGGTCCATTGTATTCCACCGCCGTTACCCGGGCCTCCGTAGCCAGGGCAAACGCCAGCGCCAGCCAGCCGTAGCCTGCGCCAACATCGGCGACGGTGGCCGGCGGCCCCGACAGGCGAAGCAGCGGCTCGACGAAATCGCGCATGTACTCGTCCAGCAGGACATTCAGGTCGAGCTTGCCATAAATGCTGTAACCGAAGTGATCGATCCGGCGAATCTGCGCCAGTTGCTCATCGGTGACCCAAGGTGTGCCCGCCCCGCGGACAGCGTTTATCCGTTCCATGCATCCCCTTCGCCGCGCACTCTCGATTGGGCGCTAACAAATAGTAATTATTGCATGAAAAAAAATATACGAACAAGTATTGATTGCCCCTGCGCCGCAGCCCCCTATTCCACCACCACCGGATGCAGGGCCTTCTCGATATCCGCCCGGGTGAACCCCTGTGCAAAGCGCTCGATGAAGTCGTAGGCATACGCCCGCAGGTAGGCCCCGCGGCGCACCGCCAGCCGGGTCACGTTGGGCGCGAACAGGTGCGAGGCCTCGATCGCGCGCAGGCCGCGGTCGCGCCCGTGGTCGAAGGCCATCGAGGCGACGATGCCGACGCCCATCCCGAGCGACACGTACTGCTTGATGACGTCCGAATCCATCGCCGTCAGCACGATGTCGGGGCTGACGCCGGCGGAGGCGAAAGCGGCGTCGATGTGGCTGCGGCCGGTGTAGCCGACGTCGTAGGTGATCAAGGGGTACTCGGCCAGGTCGGCCAGCTTGATCGGACTCCGGCCCAGCAGCGGGTGCCCGTCCGGCACCACCACCAGGTGGCTCCAGCGGTAGCACGGGAAGGACACCAGGTCCGGGAAGGCGCTCAAGCCCTCGGTCGCGATGCCGATGTCGGCGCGGCCGGACAGCACCCATTCGGCGATGTGGTCCGGGGCACTCTGCTGCAGGGCGATGCGCACGCCGGGGAAGGAGGCGCGGAAGGCCTGCACCACCTGCGGCAGCGCATAGCGCGCCTGGGTGTGGGTGACGGCGACGGTAAGCGTGCCGCTGTCCTGGGCCGCGTATTCGCTGCTGGCCTGCTGCAGGTTCTCGGCTTCGACCAGCAGGCGCTCGACGATCCTCAGGATGCCTTTGCCGGGCTCGGTCAGGCCGGTCAGGCGCTTGCCGTTGCGCTCGAAGATGACCACGCCCAGCTCGTCCTCGAGCTCGCGGATCTGGCGCGACACGCCCGGCTGCGAAGTGAACAGCGCATTCGCCACGTCGGTGAGGTTGAAGTTGCGGCGCGCCGCTTCGCGCACCGAACGCAGCTGCTGGAAGTTCATATGCCCCCGCCTTCTTCAACAAGATTCTGGTCGACGAATACGTGCATGCGCTTGGGCTTGACCAGCAGGGTCTCGCCATCGCGCAAATCCAGTTCGCGGAAGCGCTCATTTGGTATGACAGCTTCGATCATTTGAGCATTGTCCGCACGCTCCAGGTCGAGCTGGGCCAGCGGACCGATCGCGTGGGCGCGGCGCAGCTTCACCGCCACGCCCTCATTGTTCGGACTGCCCGCCACATAGCGCTCGACGTCGAGGTCGTGCGGACGGACGTAGGCGATCGCTTCGCCGTTTTTCACATCCGCGTGCTGCGGCGTACGCAACAAGGCGTCGCCGCTGGCCAGCACGCCCTCGTTGACGCGGCCGTGGAACAGGTTGACGTTGCCGAGGAAGCCGTAGACGAAGGGCGACGCCGGGTGGTTGTAGACCTGGTCCGGGGTGCCGAGCTGCTCGACGCGGCCCTTGTTCATCAGGACCACGCGGTCGGCCACCTCGAGCGCCTCTTCCTGGTCGTGGGTCACGAAGATCGAGGTCACGTGCAGCTCGTCGTGCAGCTGGCGCAGCCAGCGCCGCAGTTCCTTGCGCACCTTGGCGTCGAGCGCGCCGAAGGGTTCGTCCAGCAGCAGCACGCGCGGCTCCACGGCCAGCGCGCGCGCCAGGGCGATACGCTGGCGCTGGCCACCCGACAGCTGCGGCGGATAGCGGTCGGCGATCCAGTCCAGCTGCACCAGTTCGAGCAGCTTTTTCACCTTCTCGCGGATCTGCTGCTCGGACGGCCGCTCCTTGCGCGGTTTCACGCGCAGGCCGAACGCGACGTTCTCGAACACCGTCATGTGCTTGAACAGCGCGTAATGCTGGAACACGAAGCCGACCTGGCGCTCGCGCACGTGGCGCTTCGATGCATCGTCGCCGTCCAGCAGCACGCTGCCCGAGTCCGGGAATTCGAGGCCGGCGATGATGCGCAGCAGCGTGGTCTTGCCGCAGCCGGAAGGTCCAAGCAGCGCAGTCAGCTCGCCGTCGGCGAACTGCAGCGACACGTCGTCCAGGGCCGTGAACTGGCCAAACTGCTTGCGGATGTGTTGGACTTCGATCGTCATGTCAGTGCTCCGTGGTTTGCATCTGCACCGCGGCTTTGCGGGCGGCGTGCAGGCGCCATTCGATGAGGGATTTCACCGCCAGCGTGACCAGCGCCAGCAGGGCCAGCAGCGACGCGATCGCGAACGCGGCGGTGAAGTTGTATTCGTTGTAGAGGATCTCGACCTGCAGCGGCATGGTGTTGGTCTCGCCGCGGATGTGGCCGGACACCACCGACACCGCGCCGAACTCGCCCATCGCGCGGGCATTACACAGGATCACGCCGTACAGCAGGCCCCATTTGATGTTGGGGAGGGTCACGCGGAAGAAGGTGGCCCAGCCGGATGCGCCCAGCACCAGCGCCGCCTCTTCTTCCTCGCTGCCCTGGGCCTGCATCAGCGGGATCAGTTCGCGCGCCACGAAGGGGAAGGTGATGAAGATGGTCGCCAGCACGATGCCGGGCACCGCGAACAGGATCTTGATATCGTGGTCCATCAGCCATGGGCCGAACCAGCCCTGGGCGCCGAACAGCAGCACGTAGATCAGACCGGCGATCACGGGCGAGACCGAGAACGGCAGGTCGATCAGGGTCAGCAGCACGCTTTTGCCGCGGAAGTCGAACTTCGCGATGGCCCAGCTTGCCGCCACGCCGAACACCAGGTTCAGCGGCACCGAGATGCCGGCCGCGATGAAGGTCAGTTTGATGGCCGCCAGCGCATCGGGATCGATAATGGCTTCCTGGTAGGTGGCCCAGCCGCGCTTGAGCGCTTCGAAGAACACGGCGACCAGCGGCACGAACAGGAACAGGGTCAGGAACAGCAGCGCGACCGTGATCAGCGCATAACGCACCCAGCGCGGTTCCAGCGTATTGGTGGCCTTGCGCGGCGCAAGGCTTGCCGTGTCTTTGACGGCGGTATCGAGGACGGCGCTCATGGATTATTTCCCTGCCCGCTTGCGGGTCCAGGCCTGCAGCAGGTTAATGGCCAGCAGCAGGATGAAGGACACGACCAGCATCACCACGGCGATGGCGGTGGCGCCGGTGTAGTCGTACTGCTCCAGCTTGGTGATGATGAACAGCGGCGTGATCTCGGACACCATCGGCATGTTGCCGGCGATGAAGACCACCGAGCCGTATTCGCCGGTGGCGCGCGCGAAGGCCAGCGCAAAGCCGGTGAGGAGCGCAGGCACGATGCCCGGCAAAATCACACGCGTAAACGTTTGCCATGGGCTGGCGCCGAGGCTGGCGGCGGCTTCTTCGAGCTCGCGCTCGGCGTCTTCCAGCACCGGCTGCACCGTGCGCACCACGAAGGGCAAGCCAATGAAGGTCAGCGCCAGCATCACGCCCAGCGGCGTGAAAGCGACCTTGATGCCGACTTTTTCCAGGTACTGGCCGATCCAGCCATTGGCCGAATACAGCGAGGTCAGCGTGATGCCGGCGACGGCGGTCGGCAGCGCGAACGGCAGGTCGACCAGCGCGTCGATGAAGCGCTTGCCCGGGAATTTATAGCGGACCAGCACCCAGGCGACGATGCCGCCGAAGATGACGTTGATGAAGGCGCCGACCAGGGAGGCGCCGAAGCTCAGCCGGTACGAAGCCATCACGCGCGGCGAGGTGACGGCGGTCCAGAACGCGTCCCAGGTCATCGTGAAGGTCTTCAGGAAGATGGCCGACAGCGGAATCAGGACGATCAGCGCCAGATAGAAAATCGTGAACCCGAGCGAAAGCGCGAAGCCGGGGATGACCCGGTTCGCGCTGCTGCGGGAAGCAAATGGATTCATGCGATCGCCTTATTACAAATTCTTCTAATAAGGGCAGATAATCGCACTCAACAATCATATTGCAAACGAAGCATTCGTTATTTGCATAGATGATTCGGCTAATAAGATATTCGGCAATCAATGCAGGAGTTTGATGGCCACCGTGGCCAGGGTCAGCGCCAGCAGGCCGCGCAGCAGGTGTTCCGGCACGATGCGCGCCGCCCACGATCCCAGGGTGATGCCGGGCACCGAACCGATCAGCAGGGTCAGCAGCAGCATCCAGTTGATCGAGCCCAGCCACCAGTGGCCGGCCGCGGCGATCGCCGTCAGCGGCACTGCATAGGCGATATCGGTGCCGGCGACTTCGGCCGGGGTCAGCTTCGGATACAGCATCACCAGCAGGGTCGCACCGATGGCGCCGGCGCCAATCGAGGAAATCGTGACCAATACGCCGAGCACGGCGCCGGCGGCGATGGTGGCGCCGGCCAGGCTGCGCCCGTGCAGCTGGCGTCCCGGCTTGGCGTGCACCCAGGCCATCATCTTGCCGCGGAACAGGATGGCGACCACGGTCAGCAGCACCGACACGGCGATCGAATAGCGGATCAGCTGGCCGATGGCCGGGCCGAGCGGACCGAAGTATTGCAAGGCCAGCGTCGCCACCAGCGCGGCCGGCAGCGCGCCCATGCACAGGCGGCGCACGATGTGCCATTGCACGGTGCCGCGCGAACGGTGGGTGACGGTCCCGGCAGATTTGGTGATGGAAGCGAACGCGAGGTCGGTGCCGACCGCAACCGACGGGTTGACGCCGAACAGCAAGGTCAACAGCGGCGTCATCAGCGAGCCCCCGCCGACGCCGGTCATGCCGACCAGCAAACCAACGGCGAAACCCGAAAAAATATATGTGATGGACATGCATTACCCCCAGACTGGCGCCCAAGGGTAAAGGGCCTCAACCGTATATCAAACGACAGCTTCCTTATTTGCTTATGCGGGGAGCGTGTCTGGATGGGCCTGCGTCAGGGTGCGGCGGATGCATCACCGGTAAGGTGGGCACCCCGTGCCCACCCTACACTACAAGCACGCCGGCGCTTATTTGTTCGGCTGCGGGGTCAAACGCAGATACGGCTTGGGCGCGGTGAACCCCTTCGGATATTTCTGCTGCAACTGCTCAGGATCCTGCACGGTCAGCGGGATGATGACGTCGTCGCCATCCTTCCAGTTGCCC
>Ga0308160_10006471_pt1 | contig 11911 bp, 9 predicted proteins | sample PhyFR1_FD_201036 | JGI IMG/M metagenome (GOLD analysis project Ga0308160, IMG submission 201036) | Phyllosphere microbial communities from UC Gill Tract Community Farm, Albany, California, United States - DLSLF.R1 | ecosystem: Host-associated > Plants > Phyllosphere > Unclassified | place: USA... | reverse complement strand
GCCACCTCGCTGCCCTCGTCTCGAACGCGCCGACGCCCGACGAACGCGCCGTGTCGGACGTGGACGACCGACCCGACCTCGCGCTGCTCTGCTACCCGGTGGTCTCGATGACCGACCACCAGCACCGGGGGAGCGCGGACAACCTGCTCGGCACGGGGGCGACGGTGTGGGCGCTGGGGGCGCTCGACACGGAGCTCATGGTCGACGGCGCGACCCCGCCGACGTTCCTCTGGCACACCGCCGAGGACCCGGCTGTCCACGTGACGCACTCGCTGCGCTACGGGCAGGCTCTCGCGCGCCGGGCGGTGCCGTTCGAACTGCACGTCTTCGAGCGTGGCGCGCACGGGATCGGGCTCGCTGAGGGCACCGGGACCGCTGCCGCGTGGCCGGGCGTCGCCGAGGCCTGGCTGCGCGACCGCGGATGGTGACCACTGGCCGCCGCGACGCCCGCCGCGACACCCGCCGCGACACCCGCCGCGACACCCGCCGTGACGTCGGCCGGGGTCAGGCGCCGTCCGGACCGGGACCGTCCGGCTCGAGCGTCCCGGTGGCGGTGCCCGCGCCGAGCGTCACGTGCACCGGCGTCGCACCGCTGAGGTCCTCCGAGCCCCGCACCACGCCGCCGTCGGCCGTCTGCACGATCGCGTAGCCACGCCGCAGGGTGTCCCGCGGGGACAGCGCCCGGAGCCGGGCGGTGAGGTGCCCGACCTCGGAGTGGGAGCGTTCGAGCCGGCGGTCGAGGAGTTCACGGGCGCGGGAGAGGTCGCGCGCCACCTCTTCCGCGCGGGTGTCGACGAGCCAGGCGGTGGACGCCAGGGCGGGACGGGAGCGCAGGGCCGCGATCCGGTCCGCCTCGACCGAGAGGGTGTGCGACAACCGGAGCCCGAGTCGTGCCCGCGCCTGCCGGACGTTGGCGAGTTCCTCGGCGACGTCGGGCACCACGCGCTTGGCCGCGTCGGTCGGGGTGGAGGCACGGAGGTCGGCGACCTCGTCGAGGATCGGCCGGTCGGCCTCGTGCCCGATCGCCGAGACGATCGGGGTGCTCGCAGCGGCCGCGGCACGGACGAGTCCCTCGTCGCTGAAGCCGAGCAGGTTCTGGAAGTCGCCGCCGCCGCGGGCCACGATGATGACGTCGACGGTCGGGTCGGCGTCGAGCTCGAGGATCGCCGCGGTGACCTCGCTCACGGCGCGCTCGCCCTGCACTGCCGTGTGGACCGTCCGGAACTCGACCTGCGGCCACCGGAGCTGGGCGTTGCGCTTGACGTCCTTCTCGGCGTCGGAGTCCTTGCCGGTGATCAGCCCGATCCGGTGCGGCAGGAAGGGCAGGCGCTTCTTCCGGGACGGGTCGAACAACCCTTCCGCGGCGAGGGTGCGGCGCAGGCGTTCGAGGCGCTCGAGCAGGTCACCCAGTCCGACGTGCTTCATCTCGACGACCTGCATCGTCAGCGAGCCGCCCTTGACCCAGTAGTTCGGCTTGACGGCCGCGACGACCCGGTCGCCCTGCTTGATGTCCGCGGGGACCCGGGAGCGCACGCTCGACCAGATCGAGAACGACACGGTGGCGTCGACGTCGACGTCCTTGAGCTTGCCGTAGACGTTGCCGCCCGCGACGTTCCACTGGGTGATCTCGCCCTCGACCCAGGCGGTGCCGAGCCGGTCGATCCAGTCGCGGAGCTTCGCGCCGAGCAGCGCGACGGGCCACGGGTCGTCAGCCGTCGGGGGACCCTGTTCGATCGCCAATGTCGTTCCTTCCACGCGGGACGTCCATGCTGCCCGAGACCGGTGACAGCGCGCTCCGGACGGGTTGTCCACAGGTCCGTGCGCGCTCAGCCCGCGCGCGTCCCGCTCACCTATCATCGGGGACGTGACGATCACCAACGGCCACACGGTCCCGCTCGCCCCGCCGCGGGTCCTCGCGGCGCGCGGCCGCCTGCGGGACGAACCGGTCGCCGGCACGAAGAAGGTCCTGCTCGCCGCCCCCCGCGGGTACTGCGCGGGCGTCGACCGCGCCGTGGTCGCGGTCGAGAAGGCGCTCGAGCAGTACGGCGAGCCCGTGTACGTCCGCAAGCAGATCGTCCACAACGTCCACGTCGTGTCGACGCTCGAGCAGCGCGGAGCGGTCTTCGTCGACGACGTCGCCGAGGTCCCTCGCGGTTCGCACGTGGTCTTCAGCGCGCACGGCGTCTCACCGGCCGTCGTGGCCGGCGCCGCCGACCGCGACCTGCACGCCATCGACGCCACGTGCCCGCTCGTCACGAAGGTCCACAGGGAGGCGACGCGCTTCGCGAAGGCCGACCGCACCATCATCCTCATCGGGCACGCCGGCCACGAAGAGGTCGAGGGCACCATGGGCCACGCACCCGACCGCACGATCCTGGTCAACGGGCCGGACGACGTCCCCGCGCTCGAGGTCCCCGACCCCGAGAACCTCGTCTGGCTCTCGCAGACCACGCTGAGCGTCGACGAGACGATGGAGACCGTCCGGCTCCTGCGCGAGAAGTTCCCCGCGATCGAGGACCCGCCCTCCGACGACATCTGCTACGCCACCCAGAACCGCCAGGTCGCGATCAAGAAGGTCGCCCCCGGAGCCGACCTCGTGATCGTGGTCGGCTCGGCGAACTCCTCGAACAGCGTCCGCCTGGTCGAGGTCGCGCTGGAGCACGGCGCGAAGGCAGCACACCGCGTCGACTACGCCGCCGAGATCCAGCAGGACTGGCTCACCGGAGTCGGCACCGTCGGCGTCACGAGCGGCGCCAGCGTGCCGGAAGAGCTCGTCACCGAGGTCCTCGACCAGCTCGCGGACGCCGGCTACGCAACGGTGGAAGAGGTCGTCACGGCGCACGAGGACCTCATGTTCTCGCTGCCGAAGGAGCTCCGCACGGACGCGTCGGGCAACCCCACGCGCGCACTCGGCGGGCGTCGACGGTGAGCGGGGGCACGGACGGCTGGTCCGCGGTGCCCGCCCGCGAGCCGGGTCAGGTCGTCGATCCCTCCCTCGGCCAGGAGGCGCGGCGCACCCCCGCCACGTCGGCCGACGGTGACGCGCACGGTCGCGTCCACGGCCGTCCGGCACCGCAGTACGGCGAGTACGCGCCCGACGGTTGGGTGAACCCGGTGCTCGTCGAACAGGAGCGCCTCGAGCACGAAGAGCGCTCCCGAGCCGCAGGCGAACGCGAGACCCGCGACCACCCCGCTCGCGACCGCGATCCCCGTGCCGGCGCCCAGCGGCCCGGCCCGGCAGCCGACGGCGGGACGGCTCGCCCGACACCCCTCGCCGGACGCTTCGGCCGCACCCCGCTCGACTTCGTCCTGACGGTCGGGCTGCTCGTGATCGGGCTCTGGTCGGTCGTCGAGTCCCTCGCCGTCGGCACCACCGCCTCGACCATCCGGACCCTCGTCGAGCGCCAGTACACCGAGCTGTCCGACCCGGCGGCGCTGTCGACCGCCGTGCTCGTGCGGGCGGTCGTGCTCGTCGTGGTGTTCGTGCTCGTGGCCTGGTGGTCGATCCGACGGCTCCGTGCCCGGCGCTGGACGTTCTGGGTCCCGCTCGTGGGCGGTGTCGTCGCGTCGGTGCTCGGCATCGTGCCGGTGATGGTCGTGCTCTTCCAGGACCCGGCGTTCACGGCGTACGTGCAGCGGATGGCCGCCGGCGGCTGACCCGCCCGCCGGGCGCTCCCGCGTCAGCCAGCCAGGAACGCGGCGACGGCGCCGTGCAGGGACGCGAGGTCGTCGACGTGCACGAGCTCGCGGATCGAGTGCATCGACAGCAGCCCGACGCCGATGTCGATCGTCGGGATCCCGAGCCGGGTCGCCGCGATCGGGCCGATGGTCGAGCCGCCCGGGATCGTGTTCACGTTGACGAACGGCTGCCACGGCACGCCCGCGGCGGCACACGCGGTGGCCCAGACGGCCTCGCCCTTCGCCTCGGTCATGTAGCGCTGGTTCGCGCTGATCTTCAGGAGCGGTCCCGCTCCCGGACGCGGACGGTTCGTGGGGTCGTGCTTCTCCGGCTGGTTCGGGTGCACGAGGTGCCCGGCGTCGCTCGACAGCAGCCACGAGGCACGGAACGCCCGCGCGGCTTCGGAACGGGTGGCGCCGAGGCCCTCCTGCACGCGACCGAGGACGTCCTCGAGGAAGGGGCCGCCGGCACCGGACGGCGTCGAGGACCCGATCTCCTCGTGGTCGAAGGCCGCGAACACGGGGATGTGGTCGCCGTCGGCCGGGGCCTCGACGATGCCGCGGAGTCCGGCGTGCACGCTCGTCAGGTTGTCCATCCGGCCCGAGGCGAGGAACTCGCGGTCGATGCCGATGCGCGCGGGAGCCTGGGTGTCGGCAAGGAAGAGGTCCCACGACACGGCACCGTCACCGAGCCGGGCGCGCAGCCACGACACCACGTCCGTCCCGCCCGTGTCGCCGTCGACCCCGACGATCGGCAGGGTGTGGCGCTGGCGGTCGATCTCCTTGCCGTCGTTCACGCCGCGGTCGAGGTGGATCGCGAGGTTCGGGATGCGGGCGACGGCGTCGGTGGACACCAGACGGACCGTCCCGTCCGCGTCGACGACCCGGCCGGCGATGCGGAGGTCGCGGTCGAACCACGTGGAGAGGAGCGCGCCGCCGTAGACCTCGACGTTCAGCTGCTCCCAGCCGCCGGTGCGCACGCCGGGGTTCGGCTTGATGCGGAACCCGGGGGAGTCGGTGTGGGCGCCGAGGATCCGGAACGGGGTGGTCGGGGTGGCCCCGGACGGCAGACGCCAGGCGATGACGGCACCGTCACGGACCACCACGTAGGCGCCGGGCGTCGTCGGCCAGGCGCCGAGCTCGTCGAGCTCCTCGAACCCCGCGGCGACGAGGCGGTCCCGGGCGGCCGCTGCCGCGTGGAACGCGGTGGGGGACTCGGTGACGAACTGGGCGAAGTCGGAGGCGATGGCGTCGGCGGTCACCCGACCATCGTGGCACGGCGGTGGAGGTGACCGGACGCAGAACGGGGCGCGTCCGTCGGACGCGCCCCGTTCCTCCAGGCTGTTGCTCGGGGTGTCAGCCCTTGGTGTGGCCGGCCGAGCCGAGCACCTTCGCGGCCTCGCCGACGCGAGCCGCCATCGCGGTCTCGGCGACCTTGCCCCAGGCGCGCGGGTCGTACTGCTTCTTGTTGCCGACCTCGCCGTCGATCTTCAGGACGCCCTCGTAGTTCCGGAACATCGAGTCGGCGATCGAGCGCGTGAACGCGTACTGCGTGTCCGTGTCGATGTTCATCTTGATGACGCCGTTGCGGACGGCCTCGTGGATCTCGTCGTCGGTCGAGCCGGAGCCACCGTGGAAGACGAGGTCGAGGGGGTTCTCGCCGGTGCCGTGCTTGGCCGCGACCGAGGCCTGGATCTCGCCGAGGAGCTCGGGGCGGAGCTTGACGTTGCCCGGCTTGTAGACGCCGTGCACGTTGCCGAACGTGAGCGCGGCGATCCAGCGGCCCTTGTCGCCCAGGCCGAGTGCGTCGACCACCTTCTCGACGTCGTTCGGGGTCGTGTACAGGGCGTCGTTCGTGCCCTCGTGCTCGACGCCGTCCTCTTCGCCGCCGACGACGCCGATCTCGACCTCGAGGATCGCGTTGATGTTCCGCGTCTTCTCGATCATGGTCTTGGCGATCTCGATGTTCTCGTCGAGCGGCACGGCCGAGCCGTCCCACATGTGCGACTGGAAGATCGGGTTGCGGCCGGCGCGGACCTCTTCCTCGCTCGCTGCGATGAGCGGCAGGACGAAGCCGTCGAGGGCGTCCTTCGGGCAGTGGTCGGTGTGCAGCGCGACGGTGATGTCGTAGTTCTTCGCGACCTCGTGGGCGAACTTCGCCATCGCGAGGGCACCGGCGGCGCGGTTCTTGACGGTGTGGCCCGCGAAGTAGTCGGCGCCACCCGTGGTCACCTGGAGGATGCCGTCCGAGCCCGCCTCGGCGAGGCCCTGGAGGACCGCGTTGATCGTCTGTGACGACGACACGTTGACGGCGGGGTACGCGAACTTGCCGGCCTTCGCTCGTTCGATCATCTCGGCGTACTGTTCCGGCGTTGCGATGGGCACGTGGATCTCCTTCGACTTCGGTGGTGTCCTCGCCGATCGTAGTCAGCCGGACTGGAGGCGCGGTGCGGGTTACGCGGTCGGCCCGCGCCCGGCGTGCACATGCGTCCACGGGCCCGTTGTCCGGACCGTCGGTCGGCTGCCGGTCGGTAGGCTGGCGGTCGTGACTCCCACGACGGAAACCGGCTCCCTGTTCCTCCAGCCCGACCGCAACCTGGCGCTCGAGCTCGTGCGTGCGACGGAGGCCGCGGCGATCCGTGCGCAGCCGTGGGTCGGGCGTGGTGAGAAGAACCTCGCGGACGGTGCTGCCGTCGACGCGATGCGGAAGTTCCTCGGCACGGTGAACTTCGACGGCGTGGTCGTCATCGGCGAGGGCGAGAAGGACAACGCCCCGATGCTCTACAACGGCGAGCACGTCGGCAACGGGCACGGCCCGGCCTGCGACATCGCCGTGGACCCCATCGACGGCACCTCGCTGACCGCCGCGGGTCGCCAGAACGCGATCTCGGTGATGGCCGTCTCGGACCGCGGCTCGATGTACGACCCGTCCGCCGTGTTCTACATGGACAAGATCGCCGCCGGCCCCGAGGGTCGCGGCGTCCTCGACCTCGAGAAGCCCATCGGTGACAACATCCGTGCGCTCGCGAAGGCGAAGGGCAAGGACCTCGAGGACATGCAGATCGCCGTCCTCGACCGTCCCCGCCACGACGAACTCATCCGGGCGATCCGTGCGACCGGTGCCGGCACCCGGCTGCTGCTCGACGGTGACGTCGCCGGTGGCATCGCGGCGGCGCTGCCCGGGTCGACGATCGACATGTGCGTCGGTGTCGGCGGCACCCCGGAGGGCATCATCACCGCGTGCGCGATCAAGGCGCTCGGCGGTGTGATCCTCGGCAAGCTCCAGCCGAAGGACGACGAGGAGCGCGAGAAGGCGATCGCCGCCGGACACGACCTCGACAAGGTCCTCGACCAGGACGACCTGGTCACGGGCGACAACACGTTCTTCGTCGCCACCGGTGTCACCGACGGGGTGCTCGTGGACGGTGTCCGCCGGTCGCGCGGCGTCATCCACACGGACTCGCTCGTGCTGCGGTCCCGCTCGAACACGATCCGCCGCATCCAGGCGGACCACCGCGCCGAGAAGTGGTTCTGATCGCCTGACGCGGCTGCGCGGCCGCCGCTGCGCGGCGGCGCGGCTGCGCGGCCGCGCGGACGCCGCTGCGCGGCGCACATCGCGTTCCCACAACCGAAGTCCGTCCGAACCACGTTCCCGCGTGGTTCGGACGGACTTTCGTTGTGCGGTGCGGGGCGGGGCGGGGCGGGGCGGGGCGGGGCGGGGCGGCGCCGGGCGGGGCGGGGCGGCGCCAGCGCGGCGCTCAGTCGTCGTCGAGGGCGCCGACGAGCTCCGGCGCGGTGAGCAGCCGCGGCTCGTCGGTGATCGTCGCCGGGTCCGCGATGACCTTCGACTCGTCGAGGAGTGACAGCCGCCGGGCACTCGGCAGGACCTGTCGTTCGAGCGACCCCACGAACCGGTTGTAGTCGACCACGGAGCCCCGGATGGACCGCCCGAGCTTGTCGACGTGTCCGGCCATGGTGGCCAGGCGGCCGTAGAGCTCGCGGGAGACCCGGAAGAGCTCGTGCGCCTCTTGTGAGACGACGTCCTGCTGCCACGAGAACGCCACGGTCTTCAGCACCGACCACAGCGTCACCGGCGACGCGAGTGCGATGCGCTTGCGGAACGCGTGGTCGAGCAGCCCGGGGTCGGCGGCGAGGGCGCTCGAGATGAGCGACTCCGACGGGATGAACGCCACGGTGAGCTCGGGTGACGCGTCGTAGCCGGTCCAGTACTCCCGCGCGGCGAGGGCGTCGACGTGCGCCCGCAGTGCCTTGACGTGCTGCCCGATGAGCGCATCGCGCCGGGCCCCCTCGGCACCGGTCGCGGTCGCCGGGATCTCGGCAGCCTGCAGGTAGGCGCTGAACGGGACCTTGGCGTCGACGGCGATGGTCTTGCCACCCGGCAGGTGCACGACCATGTCGGGGCGTGCGGTCCCGGCGGTCGTGGTGACGGAGGACTGCACGTCGAAATCGACGCGCTCGAGGAGGCCCGCGGCCTCGACCACGTTGCGCAACTGGGTCTCGCCCCAGACGCCGCGCGTGCTGTTCGACGACAGCGCGCTGGCCAGCGTGTCGGCGGTGGCGCGCAGGCGTTCCTCGGACTCGGCAGCGGAGCGCAGCTGTGCCGAGAGGGCCCCGTACTGCTCGCTGCGGGACTGTTCGAGCTCGGCGATCTTGGCGCGCATGACGTCGAGCGTCTGGGCGACCGGGCTGAGCGCGGAGAGCACCTTCGACTCGCCCTGGGTCCGTGCGGCGTCGGCGCCGTGCATGCGCTGGACGAGGTGCTCGAGTTCGGCGGCCCGGCGCTCGAGCGAGTCGACCTGCCGCCGGTACTGCGCGTCCTGCGCGTCGAGCCGTTCCTCGGCGTCGCGACGGACCTCGTCGAGGCGCGACCGGAGCGCCTCGGCGCTGGCGCGGGACGTGGCCGCGTCCACGCCGGCGCGGGACCGCGCGAGCGACCAGGCGACGACCGCACCGACGGCGACGCCGATCACGAGACCGATGACCAGGGCGAGGATCTGCATGTCGCGACCTTGGCAGGACCCACCGACACCGCGCCTCCTGGGCCGCCCGAATCCATGTCATGACATTAGGGCAAACAAGGTGTACAGTCGTGATCGTCCGCCGATGAAGCCGCACGGAAGGTCCCCCGCGTCGCATGACGAACCCAGCTCCCCACGCGTACGACGTGATCACGATGGGACGTGTGAGCGTCGACATCTACCCGCAGCAGACGGGGCCGCTCGAAGACGTCTCGACGTTCTCGAAGTCCGTCGGCGGCAGCGCCACGAACGTCGCCATCGCAGCAGCCCGGCACGGAGCCGACGCGGCGGTCATCACCCGCACGGGCAACGATCCGTTCGGCCGCTACATCGCCAGGACCCTGCCGGAGTTCGGTGTCGCGAACGCCTTCGTCGAGACGGTCGAAGGGCTGAACACCCCCGTCGCGTTCTGCGAGATCTTCCCGCCGGACGACTTCCCGCTGTACTTCTACCGGGCACCGAAGGCCCCGGACCTCATGATCACGGCGAAGTCCCTGCCGCTGCACGAGATCGAGCGGGCGAAGATCTTCTGGACGACGGTCACCGGCCTCAGCGAGGAGCCGAGCCGCCAGGCCCACCACGTGGCATTGAGGGCGCGGAGCGAAGCGACGCTTGCCCGAGGGATGCACACCGTGCTCGACCTCGACTACCGGTCCATGTTCTGGTCGTCGCCCGAGGCCGCGACGCGCGAGGTCGCCGTCGCCCTCGAACACGCGACCGTGGCCGTCGGCAACCGCGAGGAGTGCGAGGTCGCCGTCGGTGAGACCGACCCAGTCCGCGCCGCCGACGCCCTGCTCGAGCGCGGGGTCGAGATCGCCATCGTCAAGCAGGGGCCGAAGGGCGTCCTCGCCAAGACCCGCGACGAGTTCGTCGAGTTCCGCCCGCACCACATCGACGTCGTCAACGGCCTCGGGTCGGGCGACGGCTTCGGCGGGGCGCTCACCCACGGACTGCTGCAGGGCTGGGGGCTCGAGCGGACCCTCGCGTTCTGCAACGCCGCCGGCGCGATCGTCGCGACCCGGTTCGAGTGCTCGACCGCGATGCCGACGAGCGACGAGATCGAGCAGTTCCTGCAGGACAACCCCACGGAGGAGGCCGTCAATGCCTGAGATCAGCACCGCCGACTTCGCGCGGCTGCGGGACGTCCGCGCCGGGCAGCCCGAGCTCGTGCGGGCCGCGCTCGACGCCCGACGCAAGCGCTCCCTGCTCGCCGACGACGGCAAGCTCTTCATCGTGGCCGCCGACCACCCGGCACGCGGAGCCCTGGCCGTCCGGAACGACGAGTCCGCCATGGGCGACCGGTACGACCTGCTCGAGCGGCTCGTCACGGCGCTCGGACGCCCCGGGGTGGACGGGGTGCTCGGCACGCCGGACATCCTCGAGGACCTCGCACTCCTGGGGGCCCTCGACGACAAGGTCGTGGTCGGCTCGATGAACCGCGGGGGCCTCCGGGGCGCGACGTTCGAGATGGACGACCGCTACACGGCGTACTCGGCGCAGGCCATCAAGGACTCCGGGCTGGACTTCGCCAAGCTCCTGGTGCGCATCGCCCTGGAGGACTCGGGAACGGCCCCGACCCTCGAGGCCACGGCCCGGGCGGTCAGCGAGGCTGCCGCGCTCCGGCTGCCGATCATGCTCGAACCGTTCATGTCCGCGTGGCAGGACGGCCGGGTCGTCAACGACCTGACCGCCGACGCTGTGATCACCTCGATGGCGATCGCCGCGGGACTGGGGGAGTCGAGCGCGTACAGCTGGCTCAAGATCCCGGTCGTGGACGACATGGAACGGGTGATGGCCGCGACGACGCTGCCGACCCTGCTGCTCGGCGGGGACCCGTCGACCCGCCCGCTCGAGACCTACGCCAAGTGGGCCGACGCACTGGCACTCCCCGGGGTGCGCGGCCTGGTCGTCGGCCGCACGCTGCTCTACCCGCCGGACGGCGACGTCGCCGCAGCCGTGGACGTGGCCGCCGGGCTCGTCCACACCCAGGAGGCCCGTGCCGGGTTCTCCACAGAATCCCACGACCCAGCCGCTCGGCTCGCGGGCGCCACCACCATGGACTCGTCCATCCCGGAAGGAAGCAACGCATGACCACCACCGAGACCGCCACCACGACCATCGGGCACTGGATCGACGGGGCACGCGTCGCGTCGACCTCCGGCAACACGGCCCCGGTGTACGACCCGGCGCTCGGGGTCGCGACGAAGCAGGTCGCCCTCGCGAACGAGGAAGAGATCCAGGCGGCGATCGCGAGTGCGAAGGCGGCGTTCCCGGCGTGGAGCAACCTGTCGCTGTCGAAGCGGCAGCAGATCCTGTTCTCCTTCCGCGAGGTCCTCAACCGCGACAAGGCGGAGCTCGCCGAGATCATCACGAGCGAGCACGGCAAGGTCATCGACGACGCCCTCGGCGAGATCGCCCGCGGGCAAGAGGTCGTCGAGCTGGCGACGAACATCCCGAGCCTGCTCAAGGGCGAGTTCAGCGACCAGGTGTCGACCGGCATCGACGTGTACTCGATCCGTCAGCCGCTCGGTGTCGTCGGCATCATCAGCCCGTTCAACTTCCCGGCCATGGTGCCGTTGTGGTTCCTGCCGATCGCGATCGCCGCCGGCAACACCGTCGTGCTGAAGCCGAGCGAGAAGGACCCGAGCGCCGCGATCTGGCTCGCCGAGAAGTTCAAGGAGGCCGGGCTGCCCGACGGTGTCTTCACCGTCCTGAACGGCGACAAGCTGAGCGTCGACGGGCTCCTCACCAGCCCCGACGTCGAGTCGATCTCCTTCGTCGGGTCCACCCCGATCGCGCAGTACGTCTACGAGACGGGTACGAAGCACGGCAAGCGCGTGCAGGCCCTCGGCGGCGCGAAGAACCACATGCTCGTCCTTCCGGACGCGGACCTCGACCTCGTCGCGGACAACGCCATCAACGCGGGCTTCGGCTCCGCCGGTGAGCGCTGCATGGCGATCTCGGTCGTCGTCGCCGTCGAGCCGGTGGCCGACGAGCTCATCGAGAAGATCACTGAGCGCGCGGCGACCCTGCGCATCGGCGACGGTCGTCGCGGGTGCGACATGGGTCCGCTCGTCACGAAGCAGCACCGTGACAAGGTCGCCTCGTACATCGAGGTCGCAGAGCAGGACGGTGCGGTGGTTGTGGTGGACGGCCGCACCGTCCGACCCGACGGCGACGAGAACGGCTTCTGG
>Ga0308160_10006470_pt1 | contig 11911 bp, 7 predicted proteins | sample PhyFR1_FD_201036 | JGI IMG/M metagenome (GOLD analysis project Ga0308160, IMG submission 201036) | Phyllosphere microbial communities from UC Gill Tract Community Farm, Albany, California, United States - DLSLF.R1 | ecosystem: Host-associated > Plants > Phyllosphere > Unclassified | place: USA... | reverse complement strand
CCGGGCGTAGCCGTTCTCGACGGCGATCGCGGCAAGGTGCTGCAGCAACGCTTTGCCGTGCCCGTCGCCGCGCGCTTCCGGGCTGACGTAGAGGTCCTCCAGGTAGATCCCGTGCACGCCTTCCCAAGTGGAGTAGTTCAGGAACCACAGTGCGAAGCCCTGCACGTCCCCCGCATCATCTTCAGCCATGGCAGCGAACACGCGGGGGTTGTCGCCAAAGAGCGCCTGGTCAAGCAGCTCGGGCGTGTTCCGGACAGCGTCGGGTTCCTTTTCGTAATGAGCCAGTTCGTGGATCATACGGAGGATGGCGGGGACGTCATGCCGGGTTGCGGGGCGGATTACACTCATGGATCGAGCTTACCGCCGGCACCGGCACGGCCACCGCAGGACCGTGGAGAGCCCGCGGGAGCGCAAGTAGCCCTCGTCAGAGGCGGTTTACCTCCGTCACCCTGACCATGGCCGTTCCGGTTTCATCCGACTCCGCCAGGTCCACCTCGGCCGAGATTCCCCAGTCGTGGTTGCCCGCCGGATCGTCGAAGATCTGGCGAACCTTCCAGGTCCCGGGTTCCTCGGTGATCATCAGCAGGCCGGGGCCGCGGGCATCGGGACCCGTCCCAATGTCGTCGTGTTCGTCGAAGTAGTCGTCCAGCGCGTCCTCCCAGCGGTCGGCACCCCAGCCGGAGCCGCCGTCGAGCTCGCCCAGAGCCGCGGAGTCCTCGTCGGCGAACAACTCCACGCGGCGGAACATCTCATTGCGCACCATCACCCGGAAGGCGCGGATGTTGGAGGTGAGGGAGGGCGGCGGGGGCGGCGGTGCGTCGTGCGGCGTCGGAGCGGCGCCGGAGGCCAGTTCCTCCCACTCGTCCAGAAGACTGGAATCCACCTGCCGCACCAGCTCGCCCAGCCATGCGGTCAGGTCCGCCAGGTCCTCCCGGAGCATGTCCTGCGGAACGGTCTGGCGCAGCGCCTTGAAGGCGTCGGCGAGGTACCGCAGTACGATGCCTTCAGAGCGCGCCAGGCCGTAGAACTGGACGAATTCGCCGAAGTTCATGGCCCGTTCGTACATGTCGCGGACCACCGACTTGGGTGCCAGCTCAAAGTCGCCCACCCACGGCGCGGCTTTCCGATACACCTCGAACGCCTCACCCAGGATCTCCGCCAACGGCTGGGGGTAGGTCACCTCATCCAGCATGGCCATTCGCTGGTCGTAGTCGATGCCGTCGGCTTTCATGGCGGCCACAGCTTCGCCGCGGGCCTTCTTTTGCTGTGCGGAGAGGATCTGGCGGGGTTTCTCCAGGGTCGCCTCGATCACGGACACCACGTCCAGGGCGTACGACGGCGACTCCGGATCGAGCAGGTCAAGTGCGGCAAGTGCAAAGGGGGAGAGCGGCTGGTTCAGGGCGAAGTTCGGCTGCAGGTGGACGGTCAGCCGGACAGTCCGGCCGTCGGGACCCTGTTCCTCCGGCGGAATCCGCTCGATGACCTCGGCGGCCAGCAGTTCCCGGTAGATGCCCAGCGCCTTCTTCATCAGCCGCAGCTGGTTGGGGCGCGGCTCGTGGTTCTCGGTGAGCAGACGCCGGGCCGCCGCGAACGGGTCGCCGGGCCGTTCCATCAGGTTCATAAGCATGGCATGCGTCACCGTGAAACTCGACGTCAACGGGTCCGGGACAGACTCCACCAGCCGGTTGAAGGTCGGTTCGCCCCAGGACACGAAACCCTCCGGCGGTTTCTTCTTCACCACCTGGCGGAGCTTCTTCTGGTCGTCGCCGAACTTGGCGGTGGCCTTGGCCATCGCCTTGACGTTCTCGATCACGTGCTCGGGCGCCTGCACCACCACCGTCCCGGCGGTGTCGTAGCCAGCGCGGCCGGCCCGCCCCGCAATCTGATGGAACTCGCGTGAGTTAAGCAGCCGCGTGCGGACGCCGTCGTACTTGCTCAAGGCCGTGAGCAGCACCGTCCGGATCGGCACGTTGATGCCCACGCCCAGCGTGTCCGTACCGCAAATCACCTTCAGCAGTCCCGCCTGTGCCAGCTGCTCCACCAACCGGCGGTACTTGGGCAACATGCCGGCGTGGTGCACGCCGATTCCGTGGCGCACCAGCCTGTTCAGCGTCTTCCCGAACCCAGCCGCAAACCGGAAGTTGGCGATCAGCTCCGCGATCTTGTCCTTTTCCTCCCTGGTGCACACGTTGATGCTCATCAGGTTCTGGGCGCGGTCGATCGCTTCGAGCTGGCTGAAGTGCACCACGTAGACAGGCACCTGCTTGGTGGACAGCAGCTCCTCCAGGGTCTCGTGGACGGGAGTCTGGTGGTAGTAGTAATGCAGCGGAATGGGCCGCTCCGCCGAGCTCACCGTGGTGGTGGCGCGGCCGGTCAACGCGGTCAGCCCCTCCTCGAACCGGGTCACGTCGCCCAGGGTGGCGGACATGAGCAGGAACTGTGCCTGCGGCAGCTCCAGGAGGGGGACCTGCCAGGCCCAGCCGCGCTGGGGGTCGGAGTAGAAGTGGAACTCGTCCATAATTACGGCGCCCAGTTCCGCCGCCGGGCCTTCCCGCAGCGCGATGTTTGCCAGGATCTCTGCCGTGCAGCAGATGATGGGCGCGTCCTGGTTGACCCCGGAGTCGCCGGTGATCATGCCTACGTTCTCTGCGCCGAAAATGTCGCAAAGGGCGAAGAACTTTTCGGATACCAAAGCTTTGATGGGCGCCGTGTAGTAGCTTCGCCGGCCCTGGGCCATGGCTTGGAAGTGCGCCGCGATGGCCACCAGCGACTTCCCGGACCCGGTGGGCGTCGCCAGGATGACGTTGGCGCCGGTTGCGAGCTCCATGATGGCCTCGTCCTGCGCCGGGTACAGTGACAGCCCGCGGCTCTCCGTCCACTCCACAAACCGGGTGTAAAGGGCGTCGGGGTCGACGGCGTCGGCTTGCCTGGGGGTGGACAGATCGCTCAGCTGGTCAACGAGTTTCATTGAGTTCAACCTTAGTGCCACGTTGCGGAGGGACCGGGCGCTCCTGCCGGGTTAGGCTACGGCTTGCCCGTGTGCGCGTCAGAACCTGGAGATATTCATGAAATGGGACCCCGCAAAGTATGCCGAGTTTGGCGACTACCGGAACAGGCCGTTCTTCGACCTCACAGCCCGGATCCATGCGGAGGGGCCGGCGCACGTGGTGGACCTTGGGTGCGGGCCCGGGAACCTCACGGCAACCCTGGCCGAACGCTGGCCGGACGCGCGTGTGGTTGGCCTGGACTCGTCCGCGGAGATGCTGGCAAAGGCCGCCCCGCTGGCGGCGAAGATTCCCGCCCTGGCATTTGAGCAGGCGGACATTGCCGACTGGATGCCCGGTCCCGGGACCGACGTCGTGGTGAGCAACGCCGCCCTGCAGTGGGTCCCGGGCCACCAGGACCTCATGCGGAAGTGGCTCGAAGCCCTCCGGCCAGGCGCCTGGTTTGCCATGCAGGTGCCGGGGAACTTCAACGCACCGTCGCACGCCCTGATGCGGGAACTGGCAGCGTCGGAACTATGGGCGCCGAAGCTGGACGGGGTGCTGCGGGGCGGGGAAACAGTGGGGGAGCCCGGAGACTACCTGGGCATCCTGCTCGACGCCGGCTTCGCGGCGGATGCATGGGAAACCAGCTACCAGCAGGTGCTGCATGGCCAGGACCCGGTGCTGGCTTGGGTCAGGGGCACCGCGCTCCGCCCGGTCATGGCCGCCCTCAGCGAGGACGACGCCATGCGCTTCGAATCCGAGTACGCCGCCGCCCTGCGGGACGCCTATCCCCAAGGCGCGCACGGCACGGTCTTCCCCTTCCGCCGGATCTTCGCAGTAGGGCGCAAGGCTGCGGGCTGATAGTTTTCAACACTGTCACACGCCGTGACAGTGATGAAAAGTGATGTGGCTTACAATGGCGTCTGTGGTTTAGGGGTCAAGCCGCTGGCCCCCACTTCGGCCAAACGCACATACAGGGGGTATTTTGCTGGTCGGACTCATGAAGCGGCAGCTTGCGGGCCAATACGCGCAGGTCGGCGCCATCGTCTTCCTTCAGTTGGTCCAGGCGGCGGCGAACCTGCTGCTGCCAACGGTGAACGCAGCCATCATCGATGACGGCATCGTCGCCGGAAGGCCTGAGGTGATCTCGCGGCTCGGAGTGCTCATGGCCGTTATCGCCGTGGTGCAGGCCGCCTCGGCCGTTGCCGCGGGCTACCTCGGCGCCGTGGTGGCCATGAGGATCGGGCACCGCCTGCGGGCGGAGGTGTTCACCAGGATCCAGTCGCTGTCCTCGCAGGACGTGGCCCTGTTCGGAACCCAAAGCCTGACCACCCGCGCAACGAACGATGTCCAACAGGTCCAGGCATTTGCAGTGCTGGTCTTCACGATGCTCTTCGCCGGTCCGGCCATGGGCATCGGAGGGATCGTACTTGCCGTGCAGCAGGACGTGGCGCTCTCCGTGGTGGTGATTGTCATCGTGCCCCTGCTCCTGCTGATTATGTACCTGATCGTCCGCCGGCTGATCCCGCTCTACCGGGAAGGCCAGGACCTGCTGGACCGGTCCGGCGGCATCCTCCGCGAGCAGATCATTGGCGTGGACGTCATCCGCGCCTTTGTCCGGCAGGGCCACGAAGCGCGGCGGTTCGCGGCGACCAACGCGGGCCTGACGGCCAACAACCTGCAGTCGGCGCTCCTGGTGGCCGGGATGCTGCCGATGATCATGCTGGTGGTCAATATCAGTTCGGTCGCGGTCGTTTGGTTCGGCGGACACCGTATCCAGGCCGGACTGATGAACCTTGGGGCGCTCACCGCGTTCATCGCCTACATCATGCAGATCCTGCTCGCGATCATGATGTCGATGTACGTCCTCATGACGGCGCCCCGCGCCGCCGTCTGCGCCGAACGGATCCAGGCGGTCCTCGTCACCGAGCCGTCCGTCAGCAGTGCGGCGCAGCCGCACCCCGGTTTGGACCGCCCCCGTTTGGACCACCCCCGTCTGGACCCGGCCCGGCCGGCGGCGCTGACGTTCCAGGACGTTGGCTTTTCCTATCCGGGCGCAGAAGCCCCCGTGCTGGCCGGCATCAGTTTTACCGCCGTTCCCGGTACCACCACCGCGATTGTTGGCTCCACGGGCAGCGGCAAGACCACCCTGCTCAATCTGGTTCCGCGGTTCCTTGACCCCACCGAGGGGCGGATCATGCTGGCCGGCCAGGACATCCGGAACCTGCCCCTGGACCAGCTCCGCGCCGCCATGGCCATCGTGCCCCAGCACTCCCACCTGTTCACCGGAACCATCGCCGAGAACCTAAGGATGGGCGCCCCGAACGCAACGGACGAGGAACTGTGGGCCGCCCTCGAGGCAGCACAGACCATGCGCTTCATGCGTGACCTCCCGCTGGGGCTTGCCACCCCTGTTGGCCAGGGAGGCGCCAGCCTGTCGGGCGGGCAGCGGCAAAGGCTCTGCATTGCCAGGGCCCTGCTGCGCAAGGCGCCCCTCTATCTCTTCGATGACAGCTTTTCGGCGTTGGACTACGACACGGACACCAGGCTGCGGCAGGCCCTGGACCAGCAGCTCGCCGCTGCAACCACCATCCTGGTTGCCGAGCGGATTTCCGCCGTGGAGGACGCAGAGCTCATATTGGTGCTCGACGACGGTGGGCTCGTGGCGCAGGGGACGCACCAGGAGCTGCTGGAAACCTCAGCCACCTACCGGGAGATTGCCGAGTCCCAGCTCGCGTTGGACGGCACGCTGTGACGGCCGCGGAGGAAGGCGGGGAAGCGGAGCAGGGGTTTTGGCCGACTGCCGGCAGGCTCCTGGGACTCCTGCGCCCCTTCCGGCTGCACATGCTGGGGGCAGTGGCGGCTACCTGCGCGTTCGCGGGGCTCAACGTTGCCGCCCCAAAGTACCTGGGTGATGCCACCGATGTGGTGGTAGAGGGCATCTTCGAAGGCGCCCTGGACCAGCGCCTCGGAATCCTGCTGGCCGCCGTGGCCACGATGTACGTCTTCGCCTCCCTGTTTAACTGGGTGCAGGGCGCGCTGACAGCCCGCGCCGTGCAGGGCCTCATGTACGGCCTGCGCGCCTCGGTCGAGGACAAACTTCACCGCCTTCCCTCCACCTACTTCCGGGAACGATCCCGGGGTGACGTCCTCAGCCGGGCCACCAACGACATCGACAACATCGCGCAGGCCCTCAACCAGGTCCTGACCCAGCTCATCGTGTCGGTGCTGATGCTGTTCGGTTCTTTGGCCATGATGCTGTGGATCTCGCCGCTGCTTGCAGCCATTGCCGTTGCCACCGTTCCCATCTCCACCTGGATCACTTTCCTGGTGGCCCGCCGGTCGCAGGAGCACTTCGCCGTGCAGTGGAAGGAGACCGGCGAACTCAACGCCCACGTGGAGGAATTCGTCAGCGGGCACGAGGTCATCAAGGCTTTCGGCCGGCAGGGACATGCGGAGGAGGTCTTCCGCCACAGCAACGGGCGCCTGGCACGGGCAGCTGCCAAAGCCCAGTACTCGGCGGGGGTGGTCCAGCCGCTGATGGTGCTGATGTCCAACCTCAATTACATAGCGGTTGCAGTGGTGGGAGCCCTGCAGGTCATCGCGGGAGCCATGACCATCGGGGGCGTCCAGGCCTTCATCCAGTTCAGCCGGTTGTTCACCCAGCCGGTGGGCCAGATCGGGGGGCTCCTCAATGTCATGCAGTCCTGCGCGGCGTCCGCGGGCAGGGTTTTCGTCCTCTTGGATGCACGTGAGGATCCCCATGAGCCAACCCTGCAGGAGCAGGATGGGCGGCCTTCCATTGCCCCGGCCGGAGGCCCCATCGTTTTCCAGGACGTCACGTTTGGCTACCCCGGCTCCGTCCCCGCGGTCCGCAACCTCACCTTCACGGTGGAACCGGGTCAGTCGGTGGCAATCGTGGGACACACCGGCGCAGGCAAGAGCACCGTGGTGAATCTGCTGATGCGGTTCCTGGAGCCCACGTCCGGCCGGATCACCATGGGCGGAACAAACATCGCGGACATCCCCCGGGACCACCTTCGTTCCCGGTTTGGCGTGGTGCTGCAGGATTCCTGGCTTTTCGCGGGCACCATCCGCGACAACATCGCCTACGGCCGGCCCGACGCCCCGGATGCCGCCATTGTGGCCGCCGCAGAGGCCACCCATGCCGACCGCTTCATCAGGTCCCTGCCGCACGGCTACGACACAGTCCTGGAAAACGGCGGGGAGCCACTTAGCCAGGGCCAGCGGCAACTCCTCACCATCGCCAGGGCCCAGCTCGCCGGGCGCTCCGTTCTGGTCCTTGACGAAGCAACCAGTTCGGTGGACTCCAGGACTGAGTTGCTCATCCGCCAGGCGATGCAGCGGCTCCGCCACGGACGGACAAGCTTCGTGATCGCCCACCGTTTGTCCACCATCCGTAACGCTGATCTAATTCTCGTCATGGACCACGGACGCATCGTCGAGCAGGGCACGCATGCAAGCCTCCTTGCCGCCACCAGCTACTACGCCAGGCTGTACAACGCCCAGTTTGCAGAACGCGACGGCAAGGCCGGCGCCTTGGAGGGCGGCCTGTGAAAGCTGCTGCCGACTTTCCCGGGTCCTGGCGGCCCAACCAGGCCAGCAGCGTAGCGCTCTTCGAGCAGCTTCGGCTGCAGGTCATCCACCTGGCGGACAGCGGTGCACTGGCGCCCGGCACCAGGCTCCCCGCGGTGCGGGCCCTCGCGGAACAACTCGACGTCGCCCCCCACACGGTGGCCAGGGCCTACAAGGAGCTGGAGGCGGCCGGCGTCGTCGCCACCCGTGGCCGCAACGGCACCGTGGTTTGTGCCCGTGATGAGCGGCTGGGAGGCCTCTCCGACGCCGCGGCCGCGTATGCCGCCGTCGCAAAATCCCAAGGCGCCAGCTTCGCCGAAGCGGTGAAGCTGCTGGCCGCGGCATACGATGTTCCCTGAGGGCGGAACGGTCAGTGTTCGAAAAAGTTTTCGATTAGCATTATGGGGTGCCTAAAGCCTTAGCTGAAGAAACCCCTGCCCCCTCCGCTTCCCTCGCCGTACGCTCAGCGGCCGCCCTGGAGCGCCCCGACCTCTCCCGCCTCGTGGTGAAGGGTGCGCGGGAGCACAACCTGCGCAACGTGGACCTCGACCTGCCGCGCGATGCCATGATCGTCTTCACCGGCCTCTCCGGATCCGGCAAGTCGTCCCTGGCGTTCGACACCATCTTCGCCGAGGGCCAGCGGCGCTACGTCGAATCACTCTCCGCTTATGCACGCCAGTTCCTGGGCCAGGTGGACAAGCCCGACGTCGATTTCATCGAGGGACTCTCCCCGGCGGTCTCCATCGACCAGAAATCCACCAGCAAGAACCCCCGCTCCACGGTGGGCACCATCACCGAGATTTACGACTACATGCGCCTGCTCTGGGCGCGCGTCGGCCGGCCGCACTGCCCCGTTTGTGGCGAACCGGTGTCCAAGCAGACCCCGCAGCAAATTGTCGACCAGCTCCTTGAACTCGACGAAGGCACGCGCTTCCAGGTTTTGGCCCCCGTGGTGCGCGGACGCAAGGGGGAGTTCGTCGACCTCTTCAAGGACCTCAGCGCCAAGGGCTACTCGCGGGCACGCGTGGACGGCAACCTCGTCCAGCTGAGCGATCCGCCCAAGCTCGGCAAGCAGTTCAAGCACACCATCGAGGTGGTGGTGGACCGCCTGGTGGTCAAGGAAGGGATCAGCCAGCGGCTGACCGATTCCATCGAGACCGCCCTGGGACTGGCCGAGGGCCGCGTCCTGGCGGAGTTCGTTGACGTTGATGCGGACGCTCCGGAGCGGATCCGGGCGTTCTCTGAAAACCTCGCCTGCCCCAACGAGCACCCCCTCGCCATCGACGAGATCGAGCCCCGCTCCTTCTCCTTCAACAACCCCTTCGGCGCCTGCGCGGCCTGCAGCGGCATCGGCACCCGGCTGGAGGTGGATGAGGAACTCATCGTTCCCAACCCGGAACTGTCCCTGTCCGCGGGCGCCATCGCACCCTGGTCCATGGGAACGGCCACCACGGAGTACTGGAACCGGCTCCTGGAGGGCCTGGCCAAGGAAGTCGGCTTCTCCATGACCACGCCGTGGGAGAAGCTGGGCAAGGACGTGCGCCAGATCGTCCTGCACGGCAAGGACCACAAGGTAGTGGTGCAGTACCGCAACCGCTTTGGCCGTGAACGCAAGTACAGCACCGGGTTCGAAGGTGCCATCCAGTACGTCCACCGCAAGCACGGCGAGACCGATTCCGACTGGGCGCGCGACCGCTACGAAGAGTACATGCGGCAGGTACCCTGCCCCGCGTGCAACGGCGCCCGCCTCAACCCGGCCTCCCTGTCCGTCCTGATCAACGGCAAGTCCATCGCCGAGGTTGCCGCCCTTCCCATGCGGGAATGCGCAGACTTCCTTAACAACCTGGTGCTGACCGGGCGCGAAGCCCAGATCGCCCACCAGGTCCTCAAGGAGATCCAGGCCCGGCTGACCTTCCTCCTGGACGTCGGACTGGAGTACCTCAATCTGGAGCGGCCCTCGGCCACCCTTTCCGGCGGCGAAGCCCAGCGCATCCGCCTGGCCACCCAGATCGGCTCCGGCCTGGTTGGGGTCCTCTATGTCCTCGACGAACCCTCCATTGGCCTGCACCAGCGCGACAACCGCCGGCTGATCGAAACCCTCACCCGGCTTCGCGACATGGGAAACACCCTGATCGTCGTGGAGCACGACGAGGACACCATCCACGTGGCCGACTGGATCGTGGACATCGGACCCGGCGCCGGCGAGCACGGCGGCCAGGTGGTCCACTCCGGCACATACGAGGAACTGCTGGACAACAGGGAATCGCTGACCGGCGACTACCTGTCCGGCCGCAAGGCCATCGAGGTACCCAAGAAGCGCCGCAAGTATGATAAGAAACGCGAGATCAAGGTCGTGGGCGCCCGGGAGAACAACCTCGTGAACGTCGATGCCGCCTTCCCTCTGGGCCTCTTCACCGCGGTGACCGGCGTGAGCGGTTCGGGCAAGTCGACGCTCGTGAATGAGATCCTCTACAAGGTCCTGGCGAACAAGCTCAACGGCGCCAAGCAGGTAGCCGGGCGGCACAAGACGGTCCAGGGCCTGGAGCACCTGGACAAGGTGGTGCACGTCGACCAGAGCCCCATCGGCCGGACCCCGCGGTCCAACCCGGCCACGTACACCGGCGTCTTCGACAACATCCGCAAGCTCTTCGCGGAAACCACTGAAGCCAAGGTGCGCGGCTACCTTCCGGGCCGCTTCTCCTTCAACGTCAAGGGCGGCCGCTGCGAGGCGTGTTCCGGTGACGGCACCCTGAAGATCGAGATGAACTTCCTGCCTGACGTTTACGTCCCCTGCGAGGTGTGCCACGGGGCCCGCTACAACCGGGAGACCCTGGAAGTGCACTACAAGGGCAAAACCATCGCGGATGTCCTCAACATGCCCATTGAAGAGGCCGCCGAATTCTTCGCGGCGTTCTCACCCATTGCGCGGCACCTGAACACCCTGGTGGACGTCGGACTGGGCTACGTGCGGCTGGGCCAGCCGGCCACCACCCTCTCCGGCGGCGAAGCGCAACGGGTCAAGCTCGCGGCGGAACTGCAAAAGCGCTCCAACGGACGCAGCATCTATGTCCTGGATGAGCCCACCACCGGCCTGCACTTCGAAGACATCCGCAAGCTGCTCATGGTCCTGCAGGGCCTGGTGGACAAGGGCAACACCGTGATCACCATCGAGCACAACCTGGATGTCATCAAAAGCGCGGACTGGCTGGTTGACCTCGGGCCTGACGGCGGTTCGGGCGGTGGCCAGATTGTTGCCGCTGGAACGCCGGAACAGGTGGCGAAGTCCAGCGCCAGCCACACCGGGAAGTTCCTCGCCGAAATACTGGGCTGAGCGAAGGAATTACAAGAGAAGTATTCCTCGCCGGGAATGCGAGTTTCAGGCACTCCTGCTGTCGTGAGAAACTAACCCGGTGACTTCAACAACAGTGCCCGTGATCTTTGACCTGGACGGCACTCTTGTCGACCCGGCCGGTGGAATAACCGGGGGGATTGCATCGGCCCTCCGCGGGCTGGGGCTCCCCGTTCCCGGCCAGGACCTGCTTGACTCGATGATCGGCCCCAAGCTGAGCGATTCACTGCTCAACGTGGCAAAGGTTCCGGCCGACCTCCTGGAAGAGGTGGTCCGCCGGTACCGGGAGTACTACGTCGCCACGGGCATCGCCCAGAGCCGGCTGTACCCGGGCATCCGCGAAATCCTCGAATCATTCGCAGAGGCTGGACGCCCCGTGGCGGTTGCCACCCAGAAACCGCAGCGGCTTGCCCATACGGTCCTGGCGCACCACGGCATCGACGGATTCTTCCACGGCATCCACGGCTCCGCGGACGACGAAACGTTGGTGGAAGGCGTCCCGCTGGGCAAGACGCAGATCATCGCCGCCGCCCTGCGTGACCTGGACACCCGGCACGCCATCATGGTGGGGGACCGAGCCCAGGACGTCTCCGGAGCGATCGCCAATGGACTGGACTGCATCGGGGTGGTCTGGGGCTTCGCGCCGGACGGCGAGCTGGAGGAAGCCGGCTCAGTGGCGGTTGTCAATACCGGCGAGGAACTCGTTGCCGTCATCGAGCGGCTCCAGGCGATCCACACTGCGGCCATGAGCGGGGTGAGCAACGATGGAAATGTTTGATGCCGTCCGCTGGACCACCCGCAACCTCATCGCCGGCACCTGCCGGCCCACCGTCGTCGGACTCGAAAACGTCCCTTCCGACGGCCCCTTCATCGTGGCACCCAACCACCTGTCCTTCTTCGACAGTGTGATCGTCCAGGCGCTGATGCCCCGGCCCGTCGCCTTCTTCGCCAAGGCCGAATACTTCACCACCGGCGGAGT
>Ga0308160_10006469_pt1 | contig 11914 bp, 19 predicted proteins | sample PhyFR1_FD_201036 | JGI IMG/M metagenome (GOLD analysis project Ga0308160, IMG submission 201036) | Phyllosphere microbial communities from UC Gill Tract Community Farm, Albany, California, United States - DLSLF.R1 | ecosystem: Host-associated > Plants > Phyllosphere > Unclassified | place: USA... | reverse complement strand
ATTGACGCGTATGCTGTGGGGGAGTTTGCAGTATCACTTCGCTTTGCTCCTTGGTTTGGCCTGGCAGGATCTATAGCAGTTCTCGAAGTGATGTTGTCCTCGTAGAACCATTGCTTGATTGATCTTACGTTGCGAATGATTTGCCACCGGGAGAACAACAGCCGAGCTCACGTGACTCTCATGGATTTTCAGAATTCAGACCTCCATCCGGTCCATCCACCTCTGTACCTACCTTTTTCCACTTGCATAACACCATGGTCAAACCGACAAAAGCAGCTTTGGGCAAGAGGAAGGCTCCAGCTCCTATTCAGTCAAAGGTCAGCTTGTTTTGCCGTTCTATTTTTCGCGAAAGCTGACGTCTAGGGCAAAAAAGCGCCAGCCAAGGAACAAGAGCTGGGTCCTACCGGTAAACCCAAACGAAAGCCTGATCAACCGAAGAAGATCAAGCTTCGGGATCAGAAGTTCATTCCTGTTCCGCAAACCACTTTTGCTGGCGCTGGAGGCGATGATGAAGACGACGAATTCGACGATGATGACTTTGGGGTGGAGGAGGGTCTGGATGCGGAATATGCGGTCGGCTTCGCGAAGGGCATGGACAAGAGTGCTTTGAGTCGGTGAGTCAAGCATGCCTGATTCCACTATCCTCATGTCTACAGGGGCTGACAACCAGGACCATCAAAGAGACGCAACGTCTGCACGACCTCTCGAAGAGCCGGGAGCCATTGCCGCGACAGGATAGGAAAAAGTCTAGGCTGCCAACTCCGGAAGATCTGTCGGACTACGATATGGGCTTGGATTCGGATGCCGATTTCCCCACGGATCTGGACAGTGACGACGAGCGAGACGAGGCAGAAGGATCTGGAACAACCACGCTGGACGACGACGAGCTCAGCCTGTCCGACGACTCGGAAGATGGTCAAAGTGACTTGAACGACGCGTTCGACGACGTTTCGGACGAGAGCAGCGAAGACGACGCACCACAGCGTAAGAAGAAGAGAAAGGACGAGGAAGCGGACTACGAGACCACAGCCCGAGCTCGATGGGCGCCTGGATCGCCTAAACCCGAAGAAGACAGTGTCGAAGTGGGACGATTGCCGATCAAGCTGCCGTCGGGAGAAGTGCAGAAAGTCGCTGGAACGACAAGAATCGCTATCCCGCAGGGAAAGAAGAAGCCAGTGAAGGTCGAGAGCGAGAGCGAGGAGGAGATCTCATCGGAAGATGAGGGAAGTGACGACGGGGCTCAAGCAAATGTGCTTGCTGGGAAGAAAGGACGATTCGGCCGTTTGGGTGTGGCGGAAGTCGTGGGCATGCCAGGTGTCAAGGCTATGGAGAGACTTTCAATGGCGAAGGAGCAGATCGCGCAGGTCGGTGCGGAGATCTTGGCCGGAGGAGAATTGATCGACATCGTGAGCTCGCCAAGTTTGACGTCGTTGCATAAGCTGATCAGTAGGGACCTGTCCTCGTGAGGTTATCCACGTGGGCTCTGCCAACCGTCCCGTCTATGGATGAAGGCGAGAAGCCTTTGCCCGTGCCCAACTCGATAAGAGGTCTCGCCTTCTTGTCGCAACTGGCGGTCTACAAGGATTTGATCCCTGGATACCGAATTCGACAATTGACCGCCGTTGAGGAGGCCGAAAAGGTTCGAGAAGAGGTCAGGCGAATGCGAGAGGGCGAGAAGCTGCTTGTGAGGAGTTACAAGGGATACCTTAAGCTGCTTGAATCGGAGATCAAGCGTGAGTTGTCTGTCCACCGAATGTCAGGTGCTAGCTAACTTCCAGGCAAGACCGCCCTCGCCAGCCTGAGTTTGAAATGTATGGCCGACCTGCTCGTTTCCGCCACGCATTTCAACTTCAGCGAAAACCTGATGGGTGTCTTAGTGGGACGTGTAGCCAGGAAGACATGGGATGAGGTGAGCACACGCATTGGCCGAGTGCCGAGTTCGTACTAACATGCAGGACTGCGAGTTGGTGCTGCAGGCTTTCATCCAAGTTTTCAAGAACGACGTGACAGCAGTCCACTCGCAAACACTTGTCCGTCTGATTGCACGAATGATCAAAGAGCGAAAGTTCCAGGTTCATCCGAACGTCCTTTCCTCTTTGATGCACTTGCGACTGCGGACAGAGCTCGAGTCGATGCGTGACGGAAAGCGGGGCCGCGGTAAAGGTCCACGAGGGATCAGTGCGCGTGGAGATAAGGGTGGGGACGATGACAGACCGAAGTTCAAGTCGGACGTGAGGAAGAAATGGCAGACGAAGAACCAGAAGAAGCGGGAGAAGGAGATGAAGGAGGTCCGAAAAGAGCAAGCGGAAGCCGAGGCCGAGGTGGACCAAGAAGAGCGAGCGCAAGTAGTGAGTCTCTATGGTCTTTGATCGCAGGCCAAAGCTTACCAGCAGCAAACGGAGACTTTGAAGAATCTCTTTGTCCTGTACTTCTCCATCTTGAAACATTACGGCAAAACACCGCTCCTGCCATCGGCATTGGAAGGTATCACCCAGTTCGCACATTACATCAACGTCGATTTCTTCCGGGATCTGTTGGCCGTCCTACGACGTTTGATCGTTGATCAGCAGGAGCCTGAGGTCGCGAAGACGGACAACGAAGAGGACGAAAAGCACTTGGGACCGGAGCCTGTGGGACAGAGTGTTCGCACACGAACACGATTACTAGCGATTGTGACGGCGTTCGAGTTGTTATCCGGACAAGGTGAAGCGATCAACATCGACTTGAATGACTTCATCACTGCTCTGTTCGCGCTGCTCCGATCGATATCGCTCGACACGGGGATGGAGGACCCACCTCTGATATCGACCTCGACGATCAAGGCAACGGCTCGACCATTGAAACCAGGTCAAAAACCGCCAAAAGCAGTCGTTCAACTCCTCACCACATCGGATCTTCTCTTCCGCTCGTTGCACGCCATCTTCTTCTCTCGACATACTGCGTCGTCCGTGCCGCCTCCATGGCGCGCGGCGGCGTTCGCCAAACGATTGAGCGAGTGCGCGCTGTTGATGCCGGCAATATCGGCGCAAAAGGCCATTGGCTTCGTCCGAGCATTGCTTAGTCGCGATAGCAAGCTGGAAGGCTTGTTGGATACGGAGGAAAGGAGGGCAGATGGGGTGTACCGTGCGGACATGGACGACCCGCAGCTTTGTAACCCGTTCTCGACGAGTCTGTGGGAACTGGAGGATTTGAGCCGCGCTCACTGGGATAGACAGGTCAGGCACGAGGCGGGTTTGTTGAAGGATGGGAAGGTCGCGTAGAGGGCGGGTGGAGCTGGTATCACGACCATGACATGCACATTTTTTGGCTGCATGGATGGCCCTGCATTGATGCCTTTCGGCGGTACGAGCTGTTCCGAGAGATGACGAGGCGGCCGACCAATTGGTTCGCAGGTTTGGATCGCAGGCGAGATCAGTCCGACAAGCGACGTCCGCATCATGACACCGACTGGTCTCGATTGCCGGAGCGGGCATGAACCCTCTTGTCCAAGATCGTATTACGCGCATCATCATTTTGGCTTTCTGCGTTTGCTCTTCACAGAGCCAAGGCGAGAGCAGCGTCCTGACGATCTATCGCTTACATTACATGCCAGAAACATTACAGCATACCTCCCGACTGAGTTGCTTCCAATCACCTGCTATCGTTGCTTGACACTATTGCTCGACATCCCCGTCGTCGACTTGCGGAACCGTATAGACCGGTTCACCGAACTCCCCGTCTTTCCCCCTGAAGCTGATTGTCAGCGATGCGTCTACGCAGAGCTTGCCCAAGCTACAGGTCCACTGTGTCAACCCTCCGTTGTCCTGTCTCTCGGTCCGCTTCTCTGCCCATAGCGCAGTCTCTGATCGCGGATGACCACCAGATCACCCGTCTCTCTCTAGACAGCCATCTTCCGCTTGCCATCTGGGCGTATGGCAACGGACAAAGAGCGTAGATCCACTCACCTGACGTAGACTTTCTTCCACCGTGGCCATTCCAGCTTGACCAAGCTCGACCCCTTTTGGTCTCCTTCTAAAGGACGTATTTGCCCTTCGACCGGCTCGGCGCCTTCTATCGACGGTTTGTCTTCGTATAGCTGGATATCATTTTCGGAGGTTGGCACGTCAGGTAATGCGGATTGAAATGGTTGCAGAGCTGGAAGCAGCTGAGACTTGAGCGAGCCAAGCGTTCTGGTAGTTAGCTACAGGTCTTCGGAGATCCTCTGTGCCAAATCGGGCGGTATGTCGTAGGCCGGAGCACTCACGTTGATCCGGGTAGAGAGAGGAGAACGGCTGAGCGGTGGAAGTGAAATGTGACGTGGATCGTGTCTGATCGTTTTGGCGGCTTTCGTAAGCTCACCTCCAGCTATTCTTATCAGTCTTGGGTCTTGAGACTTACCATGTTGGTGTTGATGCCCGTGGTATGAGAAGTATAACCAGTGTCCACCTCAAAAGTTCAACGTCGCGCTCGGCCGTCCTCGTCATCCGACGCGAGCTGATGGCGGCTATGCCCGCTTCCGGCAGATAGCCCCTGGCTGTTCCTTTCAACACCCCTATCTACGTCTCTCGTTCATTGACCCATGACCGACGCGTGAAGCTTGACTTGATGGGAAAAGGGCAACATGTCCACTATATCCTCCCGACGCCCAAGTCGGCCTTCTTCTCCCGGCAGTATCGCCATCCCGCCGCGTCGACTCTCCATCCGGCGTCGGGTTGATGACAATGAAGCGGCCGACCAAGTGCACCCGCTGACTCCGACGGGGGAAGAGGAGCTCGATACTCGAAGCGATGTATCTCGACCGACGCTGCGGCGCTTGACGACTGAGACAGAGAGACAGGTAGCGGAGCTGGCCGAGTCGACGCGGAGTGGGCCTAGTGGGGCGAGCGGGCCCAGTGAAGGGAGCAGGCCGAGTCTAGATATGCTGCGCATGAGCTCGACCGAGGAGTCGACAGAGGTGGAAGTCTTGGTGCATCATGTGGGTGCAGCGTGTCCTATCTAGCGTGGCGGAGCTGACAGACAGGTGAAGCCCTCCGAGAGCATCGCGGGAATCGCCCTGCTATACGGCATTGATGTAAGTTGACTGTTCTGTTTCGGCCGGCTGACAGAAGGTCTCGGTACTACGGAAGATCAACAAGCTCTGGACGTCCGACTCGGTCCATCTCAAGACCCACCTCTACGTCCCGCTCGAAGCGTGTAAATGGAACAAAGCAAGCGAAACGTTCATCCGCGGGCCGGGACCGGGTCAGGTCACCCTAGTCGCGAAAGCGCCCGGGCGTAAGGGTAAGACTCCGATCAGAAGCGCGTCCGATTCTGCGCCCAGTGGCTCCGGCGGTGTTGGCGCGATGTCAAGTTCCTCTCGAATTCTCGATACGCAGGTCAACGGCCATAAGACCGGCCCGGACTCGCTGGACGACGACGACTCGAACGAATACGACGAGTGGGATTCAATCTCCCAGGCGAAATCATTCTTACAAGCTACGAACATGACATACGACAGAAGCAGCAGTATAGACTCGGTCAGACCGTCCCGCGCCGACCTGGAGGAGCCGGAACAGCGGATAGTCGATGTCGTCCGGATACCTAATTCCCAACTTCGGTTCTTCCCACGTCCTCAGAAACCCCCAGATAGGCAGTCCCTCGACGTGGATATGCGGCGTGTGTCCTTGGAGAACGGTCTCAAGCGGTCCGTTACCACTTCGTTTAAACAGACGAACGGACCGAGTATACAGAACGACTTGCACACACTGCCTCCGGTCTACCAAGGTGCGACAGCCCCCAATGGACCTGCGCCTGCAAAGTCCAACATGGTCAAGATCAGGCCGGCGGGATCGGGGTCATTGCGAGCCTCCTCCTCGGCGAACAATATTGCCGATACCATAGCGGATCGGATCACGTCGTTCTTCCACATCCCACCGCCGCCTGATCAGTTTGCGACGTTACCAGCGAGTCAAGGGATCACGAAATCTCGGCCCCCACTGCCGTTCAATTCGGCACCGTCGTCCAGACGGGGTTCGGTGCCAGTATCGCCAAATCCAAACGTCTCGCTTGAGATGAGACCGACGAAAGGGAACCCGCGGCCCGTCAAATCGAATAAGAAGCTCGATTAGCGATCGACAGAACGAGTTTACGGGAGATGACGGGACGCAGACGGAGAGACGAGCAGGCTGAGACGTTGTCGTTTTGCATGGTGTTGTACATGATGCGTAGAATAGGTAGATACAAATGCAGGTTGTACGGAGGAGTCGGATGGCGATATGTGGGATACGCTTCATGCGACCGTATCGAGTTTTTTACTGATGGTATTTGTCGTCTGACATCAGCACAGCTCCAACGCACGAGGGATGTAGCATACCTTTGCGTAGTCGTGCATCCATGCGTCGAGAGTGATGAATTTCGTCTTGATCTCCTTGTTCGACCGGATCATCGTATCCCGTTCTTTCGCCAATTCCGCAACCGTCGTTTCATGTCTGGCATCAGCGTCGTCCAATGCAGTACCGGCAGTGTCCGCTGACCTTTCAATCTCAGCGAGTTCATCTTCCAGCTGCGCAATAGCCAGCGCATGTTCGTAAGATTCGTCTGACGGGTCGGCTGTGCATCAGCTTCACTACCCACTAATCAACACCTGACACCCACGCAAGCTCGCCCGCACATCGTCAGTCGTCCCGGCAAGAAAGGTTTCCGCGTCAGGCACCACCAGCTCCTTATACATCGGCCTATCGTAAGCGCGTGACATGATCCCCCACAGCAGAACATACGAGTATTCTTCACATTTCGCAATCTCCTCCCGGACCCTGTTCAACTCGTACTCGACCGCCCGTAATTCGGTATCCACCCCATCTAGCTCTACCCTAGACTCGGCGGTACCTTTTCGACCCACGTTCAGCAACGCCTGAGCATTCCGCGTTGCCAGCCGTATTTGCGCCGTGAGCACACTGATGGTGAACTCAGATTTCCCAGCCAACGCAGCGTCGAGTTCGCATAGGAGTAGATTGAGGTCGGCGTCGGGGAACTCAGGTAAGGGCGACGCTACGGGGAGAAAGAGGAGCGGGTCGAGCGGCGATGAGATGCTGGTAATGGTTGTTGGAGCGACCATTGTACGGGAGATGCTCTGGTTCGAGAACGGGATGAGAGAGTTATTGTGAGCTTGGTCAAATGGAGGTGTTTCAGCTGATTGTGGCGGGGATGTCCGGTGGCGAAAGTGGTTTGCATCCGGGACCGAGGTTGTTGAGCGGTTTCTCAGTATATGTCGCGGAAGTGTCCAAAGATTGTCGTGCGACTGGATACAATGCAGATCTGGACGAGTCAGAGCTGCACGCGCTATCAGCCGTGTGGAAGCGGCTTTCGCAGACTTGAACGGACACGAGGCGAAGAGGACTTTTGATGTTGTAGCTGAAGGACGTGGTTGATCTGCAGCCTGACTGACAATCACGTAGCTATGAACACCTCTCCGCTGATCAGTGAAAGTCCATCGTAACCCCAGCAGCTCGCGTGATACCCGCTTGAAAGACCGCAGACGAAGTTTGGCTTAAAATTATCCATGTTCCCGTTAAGATTTGACGCGTTGCCTGCCTCGTCGCGCGAAGAGACTCTGCTCACAGTCGGGACAAGCACAAACGACACGCATTCAACAACAACCATTGCACCTCTGCCCGCCCAGTGTTATCATATCATATACATCTAGTTTCGCCGTCAAGGTATCAAAAACGCCGACAAGCTGTACACGGCCGACGCCAATCATCCGCCTGGCTAGAGGCGTCGCGCTCTATCCCCCTCGCACCGTGACTTTCGCGTTGTTCATTACGGCTTCCACTACGACGCCTTAGCCGCATTAGAACTATATTCGCCTCGGACACTTCTTCGCTGCTGTACTCGGCGACAATTGCCCACTCCACTTCACATCCCCTTGCTACCGTTTCGAACGCTTGCTCGACGCGTCAAAGCGTGATCGAGCAGAAAGGACGTATTTTGTCTTCTGATACACGTCAACCCTCACACACGACCCAACACTCCCTTTGGCCATAAGACCTGGACCGCGCATCGCAAACGGACACGCTGCCGAGTTCTATGCGAGAGGAAACTAGGTTGAACGATCCAACGACTGCACACCCCAAAAGTCGCTCGAGGTCGCCATTCGCTCGACTGATATGACCACCGATACCGGTGTACCGGATGGAGTGCCTCGACCCTCTACTTCAGCGCCCACTACCGTCCTCGCGGGATCATCGCAAGGTCACCATCATGTCATGAATGGTCAGGCTAAGGCGGGGGATTCGCTACCGAACCTCGGGGAGATGGACTCGCGGTGCGGAGGATGTCAGAAGGTGATAGACCAAGAATCAGGCGGTGTCGTCGTAGCGTTTGGGTGAGTCTGCGAGTATTGATTCAGCAAGGGACAAACTGACGGTCAGATCAAGCTTGTGGCATGTTGACTGTTTCCGATGCGCGAAGTGCAAGGACAAGGTCTCGGCGGACACTAACCTCTTACTGCTATCGGATGGAAGCCCTGTGTGCGGGAACTGCTCTTACCAGGTGAGTTGAGCGAGCTGCCTTTGTGGACCGAGCGCTAAAGCGCAGTGCTACGTCTGCAAACAAGCAATCACCGAGGAGGCAATTATGACGGGTGATGAGAGCTACCACGCGCACTGCTTCACGTGTCGGACCTGCAAACGGCGGATAGAAGAGCTAGTCTTCGCCAAGACCTCGCAGGGCATTTATTGCATGGTGAGTCGTGTAGAAAATGTCTACTGACGAAAGGCATGCCACAACGAGCGAGTCGCGCGGAGTAGACGACACGCCGAGGCGAAACGGCAACGCACCGCGAGGAAAGAGAGAGAAAGGGAAGAAGCTGCGAGGCGAGACATGGACGACATCGAGCGCGACACAAATATCACCCCGTCAAGAATGCCTACTTCGATATCTTCGACAAATTTCCTCAGCTCTTCCGCTGCGGGGGGCTTAGCGAATATGGTCATTTCACCGGGTGTCAGCCCAACTTCCACGCCAGTAGCGATATCGACGCCGCAATTCGTCGATCATCCACCGCTACCCGACGAGACACCTATGTCCCGTAGTCGGGACTTGAGCGTAGACAGACCGGTAGTCCGCTCTACAAGTCCGATCGGCAGGATAGCCGAGCAGATGCCTCTCCCAGCTTCACCGTCCGAATCCGCGTATCCCGTCTCGTCGCGCAATGGACCTATATCAAATGGCTCGCCGCAGGGCAAGAGATCGCAAGCGCAGACCACTCCGTCCATCGGCACGCTACCGCTAGGCGAGCCGATCTCGTCCCCATCATATAATCAATCGCCTTCCCGCAATCCAAATGCAGGACTCGGAGTGGGCCCTGTGGCTATGGCTGGACCTGGTCTCGGCGTCCCGACGACCAAAGCAGAGAGAAGACGGTCTATCAACCCTGCAATGTCTTTCAACATCGACCCATCCAACTCGACCTTTGCCGCTGAGCCACGAAACTCGCCGTTACCGCCTTCGCCACTGCGCACCTCCTTCACCGATCTCCACAATCAAGCTGCCCCACGATCACCTTCTTCTCCCAGCCCCATGCCTCTCGGGGCGGACGGTTTCCCGTTCAAGCATTCTGCGGATGGACTGCTGAGTACGCCCAAAGCCAGTGATCCTCCCCCACCGCCCAGAACCAGCTCGCTACCAGACCAACTATCGGCACACGACGCACCAGCACTCGACGTGACGCCTTCTATGCCGTCCCGTCTACCTTCAGGGCTGAGCGAGCAGGAGGACCCGAACTCGCAAACGCCTAAGATCCAAGCCCCCACAATCCGACCGATGAGCTTCAGCCTCTCGGATCCAGACTTTGCTCTAATACTGCATCAAATGGATCGGGAAGCGGCGGCCACGAGTGACGATGCTTTGAAGGTAGAATCTTCTGACGCTGCTCGTCTCAATGGGGAGTCCGACAACGGAGACATTGCGCCTGCTTCACCCGACAAGATTGTCTCGGCTTCGAGTAGCTCATCGGCTCTGGCACGATCACCTCACATGGAGCAACTCGCTTCCGCAGTAGATGCTGAGAATGCGTCCACCCTCGGCATGCGACTGTCTCCAAGTTCCGCCGGTGGACTTGGATTTGCGCCTCAACTGCTACGTACACGCCAGCCATCTGCAGAGAGCACGACCTCGGTCAGCTCGAGATTCGCCGCTGACAGCGCATTCTCGCACGCTGCGGACATGCTTGCGGCGGCTAAAATTGGCGGGAAGGACAGCATTGAGATGGATGTCGGGCTGTTGTCTGGCTTGATCGGAGAGATGGATGATATGAAGGAGACGATCTCTGCCCTGAGGAGCAAATATACAGGAGCCAAGGTGAGTCGACTTTCGCGAGTCTCCGAGGGATCGCTGCTGACGCCTATAGCGGACCAGTCAGCAATATAGCGAAGGCTTGACTGTCGCCGGAGAAGAGTACGACAAGGAGCTGGCTCTGCGTCGGGAGCTCGAGGCGGAGGTCAGCAGGCTGCGCGCAGCAGTTCATTCGCAAACGGCGAGATTGAGTGTGATCTCCGGAGATGAGCGAAGGCAAGAGAACATGAGGAGAAGATCCAACGACCTAGCCGTCAGCTTGACAGGGTTGGAGAGGGACATCTCGAAATTGAGAGCTCAACGCGACATGACGCTTGCTGAAGTGGAAGAGCTACATGCGACTAAAGGGTGAGCTGCAAAGTATCTAGCGCGATCGCAACTGACACGAAAGCTCGGACGGGGTAAGCGAAGACGCCGCCGACGCGATCAGCCAATCCCTCACGAACCGCTTGGACACGATCAAGGAGCAATATCGAGAAGAGCTCGAGCCGCTTACCGCGCAGCGAGAAGCGCTCCAGAGGGAGATTGCTGAACTTCGGGAAACGCGAGAACAATACCTCGAAGAATCCACAGCGCTCGCTGCGAAGAATGACGAGATGTCAGAGCTGAACGCGAAGCTCAGAGGTGAAGCCGAGCAAATGCAGGAATCGCTCGCACGCGCGCGCGGTCCAACGATCTTCAATAAAGCGGGTCGGACCCATCCTTCCGGGTCGCCTTCCCTCTCGTCGCTCGCTACGTCGGCAACTCTGCAGGAAGTACCAGAAGAGACCGCGCGCGTCGTCAAAGTCACCAAGCCGGAGCCGATCGAGGCGGCGCCGGCCCGTCGATTCAAGTGGTACAAATCGTCAAAGGGGCCCGATATGTCCGGAGTGGCTTCCAGTATCTCCCGCCCGCTTCCGCTGTCCTTGGACAAGCGGGGTGGCTTACAACGACCGTCGACCGACTTCCTCATGCGGGAACATGCGTTCCAGCAGCATTCTACGATGCGGTTCACGAGGTGCGATCTGTGTCAGGAGAAGATGTGGGGCCTCCAGGAAGTCAAGTGTACAAGTAGGTGCTGATCATTGCTCAACCCGGCCGAAGCTAATAGACAGACTGTGGCGTAGTGTGCCACTCCAAGTGCGCAGAGAAGCTGCCGAGATCATGTACTGGTAACCGAGGGGCGATGGAAGAGGACAACGGTCGTAAGTGTTTGCACAATATTGTGACTTCAGCTCACAAATTAGCGTCAATGTTCGGACGGGATTTGGCCGAGCAGATCTCCACGGATAATCTAGCGGTTCCGGCCATTGTTTCAAAGTGTATCGGTGCTGTCGAGGTTGTCGGTAAGTCTACCCCACGTCGCACCGAGCATACATGGCGTTAAGCGATGCTGACAGACAGGTATGGAGTACGAAGGGATCTATCGAAAGACTGGCGGGTCGTCCCAGTCCAAGCAAATCACACAGCTGTTCGAGCGTGGAGACTACGATGCGTTTGATCTGGCCGATGTCGAGGTCTTCAACGACATTTCAAGCGTCACTTCTGTGCTCAAGACTTATTTCCGGCAATTACCCAACCCGCTCCTCACCCATGCGCTACATGAGTCCTTTGTCGCTGCAGC
>Ga0308160_10006468_pt1 | contig 11914 bp, 7 predicted proteins | sample PhyFR1_FD_201036 | JGI IMG/M metagenome (GOLD analysis project Ga0308160, IMG submission 201036) | Phyllosphere microbial communities from UC Gill Tract Community Farm, Albany, California, United States - DLSLF.R1 | ecosystem: Host-associated > Plants > Phyllosphere > Unclassified | place: USA... | reverse complement strand
ATGTCCGCAGCCGTGCCCTTCCACGGCTGGCGCTCGCCCAGCAGGGCGCCGTTCACGCCGTCGTAGTACAGCAGGGCCGGCCCGACGCCGCCGGTGCCGTGGTCGCCGCCCGGCTGGAAGAAGCTGACCATGTAGATGCCGTACTCCTGCGAGTAATAGATGCCGCCGACCGGGTCGGTCCAGCCGCGCCGCGCGCCTTCGCCGTTCGCGCCTTTCACCGCCTCGGCCATCGGCACCCTGGGTTCGATCAGGTGCTGCTTGTCGGCCATGGGGCGGGTGTCGAACGGCGTCGGCGTCACCTGCGACACCTTGCTCATCACCGGATAGAAAATCTCCTGGTAGAGGTTCAGCGAGAACGCGGTGAACGCCAGGATGAACAGCAGCACCCAGGTCCAGAGGCTGAAGGCGCGGTGCAGGTCGAAATTCAGTTTCAACGAACCACCCTTCCAGCGCACCTTCCAGGCCGGCTGCCAGCGCTGCCACCAGGATTTACCTGACGGCTCCAGCTTGCCCGCATTGGCTGAGTCCAGCGCGGCCACGGCCACTGCCGCCTGGCGCTTGCGCGCCGGCAGGGTGAGATAAAAGCCGACAAAACTGTCCACCATCCAGACGATGGCGATGGCCCCCATCAGCCAGATGCCCCAGCGGTCGATGCCCCACATCTCGGGAATGTGCAGCGTGTAGTGCAGGCGGTACAGGAAGGAGACGAAGGTCTCCTTGGTGATCGGCCATACCGCGCCCCACTCGCGCTTGCCCAGTTCGGCGCCGCTTACCGGGTCGACGAAGACCTGGTTGAAGCCGGGCTTGGTCAGTTCGCCGGTTTTGGCGTCGTAGCGCGGCGACACGCCCAGCGCCAGCGACTCCCCTGCTTCCACGTGCAGCGGAATATAGGACACGCGCACATCCGGATAGCGCGCCTCGACCTGCTGCGCCAGCAGCAGCGCATCCTGCGGCCGGCCCGGCGTGTGCGCTTCCATCAGGTGCGGGTTGAGCAGGTCGTCGAGCTCGTGGTCCCAGGAGATGATGGCGCCGGTGACGCCGCTCAGGAACAGGAAGGCGGCCGTCAGCAGGCCGAGGTAACGGTGGACCAGGGTCCAGGATGCGCGCATGTCGGCCTCTCCGATGGGTCAGTACGAAGGGATCAGAACTTGTAGCGCAGCGTCAGCGTGGCGCTGCGCGGCGAGCGGTAGTTGATGCCGCCATAGGCCGCGAACATGCCGAAGTAGCTCTTGTCGGTCACGTTGTTGACGTTCAGCTGGGCCGAGAGCTGCGGGCTGAAGTCGTAGCGCGCCATCAGGTTGACCAGGGCGAAGTCCTTCTGCTCGATGATGCCATTGGTAGTGGGCGGCGCCAGCGGATCGACGGTGTAGGTGCGGCCTTCCCAGTTGACGCCGGCGCCGACCGTCAGCTTGTCCCACTCGCCCGGCAGGCGGTAGGTGGTGAACACGCGCAGCAGGCGGCGCGGGTAGATGCTGTTGAAGTCGTTGCCGTCGGCGTCCTTGGCACGGAACTGGGTGTAGCCGGCGGTGGCGTTCCAGCCCGGCGCCAGGCGGCCGGTCAGGTCGAACTCGAAGCCGCGGCTCTTGGCGCCGGCGACCGCGCGGTAGTAGGTTTCCGGGACGTTCGGGCCGGCGCCGTCGCGGTCGACCAGGCCGGCTTCCTGGGCCAGGCCATCCTGCTTGATCTGGAACACGGCCAGCGAGGCGTTCAGGCGCTTCTCGAAGAACTCGCCCTTGATGCCGGCCTCGATGTTCTTGCCGACGATCGGGTCGAGCAGGTTGCCGGCCAGGTCGCGCCGGTTCTGCGGCTGGAAGATGTCGGTGTAGCTGGCGTAGGCCGAGTAGTTCTGGTTGATGTCGAAGATCAGGCCGGCATACGGCGTGACTTCGTGGTCATATTTCACGGAATAGGCGGTCGTCCACAAACCGACGCCGCTCTTTTCGTAGTCGGTCACGCGCGCGCCGACGATCAGCTTCAGTGGATCGGCCAGGTTCAGGCGCGTCACGCCGTAGAGCGCATCCTGCTTCGTCTCGCTGCCTTCGTAGAAGGTCAGCGCGCCCCAGGCCGGCTCGGGATAGGTCGACGGGTTCCAGTTGTTGAAGTCGGTGACGGCCGAGCTCACGCCGCCGAAATCGGCCGCGCGGTTATCCGAGTTGAACTCCTGCTTCATGCGCATGTAGCCGAACGCGGCTTCGTGGGTGCGCCCGGCCAGGTTGAAGCTGCCATTCACGTGCAGGCCGATGTCTTCTTGTTTGGTGCGGGTGTGGTAGGAGCCCGAGAAGTCGCTCATGCCGCCGCCGGTCACGCGGTCCGGCATGCCCGACAGGTAGAGCAGGTAGGAGTCGCCGCGGCGGTCGCCATGGTTGTAGTTGGCGCGCACCTTCCAGCCATTGTCGAAGGTGTGGGTCAGGTCGACGAAGCCGTTGTCGTAGGTTGACGGCAGCGCGGTCCAGTCGGCGGCGGTGGTCTTGCTGCGGTCCCAGTTGGTCAGCGTGCCGTCGGTGTACCAGTAAGGCAGGCTGCCCCACATCGGGCCGCGCGCGTTCAGGTCCTGGTGGCTGTAGCCGGCCATCAGCAGGGTCTGCGGCGTGAGGTCGGCCGAGATGGTGGCGTACAGGGTGTGGTTGCGGTTCTTCAGGGCGTCGATCCAGCTGCTGCCTTTGGTGTACTCGCCGACGATGCGGGCGCGCACGCTGCCGCTGCTGTTCAGCGGCGTCGAGACGTCGCCCATCACGCGGCGCGCGTTCCAGCGGCCGATGCCGCCTTCGATCCAGCCCGTCACTTCCTTGCTGTCGGCGTGCTTGCGCACCAGGTTGATCGCCGCCGACGGGTTGCCAGGGCCGGTCATCAGGCCGGTGGCGCCGCGCACCACGTCCACGCGCTCGTAGGTCGCCAGGCTGCTCGAGACTTCGCCGGCGCTCCAGGCCTGGTCGTAGGTGGTCGGGATGCCGTCGATCAGCAGGTTGTCGATGTCGAAGCCGCGCGAAGTGAAGCCGGCGCGGTTGGTTTCGTAGGCGTTCACCGAGACACCGGTGACGTTGTCGACGACGTCGGTGACCGTGTTCATGCGCTGGTCTTCCATGCGCTGCAGGGTCACCACCGAGATCGATTGCGGCGTTGCGCGCAGCGACAGATCGAGCGGCGTGGCCGAGGTTTGCGATGGGGTGTTGTAGGCGCCGGCGGTCGGGGCTTTCTGGGCGCGGATCTGCACTTGCTGGATGGGCTGGCCGGCTTGGTCGAGCGATGGCTCGTCGGCTTCGGCATGCGCAAGCAGCGGCAGGGCCAAGGCGACCGACAGCGCGATCCGGTTCAGTTTATAAAGCCCACGTGCGTGCACATGCATTTCCATCAGAGACCTCGGGTTAGTAGCAGAAGAAAGAACGATAGGCGGGTCATGCGCAGGACCATTCACATGGAAACGCAGGGATTGCACACCGTAATGAGAATGTGAATGATAACGATTCTCATTGCAAAGTCAATGCACGCACCTGAAAAAGATGCAATATGGGTTGTTTGACCAATGTAAATTTTAGTGAACGTGGTCTTTACACCAGCGCAAAGATGCGTTCCGCGAGGATGTGGCGGCGGGCCAGCGCTGTGTCATCATGGCCGCAACTTCGGCTGGAAACCGACCATGGCGCGACTTCGACGCTCTTCCCGCGGGGGTGCACGCTCCCGCCTGCCCCGTTCAGGGCAAGCCTTGCCGCACGCCGAAGGGGCGCCGTTCTCCGTCAGCGTGGCGCTGCTGCGGGTTGCCGAGCCGACCAATTCCGAGGACTATTACGCCGCCATCGTCGACGGCCTGAACGACAGCGCGCGCCGCTACCGGGTCGACACGCCCCTGCGCATCGCCCATTTCCTGGCCCAGATCGGGCACGAAAGCAGTTTCCGCGCAACCGAGGAGAACGGCCGCTATTCGGCCGTGCGCATGCGCCAGGTGTTCGGCTGCAAGGGCGGGCAGGCGCAGTACGACCGCGTGCGCGACGAATGCCGGCTCGGCCCCGACGGCCAGCCGCTGCGCCTGCGGCCCAAGCTGTGGACCGACTCGGATTTTTACGCCGGCAGTGCCGAGCACCTGCTGGCCTACGTGTATGCCGACCGCCTCGGCAACGGCAGCGAAGCCTCGGGCGACGGCTACCGCTACCGCGGGCGCGGCCTGATCCAGTTGACCGGCAAGGACAACTACGCCGCCTTCACGGCCGCCCACAATGCGCGCGATGCAAACGACCCACGCGATTTCGTGCTGGAACCCGACCTGCTCCTGAGCGAGCTCAAATACGCCATCGAATCGGCCTTCCACTACTGGGATGCGCGTAAAGTCAATGCGCTTGCCGACGCCGACGACCTGGAAGCGGTCACCCGCGCCGTCAACGGCGGACTGAACGGTGTGGAAGATCGCGGAGCGCGCCTTGCGAACATCAAGAAAGCATTGGGGATCTGAATGGCTGGCGGCGGCGCTGGGCTGCTGCCTGGCGCTGCCGGCAGAGGCTGGGGCGCAGGCACCAGCCCAAGCACCGGCGGCATCGCTGTGCGGTGCCGGCGAGCTTGTCGTGTTTGCCTGCTCCCTGGAAGGAAAGATGGTGTCGCTGTGCCGCCCTCCCCTTCCCGGTGGCGGCCTGCAGTACCGCTTCGGCTTGCCGGCCGCGCTGGAGCTGGAATATCCGGCGCCCGGCCAGCGCGCGCAGCCGGTCTTCAAGGTGCGCAGCGAACCGCTGATCGGCGGCGGGCTCACCGCGGTCGCCTTCCAGCGCAGCGGCTACACCTATACCGTCTACAGCCGCGTCAGCCGTGCGCCGGACGGCGTGACGCCCACGTTCGAAGACGGCCTCACCGTCGAACGGCGCGGCAAGACGCTCAGGCACCTGCATTGCGACGATGGAGGCGCCGGCTTCCTCGAACCGCCAACAGCATCCGTGAAATAAAATTTCATCGCGAAGCACTTCGTGAAATTTTATTTCAGAGCATTTACATGCCCGGACCGCCACCGCCCGGACCGCCGCCGAACCCACCCGGCGGCATGCCACCCGGCGGCGGACGCCAGCCTTCGCCCGGCGGCCCTTCCTGGCGCCGGTTCGCCCCCACGCCGCCGAAGCGGTAGGACAGGCCGACGAACACCACCGGCCCATCGAAGCGGCGCACCGAATATTCCTTCAGCGTGGCCGAATCGGTGACGGTTTCCTGCTTCTGCGAGCTGAAGATGTCGTTGGCGTTTACCACCAGCGTCAGGCTCTGGCTCAGGTTGCGGCGGTAGCTCAGGTTGGCGGTGGCGCTCGGCTCGCGGTAGCCGTAGCCGGTGAGGGTCTTGCCCTGGGCGTTGAACATCAGCTGTACCTGGTCGAGCGGCGTCAGCTGATAGTTCAGGCGCCCGCGCACATTCACCGAGGTGGCGCTGCGCTTGCTTTCCACGCCGAGCAAGTCGATCTGCTGCTGCTCGGCCACGAACACGTTGCCGCTGGTATTGACCGACAATTTCGGCGTGACCTTGCCGCTGAGCGTGAACTCGATGCCGCCGGAGCGGTTGCTGCCGCCGTTTTCCAGCGTCGTCAGGATCACGGTATCGCTCACCGCCAGCTGGCGGCTGCGGATGGTGTCCCGCTCGCTGCGGTAGTAAGCGCGCACATTGGCGTCGAGCACGCCGGCCTTGGTTTCGTAGCCGACCTCGAAGGAATCGGTCTTCACCGGTTTCAGGTAGGGATTGCCGCTCGACTCGTTGAACTCGTCGCGGTAGACCACGAAGGGATTGAGTTCGCCCGCGCCCGGCCGGCGGATGCGGTGCGCGTACGAGAAGCGCAGATTGGTCTTGTCGGCCAGTTTATAAGTGGCAAACGCGCTCGGCACCCAGTTCAGGTAACTGTTGCTCGCCTCGATGCGGCTGGTCACCTGCTTCAGGTCCATGTCGGTGTGCTCGGCGCGCAGGCCCAGCTGGGCGCCCCAGCGCTCGTTCACTTTCCACTGGTAGGAACCGTACAGCGCCGTGTTCAGCTCGTCGATCTCGAAGGCATTCGTGCGGCGCGCGTTGACGCTTTGCGCATTCGTGCCGAGGTCGAAATCGTAGTAGCGGGTGTCGAACTCGCTCTTGTTGTCCGCGATCTTATAGCCGACTTTTACAATCGCGCCACTTTCCAGCGGCAGCTCGTAGTCGCCGGTGTAGTCGATGATGCGCGTGGAATTATCGACGTTTTGCAGATTGCGGCTGTCGGCCGCGCGCGGCGGCGTGACCGTATAGGTGTTGGCGTAATTCGTTTCGCTGTCGTTGTCGCTGGTCGAGACGCGCAGGTCCATCTTGAACAGTTCGCCCAGCTTCTCGCCCTTGTGGTCCCAGCGCAGGTTGGCCTGGTTGTTGCTGCTGTCGCCGCTGCGGCGCGTGGTGCGGGCGTAGTCGCTGGTGGTGTTGCCGTTCTCGTCGAAGACGCTGTAGTGGTCCAGGCCCTGCTGGTCGTTGCTGCGCTTCATGAGGCCGATGCCGGCTTCCAGCGTGTCGTCCTGGCTCAGGTTATAGGTCACCTGGCCGCGCACGCCGACGCTGTCGTTCAGGCCATTGCTGGTCGACTGCTGGGTGCTGCGCTGGCTGGTCCCCGTCACCGGATCGATGCGTTCGCGCTCGCTGTCATAGGTCGAATCGCGGCCATCCTTGCGCACGTTGACGCCGCCCTGGAAACCCCACAGCCCGGAATTGTAGGCGCCGTTCAGCGCCGCGTTGTGGCGTCCGGCCGTGCCGACGTTGGCATTCGCCGCGCCGAAGCCGCCCGCACGGCGGTTGCGCTTCATGACCAGGTTCAGGATCGGCCCGCCGCCGCCCTCGTTGCCGAATTCCGCGCCGGGGTTGTTGATGACCTCGACCGAGTCGATGTCCTCGGCCGGCATGGCCTGCAGCGCCGAGCCGCGGTTCTCGCCCTGCAGCATGGCCGAAGGCTTGCCGTCGACCAGGATCTGCACGTTGGTGCTGCCGCGCAGCGACACGGTGCCGTCCGGATCGACCGCCACCGACGGCACGTTGCCGAGCGCATCGGCGGCGCTGCCGTTCGAAGCGTTCACGTCGGATTTCACATCGTAGACCTGGCGGTCGATGCGGTTGTTCTGGCGTTCGCCGACCACGTTGACCGACTGGATCTGCTGGGGCGCGGTTTGTTCGGCCGGTGCGGCGCTGGTCGTGGCGGCAGTTGTAGAAGATGCGGCAGCTGCCGCGGGTGCGGCTTGCGGCGCTGTAGCGGGTGCGGCTGCCGTCGCTTGCGCGGCCTGGGTGCTGCCCGCGCTCTGCGCCAGCGCCGTTTGCATCGTGCCCAGCTCGCAGGCGGCGAGGGCTACCGCGAGATACAGCGCCTGCCTGCGCGGCGCGGCGCCAGGCTGGCCCGGATTGAAGCGTGTTCGTTGAACCATCGTTGAATGCTTTATTGACGTTGAAGTGGCGCTGCATGCAGCGCACTTCATCGAAGTTCATCGATATCGAAGCGAGCTCGGCAGGCTGGAAGCCTCCATTGTAAAACCTCGGGTTGTGCTTGCACCATTATGAGGAGTAAAGAAGCGTAAATGGGTGTAACAAGAATCGTCACTCGGCCAGCGGGAGGTACCTGTCATGCCCCTCTTTTTCAGGTTTCCCCCGATAATGCCCGATACCTCGCGATCACTCACGATATGACCGCGAAACCACACGCTCTCGACACGATACTTCACGATTTCAGCACGATAGCAAGCGATCGACCCGCGAAACTGAACGATATGCGAGATGGCATATCTAATATATGTAGCAACCAGGCGCTGCCGGATAGCGTGTGAAATCGCGAAAACTTCGGGTGATTTCGTAAAGCGATCGCGCCTTTTCGCGTACGCATCGAGCACTTTCGCATGCAAATCGGGTGGTATCGTGAATGATCGTAAGAAAGCGAGCAAGCCGTGAATAAAAACCCTCCTGGCCCTGCCATGACCCTGCCGATCCCGCTGGAGCTTCATCAGCAGCTGCTGGCAGCCTCGATCCACTCCGGTTTCCAGAAAGAAGCCTGGGAGATCGGAGCTCTTGCAATTCGCGAATGGATCGTTCGTAATGATCCAGATGTATTCAACATGCCCGCAACGTCAGGCGTTCAATGGAAACACCTGTTTCTTCCGGATGACACCTTGCTGCGCACTGTATTCAACGGAAAAAATTTTCATGCTCGGGTCGAAGGTGATCACCTTCACTATGAAGGCAAGTCGCTCACACCGAGCGGATTTGCCAACGCCGTCGGCGGCGTCCGGCGCAGTGCATGGAAAGTGATCTGGATACTATTTCCGAACACCTCAGTGTGGAAATTGGCAGATACCCTGCGTCCGAAAAAGAAAGCGGGTCATTCCAGATCCTGATTGCGCCAACTGGTCATTAGCAGGATTGCTGGTGTCTGGATGAATCGCGGCATAATGGCCGTTTTCGCATGGAGTGCCTATGCCTGCCGAGCTTGACACCACGATCCTCGCATCCTGGCACCGCAACAGCGATCCCTGGACCGCAGCCGTTCGCAATGGCGAAATCGAAAGCCGTACCCTGGTGACGAACGCGGCCATCGTCGACACGGTCCGCGCCCATGCGCCGCAGACCGCCGTCGACCTCGGCTGCGGCGAAGGCTGGCTGGTGCGGGCGCTGCCGGAAGTGCGGATGATCGGCGTGGATGCGATCCCTGCCCTGGTCGAACAGGCGCAGGCGGCCGGCGGAGAATTCCGCTGCCTGACGTACGAAGAGATTGTTGATGGAAAATTGCACCTGGCCGCCGACCTGGCGGTGTGCAATTTTTCGCTGATTGGAAAAGAAGCGGTCGAGGGCCTGTTCCGCGCCGCGCCCTCCTACCTGCGCCGCGGCGGCCACTTGGTCGTGCAGACCGTGCACCCGCTGCTGGCCTGCGGCGACCAGCCCTATGCCGACGGCTGGCGCGAAGGCAGCTGGGCCGGCTTCAAGGGCGGCTTCCGGGATGCGCCGCCCTGGTACTTCCGCACCCTGGGCAGCTGGATCGCGCTGTTCGAACAGAATGGCCTGCGCATCCGCGAACTGCGCGAGCCGCTCCACCCGCACACCGGCAAGCCGGCCTCCCTGATCCTGGTTGGCCAGCTGCCGGAATGAACGGCGCTTAACGGTTGCGGGTCACGCGCCACACGGTGTTGGCCAGGTCGTCCGCCACGATCAGGGCGCCGCGCGGATCGACCGTCACGCCGACCGGGCGGCCGCGCGTCTTGCCTTCCCCGGTACGGAAGCCGGTCACGAAGTCGATCGGCTGGCCCGAAGGACGTCCATTCGCAAACGGCACGAAGATCACCTTGTAGCCGACCGGCGCATCGCGGTTCCAGCTGCCGTGCTCGCCCACGAAGGCGCCATTCGCAAACTTGTCGCCCATGGCCGCCTGCGAGAACGACAGGCCCAGCGCGGCCACGTGCGAGCCCAGGCTGTAGTCCGGCTTGATGGCGGCGGCCACCTTTTTCGGATCGCCCGGCTGCACGCGCGGGTCGACGTTCTGGCCCCAGTAGCTGTACGGCCAGCCATAGAAGCCGCCTTCGCGCACCGAGGTCAGGTAGTCGGGCACCAGGTCCGGTCCCAGTTCGTCGCGTTCGTTGACCACCGAGAACAACTGCCCGGTTTCCGGATGCATGGCCAGCGCCGTCGGATTGCGGATGCCGGTCGCGTACGGCTTGTGCGCACCCGTCGCGGCGTCGATCTGCCAGACCTCGGCGCGGTTCAGCTCGGCTTCGAGGCCGCGCTCGGTGATGTTGCTATTCGAGCCGATGCCCACGTACAGGAAGCGTCCGTCCGGGCTGACGGTCAGCGACTTGGTCCAGTGGTGATTGATCTGCGACGGCAGCTTGGCGACGCTGGTCGGCGCGCCGGCGGCCTTGGTCTGCCCTTCCTGGTAATCGAAGCTGACCAGCTCATCCTGGTTGGCCACGTACAGCTTGTTGTTGGCGAACGCCAGGCCGTAAGGCGCGTTCAGGTTGTCGGCGAACACGGTCTTCAGCTCGTACTTGCCGTCGCCGTCGGCGTCGCGCAGCAGGGTCAGGCGGTTGCCGCTTTTTACCTTGGTATTGCCCTTGGCCTTGATGTAGCCGGCAATCACGTCCTTCGGTTTCAGCTTGGCCGCGCTGCCGCCACGCCCTTCGGCCACGATGATGTCGCCATTCGGCAGCACCAGGGTCTGGCGCGGAATCTGCAAGTCGGTGGCAATCGCCGTGACGCTGTAGCCCTCGGGCACGGTCGGCTTCTGGTCGCCCCAGGGCGTCGGCTCGGCGATCTTCATGCTCGGCAGCAGGCCGCGTTGCTGCTCCGGCAGCTTGGGATCGGGTCCGCGGGCCTGGGTATCGGCGCCCTTCTCGCCGCAGGCGCTCAGGAGCAGCGCCACGCCCATCAGGGCAAAGGTGTTCGCGCGCTTCATTGCACACCTCCCACGCGCGGCGCCAGGCCCACCCAGGCGGCCAGCAGCGACAAGAGGAAAACAATGACCGACAGGACCAGGCCGGCCGGCATCACGGCCCAGGCGTCCTTGGCGTGCTGGAAGCAATTGACCAGCCCCAGCACGAAGGTTGCCAGCAGCAACAGGAAGTACAGCGCCTGCCCGCCCTTCTGCCTTGCGCGCAGGAGATTGATCAGCGCGGCCAGCAGCGCCAGGCCGCAGAACAGCTCGGCGCCGGCCAGCAGCCAGGCGGCAAAGTTGCTCCACTGGATCTGGTAGGAGGAATGGTAGGCGAGATCGCTCAGCAAGGCGCCCAGGAACAGCGGAACGGTGCCCGCTAATAGAATGGTATGAAGCCGGCCGGGCGCACTGCGGTAGCCCTGACTGATCGTGGCAGAAGACATTGAATTGTCCTTAACGGTAAAGTTGACAATTCAATCATATCGGCTATCGATTGCCGCTGTCGCATAGTTGAGCCGAGCGGCTTGCCCATGCGATAAGCAATGCCTCAGGCCAGCTTCAGCCAGCCACGCCGGCGGAAGTACCACAGCGGCGCAATCGCACTGGCGACCATCAGGCCCAGCGCGAATGGATAGCCATAGTTCCAGTCCAGCTCCGGGAACCATTTATGGAAGTTCATGCCGTAGATACTGGCAATCAGGGTCGGCGGCAGGAACGCGACCGAGGCCACCGAGAAGATCTTGATGATCTTGTTCTGGTTGATGTTAATGAAACCGACGGTGGCATCCATCAGGAAGTTCACCTTGTCGAACAAGAACGAGGTGTGGCCATCCAGCGATTCGATATCGCGCAAGATCTGGCGCGCATCGTCGAATTGCTCGGCATTCAGCAGGCGTCCGCGCATCAGGAAACTCACCGCGCGGCGCGTGTCCATCATGTTGCGGCGGATGCGGCCATTCAAGTCTTCCTCGTGCGCGATGGCATTCAGCGCGGCGGCCGCGTCCTGGTCGGTGAATTCCTTTTGCAATACACGCTGGCTGACTTCTTCCAGGCTTTCGTAGATGCCCTCGAGCGCGTCCGCCGAATACTCGGCGTCGGTTGCGTACAGGTCGAGCAGCACGTCCATGTAGTCGCCGATCGAACCGGGACGCGAACGCGCGCGCATGCGCACCAGGCGGAATACCGGCAAATCGTCGGAGTGCATCGAGAACAGCATCTTGCCCGACAGGATAAAAGCGACGGTGACCACGCGCGACGGGCCGTCCTCTTCTTCGAGCAGGAAATCGGTACGCAGGTGCAGGTCGCCGTTTTCGGCTTCGTAATAGCGGGCCGACGCCTCGATGTCCGACACTTCGTCTTCGCCCGGCAGCGAGACGCCATAGATGGCCTTGACCCAGGCGCGCTCGTCGTCGTCGGGGTCGGTGAGGTCGACCCAGACAGGCGTGGCATTCTCCAGGTCCGCGCGCGACGCGATCGGGACCTGGTTCAAACGGCCATTTTGTAGGACAAATACGTTGATCATGCGCGCTTTCTCGGCCGGAATCAAAACT
>Ga0308160_10006467_pt1 | contig 11915 bp, 9 predicted proteins | sample PhyFR1_FD_201036 | JGI IMG/M metagenome (GOLD analysis project Ga0308160, IMG submission 201036) | Phyllosphere microbial communities from UC Gill Tract Community Farm, Albany, California, United States - DLSLF.R1 | ecosystem: Host-associated > Plants > Phyllosphere > Unclassified | place: USA... | reverse complement strand
CTGAATTCGTTCTGCTCGAGCCAGCTGCTGGCGGCCGGCGTCAGGGCGAAGTCGGCGCTGATGTCGGCCTTGGCCGCGCCTTCGCGCACCATGCTCGCGTCCCCGCGCCCGCCGAGCGCCAGCTGCAGCGCGTCGATCAGGATGGACTTGCCGGCGCCGGTCTCGCCGGTGAATACCGAAAAGCCATTCGAGAACTCGAGTTCGATCGTGTCGACGATGACGAAGTCGCGGATGGTCAATGTGCGCAACATGAAAAAGCGTGTCTCCAGAGGTTGGATCGGATTATTTGAGCTTGCCGTCGCTGGACGGGTACTCGTTCCAGTGCAGCTTCTCGCGCAGCGTGTGGTAATAGCTCCACCCTTCCGGATGCAGGAAGGTGATGGTGTTCGGCGAGCGCGAAATCATGATCTGGTCGCCGTGCTGCAGGCTCGTGAAGGTCTGCATGTCGAAGTTGACGCTGATGTCGCGCCCGTTGACGATCTCGACCACGATGTCGCTGGTGTCCGGCACCACGATCGGGCGGTTCGACAGCGCGTGCGGCGCGATCGGCACCAGCACGATGCCGGCCAGCGTCGGATGCAGCAGCGGGCCGCCGGCCGACAGCGCGTAGGCAGTCGAGCCGGTCGGCGTGGAAATGATCAGGCCGTCCGAACGCTGGTTGTACATGAAGGCGCCGTCCACCGTCACCTTGAGCTCGGCCATGCCGGCACCGGTGCCGCGCGCCACCACCACGTCGTTGACCGCGACCGAGCAGTGGATCTCGACGCCGTCGCGCACCACGCGCGCTTCCAGCAACGTCCGCTCCTCGGCCTTGGCCTTGCCGCTGAGGATCTCGGCCAGTGCCGGCAGCATGCGCTCGATCGGGATGTCGGTGATGAAGCCCAGGCGGCCCTGGTTGATGCCGATGAGCGGAATCCTGTAGCCTGCCAGCCGGCGCGCGATGCCGAGCATGGTGCCGTCGCCGCCGATCACGATGACGGCGCAGGCCTGCGCGCCGAATTCTTCCACCGTCATGACGTCCACGCCAGGCACCTGCACGTGGCTGGCGGTGTCAGCCTCGAGCACGGGACGGTAGCCGCCCTCGCGCAGGAAGTCGACGATGGCCCGCACCGGCTCGTCGATGCCGGCGGTATTTTGCCGTACGACCAGCGCGATGGTTTGTTGCGGTTCAGGCGGTACGGGCATACGGTTCTCGGCAGCAGGTGGTAGAGACACAGAAGATTAACCGATTCGTTCGGCTTCTGCTATATCGCAACTCAGCCAGCACTGTACAAAAGCACAGTATAGTTGGGCGAATGGGATTCCGGCAAGGAGTCCGTTGTTCAGTGCAGCACGCCGAACACGACGGCGCCGAGGATCGCCAGGCCGATGGTCAGCTGGTGCAGGCACATCAGCACCATCCAGCGCAGTGCGGTGAGCCTGCGTGAACCGCCATACACTTTACGCATTGCAGTCGGCAGATAGAAGGCCAGCCACATCCACAACAGGAAAGTGACGAAGCCGAAGCTGTCCGGCACCAGCACCATCAGGGTCATCGCCAGGAAGGCGAAGGCGTTGGTGTGCAGCGCGAACAGCAGGTGTTCACCATAGCGCCGGCCCGAGCCCAGGTACAGCATCTTCAGGTACAGCGCGAAGAACGGCATCATGCAGAAGATCGCGTACGGCGCGTAGTGGTAGAAAGACTCTTCCAGCAGCGCTAGTTCTTCTTCAAAAGGGAGGTCGGCAAAGTGCTCGATCCGATTGGCCACGTGGGCGTTGTAAGGCCTGAGCGCCCCGCTCACCTGGCGGCTGAAGTCGCCGATTTCGCCCTCTTTGTCTTCCTTGAGCACCATGTCCGTCTTACTGGTGTGGACCGGCCGCGGCGCGGCTGCCGTCTTTTGCTGCCCATCGGCCTTGGGGCGGTCGACATGCAGGTTAATGTCGTGCATGGAAAACTTCAGGACCGCGAAAAAGATCAGGCTGAACGTCAGGTACATGCGCAAGGGCTGCACGTAACGAACGCGCCGGCCTTTGATGTATTCCAGAGTCAGGCGTCCCGGACGGAACAATAACAGGCCCAATGACTTCCAAAGCTTGCCTTCGAGTGCGACGTAATGCCCGATGAACTCGTGCATGAACTCGCGTGTGCTGGGCGGATGCAGCACCGTTTCCTGGCCACACTCATGACAAAAATGCCCGGAGACGGTGGCGCTGCAATTTGGACAGTCGCTGGCGGCATGGTGCAGGTCGAGTTCGCTGTTCACGGTCATTCCCGGTAATTGACAAACGAAAACACCATGTTATCTAGTTAATTGCAAAAAAGCATCATTTAAGTCTGTTTTTGAACAAATCGTGCCAATGCGGCATTCAATTGCGCGACTAGTTTTAAATACGAGCGTTAGGATTTAAGCAATCTGAGTGTACCCAAGGAGATTGCCATGCCGCAGGAAGAAAAAGACCGTGTCGTGAACACAGACCGCAAGATCGAGGAACAAAGCTACAAGCGCGAGCCGCACGAGCGCGACGAATCGCCGGACGGCCAGAGCATCAAGCCGCGCGGCATCATCGCGCAGGCCGCTGCTGACATCGAGCAGGGCCTGGTCGACACCGAAAACTACGAGGGCCGCGGCACGCCGGGCCTGGAACAGGCGGTCCAGCCAAATCCGGACGCCACCGGCCAGGCCACGCCGCTGGAAGGCCGCCACCGCGACATGCGCGACCACGATTCGGTGGAGCCGGTCGACAAGGGGCAAAACCGATGAGCGCACGGATCCTGGCGCTTGCCGTGCTGGGCGCCCTGAGCGTGAACGCGCTCGCCCAGCAATATGCGCCCGGCTTCGGTCCCAATCCGCAACTGCCGGCGCCGGAAAGATCGCTGATCCCGACCATGAACATTGCCCCGGCCGAGCCCTGGCCGCAGGGCACGCGCCCGACGCCGGCGGCCGGCCTGGCGGCCACCGCCTATGGCACCGGTCTCGACCATCCACGCTGGCTGTACGTGCTGCCGAACGGCGACGTGCTGGTGGCCGAGAGCAACAAGCCGACAAACGCACCCAAGGAAGATGGCGTCAAGGCCAAGGTGCAGGGCATGGTGATGAAAAAAGCCGGTGCCGGCGTCGAATCGCCCAACCGCATCATCCTGCTGCGCGGGATCGGTGCCAATGGGGCTGCGGCCACCAAGACGACCTTTGCCCAGAACCTGAATTCGCCGTTCGGCATGACGCTGGTCGGCAGCGACCTGTACATCGCCAATGCCGATGCGCTGTGGCGTTTCCCGTACAAGACCGGCGAAACCACCTTGTCCGGCAAGGGCACCAAAGTGATGGACCTGCCCGCGGGCCTCAACCACCACTGGACCAAGAACGTGGTCGCTTCGCCCGACGGCAAGAAGCTGTACGTCACGGTCGGGTCCAACAGCAACGTCGGCGACAATGGCATGGAAGTCGAGCAGGGCCGCGCCGCGATCTGGGAGTACGACATCGCCAGCGGCAAGAGCCGCATCTATGCCAGCGGCTTGCGCAATCCGAACGGGATGGACTTCCAGCCGCAGACCAAGATGCTCTGGACCGCCGTCAACGAGCGCGATGAAATCGGCAACGACCTGGTGCCCGACTACATCACCTCGGTGAAGGAAGGCGCCTTTTACGGCTGGCCCTACAGCTACTACGGCCAGCACGTCGACGACCGCGTCAAGCCGCAAAAGCCGGACATGGTGGCCAAGGCCATCCCGCCCGACTATGCGCTGGGCGCGCACACGGCGTCGCTGGGCCTGGCCTTCTACAACGCCAACCTGCTACCGCAATTCAAGAATGGCGCACTGATCGGCCAGCATGGTTCCTGGAACCGCAAGCCGCATTCCGGCTACAAGCTGATCTTCGTACCTTTTACTAATGGCAAGCCGAGCGGGCCGCCGCAAGACGTGCTGACCGGCTTCCTGAGCAAGGACGGCAAGGCCTACGGCCGCCCGGTCGGGGTCGCCGTCGACAAACAGGGCGCGATCCTGCTCGCCGACGACGTCGGCAACATCGTCTGGCGGATCACGCCAGCGGGCAAATAAACCAATACAGGAGAAATCATGACGATCAAGCGTAAAGGCAGTGCCGCCTGGAGTGGCGGCCTCAAGGATGGCAAGGGTTCGGTCTCGACCCAGAGCGGCGTGCTGAACCAGCAGCAATACGGCTTCAACACCCGTTTCGAAGATGGTGCCGGCACCAATCCGGAAGAACTGCTGGGCGCGGCGCACGCCGGCTGCTTCACCATGGCACTGTCGGGCCAGCTGGGCGCGGCCGGCATGACCGCGCAAAAGCTGGAAACCACGGCGACCGTGTCGCTGGACAAGGTCGGCGACAGCTTCGCCATCACCGCGGTGCACCTGGACCTGGTGGCCGTGATCCCGGGCGCCGACGAAGCGGCATTCCAGGAAGCGGCACGCAAGGCCAAGGAAGGCTGCCCGGTGTCGAAGCTGTTCAACACCAACATCACGCTGGACGCCAAGCTGCAGGCCTAGGGTCAGAGCCCGCGCAGGGGTCAGAGCCCGGTTTTTCTTTTGGGCTCTGACCCCGGTGTTCCGACGCAGCGTCCGCCTGCAAGAATTCGCCCAAGCGCATAGAATCCCAGCTTTCCGTCACTTACACCAAGGACCACAATGCGCCTCCTGCACACCATGTTACGCGTCGGCGACCTGCAGCGCTCCATCGACTTCTACACCAAAGTGCTGGGCATGAAGCTGCTGCGCACCAGCGAAAACCCGGAATACAAGTACAGCCTGGCCTTCGTCGGCTACGGCAACAATCCGGACCACGCCGAAATCGAACTGACCTATAACTGGGGCACCGACAAGTACGAGATGGGCACGGCCTACGGCCACATCGCCCTGTCGGCCGAAGACATTTATAAAACCTGCGAGCAGGTGCGCGCGGCCGGCGGCAACATCACCCGCGAACCGGGCCCGGTCAAGGGCGGTAGCACCGTGATCGCCTTCATCACCGATCCGGACGGCTACAAGGTCGAACTGATCGAGCGAGCCGACAATGCCGGCGGCGGCGGCCTGAGCAACTAAGTGTTCAAAACTTAAATTGGGCGGCAACAAGCCGCCTAATTTAAAAATCACCAGCCTAGCAATAATTTCTCTATAAAACTCTTCTCTTCCGCTTGAGGTAATAAGCAATACACCTCAGGCAACGTAACTCCCCACCTATGGTATCGACCGGAGATTAACCCGAGCGCATTATGGCGTCCCGATGTTAACTTCTGTATCCCTCATTGCTGCTCAACGCTTCACATTCAACCTGTGTCATTCACCAAGAACCAGCCACCGTGGCTGGCTGAAGTAGACCTATGTGTTGTGTGCTAAAAGCCTCTACCAATTTTCCCGTTTGCGTTCCCGCAATGTCTAGCTGCTTGTCAGGGCTTAGATTGGCATTTGCTCTTTAGAAACAATGATGCGGTGATGACCGTATCACGCGATGATTTGTGATGCTGTGAATGCAACCTGAATCAGGATAAGGACGGAATGGGAACCCAAGACTTCATCAGTGCCGTCACAAGTGGTCTATCGCAGAGCGACCGGTTGATCACACTGGAAACAAAGTTAGGTCCGAATACGTTGGTGCCACAGCGAGTAATTGGTCATTCTCGATTGGGGCGTCATTTCGAGTTCACTGTCGATGTGGTGTCAACTTTAAGCAACGTCGAACTCAAGACGCTGATTGCACAGCCCGTAACATTGTGGATTCAACAATCTGACAAATCGTACCAGCCCCACAACGGTTATGTGCATACGGCACGAAGGCTGGGATCGAACGGCGGATTGACGACCTATCAACTCAGCTTCGCTTCCTGGATGCACTTCCTGAAGTTCCGTCGCGACCAGCGCATCTGGCAAGAAAAAACTGTTGACGACATCGTTACAGAGGTCTTCAACGCGCATCCTCAGGCGCAAGGCTTGTTTCAATTTGCGCTCTCAAATCCACTGCCCTTGCGCTCATATTGCCGGCAAGACGAGGATGACTGGAATTTTGTTCATCGGCTCCTCGAGTCCGAAGGGCTCTACGGCTTCTGGCGTCAGGCGCCAGATGGAAAGTCACATACGCTGGTGATTACCGACCAGCTTACTGCGCTCGACACCATGTCACCGGAAACAGTGTCGTTTTACCGGGGCGGCACAGGCAGCGAAACTGACGCACTGGTGCAATGGTCGGGGAGACGGACACTACAAAGCACGACGTTAACAACTCGCACGTTTGATTATAAGAGCCCATCCACGCTGTACAACCCGAAAGGAACAAGCGTGCCGACGATATCGAATCAGGGCATGTTGCCATACCAGGCGGAGGTATACGAATACACTGGGGCGTACACGTTTTCGACGCGGGATCGCGGCGAACAGCTCTCTCGAATTCGGATGGAGGAATGGGAGTCGCGAGCCAAACGGTTCTTGGGCGTAGGCAGCGTGCGCAGGATCGACACAGGACGGCGCTTTATCCTGAACGGCCACCCGGACCACGATCGGGATCGGGCGCCCCAGAAGGAATTCGCAGTAATCGAAACTATCTGGGTGATCGCAAATAACTTGCCAATGGGCACTCATGGATCAGCGTTCCCCCATAGTTTGCAGGTTGCTGTCGATGAGATGCGTGAACGTTACGGCAGCAATGCAACGTTTAGCGTTTCCCGCGCGGATGGCTCGCAAGGTTTCTACCTGACGGAAATCGAAGCGCAACGTACAACGGTGCCATATCGCAGTCCGTTCGAACACCGAAAGCCAGAAACTCACCTGGAATCTGCGATTGTAGTAGGCCCGAAAGGCGAGGAAGTCTATACAGACGAACTTAACCGAATCAAAGTGCAGTACATCTGGGACCGCTTGAATGGTGGTGACGAGAAGTCGTCGTGTTGGGTACGGGTAGCGCAGTCGGATACAGGAAGTGGCTATGGCAGCGTGCATATGCCGCGCGTGGGAGAAGAAGTCCTACTCGAACACATCGGCGGGGATTGTGACCGGCCAGTGGTGATTTCGCGCCTGTATAACAGCTCAGCACAACCTCGTTGGCATTCAAATGGGCTGCTGTCGGGCTACCGATCCAAGGAGTTCAGAGGTAACGGTTATAACCAGCTCGTGATGGACGACTCGACTTCACAGAACCGGGTGCATTTATATTCAAGCAGTTATCGATCGCAGTTGCATTTGGGGTACCTAGTCGAACAGTCGGGTAACTCGCGGGGCGCATTTTTGGGCAACGGGTTCGATCTCAAATCAGACGCTTATGGCGCCATTCGTGCTGGCCAAGGATTGTTTGTCTCTACCCACTCTACGTCGCCTAATCAGCCATTGAATGTCACGGCTGCGGCCGAGCAGTTGGCGAGTGCAAAAATCGTGTTCGAACTGGCCTCTAAGTCGAGTGCTTCGAACCAGGCCGAAAATCTAGATGAGGGCCACGACGCGCTGCAGAAGTTTACAGATGCGACGCAGTACAACGTGACAGGAAGTACTGCGGCTGGCGCACGGACGAGTGGCACAGATAACGGGAACGCGAATGGATTCTCCATGCCGATCATGCTGATCGCGAGTCCCTCGGGTGTAGGTGTATCGACGCAGGACTCGGCACAGCTCACTGCGAACCAACAGGTCAATATCGTGAGCGGCAAGAACACGCACGTAGCCGCAGGCAAATCGCTTATTGCAAGCGTGATGGAAAAGATCAGCCTCTTCGCGCAAAACGCTGGCGTAAAGCTGTTTGCTGCGAAGGGAAAGATTGAAATCCAGGCACAGGGAGATGCGATGGCACTGTCTGCATTAAACGACCTTACAATTACAAGTTCCAGCGGCAAGCTGGTTCTTTCAGCCGACAAGGAAATCTGGATCGGTGCCGGAGGCTCGTATATCCGGATCACCGCCGACAAGATCGAGAGCGGCACATCCGGGCAGATCCTCGAAAAATGCGCATCGTGGGACAAGCTCGGGGCATCGTCGATGCGACTACCTGCGCAGGTTAACAGCGTCACGAAGGGCTGTTCGTGGAAGACCGCAACAGCGTCTGCCGACAGCGCATCAAGCATCGTATTGGAGTAATGCGATGCAATACCTGCAGACCAGAGATTCCATACATCCCGAGGGCGCCCCGACATCACTGGCGATGGATGAAGACGCGTGCATCGAAAGGTTGAACATCGCTCTGACGGAGTGGTTCAGCCGGCACCAGGATATGCGCTGCTTCCTTGCTGTTGACCCAAGCCAGAGAAGTTTGACCAATAGGGATGCAGTTCACGAAGAGCCGTTCGCCAACCTGTCTCGCGCTGAAGTGGTCATCGACCACGACGCATTTCCGCAGGCACACCGTCCATATCTTCTAGAGCTCGACCTGTCGAAACCGACAGGTGTTAAAGCATTGGCGCAGAGTGTGCGTGTTGCGTTTGAGGACCGGCGCCCCGAATCCATGGCTGAAGGCTTGGGGCAGCGCGTCGGTGGTTGGCTGGCGAGCTCTGCTTCGCTCGACGACATTGCCAGACACTGGGCCCGTCTTGTGCTTCAGCGCGATAACAATGGGCGTGCCTGCGTGCTGCGTTTTTACGACTCACGTGCCTTTGCACTGCTCTGGCCTTTACTTTCACACGCGCAACGTCAAACCATGCTCGGGCCGGTACACGCCTGGCATTTCCTCAATGCGACTGCCAGACCAGGGATCCATGTGGCGTCTTCCGACGCACAGGCGAACTTCTTATTGTCAGCTGCACAGTGGCAGGAAATTCATCGGCACGGTCTCGTCAATCGTGCGCTTGCCCTGCACGCACAGGCGTGTGAAAGACAGCCTGCCCCCGAGGAAATCGAGATAGCTGTTGCTGCTGGTGCGCGCTCCGAGCGACACGGATTGATCGATTCCGATGACCAAGTGGCGTTTATCTGCCATGCACTCGCATGGCACCCGCAGTTCGATTTGCATCCGAAAATATTACAGTTGCTCGCGAGCAAGGAGGCGGACGATTTTTACGTTGCTGGAATTGGCCAACTGTCGGCTGAAGAGATCGATGAAATCCGGCAGGGATCCTGGCATCAGCATCCGGACGCTTCGGCTTCCCGCTGACACGTATGCGAATGGCTTTCAACACGACGACAACACCGTATGGCAACGAATAACCAGAAATGTGTGAACTGCGAAAAAACGGGTCTGCCGATCCTGCCGGTTCGCTATTCAGTGCTACCAAAGAACATAAAAGCAGTAATGCCCAAGGGAATCAGTGGCGCGCGAGTAGTAGATATTGCGCTCGGCGCACACCATTACGGACTGCGTACGCTACGGGAAGGCTGGGTCTATCTGTTTTACGAAGTTGGCCCGCGCGGCAATCGATACTGGGAAGCTTACAAGGTAACGTCGGACGGGCGTCTTTGGAAACAGACCTTGCCCTTGCCCCGGGTCCCGATTACCGATCCGGCATGTGCACAACGCGCGATTGCAGTTCCGATGGATCTGATTGCGATCGAGCGTCCGGAAAAGTGCACCGGGCATGTCTTCGTGGCGTTTTCGGAGCATGCCTGGCACAAGGAGGTCTTTGCACGATATGCCTCAGATAACAAACTTATGCAGGCACGGATGCAGTCCATCGAACCATCGAAATGGATAGGCAGCAGCACGGATGCCAACGGACATGCAATCGTCGCGACCGAACAGGCGATTGACGACGTCATCGAATACATGCCCGGTTTCGACCCGAGGCTGCTGGCCCTTCCTGATGACAAGCATTCCTTCAGCGACGAAAAGGGAGGCTACAAGCATGACTGGCTGAAGCGCGAAGTGACGCGGTACCCCACATATATCAGACAGGCTTCGCCGGCCTCGGCGAGTCGGTCGCTCGTGAAGCTGATGAAGCAAATTGGCACGAAGGGGGACGGTGCAGGCAGTGGCGATTCGAACCATCCACCGATGATGCTTGCTCTATGGGACAGTATCGGCAATGTACATGAGTTGAACGGTTTTCGTGGTGATCCGGCTTCGTGGTTCGATCTATACGTCACAAAGGAGCGCCAGTTGCAGGTTGGAGCGCTCCAGTCCATCGATGCGGCTCACGCCATTGTCCAGTCGCGTTCCGATCAGGAAGTGAATAGCCGTGAGGTGATGGCACAGCAGGCGCATGCAATGAGCTCGCTTGGCCAGCCGGAAGCGCAGCGCGCACTTGCAGCACAGCGTGCCCGCTCGTTGGCTACCTCCGACCCTGGTCGTGCGGCACAGATTAATGCCTACTATGACGACATGAGCTGGATGGCGGCCAATAATATTCCTGCCAGCTACCAGCGCAGGTTTGTGCAGTTGGCGGAATCGACTTCGGCCAGTAGTGCAAACTCGAGAATGCCATATACCGGCGCGGATCGTGATCAGCTCATGAAGATTGTGCGTGACTACGCACAAGCTCAACCTGGCTCACATAACCGAAACCTCGCGGCAATGAGGCAGTATAACTGGTCAAAGTACGAGGCAAGACTCAAGCGCCAGTATGTCGAAAATTTCCGCAAAAACTACAAGATGCTTCAATCTGCAGTCTTCGATTTGCAAGAGTCACGTAGCGTTGATGTCGGTAAATGGCTGCAGGCGAAATTATTTCTCGATACGCTTGAGGATTACCAGTCGACGGACCTGCTGGATGCCGTCGCCTTCGAAGTGGTGGTTACTGATGGACTCGCAGGCATCGGCTCGACACCGAAGGGCAAGGCAATCCTCGATGCGTTGGTTACGCAGTGGGACCCCGTCCAGCCCGCAAGTCTGATCTGGCGTGTTTTTGCGATGAACCAGAAGAACGCGCGTCAGGAGCTTGGAAAACTGCTGAAGACAGCGCTAGAAAAGAAGAACATACCACTGGAGCCTGAAAAGGGGCAGACAAACTCAGGGAATAGTCCTGGCGTCGATGCAGTAATCACCGCCACCAGCATAATCGGCAGTCTCAATAGCCATTACGACAACCTTGCAAAACTGGCGATCGAAAGTGATCCGCAGAAGATTTCACCGCTTGGACGACTATTGAAACGCCTTGAGGTAGATCGCTTCGGGATGACCGTCGGCGATGCGATCTTTGCTGAATTCCGTATCAACCAGCTTGGTGATTTTGTTGGCGAAAAGATTGTCCAAACGCTCCTGCTTCGGCGTGCTGGCGTTTCCTATTCCGATGCCATGGCACTGGTCCGTATGCAGGCGGAGCTGGAAATAATAAGCCGCCAAGCGACAATTGAGCGCTTGTTAAGGACGCGGTCATTGTTGCGTACGGGTGCGCCTGCCAATGCGTCGCGAGCGACACAGGGGCTCTATGACGTCTGGAACGCAATGGAATCAACCGATGACGGGGTCAAGGCGTCGAGATCGAGCCGCATCGCCGTAGTTGCTGCGTTGATGGAAGCGGTCAATTTCTACAAGCTCATCACTGCTGCACCAGACAGGGATACCAGGATCAGCTTGATGCAATCAGGCGCTTCAATGCTATCGTCACTGATCACGATTACGATGACGCCCTATTACGGGACGCTCAAGAATTCCATCCGTTCACAGAGTTGGAAACTGGTGGGCAGTGGGCTGAGTAGCTTTGGCACGTTCATCTCTGCTTGGATGGATGCAGAGAAGGGGTTTGATGCAGCCGAAAAGCGTCAATTTGATGCACTTGGAATTTATACCGCAAAAACTCTAATAGGAGGATCAGCGGGCGTAGCAATTTTGATTGATGCGACGAGTACGGCAGCACCTTTACTTAAAAAATTGGCTATGCGGTATGGGACGACTGTAGTTATCGAAGCAGTAGAAATAGCTACCAAGCGTGCGATCGCCTTGGCAACGTTGCGGGTTGTGACTGAGGTAGCCTGAGATTTTCGGACACTCTTGTTTGGTAGAGTTGCACCGACAGGAGCCCTTTATGAAGAAATTGAAGAAGACGTACCCCACCGCGCTGCGCGAAGAAGCTGT
>Ga0308160_10006466_pt1 | contig 11916 bp, 13 predicted proteins | sample PhyFR1_FD_201036 | JGI IMG/M metagenome (GOLD analysis project Ga0308160, IMG submission 201036) | Phyllosphere microbial communities from UC Gill Tract Community Farm, Albany, California, United States - DLSLF.R1 | ecosystem: Host-associated > Plants > Phyllosphere > Unclassified | place: USA... | reverse complement strand
CTTCTGCACCGGCACCGTGGCGTCGAACGAGACCGGCGGCACCAGGCAGGTGTCGCAGTTGCCGCAGGGGCCGGAACGCTCGCCGAAATACTCCAGCATGCGCATGCGCCGGCAACTCAAGGTCTCGCACAGGCCCAGCATGGCATCGAGCTTGGACGACAGCACGCGCTTGAAATTCTCGTCGGCCTCGGATTCGTCGATCATCCGGCGTTGCAGCACCACGTCCTGCAGGCCGTAGGCCATCCAGGCATTCGAGGGCAGGCCGTCGCGGCCGGCGCGCCCCGTTTCCTGGTAATAGCCTTCCAGCGACTTTGGCAGGTCGAGGTGGCAGACGAAACGCACGTCCGGCTTGTCGATGCCCATGCCGAAGGCAATGGTCGCCACCATCACGATGTTTTCCTCGCGCAGGAACTGGGCCTGGTTCGCCGCGCGCAGCGCGTAATCCATGCCGGCGTGGTAGGGCAGGGCGCGGATGCCGTTTTCGTTGAGGAAGTCGGCGGTCTCCTCGACCTTTTTACGGGACAGGCAGTAGACGATGCCGCAATCGCCCGGGTGCTCGGTCGTGATGAAATCGAGCAGCTGCTTGCGGGCGTTGGTCTTCTCGACGATCGAATAGCGGATGTTCGGGCGGTCGAAGGACGAGACGAACTGGCGCGCTTCTTCCAGCTGCAGGCGCTGCGCGATCTCGGCGCGCGTCATCTGGTCCGCGGTGGCGGTCAGCGCGATGCGCGGCACTTGCGGGAAGCGTTCGTGCAGGATCGACAGGCGGATGTACTCGGGGCGGAAGTCGTGGCCCCATTGCGACACGCAGTGCGCCTCGTCGATCGCGAACAGCGAGATGTGCGAGTCCTCGAACAGGTCCAGGCAGCGCTGGGTCATGAGGCGCTCGGGCGCCACGTAGACCAGGTCGATGTCGCCGGTGCGCACCAGGCGCTCGATGCGCAGCGTCTCTTCGAAGGTCTGGGTGGAATTCAGGAAGGCGGCGCGCACGCCGACCTCGGCCAGCGCATCGACCTGGTCCTGCATCAGCGCGATCAGCGGCGAGACGACCACGCCGACGCCGTCGCGCAGCAGGGCCGGGATCTGGTAGCACAGTGACTTGCCGCCGCCGGTCGGCATCAAGACCAGCGCATCGCCGCCGCTCGCCACGTGCTCGACGATGTCGGCCTGCTGCCCGCGGAAGGCGGGATAGCCGAATACCGTCTCGAGCACGTGGAGTGCGCGTTCCTGGAGATTGCTCGCCTGGGTGTCGCTGGTCATGGTGGTGGTGTCGTCCGGCACGTTTGCCTCTTGTTAAATATGTCCGCTCAGTCGGCCCACACCACCCAGCCGAAATGGGCGGTGACCAGCACGACGATGCCGAACACGATACGGTACCAGGCGAATCCCGTGAAGTCGTGCGAGCTGATGAAGCGCAACAGCCAGCGGACGCAAAGGAAGGCCGAGACGAAGGCCGCCAGGCCGCCGATGCCGAACAGCGGCAAGTCGGCCACCGACAGGTCGTGGCGTGCCTTGAACACGGAATACACGGTCGCGGCCAGCAGGGTCGGGATCGCCAGGAAGAAGGAGAATTCGGTGGCCGCCTTGCGCGACAAACCGAACAGCATGCCGCCGATAATGGTCGCGCCGGAACGGCTGGTACCCGGGATCAGGGCGAAGCACTGGGCGCAGCCGACCTTCAGCGCGTCCAGCATGGTCATGTCGTCGACGGTGGCGATGCGGTGCGAACCCGCCAGGGTCTTGTGGCGGCGTTCGGCCCACAGGATGATCAGCGCGCCGACGATGAAGGCCAGCGCCACCGGCACCGGGGTGAACAGGTGTTCCTTGATCGCCTTGGCAAACAGGAAACCGAGCGCCGCCGCCGGCAGGAAGGCGACGATCAGGTTGAGCATGAACTTCTGCTGGCGCGGGTCCGAGCCGATACCGCCCAGCACCGCCGCGATGCGCGCCCGGTATTCCCACATCACGGCCAGGATCGCGCCGGCCTGGATGGCGATATCGAATACCTTGGCCTTCTCGGTGGTGAAATCGAGCAGGCTGCCGGCCAGGATCAGGTGACCCGTGGAGGAGATCGGCAGGAATTCGGTAAAGCCCTCGACGAGGCCCATGATGATCGCTTTGATGGCGAGAATGATGTCCATGAAGTTTTGCTAAGTTCAGGTAAGGTTGGGGATTCGGACGCGGAAGGGATGCTGCGCGGGTCGCAAGCTTACCATGCGCGACGGGGCTGCCGTCGAGTAACTGCCTGCAGGTGGGGACTTTTTTATCGCAGGCAAGTGTTCAAGCCGTTAGCCGCTCCAGCTCGGACAGGAAGAACATCGCCTGCTCGCGCGAAGCGCCGCACATCTCGAGCGAGGGCTGCAGGCTGGCGCAGACCCGGGGCCGACCCGGCTGGCCGAAGATGCGGCAGCCGTCGCGCTCGTCGAGCTGCACGCAGCGCACGCCAGCAGGCTTGCCGTTCGGCATGCCGGGTATGGGCGAGCTGATCGAGGGTGCGGTACAGCAGGCGCCGCAGCCGGGGCGGCAACTCGGCAGCTTGGGTGGGAAATTCATACGGTAAAGACTGACAGGAAGCAGCGTGCCAGTATACTACCTGCATGCGGCGGATGTTCTTGACTGCCCCCGGACCCAGGTCTATATTTGCTGACTCAACAGTTAGTTGTCGGACAGAAGCATGCCATGCCCTTTTGACACCAAGCCACGCTGGGAACGCCGCAAGGAAGCGCGGCCACAGGAGTTGCTGGAGGCAGCCATCGACCTGTTCGTCGAGCGTGGCTACGCCGCCACACGCCTGGAAGACGTGGCGCGCCGCGCCGGCGTTTCCAAGGGCACGCTCTACCTCTACTACGAGAACAAGGAAGAGCTGTTCAAGGCCGTCGTCCGTTCCAGCATCGTGCCGGCCATCGGCGAAGCCGAAGTCTCGGTCGCCGAATTCGAGGGCCACAGCGCCGGCCTGCTGCGCCACCTGATTCACAACTGGTGGCAGCGGGTGGGGGCGACCAAGGCGTCCGGCATCATCAAGCTGGTCACCGCCGAAGCCAACAATTTCCCCGAGCTGGCCAAGTTCTACCAGGAAGAAGTCATCAACCGCGGCACCGCGGCCATGTCGGGCATGCTCGAGCGCGGCGTGGCGCGCGGCGACTTCCGCCCGATCGACGTCAAGCTGATGACCCAGGTATTGACGGCGCCGATGCTGATGCTGATCACCTGGAAGCATTCGGTCGGCCCGTGCCCGCGCGCCGAACTCGAACCGCTGGCCTTCCTCGACACCTTCCTCGACATGGCGCTGCACGGCCTGCTTCCCCCGGAAGCGCAGGCCGGCCCCGGCGCCAAGTGACCCTGCGACGTCGACACGCCGTCATTCCGGCGTTTCAACCCCGCCAAATTGCAGACTGTCGCAATTTCCGCCGGTCTCGGCATGCATGTCGTTAAGATATGTTTGCTGAAGCCGTTCAACGATAAAATATCGGATTATTTCTTTTACCACCGAGTATCAAGATGAATATCGAACAAGCCCGCTTCAACATGATCGAACAGCAGATCCGTCCGTGGAACGTGCTGGACCAGGATGTGCTCGACCTGCTGCACGTGGTCAAGCGCGAACAGTTCGTGCCGGCCACCTACCAGAGCCTGGCGTTCGCTGACGTCGAAATCCCGCTGCCGGGCGGCGATGTGATGCTGGCACCGAAGTTCGAAGCGCGCACCCTGCAGGAACTGAATGTGAAGAAACACGAGACCGTGCTGGAAATCGGCACCGGCTCGGGCTACATGGCTGCCCTGCTGGCGCACCGCGCCGCCAAGGTGACCACGGTGGAAATCAACCAGGACAACAAGGACCTGGCCGACAAGAACCTTTCGAAGGCCGCGATCGGCAACGTGAAGGCCGAGCTGGGCAATGGCGCCGCCGGCTGGGGCCAGGAGCAGTACGACGTGATCGTGGTCTCGGGCGCGCTGGAAGTGCTGCCGGAAGCCCTGCTCAAGCAGGTGAAGGTGGGCGGCCGCATCGCCTGCATCACCGGCCAGCCGCCGGTCATGGAATTCAGCATCATCACCCGCATGAGCGAAACCGCCTGGAACACGGTGAAGGTGTTCGAGACCAATATCCGCTACCTGACCGGCGCCCCGGTGCCGTCGCACTTCCAGTTCTGAGGACAGACGCGATGCAGCATATTACCGCTCCCGAGCTGGCGGCCTGGCTGGCCGACCCGTCGCGCCCGAAACCGCAACTGCTGGACGTGCGGGAAAACTGGGAAGTCGAGACTTGTCATATCGAGGGCTCGACCCAGATCCCCATGAACCTGATTCCGATTCGCGTGGGCGAACTGGATGACGACCGCGAGATCGTCTGCGTGTGCCACCACGGCGCGCGCAGCATGCAGGTGGCGGCTTTCCTGGAACGTAACGGATTCAGCAACGTAACGAATTTAACGGGCGGCATACACGCCTGGGCCGTGCAGGTCGATCCTTCGATGCCGAAGTATTGAGGCCTGTTCCAAAACTTGAAGACCACTCCGATGGAGAGACAGTAATGCAGAAACCCCTTATCGCCGTGCTGTTGGCTGGCGCGTTCTTCTCGCTGGATGCCCAGGCGGCCGATTTGCTCCAGGTGTACCAGCAGGCATTGGCGAACGACGCCACCTTTGCCAGCGCCCGCGCCTCCGCCGATGCGGGACGCGAACGCACCACCCAGGGGCGTGCGGGGTTGCTGCCGACTGTCGGGGTCAGCGGCAGCTACGGCAAGACCGATACGGACGTGACGCCCTGGAACGCATCCTCGGCGGTGAACACCAATCTGCGCACCAACCAGGTCCAGGTCGCGCTGACGCAGCCGCTGTTCCGCTGGGACCGCTGGGAAACCTACCAGCAGAGCAAGCTGCAGCAGGCGATCGCCGAAGCCCAGTTCGCCCAGGCCCAGCAGGACCTGATCACGCGCGTGGCCCAGGCCTATTTCGACGTGCTGGCCGCCCAGGATACGCTGGAATCGACGCGTGCCCAGAAAGTCGCCACCACCGAACAGCTGGCCTCGGCCAAGCGCAACTTCGAGGTCGGTACCCAGACCATCACCGATACCCACGAAGCCCAGGCCGCCTATGACCTGGTGGTGTCGCAGGAACTGGCGGCGGTGAACGATCTGGAAAACAAGAAGACCGCGCTGCAGGCCATCATCGGCACGCCGCCGGCCGCGCTGGCCACGCTGCGTACCGGCTTGACCCTGAAGTCGCCCGAGCCGGTCAGCGTCGACCAGTGGGTATCCGCGGCCGAGAACCAGAACTACGCGGTGACGGTGGCCGAGCTGTCGCTGGAAACGGCCAAGCGCGAGATCTCCCGCCGCCGTGCCGGCCATTATCCGACGCTGGACCTGAGCGTAAGCTCGGCCTACACCAAGGTCAGCGGCCAGACGGCGCAGTCCGGCAAGAACTCCAACAATGCCATCGGCGTCACCTACTCGATCCCGATCTTCAACGGCTTCGCCGTGACCAGCCAGGTGCGCGAATCGATCGCGCTGGAAGACAAGGCGCGCAACGACCTGGAAGCAAACCGCCGCAATGCCGCCCTGAACGCACGCCAGTCCTTCCTTGGCGTGAACACCGGCCTGGCCCAGGTGAAGGCACTGGAAGCGGCCGAGGTGTCGAGCAACTCGGCGCTGGAATCGAACAAGCTGGGCTACCAGGTCGGTGTGCGCATCAACATCGACGTGCTGAACGCGCAGCGCCAGCTGTACCAGACCCGTACCGACCTGGCCCGGGCGCGCTACAACACCATCCTGGCGGGCCTGCGCCTGAAGGCGGCGGCGGGTTCGCTGCGCGAGGAAGACCTGCAGTCGATCAATGCGCTGTTGCAGCAGCCTTGATTTGTTGTTGATGTAAAAAAAGGCGCCGCGGCGCCTTTTTTTTGACCTTCGCCCGCGTAGGCGGGGACCGGGTTTCTTACGCCGCCAGCTTCTCCTGGCGCTTGCGCCATTCGATCAGCTCGGCAATCGTCAGGATCGGGTAGCCGCGTTCGCGCGCGAAGTTCTCGATCGCTTCGCCGCGCATCATGGTGCCGTCTTCGTTCATCAGTTCGCACAGCACGGCGGATGGCTGCAGGCCGGCCAGGATCGACAGGTCGACCGAGCCTTCGGTGTGGCCCTTGCGGCCCAGCACGCCGGCCGGGTTGGCGCGCAGCGGGAACACATGGCCCGGACGCACCAGGTCGTGCGGCTTGGCATCCGGCGCGATGGCGGCGCGGATCGTGGTCACGCGATCAAGCGCGGAGACGCCCGTGGTGACGCCTTCGCGCGCCTCGATCGAGACGGTGAACGGGGTGCCGTACTTGCTGCCGTTCTCGAGCGCCATCGGCGGCAGTTCCAGCGCGCGCACCTTGTCGTCGGTCAGGCACAGGCAGACGATGCCGCTGCATTCGCGGATCATGACGGCCATGGATTCGACAGTCAGCTTTTCGGCGGCGACGATCAGGTCGGCCTCGTTCTCGCGGTCGAAATCGTCGAGCAGGATGACCGGGATGCCGGCCTGGGTGGCTTCGATGGCGGCGGCGATGCGGCCTTCCAGGTCGTTGCTCTCGAGAGTAAAGGTATTGATGGTCATGTGAGACGCTCCTCGCAATGGGAAAATATCCACGCACGCATGAAGCGGGCGTTTCTTGGCGAAAAACGCATCAGGGCAAAGCGAAACAGCGTGGCTGTGCGCACTGGTGCGACCAGCCACGCGGCATCCACGATTTAACGCTACATCTTCTTTCATCCGGACTATACCGTCGGCTCTGGCTTCTCACCAGATCTGCTGACCCCGCATAGCGCGCCTAACAAAGCCCTCATGGCGGCGTTGCATTCGTCTCGCCGTACTAGCGTACTGTCTTCGACGATGCGCCTTGCCCTGAGGGCTTTGTTAGACGCGCTGCAACATGCAGGCGCTCGCGGGCTCGGCCGTGATGGCCATACCGCCGGTGGGGAATCGCACCCCGCCCCGAAGACGTATTTATTGGTGTCCGCAGGATGCGGACCCGAAGATTGTAGCAGGCCCGACAGAAGCTTGCCGGGACCGCTGCGTTTTGGTTTAGTTGCTCAGCCCGCCACCGCCGGCATTGTCGGCACGCTCGATCAGTTCAACCTTGTAGCCGTCCGGATCGGTGATGAAGGCGATCACGGTGCTGCCGCCCTTGACCGGGCCCGGCTCGCGGCTGATGTTGCCGCCGGCCGCGCGCACTTCGTCGCAGGTTTTGTAGATGTCTTCGGTCGAGAGGGCGATGTGGCCGTAGGCGGTGCCCATCTCGTACTTGTCGGTACCCCAGTTGTAGGTCAGCTCGAGTTCGGCGTGGTCCGGATTGTTGCCGTAGCCGACGAAGGCCAGGGTGTACTTGTATTCCGGGTTTTCACTGGTGCGCAGCAGTTTCATGCCCAGCACCTTGGTGTAGAAGTCGATGGAACGCTGCAGGTCGCCGACGCGTAACATGGTGTGCAGGAGGCGCATTGTTGTCCTTGGTAGAAGTTGCGGAAAGCAGGAATTCTATGCGCTCGGGCGATTCTTTGCAGGCGGGTGCGCGGCAATGCGCCGCGCACCCATGCGGGCCCAACGTGGAGGGTCAAGCCTGCAGCTTGGCGTCCAGCGTGATCTCGGCATTGAACAGCTTCGACACCGGGCAGCCTTCCTTGGCCTTGCGCGCCGCTTCCTGGAAGGCCGCTTCATCGGCGCCAGGAATCGTCGCCACCAGTTCCAGGTGCACGGCGGTGATCGCGAAGCCCTCGCCGACCTTGTCCAGCGACACGGTGGCGCTGGTTTCCAGCTTTTGCGCCGTCATGCCGGCCTGGCCCAGCTGACCCGACAGGGCCATCGTGAAGCAGCCGGCGTGCGCGGCCGCCAGCAGTTCTTCCGGATTGGTGCCCGGACCGTCCTCGAAACGGGTATTGAAGCCGTACTGCTGCTGGTTCAGCACGCCGCTCTGGGTCGACACCGCACCCTTGCCGTCCTTCAGTCCGCCGCTCCAGACGGCGCTTCCCTTGCGTTTGATTGCCATGATTGCTCCCTGAGTTGGTTATTTGGCTGCCGGCGTGATCCGCCAGACGATGTTGCCGACGTCGTCGGCCAGCAGGATGGCGCCGGTCTTGTCGATCGCGACGCCGACCGGACGGCCGTAGGCCTTGCCATCCTTGCTCAGGAAACCGGTCAGCACGTCTTGCGGCGGGCCGCTCGGTTTGCCGTTGGTGAATGGCACGAAGATAAGCTTGTAGCCGGAATGCGGCTTGCGGTTCCAGGAACCGTGCTGGCCGATCAGGGCGCCATTCCTGAACTGCGGCATCAGGTCGGCCTTGTAGAACGCCAGGCCGAGCGAAGCCGTATGCGCGCCCAGCGCATAGTCCGGCGCGATGGCCTTGGCCACCAGGTCCGGGTTCTGCGGTTTCACACGCGTGTCGACGTGCTGGCCGTAATAGCTGTAGGGCCAGCCGTAGAAGGCGCCTTCCTTCACGGACGTGATGTAGTCCGGCACCAGTTCGTTGCCGATCTCGTCGCGCTCGTTGACCGCGGTCCACAAGACCTTGGTCTGCGGCTGGAAGTCCATGCCGTTCGGATTGCGCAGGCCGCTGGCGTAGATGCGGCTCTTGCCGCTGGCGATGTCGTATTCCCAGATCGCGGCGCGGCCCTTCTCGATTTCCATGCCCTTGTCGGCCACATTGCTGTTCGAACCCACGGTCACGAACAGTTTCTTGCCGTCCGGGGACGCGACCACGTTCTTGGTCCAGTGGTGGTTGATGCCCGCGGGCAGGTCCATCACTTTCACGCCCTTGCCGGACAGCGTGGTTTCACCGGTCTTGTACGGGAAACGCCACAGCGCATCCGCGTTCGCGATGTACAGCTCGTTGCCGACCAGGGTCATGCCGAAGGGCGAATTCAGGTCCTGGGCGAAGGTGGTCCTGGTTTCCGCGGTGCCATCGGGCTTGAAGCCGCGCAGCAGGATGATCTTGTTGGGCGATTCGACGCCGGCGCCGGCTTCCTTCTGCACCAGGCCCTGCACCTTGGCGCGCACGCCGTTTTCCTTGGGCGCGTTCTTCGGCTTGTTGCTCTCGGCCACCAGCACGTCGCCATTCGGCAGCACGTACAGCCAGCGCGGGTGGTCCAGGCCGCTGGCGTAGGCGGTGGCCGCGAGGCCGGCCGCCGGCGTCGGGCGCGTGCCCTGTGGCCAGGGTTCGGCCGGCGCGATGTTCATCGTCGGGATCAGCGACGATTCGGGCGCCGGCAGGTTCGGATTCGGACCGAAGCCGGCGGGGTACTGCTGGGCCATGGCAGGGAGGGCGGCAACTGCCAGGCCAAGGGTGGTCAACGCATGAATGAGCGGCCTGGCTGCGTTCATCGGTTCTTCCCTTCATCGACGGGAACGACGGAATCGTGGTCGCGCATGTCGCGGTTGCGGTCCGGCAGCGGATTGGCCTGGCCGCTGCTGTCGGGACGCGGTTGCACGGCCTGTTCCACGCCTGGCGTGCCGCGGCCTTCGTAGTTCTCGGTGTCGACCAGGCCCTGCTGCAGGTCTTCTGCAGCCTGGGCGATGATGCCGCGCGGCTTGATGCTCTGGCCGTCCGGTGATTCGTCGCGCTCGTGCGGTTCGCGCTTGTAGCTTTGCTCTTCGATCTTGCGGTCGGTGTTGACGACGCGGTCCTTTTCTTCCTGCGGCATGGCAATCTCCTTGGGTACACTCAAATTGCTTAAATCCTAACGCGCGTTGTTAATCGCAGTCGCGCAATTGAATGTCGGTTTTATATGATGCTTTTTTGCAATTAACTGGCTAACATAGAAGTTTGAGTGTTGATTGCCGGGAATTGCCGTGAATAACGAAGTTGCCCTCCATCATGCCGCCAGCGATTGCGCGAACTGCGGCGCGACCGTCTCCGGACATTTCTGCCACGAGTGTGGCCAGGAAACGGTGCTGCATCCGCCCAGCGCGCGCGAATTCATGCACGAGTTCATCGGGCATTACGTCGCACTCGAAGGCAAGCTTTGGAAGTCGCTCGGGCTGTTGTTGTTCCGTCCGGGACGATTAACCCTCGAATACATCAAGGGCCGGCGCGTCCGTTACGTGCAGCCCTTGCGCATGTACCTGACTTTCAGCCTGATCTTTTTTGCGGTGCTGAAGTTTTCGCTGCATGACGTTGCGACAAATGTCAGCGAAGGGAACAAGCATCCGGCCCCTGCAACGGCCACGCACGCGTCCGGCAGCGGTGGCAGCGCCCAGTCACAGTCCGGTCATGCGGAAACCGGCAAGACGGCCGTGCTGGTCAAGGAAGACCGTCCAGGCGAGATCGTCGATGGGACCCTCGTCGTGAGCGACTGGCTCCGGCCCTACAGTAACTTCCTCGCCAGCAAGGTGGAACATTTCAGCGCACTCTCTTTCGATCAAAGAAAAGAGTTGCTGGAGAATTCCTTCTATCACTACACGCCCTACGCGATCTTCTTCATGATGCCGGTATTCGCCCTGTACCTGAAGGTGCTCTACCTGGGCTCGGGACGGCGTTACGGCGAACATCTGCTGTTCGCCCTGCACAGCAACGGTTTTGCTTTCCTGATGATGGCCGTGATGATTCTGGCTTCGGGCAAGAACGCGTTTGTCGAGTTCCTGTTGCTGGTGTGGCTGACCTTCTACCTGCCGATGGCGATGCGGCGCGTGTACGGCGGCTCGCGCACGCTGACGGCACTGCGCTGGGTGGTGCTGATGCTGCTCCACCTGGCGACTGTCATGCTGGCATTGTTTGGCGCGGTGGCGTTCGGGCTGCTCCACTGACTCCCTTGCCGGAAGCCCGTTCGCCCAACTATACTGTGCGTTTGTACAGTACTTGATGAGTTGCGATATAGCAGAAGCCGAACGAATCGGTTAATCTTCTGTGTCGCTACCACCTGCTGCCGAGACCCCGTATGCCCGCAACGCCTGAACCGCAACAAATTATCGCGCTGGTCGTACGGCAAAATACCGCCGGTATCGACGAGCCGGTACAGGCCATCGTCGACTTCCTGCGCGACGCCGGCTACCGTCCCGTGTTCGAGGCGGACACGGCCACCTATGTGCAGGTGGCGGGCGTGGACGCCATGACGGTGGAAGAATTCGGCGAGCAGGCGGTCGCCGCCATCGTGATCGGCGGGGACGGCACCATGCTGGGCATCGCGCGCCGGCTGGCGCGCTACAAGATGCCCCTCATCGGCATCAACCAGGGGCGCCTGGGTTTCATCACCGACATCCCGATCGACCGCATGCTGCCCGCGCTGGGCGAGATTCTCAGCGGCAAGGCCAAGGTCGAGGAGCGCACCCTGCTCGAAGCACGCGTGGTGCGCGGCGGCGAGGAAATCCACTGCTCGGTCGCCGTCAACGACGTGGTGGTGGCGCGTGGCACCGGCGCCGGCATGGCCGAGCTGAAGGTCACGGTGGACGGCGCCTTCATGTACAACCAGCGCTCGGACGGCCTGATCATCTCCACGCCCACCGGTTCCACGGCTTACGCGCTGTCGGCCGGCGGTCCGCTGCTGCATCCCACGCTGGCCGGCATCGTGCTGGTGCCGATCGCGCCGCACGCGCTGTCGAACCGCCCGATCGTGGTGCCGGACACCAGCGACATCGTGGTCGAGATCGTGAACGGCCGCGACATCAGCGTGAACTTCGACATGCAGACCTTCACGAGCCTGCAGCACGGCGACCAGATCATGATCTCGCGTTCGCCCAACACCATCACCTTCCTGCATCCGGAAGGGTGGAGCTACTACCACACGCTGCGCGAAAAGCTGCACTGGAACGAGTACCCGTCCAGCGACGGCAAGCTCAAATAAACCGCATCCGCATCCGACCCTGGAGACACGTCTTTTCATGTTGCGCACACTGACCATCCGCGACTTCGTCATCGTCGACACGATCGAACTCGAGTTCTCGAATGGCTTCTCGGTATTC